>Ga0302326_10005805_pt1 | contig 27965 bp, 24 predicted proteins | sample Palsa_T0_3_FD_202264 | JGI IMG/M metagenome (GOLD analysis project Ga0302326, IMG submission 202264) | Peat permafrost microbial communities from Stordalen Mire near Abisko, Sweden - Palsa_T0_3 | ecosystem: Environmental > Terrestrial > Soil > Palsa > Peat permafrost | place: Sweden: Abisko... | reverse complement strand
GCGCAAGTCGCCGACCGTGATGATTTTCCATCTCTGCCCCGGCGCGCGCTTTTCCGATGGACGCCCGCTCACCGCGCGCGACGTGAAATATACTTACGATTCGGTGCTCTCACCGGTGACGCTTTCACCCAAGCGCGGTGCGCTCGCCGAACTTCAGTCGGTAACTACACCCGATGATTCGACCGTCGTGATGACGACGCGCGATCCATACGCGCCCGCGCTCGAGATGGCGACGTTCGGCGTGATTCCCTATGGTGCGTCCGCGCCGGGAGCGGATTTATCTATAGCGCCGCCCGGCTCGGGTCCGTTCGCGATCGAGAGCTTTCGTGGTGATGAATACATTGTGCTCGCGCGCAATCCGTTCCATGTGCGGCCGCCTGGTTCGCCCACGCGGATCGTCTTCAAGGTGGTGCCCGACCCGACGGTGCGCGCGCTCGAGTTGGCGGAGGGTATCTGCGGATTCGCGGAAAATAATATCAAGCCGGACTTGCTCGGCTATCTGAGCGATCGCCACACGCTCGCGATTAACCGCTCGCCGGGAACTACCTATCAGTATCTGATGTTCAGTTTCCACGACTCCCGTCTGCGCGACGTGCGGGTGCGTCGCGCGCTTGCATACGCGATCGATCGCGGTGCGATTGCCGAATACATGCTGCGCGGCACCGCGCGGCTCGCGTCGGGTCTGCTGGCGCCGGAGAGCTGGGCCTATTCGGCCGACGTACAAACCTACGGTTACGATCCTGCGCAAGCCGGCGCGCTGCTCGATCAGGCGGGCTACCCACGCCACGTCGATGGTCTGCGCGGATTGCGCTTCGTCTACAAAACGACGCCGGAGGGCGCTCCACTGGCCGAGGCGATACAGGCGATGCTCCTGCGAGTTGGCGTGAGCCTGTCCGTTCGGGTCAATGAATGGGGCACCTATTTTGGTGATATTCAGCGCGGCGATTTCGACCTGGCGTCGTTGCAATGGGTCGGGATTAACGATCCGAATCATTACTACCTGGTATTCGATTCCAAAATGACACCGCCGCTGGGATTCAACCGCGGCGACTATGTAAACCCGGCGATGGATCGCCTCGTCGAGGCGGGCCGCGTGACGCTCGATCAGTCGGCGCGCCGCAAAATCTACGCTCAGGTCCAGCGACTGGCCGCGACAGATCTGCCCTACGTTTCGCTTTTCTGGACCGACAATATCACCGTGATGAGCCGCGACTACTCGGGCTTCGTCGCTTATCCAAACGGCAGCCTGCGCTCGCTGTCCACACTGGTTATCGACAATTCGGCGCATCCTGCCGCCGCGCAGCAGGCCAGCCGATGAGATATCTCGTCAGGCGGATAATCGGACTCGTTCCGGTCGCGCTCGGCGTGGTGACGCTGACTTTTGCGCTGATCCATCTGATTCCCGGCGATCCGGTTGTCGCGATGCTCGGCGAAAATGCGATGCCAGCCGATATTGCGGGACTGCGCCATCAGTTGGGCCTCGATCGTCCGCTAGTCGATCAGTACGGCGACTTTTTGTGGAGTCTCGCGCACGGCAACCTCGGCAATTCGATCGCGATGCATCAGCCGGTGACGCGCCTTATCGGCGAGCGCTTTCCGGCGACGCTCGAGCTCGCGCTAGCCGGCCTCGCCGTCGCAATCGTTATTGCGATTCCGCTGGGCGTGTTGGCGGGAGCGAATCCGGGTGGACCGGTCGACCTCGGTGCGATGGGTTTCGCGATCATGGGTATCTCGATTCCGCACATCTACCTGGGACCGTTGCTGATGATCGTTTTTTCGCTCGACCTCGGCTGGCTTCCGCTCACCGGCCGCGGCGGATTGGCCCATCTGGTGCTGCCCGCCGTCACGCTGGGCGCGGCGCTGTCGGCGATTCTCGCCCGCATGCTGCGCCAGAGCGTCGCTCAGGTGCGCGGGGCGGATTACATGCGCACCGCTATCGGCAAGGGATTGAGTCCGAAGAGGGCGCTCATCCGCCACGGGCTGCGCAACGCGCTGACGCCCTTCATCACGATTCTGGGACTGCAACTCGGCGGACTGCTGACCGGCACGATCGTGACGGAAATGATTTTTTCGTGGCCCGGAATCGGCCGCCTGCTGATCACCGCGATCAACTCCCGCGACTATCCGCTGGTCGAGGGGATCGTCCTCACCTTCGCGCTTAGCTACGTCGGCGTGAACCTTCTCACCGACATGGTTTACGGTCTCATTGATCCGCGCATCCGATTGTCATGAAGCGCATCACGCATAATCCGTCACTGGCCGCGGGTGCGATTGTGGTCGCCGTGATCGCGATGACCGCTCTGTTCGGACCGATTCTGATGACCGCCAGCCCGACCGCGATCGATCTGCCGCGCGTTTTGATGCCGCCGGGACCCGGTCATTGGCTCGGATGCGACGCACTCGGGCGCGACGTTCTGGCCCGTGTTCTATGGGGCGCGCGGATTTCGCTCGGCGTGGCGCTGATCGTGATCAGTGGCTCGCTGATAGTCGGTGGTGCGATTGGCGGCATGGCGGCGATCGCCGGCGGACGGATTGACGATCTCGTGATGCGATTCGTCGACGTGTTACTGGCGTTTCCCGGTTTTCTCCTGGCGCTCGCGCTGGCCGCGATTCTCGGGCCCGGCCTGCTGGATCTGGTCATCGCGCTCACGGCGATGGGCTGGACCGGCTATGCGCGGCTGGTCCGCGGCGAGGTTCTCTCACTGCGCGAGCGCGACTACGTGGAGGCGGCGCGCGCGCTCGGCGCCCCGACCGGCCGCCTGCTGATACGCCATATGGCGCCGGCGATCGCGGGACCGATAGCGGTGCAGGCGACGTTCGGAATCGGCGGAATAATCGTCGCCGAGGCTGCGCTGTCGTTCCTGGGACTGGGTGTGCGGCCGCCGACACCGAGCTGGGGCAACATGCTCGACGCGGGCCGGGCGTATCTGCTCGTCGCGCCCCATCTGACGACCGCGCCCGGTGTCGCGATCGGACTGGCCGTGCTCGGCTTCAACTTGCTGGGTGACGGTCTGGCGCAGCTCGCCGGGCGTCGCGACTGACGATCGGTAACACTTATCGGTACGTGTGGTGAAATACTTCAGTGCCCTGCGGGGTGATCGCCAGGAAGTGATTCGTGAAGAATTTTTACCCACGTGCCTCGCGCGGGAGTCAACGCAAAGAGATCAGGAGTTCCGCTTTAGCCGGGCGAGACTTTCGATGTACGGGGCGCGAGCGACGCCGCGTTCGGTAATGATCGCGGTGACGAGTTCGGCGGGCGTGACGTCGAAGGCCGGGTTGAAGGTTTTGACTCCGACAGGAGCGATTCGGCGTCCCGCGAACTCCGTGAGTTCTCGGCCGTCGCGCTCCTCGATCGGAATGTCGCCGCCGCCGGCGCATTCGAGGTCGATCGATGACAACGGAGCCGCGACGTAAAACGGCACGTTGTGCCGATGGGCCATCACGGCCAGCGGATAGGTACCGATTTTATTGGCGACGTCGCCGTTGGCGGCCGTCCTGTCGGTGCCGACCACGACGCAGTTCACGCGGCCGTCGCGCAGGACGGTGGCCGCCATATCGTCGGCAATGACCGTCACGGGAATCCGATCCTTGCGCAACTCCCACGCGGTCAGCCGCGAGCCCTGCATATAGGGCCGGGTTTCATCGGCAATGACGCTTATCCGTTTGCCGTCCGCGCGGGCAGCCCGAATTACGCCGAGCGCCGTGCCGTAACCCGCCGTGGCGAGCGCGCCAGCATTGCAATGGGTCAGCACCGTCGCCGGATCGTCGAGCAGCCGAGCGCCGTGACGGCCCAGTGCGCGGTTGATCTCCAAATCTTCGTCGTAAATGGCAATCGCTTCCGCGCGCAGGCGGCTGAACAGCGCGCCGGCCTCCAGATCGAGGTTGTCGGCAACCACGCGGCCCATCCGATCGAGCGCCCACGCAAGATTCACAGCGGTCGGCCGCGTCGCGAGCAGAGTTTTCGCTACGCGGATGAAACGTGCGCTCGCGCGTTTGCCGCTGTAGCCGCGCATCCCGAGCGCCGCGCCCATCGCAGCCGCGACACCAATAGCCGGTGCGCCGCGAATCACCATTGTGCGAATCGCCTCGGCAACACCGACATGGTCGCGATATGTGCGAATCAACTCACGATTGGGCAGCAATCGTTGATCGATCATGCGCACCGTATCGGCGCGCCACTCTATCGTCTTTACCAACACGGGATTTATAGGAACCTAAGCTGGTGAGATGGCCAGCGGAGGCGGACCAGGTAGCACTACCTCACGCGGCGGCAACTGATATAGACGGCGATTAATCAATCAGGCGCCGGACTTGTACCTTTTGGTACAACCCATTTCTGGCCAAGAGATTAGTGGTTAGACCCTTTCGTAAGTCCCGCGTTGACGACGCTTTACGACACCTGCTTCCATCCACCGCGTGATCGCGGCGAAGACCTCGGACGGACGCTTGTTCTTGAGTCCGCGGACCGCGCGGACATCGGAAGCCTTGAACTGTTTCGGCAGCTGCTCCAGAACGACGCGCCAATTAATTCGGCCCGAGCCCGCCTTGGCTGGTCCACGTGCGGCGCGGACGGGAGTGCCAGTCAATGCGCCGAGGCTCGAGGCGTCCGCTTTCATATGCGCGAGCTCTTTTTCACGTTCGCCGATTTCCTTGAGCAAGCTCTGCAACAGCAGCCGGGCTTGCTGTTGTACTTGCTGAATTCCGGCTAAGGCACTAGTCCGTTTTTTTGGTCGGGCCATCCCAATTGGCTCCTTTAAGCTCAAAGTCTATCCATCCAGAGGTATAATAACGTACCAGCAAGCTCAAGACTGATGATTGGAAGATGTATAGTCAGAATCATCCACAGGGCTTCGCAATTAATCCATCGAATCGCTATCGCGTTCACCGAATCGCTATCGCGAGCGAGTTGGTTTCCAAATAAAATTCTGAAAGTGAATCGCCTGCGGCAATTTTCCACAGAGCACGTGTAGGGTTTTGCGTCGTTTGCCGATAAAAGAACGATTAGCGCGTTTCGAACCTCAGACGATCGAACCCTCGGCGCACATGGCGACAGAATTACATATCCTCTTCCACCAATATGATTCCTTTTGAGCGAAGCAAATATATGCCTACCTATATCTCAATCATGAAATCCGAGTCCCGAATGAAATAGCTACGAACCGGCGATCTAACCAGTTGCCGTCGCGCACCTGGGAAAAAATTACCGGTACACTATCAGCGCTTAGGGTGCGGCCAGCGAAATTGCGCGCCGATCATGAGCGGGCGTTTATTCGCGGTCGAAATATATCTGACGATGCCGTCTTCTGGTGTTCGTAATGGGCCGCTCTCCGATCGGCCACGCTGACCGGTCGCTCAGGCGGCGAGCCGACGCCCCACAGCCCAATCGTAAGCGACCCGGACCCATCGAAAGCATACCCGGCCTTTGCCGTTTAACGCTTACTGATGCTGAGTTTTTGGACCGGAAATGGCGTTAGGTTTATTTTACGGACGGTGCTATATAAAGGCGCCAAGGAATTCGCAGATGCTATCCGCCAAGTCCATACCGTCGCCGATTACTACGTGCGCGTCGAATGGGTTTTGCGGGGCATGGCTCAGTAGGAAGTCTCGCGGCGGGGGAAAGCATCTGGTTAAGGTCAGGAGAAGTTAATGGGTCGCAGACTGTACGTTGGCAATCTGGCTTGGACCGTCACCGACCAAGACCTAGAGGAGGTCTTTTCAGAGGCAGGAAAGGTTGACAGCTCGCAGGTCATAATCGACAGGGCTACCAACCGCTCGCGTGGCTTTGGCTTCGTCGAAATGGCAGACGATGCGGCAGCCGAAGCGGCGATCAAAAAGCTCAACGGCCGCGACGTTAAGGGCCGCGCCATCAGGGTGAACGAGGCCCAGGCCCGCACCGGTGGCGGTGGTGGCGGGGGCGGACCCCGCGGCGGTGGACGCGACCATTAGCCGAGGGCGCGCGACTCGCCGATAGGTGTGGGGTGCCGCCGGGACTCGGCATCGCAATCTTGCCCCTTTGCGGGAACGCCGACCCTGCGACAGCGGTGCGTCAAATGTGCATTTGCGGCGGTCAGGCATACGAATCGCATCGGCAAGCCCTCGACCGTATCGGCAACTTAATCAATTTCAGGGCGAAGAACTGAATTGCCGGCAAGATGGCCGCCGAAAAATTATCGGACGGACTCTTTCAGGAAGTAAACAACGACAGACTAAGGAGGTGCGGCCATGACCGCGGCGGAACAAAAAGAAAAAGCGCTGAAATTTATTTCCTCACTGGATACGGGCGATGCCGACGGGTTCAAGGACCTGCTGACGGACGATTTCAACTTTGAGATCATGGGCAAGCTGCCCGGGTTCGAGCCGATCAACGGCAAGAATAATTTCATCGACGGGATGGTGCCGGGCGTCAAATCGCTATTCCCGACGGGCCTTCATTTCACAATCGAAACGGTCATTTCCGAGGGGCCGCACGTCGCGGTTCAGGCGTCGTCAAACACCGTCGCCGCTAACGGACGCGCCTACGCGAACCGTTATCACTGGTACGTCCACTTCAAAGGCGACAAGATTTCGCAATTCCGCGAATACGCCGATACCAACCATATTCGCGAGACCGTGAGCTGATTAAGGCGTCCGTCGGTCTGTTGCCGCAACCGCGGGCTAGCAAAAATTAAGGCCGGTCAGTTTAACCTGACCGGCCCTGGTAAGCCGGGAAAAGGGGGGCTAACCCCGACTACCAAGCATGAGTATAAATACTTCTGACAGATTGGCAATAGCTGCGATCATTCAGACGCTGCCAGACGCGCCTCAAGACGCCCGAACCGACACGGTTCTTCAACAGCAAAGCGCAAATGAACTAGACATCAATCACGTCATCAAACGACGTTCGGCTCGAAGAGGCGCGAGATCCTTCACAGCCTCGACGTCGTCAGTTGCCTCGCAAGATCGACTAGGTTCGCAGCCTTTCAGCCGCCGCCGATCGCTGGTAAAAAATGCACTTCGCTGGCCGGCTTGACCGGCGAGATCATTCCACCCTCGGCCATCTCACCGTCGATCCACACCGCAATTGAGCCGTTGACTTCGCCGTCATCGCCGACCAGGTGGCTGCGGATTCCCGGGAACTGCCGCTCCAGATCATCGATAAGCTCGCGGATATTGCCGGCGGTCGTCGTCACATGATCGATACCGCCGGTGAATTTTCGCAGCAGCGCTGGAATCGCGACGGTCGCCATCGTGGGTCAGCTCGCGCCGAGGTTGTCTCTGAGAAAGAAAAGGTCGCTCCACAAAACGGTGCCCCGTCCAAACGCTGTCACGCCCTGATAGAACGACGTGAATCCGTGCTCGCGCATAAATCCGATCAGATCCACGATCTCCCAATTGACGCGATGGTACTTGGTGAATGAGTAAAGTACTCTCACGCATGCGATATTGCGCAGGCTTTCAATCGCGCCACGCAATATCTCGAGCTCGGTTTCATTGGTATTGAGCTTCAACAGGACGGGCGACGGCAGGGTGCCGATATCCACTACGGAGTCGAGTCGCCGAGTCTCGACCTCGATCGTCTTAATCGAATCAATACTGCCGCCCCATATCTCCTCGAGCCGCGCCTCCGGCTCGGCGAGCGAGTTAAATACGGAATTAAAGGGGTCCTGGCCGGCGACGAACAGCGTGCGGCGCGCTTCCGACTGTGACAGCGCGAAGGGATAGAGCTTGCAATTGTCACCGGCAAAGCGGCTTTCGAGCGCTTCATAGCGGGCCGGCTCGGGCTCGAACGCGACGATCGGACCCGCGCCTGAAACGAACCTGAATGCGTCCATGAATTTTCCTTCATGAGCGCCCACATCGATCAACGAGGTGAACGAAAGTCCGAACTTCCGCCTCAGCGTCAGAAGATCTTCGACGAATCCAACATGGTAGCCGCCAATCCGCGCGCGCAGCAGCGTAAGGTCCGACAAATAGTAGAATAGCCGGCCGAGCTTGTAGGGCGCGTCCATCGGGCGATCGTCTCCAAGGCAGGCGCTAAGACCGGCGATACGTCATCTGCCGGCTGCCGCGTGGCTTTCGCCGCCGCGACGCTGATTGAGCATCGCCTTGAGCAAACGATGCGGCGACATGGGCAGCGCGAGCATCCTGACGCCCGTGGCCCGGTAGATCGCATTGGCGACGGCGGCCGGTGGCGGAACGATCGAAACCTCACCGACGCCGCGGACGCCCAGCGGATGGATCGGGTTCGGCACTTCAACGATGATGGTTTCGATCGACGGCAGATCCAGACACGTCGGCATCCGATAGTCGAGCAGGCCGATATTCTTGAGCCGCCCCTGCGCGTCGTAAAAATATTCTTCGTTCAGCGCCCATCCGATACCCTGCGCCGTGCCGCCCTGCATCTGACCCTCGACGTAGCTAGGATGGATCGCCTTGCCGACGTCTTGCGCGATGGTCGCGCGGATAATCTGCGTCTTGCCGGTGCCTGGATCCACCTCGACGTCAACCAGCACGATCGCGAATGCCGGGCTGACTCCCGCACCGCCGGTGCTCACCGACGATCTCCCGGTAATCGGTCCGCCGGTGCGAATGAACTGGCGGGCGACTTCCTTCAGGGTCGTCGTTTTGTCGGGTGCGCCCTCCATTTTGGCGCTGAAAGTGCCGTTAAGGTACTCGATATCTTCCGGATGCAGCTCCCACAGATTGGCCACGCGCTCCTTGAGCTGGCGGAGCGCATCCTGCGCCGCATTGTAAACCGCCATTCCAGTCGCGAAGGTCACACGGCTGCCGGCGGTCACGTCGGTATAACCGATCGAATCGGTGTCCGCGACGACCGGCCGCACCTCATCCATCGTCAAGCCCAGGACTTCCGCCGCGATCATCGCCATCGAGGCGCGGCTGCCGCCGACGTCGACCGATCCGGTGACGACGCTGGCGGTTCCATCGCCGCCCAGATAGACCGACGCGGTCGACTGCATGCCTGCGTTGAACCAGAAGCCTGCCGCCACGCCGCGGCCGCGATTGGGACCTTCGAGCTTGCTCTTGTAATGCTCGCTGTTGCGGACGGCCTCGCAGGTTTCGATAAATCCGATACGCTTGAAAGGCGGTCCCGAAGGCTGGCGGGTGCCTTCGCGGGCGCCATTTCTGATACGGAACTCGATCGGATCGAGTCCGCACTTCTCGGCCAACTCGTCGATGACTGTTTCCGCGCCGAACGCGCCGTTGGTGGTGCCGGGCGCGCGGTAGGCTGCTGTCTTCGGACGAGTCACCAGTACGTCGAAGCCGTCGATCAGGAGGTTGGGCAGATCGTAGGGCGCGAGCATCGTCATGGCGGCCGCCCCGACCGGCGAGCCCGGAAATGCGCCCGCCTGATAGGCCATCCAGACCTGGACGGCGGTAATCTTGCCGTCCTTGGTGGCGCCCATCTTGACCTTCACGGTCGAGCCGGAAGTCGGGCCGCTGGCGCGCAGAACCTCCGATCGCGACATCGTCATCTTGACCGGATGACCGGTCTTCATCGCGAGCAGAACGGCGACCGGCTCGAGATAGACAGTCGTCTTGCCGCCGAAGCCGCCGCCGATTTCCGACGGCACGACCTTGAGATTGCCCTCCGGGATTCCGAGCACCGCGGCAGTCAGGGTTCGTACGGTGAAACTTCCCTGTGTGCAACAGTAAACCGTCGCGTGGCCGTCGGAATTGTACAGACCTACCGCGGCGTGCGGCTCGATATATCCCTGATGGACCATTTCGGTCTTGAACTCGTGCTCGACGATAAAGTCGGCCGCCTTAAATCCCGCCTCGAGGTCGCCGCGCTTGAACTGGACGTGACTGGAGACGTTGGTCTGCTTATCACCGTCGTCCTTGTTGCGCAGCGCGGGCAGCAGAATCGGAGCGCCGGGACGCATCGCTTCTTCGACCGACATCACCGGCGGTAGCGGTTCGTACTCGACCTCGATCAGCCCCAGCGCCTCTTCGGCGATATGACCGTTGATCGCGGCGACAGCCGCCACGGCGTGGCCGTCATAGAGGACCTTGTCATGGGCCAGCACGTTCCAGGAGAGATAATGGGGAATTACCGATTGCTCGCCGAGCGGCTGCGGGCGCATGTCGGCTTCGGGCAGATCAGCGGCAGTAACGATCGCCTTGACGCCCGGCAGCTTCAGCGCCTTGTCGACGTTAATCGACTTGAGCAGCGCGTGAGCGTGCGGACTGCGCAGGACTTTGCCGTGGAGCATCCCGGGAAAGCTGTAATCGGCTCCGTAGCGCGCGCGTCCTGTTACCTTATCGATACCGTCGGGACGGATCGGCCGGGTGCCGATCACGCGGAAGGTCGGTGTATCGGTCTTGGGACTATTAGTCTTGGGTGTATCAGTCGCCATCTAACTTACCTCTTCTAAATCGCGCCGCAGCCGCGTCCCAAAAGTGCCGTCAGGCCATTTCACGCGCCGCATCGAGCACGGCCTTGACGATTTTGTCGTAGCCGGTGCATCGGCAGAGATTGCCAGCCAGATGGTACCGCACTTCGGCTTCCGTCGGCCGCGGAATATTTTCGAGCAGCGCCTTGGCCGACATCAGGAAACCGGGCGTGCAGATGCCGCATTGCAGGCCGGCGTGTTCGAGAAACTTCGTCTGCAGGGGATGGAGCGTGGCGCCGTTGGCCATGCCCTCGACGGTTTCGATACGAGCGCCCTGTGCCTCGACGCAAAGCATCAGGCACGAGCATATGGGGCGTCCGTTGAGTAGCACCGTGCAGGCGCCGCAATCGCCCGTCAGGCATCCTTCCTTGGTGCCGGTCAACTCTAGCTCGTCGCGAATCACTTCGAGCAGGCTCTGGCGCGGTTCGCACAGGAGCTCGACCCTTTCGTCGTTCACGGTCATTTCGACCAATGTTTTGCTTGCCATTTTATTCCGAACCCGATCAGTTATGCTGTGCGCGCCGCACCGCGATTTCGAGCGTGCGCCGGGTCAGCACGCCCACCAGGTGGCGGCGGAATTCGGCGGTACCGCGCATGTCGTCGATAGGAGAACTGAGCGCCGTCGCCAGATCGCCGGCCGCGTCGAAGGCCTCCGTGTTCATCTCCTTGCCGATCAGCGAGGCCGAGGCTTTCTCTGCGAATAGCGGGGTCGCGGCGACCGCGCCCAGGCTGATTCTCGCCGCGACGCATCGATCGCCGTCGAGCGTCACCGACGCGCCCACGCCGACCACCGCGATATCCATCTCGTTGCGCGGGATGAAGCGCAGGTATGCGTCCGCCGAATGCGCCGGTGGCGGCGCGATCAGCAGCTCAATCAGCAGTTCGCCCGGCTGCATCACGGTGCGGCCGGGCGACAGCACGAATTCGTCCACGTTCACGCGCCGTTCGCCTTTAGGACCGACGATCCGCGCGACGGCGCCGAGTGCGATCAGCGCCGGCGTGGTGTCGGCGGCGGGCGACCCGTTGCACAGGTTGCCGCCCACCGATGCGCGTCCCTGGATCTGCAGTGATCCGATCAAATGCGCCGCCTCGCAGAGGCCCGGATAGTACCGCCGCATCAGCTGGCTCTCGTGGATCTCAATGCACCTGACGGCCGCGCCCAGGCGCAGGCCCGTCGCCGAATCGAAGCTGAGCTGCGTCAGCTCGCTGATATGTTTTACATCGATTAGATAATCCGGGCGCCGCGTGCCGGCGCGGAGCTGAATGATAATGTCGGTGCCGCCGCAAATCGCACGGGCGTTTTCACCGTGGGCGGCCAGCAGGCCAAGGGCCTGTTCGAGCGAGGTCGGAGCCTCGTATTGAATTGCATGCAAAGGGCCTAAGCCTCCGTCTACAGCGCGAGTAGTGCACTCAGCGCAAATAGTAGTTGATTGACTTATTTTAGATGGCCTTGCCTACGGGCGCAAAGCGATGGACGGTTTCAGCTTAGCCGTCGAAGCCGAGCCGGCGCGCGATCTGGGCCGCCGTATCGGCCAGGACCGGCGCCTCGACGCCCATCGTGGCGAAGCGTTCGTCGATCGTGAGGCCGCGGGCGTAGCGCGCATATAGCTGCTCGATCACGGTGGCGGTGCGCCAGAATGCCCACGCGACGTAAAAATCGACCATCGCGATATCGCGGCCGCTGCGATTCGAGTAACGCTCGACCAGCTCGGCGCGGTTCAGGAAACCCGGCGTCAGCGTATGGTTATCGGTCGGATTGAGCGCGAGGAGGGAGGGCGGGTCACCCGGGTCGCGCCAATATGCCAGCGCAATTCCCAGGTCCACCATCGGGTCGCCGAGCGTGGACATTTCCCAATCAAGCACCGCCGACACGCGGCTGTAATCGCCGTCGTCGATCATCACGTTGTGCAGGAAAAAATCGTTGTGCAGGATAGCTGGCGGCTGTGCGGCGGGCAGATTAGCCGCGAACCACGCGCCCAGCCGGTTCATCAGTGGGACCTCGCGGGTCTTGGCCCGCTCCCATCGATCCATCCAGCCCTTGACCTGGCGCGCGAAGAATCCGTCGGGACGGCCGAGGCCGCCGAGCCCGATCCGCTCGTAGTCCACCCGATGGAGGTCGGCGAGCGCGTCGATGAATCCGAGGCTGATCCGGCGCAGGACGTCGGGCGACGCCGCAAGCAACGGCGGAATCGGTTCGCGTTTGCGCAGGACGATACCGCGGCGGCGCTCCATGATAAAAAACGGCGCGCCGATAATCTCGGGATCATCGCAAATCAGCAGCGCGCGTGGAGCGGGCTCGTAGGCGTCGGCCAGCCGCGACAGGACGCGGTACTCGCGCGCCATGTCGTGGCCGCCCGGCGGCAGCGGTCCATGCGGTGGCCGGCGCATTACCCATTCCCGTCCACCGATCCGGAGCAAATAAGTGAGATTGGAATGGCCGCCGCGAAACTGCGCGACCTCGAGATTGCCGGCCGTGTCCGGCAGCCGCGAATGCAGATAATCGGCGAGCCGTTCCGAATCGAACCGCTCGTCGGCGCGAACGTCGCCGTAATCCACCTGACCGTAATCGACCCGGCGGCCCGATTCGGCAGGACGATTCTCAGACATCCTGATCCCTGAAACGACGCAGCTCGCGCCGAGCGATCGTCATCAGATGGACCTCATCGGGTCCGTCGACGATTCGCAGCGCGCGGCTGTCGCGCCAATGACGCGCGATCGGCGTGTCGTCGCTGACGCCCATCGCGCCGTGCACCTGGATCGCGCGGTCGAGCACGACCATCACGGTGTTGGCGGCCAGCACCTTGATCATCGAAATTTCGTTGCGCGCCTCGCGCTTGCCCATCGTGTCCATCTTCCACGCCGCATGCATCACCATCAGGCGGGTCGAATCGATCTCGATGCGCGAGCGTGCGATCCATTCCTGGATATTGGCCTTGTCGGCGAGCAGGCTGCCGTGAGTGAAGCGGGTGGCGGCGCGCCGGCACATCAGTTCGAGGGCGCGCTCGGCTACACCAATCGATCGCATGCAGTGATGGATCCGGCCGGGACCGAGGCGCGCCTGCGCGATCGCAAAACCGTCGCCTTCGCGGCCGAGCATGTTGGTCGCCGGCACGCGGCAATCTTCATATCGGATTTCGCAATGGGCATCGCCGCCGGTATGGCCCATCACCGATATCGGCCGGATGATATTGAAGCCGGGCGTGCCGGCTGGAACGATAATCTGGCTCGCGCGGCGATGGGGCGGCGCGTCGGGATCGGTCACCACCATGACGATCGCAAAGGCGGCGTTGATTGCACCGGTGGTGAACCACTTGTGACCGTTAATCACGTAGTCGTCGCCATCGCGGACGGCGCGGGTCCGGAGCTGCGTCGGATCGGATCCTGCCGTCTCCGGCTCGGTCATCGAAAAGGCGCTGCGTGCGTCGCCGGCCAGGCACGGCTCGAGCCATCGCCGCTTCTGATCGCCGATGCCGAACTCCGCCATAATCTCCATGTTGCCGGTGTCGGGCGCCATGCAGTTGAACGTGCGCGAACCGATCGGGCTGCGGCCCATGATTTCGCACAACGGCGCGTACTCATGATTCTGAAGGCCCTGGCCGTAATGCTCATCGGGCATGAAAAAGTTCCATAGCCCCTCTGACTTGGCGCGGCGGCGCAAATCACGGACGACTTCCGGCTCGCGATGCTCATCGCCGCTGGCGTGAACCTGTTCCTGGGCTACTTTTTCCGCCGGGTAAACGTGTTCATCCATGAAAGCCGCGACGCGGCGGCGCAGCTCTTCTACTCTTGGGGAAAGCGTGAAATCCATCAGTCGCCTCTCGGGAATCGCAACGATCTTAGCGCCAAAACGATCAATGCTCGATGTAATGCAGTCATATATCGGCAAATGGTGAAAATGAAGCGATGCGCTATCGGGAGATTCGCCGGCCATCGCCTACCGGGAGCTTAGTGGACGATTTAATTCGACCGATTAATTCGCCAACTTAGCTCGTCAAGGGCAAAGTGACCAGAAACGTCGAGCCGACTCCCGGCTTGCTCTCGACCGTCAGTTGTCCGCCGTGAGCATCGACCGCCTTACGCGCGATCGCCAGCCCAAGGCCGGTGCTCTTCTCAGTGCCGGCACTCTTGACGCTGGTGAGCGAGAACGGTTTGAACAGCCGCGCGAGTTCATGCGGTGGAATGCCGGGACCCTGGTCGTGAACGGCAATGACGGCCTGGCTGACGCTCTGCGAGAGCTTGACCGTCACGGCGGTCCCGGGGGGCGAGAACTTGATGGCGTTGATCAGCAGATTGCTCAACACCTGCTCGATCCGCGCGGGGTCGATCGACACCGGCGGCAGATTGGACGGAAGATCCGCAATCAGCGTTATCTTGTGATGGCGGGCGAACAGTTCGTTCGACTGGAGGTTACCCGCCACCAGCTCGGATAGGTCGGTCGGCTGGCGGCTGATCCGCAGCTTGCCGGCCTCGATGCGCGAATAGTCGAGCAGATCGTTGACCAGGTTGAGCATCTGGCCGCTGGCCGACTGGATGTGCGACAGAAATTCCCGCGGCTCCTCTTCAAACTGGTTGGGATCCTCCAGCAGCAGCTCGCTGTAGCCACTGATCACGTTGAGCGGATTGCGCAGGTCGTGCGCCACCGTGCCGAGCAGAAGATTTCGCTCCTCGTCCATGCGGATCATCTGAAGATTGCGCTGCGCCAGCTCGCGCTCCATCACCGACAGCCGGTTGTATATGTCCGCGAAACGATCGAGGTCAGGCCGCCATCGCGCCGCGTCACGTCCGACGTCCGCAAGCAGTCGGGCAGCGACTTGAGGCGCGCCCTCATCCAGGCCGGATGAGGTGGTCAGATCAAGGCACAGCAGGGCGAGTTCGACCGGCGACTGCGCCACTGCGATAAGGTTTCGGCGCTCATCCAGTTGGCCGCCGATCATATAGACGGGCGTGTCACGGGAAAGCGTCGGTACGACCATCTCCCAGATTTCGCAAATCTCGGCGGCCTCGGCGTTGCCCGACGGATAGCCGAGCGCGCGGATGAAAGCCTCGACCTTGGACGCCGATGCGTCACCAGCTATCGCGGCCATAGTCGCACCCGGCACGCACGGAATCAGCAGCAGAGACGTATCGCCGATGACCGTCAGGATCATCCCGTCGCGGTCGCATATGAGAGCGAAGGACGCATTCCGATTCTCAACGACGCGCGTCGTCACGGCTTGCTCATTTTGATGATGCGAAGCTTTTCGGCGGCCGCGACCACATCTTCGGTGCGGCGGGCATGGGCGTCAGCGCCGACCTGCCGCCACAGGGCGGCCTGCTGGTTGAAGACATGGCCGCCGACCATGATCGGCGGAGTATCTTTCGGTGGCCGGCGGCGAAGTTGCACGATTGTTTCCCGCGCGGCCGGCAGATGCGCCTCTGTTGCTGCGGAAAAAAGCAGGATGTCGGGATGATGTTTGTCGATGAACGACGGTATCGATTCTATCGGGGCACCGGCGCCGAGAAACAGGCCGTCCCATCCACTCATCTCGAACATATCGGCGACCATCCGCAGCCCGATATCATGGAGCTCGCCTTCGACGCAGGCCAGCAGCGCCTTTCGTCCGAGCCGCTTTTTACTCGGTATTTTCGGATAGATCTGCGCCATGATTAGCTGGGTCGCCGCGCTGACGTAATGTTCATCGGCCACCGAAATCTTGTTACTGGCCCATAGCTGCCCGGTCTCACGCAAAGCCGGTTGAAAGACATTCAGATAGATGTCGACTATCGGCGTGCCGCCGTCGAGCAGCGTCCGGATAAGCCTGGTGGCCCCGCTCTGATCGCCCCGTAGGAGCAGGCTAAGATAGTGGGGCGCTACCGTCCGCCCGGTGGAGCTTTTGGTCACGATGACCGCCTTGCTTTCGGGAATAACGGCACTGGCAGATCCGATGCGCGGATCGCCACCGCCACGTGAATACGTCACCGCTGGAAGCCCCCCTTGATACTGGAAGTCAGACCACGGCATCCTGACTCCCTAGTTGAGTGTAACCAATTGCGAGCCACAGTAAAGGTGCGCGACTCATTAGTACCGGCGTCGCCTAACGCGACTCGTCTAAGCAGCGAAAACCGGATGTTCGCGACACTGGCGCTGAACGGCGCGGCTCGAGGAAAAAGTTTTATAGATAAAATGAATATCGAATCGCTATGAAAATCGGACTGCAGGCCCTTGGTATCGGCGTCGGAGCCAAACCGGCGATCATCCGGGCGGTGGCGATCGCCGCTGAACGGGCCGGATTCTCCACACTATGGGTCGGTGAGCACGTCATACTATTCGACAATCATGACTCGAAATATCCATATTCGGACAACGGAAAATTCCCGGTTGGCGGCGCGGTCGATTGGCTCGATCCGTTTGCCACGCTGACCTATGCGGCTGCCGTCACCAGCTCGATACGGCTGGCGACCGGCATATGCCTGGTGCCTGAACACAACCCGCTTAGACTCGCGAAGCAGTCGGCGAGCCTCGACTTTCTTTCGGATGGGCGCTTTGCGCTCGGCGCCGGTATCGGATGGATGGCCGAGGAGTTCGCGGCGCTCGGAATCCCGTTTGCCGGCCGCGCGCGCCGCACCGCCGAATACATTGCCGCGATGCGCCAGTTATGGACCTCCGAGTCGGCGAGCTTCAGCGGCGAATTCGTCAATTTCACCGGCGCGCGCAGCTATCCGAAGCCGCCGCGGGCGGGCGTTATCCCCGTTTTCATCGGTGGCGAAAGCACGCCCGCATTGTCGCGGGCGGCCGAGTATGGAGACGGCTGGTTCGGCTTCAACCTCGATGCGGCCGCCGCAACGGAAAAGATCGCGGCGCTGCGTTCGATGCTGGCGGCGCGCGGGCGCGATTCGTCGGCGTTCGAAATCGTCGTCGCGCCGTTCAGCCGTACGGTCGCGCCGGAGGATCTGGATCGCTATCGCGCGGCTGGAGTTGACGAGCTGGTCGTCGTGGCCGAGCCGCCTGCTGATGTCGCGTCGGTTGAACGATGGATCGTCGAGATCGCCGCGCGCTGGATGACGGCTGACGGAAAAAAATAGCTATTCGTAATGGCTATTCGATCAATAGCCATTCGTTCATGTCAGTGGCTACTCTTTATCTTCCGATAGCGGCGAATCAGCGCGTTGGTCGAGCTGTCGTGATGGATCTCCGGCTCGGTAGGAGATTCCAGTTCCGGCACGATCTTCATCGCCAGAACCTTGCCGAGTTCCACGCCCCATTGATCGAACGAATCGATATTCCAGACGGTGCCCTGCGTGAACACGCTATGCTCGTAAATCGCAACCAGTTTGCCGAGTATTTCGGGCGTAAGCCGATCGGCCATGATGACCGACGTCGGCCGGTTGCCCTCGAAGACCCGATGCGGCACGAGCCAGTCGGGCGTGCCCTCGGCCTTGACCTGTTCCGCCGTCTTGCCGAAGGCCAGCGCCTCGGCTTGCGCGAACACATTGGCGCTTAAGAGATCGTGATGGCGCCCGATCGGGTTCAGCGTGTGGCCGAACAGTATGAAATCCAGCGGTATCAGCTTAGTGCCCTGATGGATGAGCTGGTAAAACGAGTGCTGCCCGTTGGTGCCGGGCTCTCCCCAGAAAATCGGCCCCGTCTCATAATCGACCCGCGTTCCTTCGAGCGTCACATGCTTGCCGTTGGACTCCATCGTGAGTTGCTGCAGGTATGCGGGAAAGCGCTTCAGATATTGCTCGTAGGGCATGACGCCGACCGTTTGGGCGCCGAAGAAATTGTTGTACCAGACCGACAGCAGGCCCATCAGGACCGGAATGTTGCGCTCGAACGGCGTGCGGCGGAAATGCTCGTCGATCGCATGGAAACCGGCGAGCATCGCGCGGAAGTTGTCGGGACCGACCGCGATCATCGTCGACAAGCCGATCGCCGAATCCATCGAGTAGCGGCCGCCAACCCAATCCCAGAAGCCGAACATGTTGGCGGTATCGATGCCGAACTTCGTCACTTCCGCCGCGTTGGTGGAGACGGCGACGAAATGCCGGGCGACCGCCTTGTCGTCGCCCAACTTGGCTACTGACCAGTCGCGGGCGGTGTGCGCATTGGTCATCGTTTCGAGCGTGGTGAAGGTCTTTGACGAGATGATAAAGAGCGTCTCGGCGGCGTCGAGGTCGCGCGTTGCCTCGGCGAAATCGGTCGAATCGACGTTGGAGACGAAGCGCATCGTGAGCCGCCGATCGCTGTAATGGCGCAGCGCCTCATAGGCCATCACGGGACCCAAATCCGATCCGCCGATTCCTATGTTGATGATGTTCCGGATCGGTTTGCCGGTGTGTCCCTTCCAGTCACCGCTACGGATGCGCGCGGAAAAATCCGCCATTCGATCGAGTACCACGTGAACATCGGGCACCACGTCGTGGCCGTCGACCAGGATCGACTCGCCGCGCGGTGCGCGCAGGGCCGCATGGAGAACGGCGCGGCGCTCGGTGATATTGATTTTCTCGCCGCTGAACATCGCATCGATTCGCCCGCGCAGATCCGACTCGACGGCCAGGGCGAGCAGGAGCTTGATGGTTTCATCGGTGATCCGATGCTTCGAGTAATCGAGAAAGATGCCCTCCGCTTCGACGGTCAGGCGCTCGCCGCGCGTCGCATCCTTGGCGAACAGATCGCGCAGATGATCGCCGCCAACCTTCTCGTAATGTGCCTGCAGGGCTTTCCAGGCGGGTCGCTGAGTAAGGGGTTTGGAGGGCATGATGGTCTCCTTGCTGCCTACTGCCGAAGATTCGAGTATGGCGCGTTTCCAGCCGACGCAGAAGGTGGCGGCGATCCAATATCCCGATTAATATCCGATGACGCCGGCGGCTTGACCGTCGTAAATTCCGGGGCTAGCGTAAATTGGACTGATGAGTCCGTTATCCGCCTGCCATCCGACCATAGCCCCGGCGCCCACCGACGCTCAGCGGGGCCGGGCCGCGCTTTCAAGGACTCGATAACCGGACCGGTTAGTTTCGGAGTACCGCCGTTATGATGTGGATTGTCCGTCTCGCCCTGCGCCGGCCGCTTTCAGTGGCCGTGATGAGCCTGCTGATGCTGGTGCTCGGCGGCCTCAGTTTCGCCCTGATGAATATCGATATCTTTCCGGCGATCAATCTGCCGGTCGTGATGGTCGTGTGGAACTACCCCGGCTTGTCGGCACTGGATGTCGAACGCCGGATGGTGATCATCAGCGAGCGAGCCTATTCGACCACCGTAAACGACATCGAGCATATCGAGTCGATCTCGATCAACGGACTCGGCATCCTGCGCGTCTACTTCTATCCCGACGCCAATATAGGCGGCGCAATCGCGCAGATTAACGCCGTTTCCGAGACCATTTTGACGATTCTGCCACGCGGCACGGAGCCGCCGCAGATTATCGATTACAACGCGGCCAACGTGCCCGTCGCGCAGCTCAATATCTTCAGCGACACGCTTTCGACCGCGCAACTTTTCGACTACGGACTCAACTTCATCCGGCTGCAGCTATTTACGATTCCCGGATTCTCGTCGCCGGCGCCCCTGGGGGGCGTCAGCCGCTCCGTCCAGGTCAATCTGCATCCCAACGCGCTCTATGCGGTTGGCATGTCGCCGGCTGATGTCGGCAACGCGCTCGCGGCGACCAACGTCGTGATTCCCGCGGGCTCCGCCAAGATCGGCAATTTCCAGTACAACGTCGATCTCAACATGAGCCCGTCCAAGGTTCCCGATTTCAACCAGTTGCCGATCAAGATGGTCAACGGTGCGCTGATTCACCTGGGCGACATCGCGCCAGTCTCCGATACCCATCAGCCTCCCACCAATGTGGTGCGCGTGGACGGCCGCCAGGCGACCTACCTGATGGTTATCAAGCACGCCGCCGCATCGACGCTGGCGGTCGTCGACGCCGTCAAGGCGCGGCTGCCAGTCATCCTTTCGATCGCTCCGAAGGGCCTCAAGGCGTCGCTCACTTTCGATCAATCGCAGTTCGTGCGCGGTGCCCTGTGGGAGGTGGTGCAGGAGGCGGTTACCGCGGCGGCCTTGGTTGCCGTGATGGTGCTGGTCTTCCTCGGCTCGCCGCGCAGCATGCTGATCGTGATCATGTCGATCCCGCTGTCGATTCTGACGGCGATAGTTGGACTCAAGTTGTCCGGCCAGACGATCAACATCATGACGCTCGGCGGCCTGGCGCTGGCCGTCGGCATGCTGGTCGATGACGCGACGGTCGAGATTGAAAATATCCATCGAAACCACGCGATGCATAAGCCGCTGCTCGAGGCGATTCTCGACGGCGCATCGCAAATCGCGACGCCAACATTCGTCGGCACGCTTTCGATCTGCATCGTATTCTTCCCCGTAGTTCTGCTGACCGGCGTGGCCAAGTTCCTGTTCACACCGCTGGCGCTGTCGGTCGTCTACGCGATGCTGACGTCATACCTGCTGTCGCGCACACTCGTGCCGACGCTTGCAGGCTATCTGCTGCCTGAAACTCATCAGGACAATTCGGGTCCCGGCCGCTGGACTCGCTTCGTACGCGCCTTCGATGAGGGCTTCGATCGTTTCCGCGATCGCTACCGCGTGATGCTCGCCGGATTCATCGCGCGCCGCCGGCTGGGAATCGTATGCGTGGCGGCATTGCTGATCGTCTCAACGCCATTGCTCTATGTCGTCGGCGAAGACTTCTTTCCCCAGGTCGACGCCGGCATGATGCGCCTGCATGTGCGAGCGCCCACGGGCACCCGAATCGAAGAGACCGAGCGGGATGTCGATCGCATCGACCGCTCAATTCGGCAGGTCGTTCCACCCGGCGAACTGGAATCGATAAGCGACAATATCGGTCTGCCAATCTCCTACGATCTGGCTTTCTATCAGACCGACAGCACCGGGGCTCAGGACGCCGACGTGCTCATCCAGCTCAAGGCGAAGCATCGGCCAACGGCGATGTATGAGCAACGGATTCGCGAGCGGCTGGGGCACGATTATCCGAATATCGAGGTCTACTTTCAGGCCGCCGATATCGTAAGCCAGGTGCTCAATTTCGGCCTGCCGGCGGCGATCGACGCGCAAATCTCGGGCAATAAGCTGCAGTCCGACTACGCGATCGCCGTCCGCCTGCAGAACGCGATGCAGCGCATCCCGGGGGTCGACGATCTGCGCATCGCCGAGCCGCTCGATTATCCGACCTTCAAGGTTGATGTCGATCGCGACAAGGCGCTCGAGATGGGAATCACGCTGACGCAGGTCGCCTCGAGCCTGCTGACTTCGCTCAGCGGAAATTTCCTGATTCAGCCGAGCTTCTGGCTCGATCCCGTCAGCGGCGTCAATTACGACGTCATCTCGCAGACGCCGCAGACCATGATCACTTCGGTGCATGATCTCGCGAACACGCCGATCAGTTACACCTCCGCGCCGGTTGCCGACATAACCGGCGGCAACGCGGCGCCGTCGGAGACGCTCAGCAACGTGGCCACGATCACGCATGCGGTCGATCCATCGATCATCGCGCACTACACGGTGCAGCGGGTTATCGACGTCAACTGCGGCGTCAACGGCCGCGATCTCGGCAGCGTGTCGAACGCCGTCCAGCGCGCGATTATTGGACTCGGACCGCTGCCGCCGGGCACCGCGATAACCATCCGCGGCCAGAGCCAGGCGATGCGAACATCCTTCGGCACGCTGGAGGCCGGCCTGGTGTTGGCCGTGGTTCTCGTCTATTTGCTGATGGTCGCGAATTTCCAGTCGTGGCTCGAACCGCTGATCATCATCATGGCGGTCCCCGGGGCGCTTGTCGGCGTCATTTGGATGCTGGTGCTGACCGGCACGACGATCAACGTAGAGTCGCTGATGGGCGCGATCATGGCGGTCGGTGTCGGCGTTGCCAACAGCAACCTGCTCATCACTTTTGCCAATGATCTGCGCGAAGACCATTACAGCCCTATCGCGGCGGCGGTCGAAGCCGGCCGTATCCGCCTGCGGCCAATCCTGATGACCGCGTTTGCGATGATTCTCGGGATGCTGCCGATGGCGCTCGGACTCGGCGAGGGCTCCGAAATGAACGCGCCGCTGGGGCGCGCGGTTATCGGGGGCCTTATCGGCGCTACCCTGATGACGCTGTTCGTGGTGCCTGCAATTTACTCGATGTTCAGCCGCAGGCTGATCGGCAAGAAAGAGCGCGATGCCCGGATCGAGGCGTTGTCGCTACCCGGCGCGTAAAGGACGCTGCATCGTGAGGCCCGAAAACGCCGCCGTCGTGTCGCCCGTCGCTATCTCGGCGAACGCCGCGGCCGCGTCGAGCAGTCCAATCGCACACGCGGGGCGGGCCAAATGCCGCGGCCGGCGGCCGACCCCGCAAATGCGCGAACGCATCTTGCGCAGCGCCAGCGAGTTGTTCGGCCGCAAAGAATTCCATCGCGTGCTGACCGACGAGGTTGCCGCGCTCGCCGGCGTCGGCAAGGGCAGCATCTATCGGCAGTTCGGCTCGAAAGAAGCGCTCTATGCGGCCGTCGTGATCGACGGCTTCACCAGCCTGCGCGGCGAAATCCGGGCTGCGATCGGCGGCGGCGATTTGCGCGCCGACCTGACCGCGTTGGTCAGCCGCGCGCTCGGATTTTTCTGGAACCGGCGGGAATTCTTCACCCTGCTTCGTGACCCCACGGCGCTGCCGCCCGAGCAGGCCAAGCGCTACCTGGCCGAACGCGACAAGCTGTCACGCCTGGTCGCGCGCGTGCTCAGCGACGGCGTGCGCCGCGGCGCGATGCGCGCCGACCTCGATACCCGCGTCGCCGCGGAGTCGCTCCTCGGCATGATGCGCGGTATCAATCGTTATGCCCGTGATTACACGACCCCCGATGAAGCCGTCGCGACCGTCGTAGCGCTGTTCATGAGCGGATGCGGGCCGCAACCAGCCGTGACGAGCGAATCTCCGACGACGGCCGGCCGCCATTCCTAAAGAAAGTGATCGGCGGCGCCGCCGATTATCAGAATCCGAAGTAGGACCCTCACCCGCGACTAGGGTCACTGACCCTTAGGCGCGACCTCTCCCATGAGGGAGAGGGTAAGATCGTGCGGGCGTGTCTATAACGCAGCTCCGGTCGCTAGCGGAGCGTTCCGACGCGGAGCGAGCAGGCGAGTCCGCGAGCTGCGTTAAAAATCTCAAACTGGCTCCGCCAGCGTTGTTCAGCTGGCCTTTTTTAACGCGGCGCTCTTTTCGATCAGGCACGCCATCAGGTCATCCCACGACTTGACGAACGACTCGGCGCCCTCGCGCTGCAATTCGGCTGCTACCTTGTCAACGTCGATGCCCGCCTTGGCAAACTCGGCGAGCACCTTCTCGCCGTCGCCACCGTCGGCCTTGAGCAATTCGCCGAGCTCGCCATGGTCTCCCGTCGCGAGCAGGGTCTTTTCGGGGATCGTATTGACGGTGTACGGCGCCGCCAGTGCCTTCACATAAAGGATGTCGGACGCGGCGGGATCCTTGGTGCCGGTGCTCGCCCACAGAAGCCGCTGCGGCCGCGCGCCCAGGTTGAGTAGCCGCTGCCATCGATCCGAATCGAGAAACTCCCGATAAGCCTTGAAGATGCGCCTGCCCATTGCGATGCCGAGATGGTTGCGCAGCGCGGCGGGGGCCGTTTTGGAGACTGCCACGTCCCAACGGCTGACGAATACGGAGGCCACCGACCCGACCAGCGGATTCAGTCCCGCGTCGATGCGCCGTTCGATTCCACGGGTATAAGCCTCGGCTGCGGCTAAGTAATGCTCGCGCGAAAAGAGCAGCGTCACGTTTACGGGCACACCGGCAAAGATGGCTTCTTCGATCGCGGCGCCGCCTTCGCGCGTGCCGGGAATCTTGATGAACAGGTTGGGCCGTTTCGCGCGCCCGTGAAGATCGCGGGCCGCCGCGACCGTGCTTTTGGTGTCGTACGCGAGCTTCGGCGAAACTTCGAGCGAGACCCAGCCGTCCACGCCGTTGGTGGCGTCATGAATCGGGCGAAAGAGATCGGCGGCCTGGGTCAAATCTTCCAGCGCGAGCTCGAAAAAGAGCTTCTCATCGGCCAGCCCGGCGCCAGTCTTGGTCCGAATCGCCCCGTCATAATCCGCGCTGTTGCGGATCGCCAGGTCGAAGATCGTCGGATTGGAGGTCAGGCCGGTGACCGAGAGATCATCGATATAACGCTTGAGCCCGCCCGACGTCAGCAGCGCGCGCGTAATGTTATCGAGCCAGATACTCTGGCCGATATCGTGGAGTTTTTTAGTCGCCTTCATGATTATTTTCCTCCCCGCCCGGCTGCGATCAGCGCGGACAGATCAAAGTTCAGTACTTCATCGATGCGATCGATAGTGATATCGGCCGGCGGATAATCGGCGACGTCGGGCGCGAACGCGTAATGGCCCTGGCGCGGAAACACCGTCGTCAGGCGATTGCCCCAGTACTTCTTGGCGGCAGCCAGGATGCGAATCTTGTCGTCGATCAGAACGTAATGATCGGCCGGATAGATACTCGCGACGTGGTCCAGTTCATTCTCTTTGTGGATATAGAGGAGCACGCGACCTTCAACCGCCTCGAAAATTCCCGAGCGTTCAATTTTCTGCGGCTGAAAAACCACGTCGCCATCGGTCAGGACCACCGTGGTGCCGAAGGCGTCGAGATGCTCGATAACGTCGAGCGAAGCCGGGAACAGCCGGTTGGCGAACGGATAATTGATGAAGAACGACGAGACCTCGAGCAGATGCGGCTCGTGCGGATTTTCGACGCGGTAGCGCTGCAGCGCGCCGAGATAGTCGGCATAGCCGACCTCCTGGCGGATCTCCTCGAAAATCACCCAGTAGCGCTCTTGCCGATCGGCGCCAACCTCGCGCGTCAGGTAGCGCTTCAGATCCTCGGCGACCCGGTCGTTGTTCAGCAGCGTGTTGTCCACGTCGAGCAGGAAAACCGCTCGCCCGCCATCCTGAGCGCTCATGCAATCCTCATCAAAATAAATTCACCGCCGCCGTTAACTCTCAACTGGGATTATGCCAGCCCGTTTTGCCGACGAGCTTGTTCGATTCGGGCGGTCCCCACGTGCCCTGATCGTATTGATAGAGGGGCGTCGGCTGCTTGAGGATTGGATCGACTACCGCCCACGCCACTTCGACTTCGTCCTCGCGCGCGAACAAAGTGGCATCACCGATCATCGCGTCGCCCAATAGCCGCTCATAGGCCTCCATTTCACCGGCGCTCGACTGATGGAGCAGGCTGAGCTCGGTCGGCTCGCCGACCATCTTTTCGCCCGGACGCTTGACCCGCGCGCCCAATGCGATCGTTACGTCAGGACTCAGGCGGAAGCGGAAATAGTTGGGGCTGCCCTGCGCGAGCAGCCGCAGCGGTGGCCGCTTGAGATAGACGATCACCTCGGTGGTCGTGGTCGGCAGGCATTTGCCCGCGCGGATGTAAAACGGCACGCCGGCCCATCGCCAGGTATCGATATGCAGGCGCACGGCCGCGAAGGTTTCGACTTTCGAGTCGGGCGCGACGCCGGCCTCTTTCAGATAGCCGTTGAACTGGCCGCGCACGAGGTTGGCTGGATCGAGAGGCTCGATCGTGCGGAAAACCTTGACCTGCTCGTCGCGGATCGATTCGTGGTAGGTCGTCGCCGGCGGTTCCATCGCAAGGAAGCCGACGACCTGCATCATGTGGTTTTCGACGACGTCACGGATACAGCCGGCTTCCTCGTAAAAGTGGCCGCGGCCCTGCACGCCGAAGCTCTCCGCCATCGTGATCTGCACGCTGTCGATATAGTTGCGGTTCCAGATCGGTTCGAGGAACGAATTGGCGAAGCGGAACACCAGCAGATTCTGCACCGGTTCCTTGCCGAGATAATGGTCGATACGGAAAATGCACGACTCGTCAAAGACCGAATGCAGGGTCTTGTTCAATTCGCGCGCGCTATCAAGATCATGGCCAAAGGGCTTTTCGATGACCACGCGGGAGTGGGTTTCGCCGGCTGACTTGCCGAGCTGCTCGACCACCACGCCGAACATGCTCGGCGGAATCGCGAGGTAATGCAGCGGACGCTTGGCGCCGCCCAGCGCATCGTGCAGCGCCTTGAAGGTGGCAGGGTCGGCATAGTCGCCGTCGACGTATTTCAGGCGGCTTTCAAGCTTTTCGAAGTCGGCATCGACGCCGTGACCGTTCTTGGTGACGCTTTCGCGCGCGCGCTTCTTCAGATCGTCAAGCGTCCAGTTCGACTTGGCTACGCCGATAACCGGCACATCGAGATGACCGTGCTTGGTCATCGCATGCAGCGCCGGGAAGATTTTCTTGAAGGCCAGATCACCGCTGGCGCCGAAAAACACCAGCGCATCGGAACGATTCGTGGGAGTGGCAGCTGCCATTATTATTCCTTTTTCTCCAGATGGCCGCCGAACTCGAAGCGCATCGCCGACAGCAGCTTGTCCTGGAAACCGGCCTCGCCACGCGAGGAAAACCGCTCGAACAGGGCGGCCGCGAGCACATGCGACGGCACTGATTCATCGATCGCCGCTTCCAGCGTCCAGCGGCCTTCGCCGGAGTCGGAGACGCGGCCCGAAAAATGATCGAGCTTGGGGTCGGACGCCATCGCGGTGGCGACCAGATCGAGCAGCCAGGAGGCGACCACGCTGCCGCGGCGCCAGACCTCGGCGATATCGGGCAGGTTCAAGTCGTACTGGTAATATTCGGGATTGCGCAGCGGCGTAGTCTCGGCGTCCTCGACCTGCTTATGCTTGCCCACGTTGGCGTGTCCCAGGATGTTGAGCCCTTCGGCATAGGCCGCCATCAGGCCGTACTCGATACCGTTGTGGACCATCTTGACGAAATGGCCGGCGCCGTTGGGACCGCAGTGCAGATAGCCCTGTTCGGCGGTGCCGCCCAGCTTCTCGCGGCCCGGAGTGCGATCGATAGTGCCGATACCCGGCGCGAGTGTTTTGAAGATCGGATCGAGATGTTTGACGATATCCGGCTCGCCGCCGATCATCAGGCAATAGCCGCGCTCGAGACCCCATACGCCGCCGCTGGTACCGCAATCGACGTAGTGAAGTTTGTGCGTCTTGAGCTTCTTGGCGCGGTCGATATCGTCGCGGTAGTAGGAATTGCCGCCGTCGATCACGATGTCACCCGGGGCAAGCCGCGGTATCAGGGCTTCGAGGGTCGAATCGACCACCGCCGCCGGTACCATCAGCCAGATGGCGCGTGGCGTCTTCAGCTTCTTGATGAAGTCGTCCATCGATTCGGCGCCGACCGCGCCGTCCTTCGCCAGCGCGCGCACCGGGTCTGGGGAAACGTCATTGACCACGCATTCATGGCCAGCCTTGATAAGACGGAGAACCATGTTGGAGCCCATTCGTCCGAGACCGATCATTCCTAGTTGCATCAATTCCTCCTTGCGTCGCGGCCGCGGCCGAAGGTTCCACAGGCGCGCCCACCGGCCGGGCGATTTCCCGCCGGGTACCGGGCGCTGGGCGTATCGTATTCACGACAACGGGCACGATACGCGAATCGTCGCGCGGGAATTTCGCGGAATCCCGGCGACCTGAGAAATAAGTCTAGCACTCTG
>Ga0302326_10005804_pt1 | contig 27966 bp, 19 predicted proteins | sample Palsa_T0_3_FD_202264 | JGI IMG/M metagenome (GOLD analysis project Ga0302326, IMG submission 202264) | Peat permafrost microbial communities from Stordalen Mire near Abisko, Sweden - Palsa_T0_3 | ecosystem: Environmental > Terrestrial > Soil > Palsa > Peat permafrost | place: Sweden: Abisko... | reverse complement strand
CGACGTTGAGGTCACTGTGGGGATGAAGACCACGGGTGTGACCGTACGCACATCGAAGCCGCGCAGATTGTCTTCGCCGCCGAGGTAGTAACGATCGAAGGGTGTCGGCTCGCGACCGGAATATCCCGTCACGTACGAAGCCAGGACGCGCAAGGCGAGCACGTTGCGGCGGTTGATGGGGTGAAAATACGTCATGTTGAACGTGGACGAGACCTCATCCACGTTGCCGCGGAGCACCGGTCCGCCGTCATAGCGCACCTGGTAGAAAAATGTCTTGCCGCCAGTGGGATTCAGCTGCGAACCCTGCAAACGCGAATAGCTGAGCGTGGGCGCGATGCTGCTGGAATGGATTCCCGCCAGCGCCGAAGGTCCGGCGATGGCCTGATATTGCAGCGCCTCGAAGAGCAGTTGGGAAGCGGTGCTGAACGCGTCGATATCGGTATCGGTGTATCCATAGGTGAGGCCGAATCGCGCGAACAACGAAATTTTCTTGATCGGATAGCTCACAAACGCTGTGAATCCCTTGCTGTTCTGATTGTAATTCTGCGCGATGTCGGGGCTGAGCTCGACTTTCGTGCCGTAGAGCAGTGAGGTTTCTCGCGATTGATCGAAATTGTAACGCTGGTCGAAGATGGTAAAGCCGCTGGTCACGGGCCGCTGGAATAGGTATGGCTCGGTGAAGCCGAATTGGAAACTCCGCTGGATGGAGCCGAACTGCGTGGTGAAGGTGAGCGTTTCGCCCAAGCCCAGGAAATTGTTGGTCTGATAGCTCAAGCCGAGGAAGGCTCCCTCGATGCCGCTCACGCCGCCGGTCAGGCTGATGGATTGCTTGCCCTTTTCTTTGAGCTTCAGAAGGATGTCCACCGTGCCATTTTTCGTGTCGCGCTTGATGTCCGCGTTTTCCGGCTTGATGTTGTCAAAATAATTGAGCTGATTCAGGCGCAGCAGGCTCAATTCCCACAGGTGATTGTTGAATAGATCGCCTTCGTTGATCAGCAATTCGCGGCGGATCACTTTATCGCGCGTAGTGGTGTTGCCGGCGAACTCGATGCGGCGCACGTAAAACTGTTTGCCTTCGTCGAAATCGAGCGTGAGGTCGATGGTCTTGGTCGCGTCGTTTACGTCGCTTTCCGGCTCGGCCGTGAAGTCGATGAAGCCGAATTGACCGTAAATCTTGGTGTAGTCCTCAATCGCCTTGCGCACTTTGGCCACGCTGAAAATGTCGCCGGTCTTCAGCGGGAATGCCTTTTGCAAAGCATCGCGCTTGAGCGAAAGCCCCTTTTCCGGGTCCGAGCTGCGGATATAGAGCTTGCCCATGCGGTAGCGGTCGCCCTCTTCAATCGGGATGGTGACGTTGGTGGCCTTCCCGTGCTTTCGCCCGACCATGGGCCAGGGTCCGGGGATGCCAGGTTTGTCGATGTCCACCGTGGTAACGATCGGATCTTTCACCACGACTTTGTAGTAGCCGTTGTCCTGATAGAGCGCTCGGACGCCGGTTTCCAGATCTTCGTCGAGGGCGGATTGGTCGAAGGTCTTGTGCAGTACCGAGATGTTCGTGAAGTAAAGCGGAATGCCGTACGGCCGAGAATGCTTCATCGAGCGCAGCAGCTTGGCGCTGGAAAAAGCGTGATTGCCCTGGAAGACGATCATGCCGATCTTGACCTTCGGCCCCTCATCGACGGTGAACGTGAGCGTGACGGCGTTGGAGGCCGCGATGCGCGTGAACGTGGGCTTGACCACCGCGAATTGGTGTCCGTGCGCGGCCAGCAATTCCTGAATGACCACCTGGGCCTTCTTGATCTTGGTGGGATCGAACTGGCTTTCCACTGAGAGGCCGACCTTGCGGTCTTTAAATGCGTCCAGCACGTCTGATTCGGTGACGGTCTTCAGTCCTTTGTATTCGATGCGCCGGATGATCGGCCGCTCGGTGACGTCAAAGATCACGATCTTGCCGCCGGGATGGTCGGGGCTGTCTTGAACGCTAAGCTTGATGTCCTCGAAAAAGCCGGTGTTCCACAGGGCGCGGTAATCGCGGCGCAGCGCGTCCACCTTATAGGGATCGCCCTCGCGCTCGAAGATGCGCGCCTTGAGCGTATCGCTGCGCATGCGGTGATTGCCGTTGAATTCGATCTGCTGAATGTAAGGCTGTCCGGACGGCGTTTCGGGCGCAGGCGTCTCCTGGTCCAAAACAGTCTGCGGCGCGGGGATCGCCAGGACTGTGCCCACGCCGAAAAAGCATAGGCAAAGCGTTCCCAACAGTGCCGACAGACAAAGGTGTTTAAATGCGGCCGTAGGTGCGGTCAAGGCCGCTTTCCCCCAAACAAGAGTGTCCTGCTCCCCGGCCGGTTCAGCGGTAGGTCCGGCCTGCCCGCATAGGATTCGTCAGTGGGTAACCGGGGTTGCTTCGACTACCGGTCGGAAACCGAGCTCTTCGCCGGCGACAAAAACTTCGAGCGTCGCCGGACGTTGCAGGCCCCCCTGAATGAGCGTTTCCGACAGCGGATCTTCGACGTACTTTTGCAACGCCCGCCGGAGCGGGCGTGCTCCGTAATTGCGATCGCTGCAAGTCTTCTCAAGAATCCACTGGCTTGCTTCTGGCGTTAGAACGATTTGCACCTGGCGGTGAATCAACGTGTCGTTGATCCGGCCGACAAGCAGATCGATGATGCGCAGCAGATCTTCGTCCGTTAGCGGACTGAATAGAATCACTTCGTCCAGCCGGTTCAAAAATTCCGGATTGAAGACGCGTTTGACTTCGGAGAGCACCATGTCTTCCATGCTCTTGTCTCCGGCTTCGTCCGTGCCGGATTGGAAGCCCATGGTTTGGCGCTTCTGCAAGTGGCGTGCGCCCAGGTTGGACGTCATGATCACGATGGTGTTGCGGAAATCCACCGTGTTGCCCAGGCCGTCGGTCAATTGGCCGTCTTCAAAAACTTGCAGCAAAATGTTGTAGACGTCGGAGTGAGCCTTCTCGATTTCGTCGAGTAGGATCACGGAGTACGGCGTGCGCCGCACGCGTTCGGTCAATTGGCCGCCCTCTTCGTAACCCACATAGCCCGGAGGCGCGCCAATCAGCTTCGAGACCGAGTGCTTTTCCATGTATTCGGACATATCGAAGCGAATCAGCGATTTTTCGCTGCCGAACAGGAATTCGGCGAGGCGGCGCGCCACTTCTGTTTTGCCCACGCCAGTGGGGCCCAGGAACAGAAAGCAGCCCACGGGGCGGCCCGGAGCCTTCAGGCCGGCGCGGCTGCGGCGAATCGCGCGTGCCAGTGCGGTGATCGCGCGCTGCTGGCTGATGATGCGCTTGTGCAATTCCACTTCGATGCGCAGCAATTTCTGCTGCTCGTCTTCCTTGATCGAAGTGACGGTGATGCCGGTCCAGCGCGCCACGACTTCTTCGATATCTTCGCGCGTGACCACGCCGGCGGTGGATTCATCGAGCTTCAGACGGTCGCGCACCTGGCGCAGATTTTCTTTTTCTTTGCGCTCTTCTTCGGAATAGAAGCGCGCCTTCTCGAATTCGTGATTGGCGATGGCCGTTTCCATGCGATGCGTGATGAATTTCACGCGCTTTTGCACTTCCGCCACTTCGTCGGGCAGCGTTGCCTGGCGCAGTTTCACGCGCGCACCGGCTTCGTCGATCAGGTCTACGGCCTTGTCGGGCAGGAAGCGGTCCGGGATGTAGCGGCTGGAAAGATAGACGGCGTAGCGAATCGCTTCTTCGGTGTAAGTGACGGCGTGAAATTTTTCGTAGCGCTCGCGCACGCCTTCGAGCACGCGAATCGCGTCTTCTTCGCTAGGCGCGGCGACCTTTACGGATTGGAAGCGGCGCTCGAGCGAGCGGTCTTTTTCCACGGACTTGCGGTATTCGCCCGGCGTGGTGGCGCCGATGCACTGAATTTCGCCGCGCGAGAGCGCCGGCTTCAAAATGTTGGCGGCGTCCAGCGAGCCTTCGGCCGAGCCCGCGCCCACCAGCGTGTGCAATTCGTCGATGAAGAGGATGGCGTTCTGATTCTCCATCAGCTCTTTCATGATCGTTTTCAGGCGTTCTTCAAATTGCCCGCGATATTTCGTGCCCGCCACGATCAACGAAAGATCGAGCGAGAGAATGCGTTTGTCCGCGAGGAACGGCGGCACGTCGCCATCGGAAATGCGCTGCGCAAGTCCTTCAACGATCGCCGTTTTACCCACGCCCGGCTCGCCAATCAGCACAGGATTATTTTTCGTGCGGCGGCACAGGATTTGAATCACGCGCTCCACTTCGCGCTCGCGGCCCACCAGCGGGTCCAGCTGGCCTTCGAGCGCCGATTGCGTAAGGTCGCGGCTGAACTCCGCGAGCAGAGAAGTTTCTTTCGGGCGATTCGCCGGCGTTTTTTCGCCCGCCGAGCGCGCCATCTCTTCGCGCAGCGCGGAAAGCCGCAGCCCGCGCTCCTGCAGGATTTCCGCGCCGAAGCACTTTTCTTCGCGCAGAATTCCGAGCAGTAAGTGCTCAGTACCCACGTGCTTGTGCCCGAGCCGCTCGGCCTCTTCCGTGGCGTAATTTAGAATGCGCTTGGATTCCTGGCTCAGCGGCACTTCCACCGATGTGGAGATGCGCTCGCGAATGGTGATTCGCGATTCGATCTCCTTGCGGATGGATTCGATCGAGCCGTGCGCGCGCAGAAAACGATTCGCGAGCGCCTTATCTTCGCGCATCAATCCAAGCAGCAAATGTTCTGTCTCGATGTACGGGCTGCCGTACTGGCTGGCCTCGTACCTCGCGAAGAAGATCACGCGTCGCGCTTTTTCTGTGTAGCGTTCAAACACGTTTCCGCTCGTTTCTCCCCTCAGACAGCATGCCCAGGGCCGTTAGAGGTTTCTGAAACCGGGCGAAGCACACCGTTTTCCAGCTGCAGCACGCGATCCGCTTGCCGAGCCAGCCCCCAGTTATGCGTCGCCAGGACGGATGTTAGCCGATGCGCCCGGCACAGCTGGCGCATTTGTTCAAAGACTCCGCTGGCATTGCGCTCGTCCAGATTCCCGGTCGGTTCATCCGCGAGCAAAACGGCCGGTTCGTGTACAAGCGCGCGGGCGATCGCCGCTCTTTGCTGCTCTCCGCCGGAAAGTTTCCCGGCCAGGTGATCCGCCCGATCCCCCAAACCCACTTCCGCGAGCCACCGGCGCGCTTCCACCAGGCTTTCCTTCGCGGGCCTCCCCCGCATCAGCAGGGGCATGGCAACGTTTTCCGCGGCAGTGAAGTCCGCCAGCAGGTGATGCCGTTGCCAAACAAAACCGATAGCGCGGTTGCGATAATCCGCAAGCTCCTGTTCGCGCAGCGTGTCGATTGCTTTCGCGCCGAAGTATACTGTACCGCTCGTTGGCGTGTCTAGCGCCGCCAGCAGGTGGAGAAGAGTGCTTTTCCCGGCTCCGGAGGGCGCGATAATCGCGATCATCTCGCCGCTCTCGATCGTAAAATCCACGTGATCCAGAACCGTGATCGCGCCAGCTCCCTCGCCGTAAACTTTGCGCAAGCCGCGCGCTTCCAGCACAATTTCCGGGCGCTCGCTCGCCGGAAACGGTTGCGCGGCGCTCGAATTCCGGGCGCTTTTGCTTGAGGCCGTAGCTGCCGAGCTTTGCATCATCGAATCAAGTTCTCCACTTTTTTGCTTGCAGCCCCGGTCTCGTGCTCTGCCGCCATCCAGGAGACACTCACCATTTAGATGCCGAAGAATGACGCCGTTTTGTCTCTTCGACGCCGCGAAATGACAAGGATTGGGCGCCAACCGGCCCAAGCGTTTCCTGTTTTGGCCGCCGGTTTTCCCGGCGCCATCCCACCGACCCGTTGGCACTCCCCGTCAGGCCCGTAAAGCATTGACCTAACTGCGATTGTAGCATGACCCGTACACGTTCCTAAGCCGAGTACATGCGGCTTTTTGCATCGGTGCTATCGGTGCATGGGAGAGGAGCACATGGCGCGCCAAACCGGTCCGGACCGCGCGCGAGGTGTCGCCCCTCACCGCGTGCGTTCGCCTGGCAGTTCGTTTATTCGTAGCGAAGAATTTCAACCGGCAGAAGGCGCACGGCGGCGCGCGCGGGAATCAGCGTCGCGCCCAGGCAAATCGCGATGGCCGCGGCGCCGATCCAGATAGCGTCGAGGCCATTCGGTTGAAACGGGACGTATGGAACGGAGTAAACCTGCGGGTCCAACGGAATCAATCGGTAGGCGCCCGCGGCCCAGGCCAGAAGATATCCGCCGGCCAGGCCCGTGAGCGTGCCGAAAACGCCGATGGCCAGTCCTTGCAGAATAAAAATGTCGCGCACTTGCGCGCGGCGCGCGCCCATCGCGGTGAGCACGGCGATATCGCGCGCGCGATCGGTGACAGTCATCGCCAGAACCACCAGAATATTTAGACCGGCCACGAACGTGATCAAGCCGATGAACAAAGCGGTGACCAATTTTTCAAGATGCAGCGCGCGAAACAGCGCGCGATTTTCATCCTGCCAGGTGCTCGCGATATACCCCACTCCGGCTTCGCTTTCGAGTACTTTGGCCGCTTGTTCGGCGCGGTCCGGATCGTCCAGCCGAAATTCGAGCACGCTTGCGACGTCGCCTACGCCGGCCATTCCTTGCGCGGCGGGCAGCGTGACGAATCCCCAATTCGCGTCGTAATCGTAGAATCCGGAATTGAAAATTCCCGCCACGCGAAATCGCCGCGTACGCGGCTCAAGGCCGAACGGCGTCAAGCGCCCTTCCGGACTGGTAAGCGTGACGTAATCGCCCGCTTCGATTCCCAAATTATCGGCGAGCACTTGCCCGATCAGAATCGCATCGAAGCCATTCGCATCCGCGCTGAAATCGGCGCTGCCGGAAGTTATCCGGCGCAGCGCTTCATCCGACGCGCTTTCGATCGCGGGATCGACGCCCTTGATCACCACGCCGTTAGCGCGGTCGCCGGCGGAGAGCAGCACGGTCAGGTAAATCGCCGGCGCGACCGAGCGCACGCCGGGAGTTTTGGCCAGGCGCGCGCCCAGCTCGCGGTAATCTTCGATGCCTTCGGATTCCGGACGCGAAAGATTGACGTGCGCGGTGACGCCGAGCAGACGATCCTGAAACGTGTGCCGAAACCCGCTGTTCATCGCCAGCGCCACTACCAGCGTTCCGACGCCGGCCGCCACGCCCAGCGTCGCAAGTCCGGTGACCAGCCGCAACACGGCCGGCCGGTGCTGCGAACGCAGATGTCTGCGCGCTACGAACCACGCGAATTTCATGGAGTTTCGCCGGGAGGGCCAGTCGCACCGCCATCCGTATCGTCGCCAGCACCCGGCGCCGCGCCGCCGCGCGATTCGGGACGCAGCAGCGGAAACAAAATCACGTCGCGGATGGAATGCGAATCCGTCAAAAGCATCGCCAAGCGATCGATTCCGATGCCCTGGCCCGCTGTCGGCGGCATGCCATGCGCGAGTGCGCGCACGTAATCGAGATCCACTTCGCGCGGCGCTTCCGCGCTGCCCTCTTTTACCTGCGCCTCGAATCGGCGCTCTTGTTCGGCCGGATCGTTCAGCTCAGAGAACGCATTGCCGAACTCCATGCCCACGATAAAAATCTCGAAGCGCTCCACAAGCGATGGGTCGCCGGGCTTGCACTTCGCCAGCGGAGAAATGTCGGTGGGGAAATCGTAAACAATCGTCGGCTGAATCAGGCGATGCTCGGCCAAATGTTCAAACAGCGCGCCGGTAATTTCGCCGTCGGTCATTTTCTCGATACCGCCGATCGGATCGGCGCCGAAAATAGCGGTAGCAGTGCCGGTGGGCTCCGGTCGCGTGCTGGCGGCCCAGGCGTTATAGCGCGCGGCGACGGTGTGCGGGCCGCCCGCCGCGGCCATTTCTTCGACGGTTGGCGCGGGCGCGGCGGCGGCCGGCCAGTAACGCACAATGGCTTCGCGCATGGTCAAGCGCTGCCAGCGGCCCAGATCGATCTCATGCTCGCCGAAGCGAATCACCGTGGTGCCGTAGAGCTGGCGCGCCAGCGCGGCAAACAGTTCTTCGGTGAGCGACATCAGATCGCGGTAATCGCTATAGGCCTGGTAGAACTCGAGCATGGTGAATTCCGGATTGTGCTGCGTCGAAATTCCCTCGTTGCGGAAATTGCGATTGATTTCATACACGCGATCCAGGCCGCCGACGATCAAGCGTTTTAAATACAACTCGGGCGCGATGCGCAGGTAAAGATCCACGTCCATCGTGTTGTGATGCGTGATGAAAGGACGCGCCGCCGCGCCGCCAGCGATGGATTGCATCATCGGCGTTTCCACTTCGATATAGCCGTGGGCGTCGAAAAAGCGCCGCAGCTCGCGCACGATTTGCGCGCGGCGCATGAATACGCGCCGCGAATCCTCGTTCACGATCAGATCCAGATAGCGCTGGCGATAGCGCCGTTCGCGGTCCGCAAGACCGTGGAATTTTTCAGGCAGCGGCAGCAGCGCCTTCGCCAGCAGCACGATTTGTTCCACCCACACGGTGAGTTCGCCGGTCTTGGTGCGGAAGATGTGTCCCGAGACGCCGATCGAATCGCCCAGGTCCAGCAACTTTACAAATTGAAACGCGCGCTCGCCAAGCACATCGAGTTTCAAGTAAATCTGCAAGCGCTGCCCATCGCCCAAAATGTGCGCGAAGCCGGCTTTGCCGTGCAGCCGCATGGTCATTACGCGCCCGGCGACCCGCACCGAGGGCTTGCGCGCCTCCAGGTCCGCGGCATCCGCATCGGCGTAGCGCGCGGTGATTTCGGCGGGGGTGGCCGTAGGGTCGAAGCGATGCGGATAGGCCTCGTAGCCCAGCGCCTCGATTTCCGCTAGCTTTCTTTGCCGCTGTAGATATTGCTCAAGTGGTTCAAAAGGCAAGGCGAAGATCCTTTCGCGATCATTTACGCGTGCCGGCTCAGCACCAAAACGGGGAATTCCGCCGAACGTTGGTCGACGAAGCGCCCGGAGTTGTTAATTGTCTCGACGGTCCCGATTCTCATAGGCTGTGGTATCATACCGCGTCTCGGAGGCTTGGGCGTGGGTCAACAGGGGCGCAAATCGCGTACTACAGGTGTCGGCACAGTGAAGCGCGATTGGATCGCTTCACTGCCCGAGGGCAGTCACCGTCTGTACGGCGCCGCGCTCGATGAGCTTGAGGCTTCCTACGTGATTCAGAGCGTGACGCTGAACGAGGCCTTCGATTCCTGCGCGGCCGGCAGGATGATAAACGCCCGCCAATACGCGTTCGTCTTCGCCGGTCTGCTTGACCGGCTCGCCGAGCGATTGCAAGGGGTTCTGTGTGCGATGGAAGAGCATGGCCGGCACTATGGCACGCTGCCCAATGTTGAGCCGCTAGCGGCGGAGAACTTCCGCGGCGCGCTCTCGCAACGCATTGCTCAGACCGACAGGCTTCTGGCCACGCTTCTGTTCCATGGCCGCTCGCGGTTTTTTCACAAATTGCACGCCCTCACCGAAGCGCTCGCGGCCATTCAGAAGCAGTCCCACACCGCAGCCGAAGCGCTGGCTCAGGACGGCTTCGATTGGATTCCGCGGCAGTATCAAACCCTGGAAATCCTGGACTACGATTTGAACACCTGCCTGCGCGAAACGGTGGTCGTTTTGAAGTCGTTTTTCTGCGTTTTGCCGAGCGAAGAAGTCGGACCCTTCCGCGAGACGCTCCTCTCTCGCATGCCCTCGCTCAAGGCGCTTGCCTGCTAGAAGTTCGGCCGTAGTCCGCGGAGAATAGGAACATGCCGCCCGGCTCAAACCCCCCGCGATCGGGATTACGCTTTGGCGCGCCGGTTTGGGCCGAATACAACTCAGGGGGAGTGGGACGCATCCGAAATTTGTGGGTGTTGTCCCGACGGGTAGAGTGACCCGCACGAGACGAAGTGAAACCGGTGAATTGTCGGAGGCCGATGCCATCCGCCTGGCCCAACAGGGCAATGCGGAGGCGTTTGAGCGCATCTATCGGCTGCACAATCGCCGGGTCTATGCTTTGTGTCTGCGCATGGTAAGCAATACGGCGGAAGCCGAGGACCTGACTCAGGAAGCTTTCCTGCAGCTGTTTCGCAAGATCGCTACGTTTCGGGGCGAATCGGCCTTCACCACCTGGCTGCATCGGCTATCGGTCAACGTGGTGCTGATGAAGCTGCGCAGAAAAACTCTGGCGGAAACCTCACTCGAAGAAGAGACCGAGCCGGATGAAGAATCCGGCGGGCCGCGCAAAGATATCGGCGGTCCGGATTTGTTGCTGACGGGCTCCGTGGATCGCGTGAATTTGCAGCGCGCGATCGAACAGTTGCCGCCGGGCTACAAATCGGTCTTCATCCTGCACGACATCCAAGGATACGAGCACAACGAAATCGCGCAGATTATGAGTTGCTCGATCGGGAACTCGAAATCGCAGTTGCACAAGGCGCGCATGCGCCTGCGCGAGTTGCTGCAGGAGCACCTAAGGCAGCAAGCGCGCGAACAGCGTCAGGCAGCCCGTGGGGGCTTGGCGACATCGGACTAAATAAGGTCATGTGCACGGTCGGATTCAACGCTACAACGGAACAACAGATCGAGCCGGCGAACCAGCAGATGAAGGACGGGGTACCGAAATGCAGTGTCGTGAGCTAGATCGCATTCTCGAAAGCGAGCCGGACGCGCCGCTGACGGCAGCCGTGGCGGAGCATGTGGCTGCGTGCGCCGATTGCCAGGCGCTGGAAGCGGATTTCAGCGCGATCGGTGCCGCCGCTCTCGAGCTCGCGCAGGAAGAAGTGGCGCCGCCGGAGTGGCTGTGGGCGCGCATTCGCGCGGAACTCGAAGCCGAGGGGCGCATCCGCGAACCGCAAGCGGTGCGCGCGCCGTTGCATACCGCCTGGTGGTCTGCATTTCAGCGCCCTGCGTTTGCCGGCGCCGTGCTGGGAGTCTTGCTGGGCGTCGGCGGTTACCTGGGAATGAACAGTCGCGGCATTGTATCCACGGCGCAGCAGGATGCGGACACCCAGTCCGCTCCGGCGTTTGTGGCCGAGTCGCAGACAACCGGATCACTTGATGCGACCGAAGCCAGCATCGAATCGCTGCCGCAACAGGATCCGGAGGTTGCGCAAGAGGTGCACCACGATCTCGGCGTGATCGACGATTTTATCGTCGTGGCTCAGAAAAGCGTGCGCGAGCAGCCCGATAACGAAATGGCGCGAGAATATCTCTACGATGCGTATCAGCAGAAGGCCCAGCTATTGGAAGTGGCAACGGATCGGAGCGAAGCCGGAGGAGCAGTCGGAGCCCCGGTCGGAGTTCCAGTCGGAGGAAGATGAACGCCATGCGATCAATTCTTCGTTTTGCCGGGATCCCGTCGGCTCTTGCTGCCGCGGCCCTGCTGCTGGGCTCGCCGGCCTTCGCGCAGACGCATCACTTCGAGCGCGAATTCCCGGTGACCGGGAAGCCGTTGGTGACCGTGCACAATTCGAGCGGCCAGGTGCGCGTGAAATCGTGGGAGAAGAATGAAGTAAAGATCGTGGTGGATTACGCCAGCGACAAATTGACCATCTCCACCGAGCAGGCCGAAGACCGCATCGACGCCGAAACCGAAGTGACCGGCGACAATCCCACGCCGGATGAGCTCGTGGCCAATTACGTGATCACCGTGCCGCTCGAAAGCGCGCTGCAAGTGCGCAGCGATACCGGCGGCGTCACCGTGGATAGCGTGCACGGCAACATGGATTTCGATACCGTCGGTGCGAATTTACAGCTCACCGATATCGATGGCTATCTCGTGGTGAAGAGCGTGGATGGATCGCTGGTGTGTACGCGCTGTTCGGGAAGCATCGATGCCAATTCGATCGGCGGCAGTTTTCAATTGCTCCAGCCTTCGATGGATAGCGTGCGCATCCAAACTTCTTCCGGCAATATCCTGTTCGACGGAAATTTTCTGCGCCGCGGCATCTACGTCTTGAAAAATTCCACCGGCACGATCGAAGTCCGCTTCGCGCCCACCGATTCGTTTGACGTTAGCGCAAGCTCGCTCTACGGCAAGGTGATCAACGAGGCTCCGGTGATGCCCGATACGCACGGCAAAGCCAAGCCGCCGAAGTATGCCAACGGCCTTTTCGGATCGGTCAACCAGGGCAACGCCAAAGTCGAGCTCTCCTCCTTCAGTGGTACAATCGAAATTCTGAAGCGCGATTGAGCGCTCCGGATCGCTTGCCCGAAACTCGCCAACCCATTTCCTTTTCCGCCGGGAGTTCGCCCCGGCGCAGGCTGGCATGCCTTGCCGGCTTCATGGGCTCCGGGAAAACCACGGTCGGCAAACTCTTGGCCGCGCAACTCGCCTGGCGCTTCGTGGATCTCGATGAAGAAATCGAGCGCCACGCCGGATTGCCCATCGCCGAGATCTTCGCGCGCAGCGGCGAACCGGTGTTTCGCGATATCGAGCACGAATGTTTGGTGCGCATCCTCACTTCCGCGGCGAATCAGGAAACTTCGTTCGTGCTGGCCCTGGGCGGCGGCACATTCGTGCAGCCCCGCAATATGACGCTGCTGCGCGATACCGGCGCGGTGGTTTTATGGCTGGATTGCCCGGTTGAAGAGCTACTCTCGCGCTGCGTGCTCATGCCGGACCGGCCGCTGTTCCGCAACGAAGCCAGTTTTCGCAAGCTCTATGAAGAACGCTTGCCGTTTTACCAGCAGGCCGATTATCGCGTGGCGGGCGCAGCCGATCCGCGCGAAACCGTCGAGCGAATTCGCGCGCTTGGTCTTCTCGATGGCGCTGGACCGTTCGCGCCCAATCCTCAATCCGGCAGGGTGATCGCATGAAATTCGTCGCGCGTGCTGCGCTAATCGGTCTTGCGTTGAGCGGCCTCGCGTTTTGGGGCGCGGCGCAGACCAAGCCGCCGGTCGCATCCGCGGCGTCGCTGGCGCCGGATAAGGGCCACTTCAAAATCCTTCTCAGCGGCCAATCGATCGGCAACGAAGATTTCGATATTTCGTCGTCCGACGGAAAATGGATCGTCCGCGGCACCACCGAAGCCCACGCGCCCGGCGGCAGCGACATGAAAACAACCGGCGAGCTGCATCTGGCTGCCGATGGCACACCGATTCATTACGTGTGGTCGGCGGACGCGCCGAAGCCGGCCTCCGGGTCTGTGGATTTCGACGGCGGCACGGCCAAAGTCCTGACGAATGTCGGCGGCGCGCAGCCCTATCACGAAGATTTCAAATTCACGGCGCCGCTCGTCGTGGTTCTCGACAATAATTTATACGAGCAGTACGCGGTTCTGGCGCGGCTCTACAATTGGAGCGCGGGTGGCGATCAAACTTTTCCGGTGGTGATTCCGCAGGACATCACGCCGGGAACAATTACGGTGAGCGAGGCTGGCGGAGCCGGTGGCGCGGAGCTGGTGGTCAAATCGGCCGACCTTGAAATCCACTTATTCTGCGACGCAAGCCACAAACTTCTGCGTCTGGAAGTTCCCGCTTCAAATGTGGTTGTGCAACGCGAGTAGGTTCGCGTACGCGCACGAACTCGCGCCGCCTACCTCTGATTCAAATGGAATTCCACCGATACGCTGGTGATCACGCTCACCGGATTTCCGTCCACAATCGTTGGCGCGTAACGCCACTGCGCCACGGCTTGCGCGGCGGCGCGCGCCAATAGCGGCGAGCCCGAAACGGCGTCGATGTTCTCCACCGATCCGTCCGGCCCGATTTCCACGCGCAGCACCACCGTGCCTTCCAGGCCCGCTTGCCGCGCCACGTCTGGATAATCCGGCGTAACGCGCGCCAATAATTTTTTCTGCTGCTCGTCCGGATCCACGCGCACCTGGCCCCACCACATCTGCTCCAGGCGCATGGCGAAGCGCTCGAAGCTGCTTTCTTCTTGCAGCGCGGCCTGCTCTTGCTGTTGGGCGATCTGCTCTTGCTGTTGAAACGACGCCAGGTTGGCCTGCTCGCTCTGGCCCACAAATTGTTCCACGGTGCCGCCATCCAGCAACGCTTCCACCTGGGTCCCCACTTGTCCGCGCAGTTGATCCATCTGCCCCTGCGTATAGCGCATCGCGGCGGCCGGATCGCCGTACTTGAGCACAATGTTTCCCGAATCCGCTTTCAAGCGCAGCACTTCGCCGCCGCCATTCAATTCGCATTGCGCGCGCAGTGTGCCCCCCGTTCCGCCCTGTTGGTCCACCTTCATCGCCAGCAGCGGATCGGCAATGATCTGGTATCCGGAGTTCTGATCGATCGTCGCGTCGATGGTCAGTGGCAATGCTCGCGGCAGATACACCACGATATCGCCTACGCCCGATTCGAGCTGCGATGGAGATGCGTCTCGCCGGGCGCGCGGCGCGAGCGCCGGCCGGATCGCGCCGTCATTCGCGGGTTCATCGTTACTATTCTGATCGAGAAACCACGCCATGATCGAGCCGGCGGAAGTGGAAGCGTGCAACGGCCCTTCCGCGCAACTGAGCGCGATATTTCCGCCGCCCGTTTCGATTTCGCTCGCTCCGGCAACACGCGCGATGCGAATCGCGCCGCCGTCGGTGCGCGCGCGCAGCGGACCGCCGCTGATTTCGCCCAGGCTGATTTGTCCGCCGGCCGTAGTCGCGGTCAGTCCGGCCGTGGAACGCTCCACAATGATGTTGCCGCCTTCGGTATCGAGCTCTCCTCCGGCGATCGCGCCGGCGCGAATGTGTCCGCCGCCGGTGTGCATGACGGCCTGGCCTCGCACGTTGCCGATTGAAATTTGTCCTCCGGCTGTGGAAGCGCGAAGGTCTCCCGCAACGTCGCCAATCGCGATGTATCCGCCCTGCGTCTCAAGCCGCGCCGAATAATTTTCGCCCGTGCGCGCGGGTGCGCCGCTCGCCTGCCAAGCCGGCCCCACGCGCCCGGCCGTGACGTTGCCGCCGCCGGTGGAGAGCGAAACGCGGCCATCGATGTCCTGCGTTTCGATATTCCCGCCGTGAGTGACGATTTCCAGGTTGTATCGCAGGGGTACGTGAATCTCGTAGTCGATCCACAGCGCGTCGTCCGGCGCGTTGGCGGGCGCCGCGCCAGTGATCTGCGCGCCGGCCGCCGTGGACTGCGCCGTCACCGCGTAGCGCTGCACCAATTCCGCGGCGCCGGCCTGGCTCGCGTCGCTTGCCACGCGCACGCGGTAAACGATCTCGTTCGTCGCGTCGGTGAAAATATGAACGTTGCCCACGTCGGTGCGAAGGCTCAGCCGCAATCCCGGACGCGTCGCGATCTGGCCCGATTTTTCCGCGCTCACTTCGCGCACGTCGGGTGCCGGGTTGGGGTCGCGGTGAACGCGCGCGCCAAGCGGGGCAACGCCAAGCAGCGCGCCGAAAAATGCGCACGCCAACAAAACCCGAGGGTCGTGCGGCCAATCCGAATGCGGCGCGCGCCGTAAAGTAGAATTCCTGATCATGTTGGGTTTATGGCGCCGCGGAAGCGAACGCAGGCTGGTTCGAGTCAATCTGTTGCAGCGTTGCCGCGGCCGTCATACGCACGTAGCGATTGGAGTCATTTTGCGAGCTGCGGCGCAGAACCTGCTCCACGCGCGGGTCTTGTGCTGCTTGCGAAGCGCCGTTTGCTGCTGCGCCGTCGCTTGAGCTTTCGAGCGCGGCGCTTAGCGCGTTCACGGCTTCTACGCGCACGCCGGAATTGTCGTCGTGATCCAGTGCGTCGAGCAGCACCTGCTGCACCTGTGCGTCTCGCCCGTATCCGCGCAGCGCCTCAATGGCTTTCAGGCGCACGCCGGGATTCGGATCGTTGCCCGCCGCGCCGCACAGCGCGGCACGCACCGCGGGGTCCGCCACTTGCGCCGCAAGCAAATCCACCGAATCCAAAAGCACGCCGGGATCGAATCGCTGTCCATTGGCGATCACAAACGTAAGCACGCGCTCGATATCCGCATCATCCGGACTGCCTTCGAGCTGCATCGGCTGCTTATCCGAATTCAATTGCAGTTGCACGCGTGGCGCCGAAGATCCTTGCGGCGTTTCCCAGTTGAGGCCAACCGAATCTACATTATGCAACTCTTGCTCGGAAAGCCGCGGCGCCGCGTTCACCACAACAGACGGTTTTGCCGGCGCCCGCGACGAACTTACGCGAATCCATTCCGGCACGCCGATCCCCAGCGCGAATCCGAATGCCAGAAGCAGCACGCCGCTGGCCGCCGGATGCAGCGCCCAGGCGCTGCGCAGTTTCGGCATCCATGCCGGAGCGCTAAAGCGCGCACGCCACGTTCCCGCCGCGCGCCGCGCGCCATCGGCGCGATCGGCGATAGCTTCATCGTGTTCATCAAGCGCGCGAACAAGTTCGCTGCGCGCGCGAGCCAGCATCGCGCCCGAGGCATCCAAATCCTTGGCCGGTTCGGCAGCCGCGATCCAATCGATCAGCAGATGCTCGCTCGCCAGCGTGGCGGCGCACGCCGCGCATTCTTGCACGTGAGCTTCCACGGCCGCGCGCTGCTTCGCGTCAAGCTCATCCGCGAGGTAAAGCAGCAAGTGCTCGTTCACGTCCGGAATTCCAGGTGCGCCGGAGCAGGCGGGCAACGCGCCGGATTTGCGCGATTCCGTCACAGCAGCCCCTCCAATTGCGCGCGCATTTTTCGCGTGGCGCGGAACAGCGAATTCTTTACGGTTTCTTCCGTCGTGCCCAGCGCTTCGCCGATCACGCGCAGCTTCATGCCTTGATAATGTTTCATCGCGAAAATCATTTGTTCGCGCGGAGTCAGCCGCTGCAGCGCTTGCGCGATGCGTTGCGCAATTTCCTGGCTGAACGCGCTGCGTTCGGGATTGCCGCCCGGCTCGGTTGCGGCCTGCCGGTCGAAGAAATCCGGCGCTGCGTCGCCGCGATCGGAGAGCGCCGTCTCCGGAGCCTGATCCTCCGGCCGGCACTCGCGGCGGCGCAGATGATCCAGGCACGAATTCGTCACCACGCGATAAACCCAGGTGTAAAAGCTGCACTCGAAGCGAAAGCGCGAGAGGTTTTTATAAATTTTTAGGAAGGATTCCTGGTAAACGTCGCGAGCGTCTTCCGGCCGGCGCAGCACGTTCGTCGCCAGGCGCAGCACGGTGCGATCGTAGCGCCGCACCAATTCATCGAACGCCGCGCGATCGCCGGCCTGCGCGCGCTCGATCAGCGTGCGCTCTTCGGTCTGCGCGCGCGCCGGGTCCGCGATCGCCGCGTTGCTCACGGCATCATCGCAGCGGGTCCCGTTGGGACCGCTTGGCAGGGCGAAAGCCATTCCCTCAACAGCCATTCTGCATTGCCCTCATTTTTGACCACCGGCGATGCGCCAGGCCATTCCGCGCTCGCCTGTCTGGCGCGGCTGCATGGCCTACCCCCACATCAGTTTAGATGCCGGTTGCCTGGCTCTATGTCGCTTAGACGGCCCGGCGAGGCAAAGGATAGCAGCCCGCCCGTGGCTTTCCAACAACGCGCCGGCTGCCCAAAACCCTTTTGAATCATGGCTAAACACGTTGCGGGAGGCGCAGGTCTGCGGGCCGCGTGTGGTATAAGCTTTTGCGATTCCGATCGCGCCGTCGGCGGAACGATCAAGCATGAAACGCGAAGTGGCCCAAAATCGCAGCGTCCGCGGTGCAGCGCAAAAGATGACGCTGGCCGGCATGATCGCCGCGACGTATTTCATGGTCGCCGGCGGTCCGTACGGCTTGGAAGACGTCGTACAGAAAACCGGCTACACCGGCACGCTCCTGATTTTGGTGGTCACGCCGCTGCTATGGAGCATTCCGACCGCGTGGATGGTCAGCGAGCTGGCCACGGCCCTGCCGGAAGACGGCGGCTTCTACATCTGGGTGCGCCGCGGCATGGGCCACTTCTGGGGTTTCCAGGAAGCCTGGCTCACGCTTACCGGCAGCTTGCTCGAGATGGCGTTGTATCCGGTGCTGTTCGTCAGTTATCTCCAGCGCTTCGTGCCGCGATTGGCGCAGGGACACACCGGCCTCGCGCTCGAATTGGGAATGATCGCCGCGTGCACGGCGTGGAATATTTTGGGCGCGGGCGTGGTCGGCGAAGCATCGGTCTGGCTTAACGTCGCGCTGCTCCTGCCCTTCGTTGGCGTTGTTGTCGCCGCGCTGGTGCGCTCGCACGCCGCCGCAGGGTCTGCCGCTCCTTCCGCGCCGCTGTTGCACGCCGATTTAATCGGCGGCTTGCTGATCGCCATGTGGAATTACATGGGTTGGGACAATCTTTCGACGGTGGCGGGCGAAACCGATCGTCCGCGCCGCAATTATCCGCTGGCGATGATTGGAGCCGTGGCGCTGGTCACGCTCAGTTACTTGATTCCGGTCGGCGCGGTCGCGCGCACCGGCCTCGATCCGAATCTCTGGACCACCGGCGGCTGGGTCGATGTTGGCATGCTGCTCAGCGGCACGGGCCTGGCGCTCGCCGTGGCCATCGCCGGAATGTTCGGCGCGTTCGGCACGTTTGGATCGCTGATGTTGTCGTTCACGCGGCTTCCGGTTGTGCTTGCCCAGGATGGCTATTTGCCGCGAGTGTTCGCGCGCAGGCATCCGCGTACGGGCGCGCCGTGGGTGGCAATCGTGGTGTGCGCGATCGGTTGGGCGCTGCTGCTGCCGCTGGGCTTCGAGCGTCTCGTGCTGCTCGACGTGCTGCTCACCGGCCTCAGCATCCTGCTCGAATTCTGGGCGCTGGTTGCTCTGCGCGTGCGCGAGCCCAATCTCGAGCGCCCTAGCCGAGTCCCCGGCGGAATCGCCGGCACCGTGCTGATCGGTCTGCCGCCGCTCGCGCTGCTGATTCTCGCCGGCGTGCGCGAGCGCACGGAAACAATCGGTCCGGTGAGCGAACTCACAGTCGGCGCAGCCGTCGTGCTTCTGGGATTTTTGCTCTACGCGCTGCATCGCTGGCGTCGCACGCGCGCGGCGGCCCGTTAGGCATTCGCGCTAAATCCGCCGCGCCAGCCGCACCAAACCATACATCGATGCGCACAGCAGAAATTCGATCAGCACGCCGGGATCGGCGCGATTCAGGCGATGATGCAGCGAAGGGGGCAACGCCGGCTCAATTAAAAAGTAAAGAATAATGCCCGCCAGGATTGCCAGCGTGTATTCGCCCCATTGCCACGCGCGTGAAACCGGCGCGCGTGGAGCGTCACTCGACCGCGCCACGACTCACCTCGCGCCCCGCCGCGCGGCGCCAAGCCACCAGCGGCCACGCCAGCAGCAAAATTGCCGCGATGCACACGAGCGTCCCGCTCGTACGATAGAAGGAATTCGGCTGCGCCAAAAGTTCCGCCGCGGATTGCACAGCCGCCATTGTGGCGAACAGCAGAAAATATCCCAGCATATTGAAGCGCAGAAGTTTCGACACTCCCCACCACATCACCCACAAAACGATCAGATCGAAGGCCGCCGTGCGCGCAAACGAGCCCACCGTAACCGCTCCCAGCGCCGCCAGTATCACCACCACGATCAACAACGCCGCCCGCACCGCCGTGCGCCGCATTGCCGCGTAACACAGAAAACCGGCGAGCAGCGCCAGCAGCGCGACCCCGAAAATCCCCGAATTCACCACGCTTGCCAGCGCGCTCGCCGCCGGCCACTTTGAATCCAGGCCCGATGGCACCGCCGCTTCCACGCTATGCTGCAGCGCGGGCCAGTGAGACGTTATCAGCGCCGGCAATCGGCGCAGCCCCATCCACGCCGCCGCGCCAAAAAGGCCCACGCAAAATGCATCGCTGTAATACGCTGCCGGCATCCCAACCCAGCCCGGCAGCCGCTCCGCCCCGAACGCCCGCGATAGAAAAAACCACGCGAGACCAAGAAGAAAAAACGCCGCCGTGAAGGCCAGGATCGCGACCAGCGGCAACATGATGCACAGGGTTGCGATAAAAATCTTCAGCGGCATCTCCGTCGAGTAACGTGCCATCAACGTTGGAGCCTCGGCGGCGTAATTCACCACCATCGCGGCCAGCACTACCAGAGACCATTTCGCCATGCGCCGCCACGGCACTTCCGACATGTCCGGCTGCTTCAGGTTGCGGAAAAAAATCACCAGCACCGCGAAACCGCCCGCCACCAGCAATCCAATCATGCCGGTGCTCTGAATCGTGCCCGCCAGCGTGGTCTGGCTTTCCGCGCGTTCCCAATCCTCCGGAATTTTCACGTAGGTGCGATAGCCGGAAACCTCCGCGCCCTGCACCTGAAGTTCGATGCGTACATGCGCCGGTTCGGTCACTCCCGGCGCCGTCGCCAGCGCGGCGAGTTGCTCCCACGTGAAAGAATGATCCGTGCGATTCGGTTGCTTTTGCGATTGTGAATCGACCAATTTCCATTGTGATAGATCGACGTGTTTTTCCTGGCTCAGCCACGTTTGCGCCAACGCCAGCGCGTCGTCTTTTGAAAGATCCGGCCCCGGCGCGTTTTGTAGCAACGTGTGGTGCACGGAATAAAGTCCGCCATTCGGGTACAGCACAACCACATATTCTTCCTTCTGCGAATCGCGGAAGTAGCGCACGGTCCAAAACGCCGACGGCACCTGTTGTTCGTAGATGCGATTCGCGCCATCCACTCCTACCGCGCGGCGCAGAAATTCGTTGCTGTAATCGTTGAATGAGTACGCCACGGTAGCCGCGTGATGAAAACTGGCCGGATCGAGTTGCCAGTTGCGCATCACCTGATCCGCGCTCGCCGTAGCCTCCTTCGCGTCAGCCGAAAATTGCACGAAGCCGCCGATTTCCTTCGGGTGCACGCGCCAAAGCAGCAGCGCGCCCAGCACGCCACAGGCAATCAGCAGCGCGAGCTTGCCGCGCGCAATTCTTTCGTAGCGCGCCGTGCGCGCGGCCGGCACAGCCGTTTGCGCGCCAAGCGTTTCCAGCGTCGCCGCTCGCGTTTCCGCGCCCGCTTCCGCCAAAGCCGCCGGCGCAGGGGCAGCGCGATTCAGCAACGCCTCCGACGGCTCGAATCCCCCGCGCGCCAAGTAAAATACGCCGGCAATCGCTATCGGAATCAGCGCCGCTCCGCCCACCACGATTCCCGAAACGCGCAGATACCAGCTGCTCGATTGGACCAGAAGGATGCTGCTCAGCGTCGCGTCTACCGTGTAGTGCCAGACCAGCGTGGTCAAAATCCCCCAGCGCAGCATAACCAGCCCCGCGACGATGCCGAACAGCCCGACTTCCAGGCCGCGAATGTACGGTGGTTCCTGCGGATAATTGGCGTGCAGAAATCCCCACGCGAACGCCGGCAAGACGACCGCCAACGTGGTCGATTTCGTGATGCGCCGCACGAATGGAATTGCAAACATGCGAAACAGCAATTCCTCGCTGGCCGCCGCGTACAGTCCAATCGTCAGCGGAAAAATCCACGGCACAGCGGTGCTCACAACGTCGTCGTATTTCACGTCTTGTGGCGCCCACGCGCCGAAATGGCCCGCCACGATGTAGAACACGACTTGATAGCCGATCGAAACCGCCGCCAGGCACGCCCCGATCACGCACGAAATAAAAAATGGACGCGAGCGCATTCCGGGAAATCGCCAGATCGCTCCGAGCCGTAGCCGGCCCGGCAGCGCCGCGCGATAAAGTGGTTCGCCCGGCACCACTGCCACCACCACCAGCAGCGCCATCGAAATGGAAAGCACAATGGCCTGGGCGATTTCCGCAAACGCGAAGCTCGAATACGATGAATTGGTGTCGTATCCCGATAATGTCTGCGGCCACTGGTTCATGGTCATCGCAAAATAGAGCGCCGCCAGCACTGCGCCCAGCGCCAATCCCAATTTCCAATCGAGCTCGCCCTCGCGGCCGAGCACGATGATCACCCACAGGCACGCGCCCAGCAGCATCGCGTAAGGCACGATCGCCACGGTTTCGATGAAATCGTTTGCCGAACGCAGCCGCGCGTAGCCCAGTTGCCACGCCTCCGGCACCTTTAGAAATTCCGTATACTCGCCCAACCGATCGCCTTCCAGCGAAACGCGCAACCGATACGGCGCGTCCTTCGCGCGAAAACCGCGCCGCTCCCAGGTGAAGGTCCAATCGCGGCGATTCGGGCGCTCGGTGGAATTGGCTTCGGCCGGCAAAAAATCGTAGCCCGTGAGATCTTCGCCCAGATCATTGCGCACAAAAAGTTCCGCTGCCGCCCGCGCCGTCGCGCTATCCAGGTGCGTGCCGGCCGCATCCTCTTTCACCACGTGCTGGTAGCCCACGATGCGCCCGCTCGGGTCCACGCGCACCGCGAACTCTTCTTGCTGCAGCGGCCGGAAAAATCGCACGCTCCAATACCAGGTGCTCACTTCGGAAGCCATCAATTGATTCGCGCGTTCCAGTCCCAATTCGCGCTCGAGATAAGTTTTGGCGTTGTCGTCCACGTCGAAGACAATCGTCGACTTCATCCCCGTGACGTCCCCGCCTTGCGACTCCACGAATTCGCGCGCGCGCTCCAGCGCCGCCGAACGCGAAACGCGGAAATTCACCGAAGCTTCCGGAAACGCCCGCGGAAAATAGTGCCAAGCGACGCCCGCAGCGAGCGCTGCGCCTAGCAGCCAGATCAGCAGCGTCCGTTTGTCGCCGCGCGTCAATCGTTCCAGAGCCAAACAATCCTCCCCAAACCGATTCACTCTATCGGTACGCGCCCGGCGTTGGCAAGTTTCACCCGGGGACGCCATTCTCCTGATTGGCGGCTTCGTGCCATCATCCACTCACCCACTTTCTCTCGCATTTCTGTGTGAAGAAATCGATTCGAATGCTCAAGTAGTACTTGACGTACTTATTATAAATGTGCTATCCTCCTTTGTGTTCGCCGCCATTCAATTCGAGCTGTCTTCCACTCCCAGCAAACCGCTCGCTCGGCGCCACGTTCGTTGCGCAAGTCCGCGCAGAACGCCTCCGCAACCGTATTTGTTTTCAATGGCATCCACACTCATTAAAAGAGTGCGCAACTCACTGAATTCATTCAACATTAAGTCCCAGCATTTTCATGCGCATGCGCACTCTTTGGCCGCATCCCCCGTATTTTCATCAACTTCGTACAAACAGCCCCGGGGGTGGGGTTCCCCCCCCGAAGCCAGTCTCCCGTTTGGCGTCGCTTCGCCGCTCCAACGCGCAAACCAGGCGCGCAAACCCGCGCGGCGCATCGGCTGGTATGGCCTCTGGCCCCGGCGCAATGATATGGCGCAATGATATAAGGTGAGCGATGGCGCTGACTCCGACAAGCGAAGTGATGTACCTCAAGGGCGTGGGCCCGCAGCGCGCGGAATTGTTGGCGGAGCGCGGCATTCGCACCGTAGAGGATTTGCTCGGCTATCTGCCCTTTCGCTACGAAGATCGCATTCACTTCACGCCGCTGCGCGAAGTGCAACCAGGCGTCACGTACACGTTGCAGGCGGAAGTGGCCGATGGCGGGTTAGTGCGCTACCGCGGGCGTGCGGGCGCGATTTATCACCTATTGGTGCGCGACGCGAGCGGTTCGCTGGCCTGCAAGTTTTTTCACGGCGCATATCTCGAGAAGCGCTTCCGCGCCGGGCAGCGCATCGTGCTGCATGGCAAAGCCGAAATCGATAAATATCGCCCTGGCCGGATCGAGTTGGTCAACCCGGAATACGAGCTGATCGGCACGGGCGCCGAAGTGGATTCCACGGAAGTCGGCCGCATCGTGCCGATTTACGAAGCGATTGGTTCGATCGGCTCGCGCACGCTGCGACGAATAATTTACGCCGCGCAATCCGCTGTTGCCGGCGCGCTTCCAGATCCGCTTCCAGCCGCGTTGCGCGCGCGCTATGAATTTCCGTCGCGCGGCGAGGCGATCGCGTTTGTGCATTTCCCGCCCGCGGAAATTTTGGTTGAGGCGCTGAATGAATTTCGTTCGCCCGCGCACCGGCGGCTGATCTTCGAGGAATTTTTCTTTTACCAATTGAGCGTGGCATTGCGCCGCCGCCGCGAACGGCAGCAGCCCGGCATCGCGTTTCGCGTGCGCGAGCCTCAGATTCGCGAAGCGCTGAAACGCGTGCTGCCCTTCAAGCCGACTGCGGCGCAGAAGCGCGCCCTCGCGGAAATCGCCGGCGATCTTGAAAAGCCGGTGCCCATGAATCGCTTGCTGCAAGGCGACGTGGGCTGTGGCAAGACAATCGTGGCGCTTGAAGCCGCCGCCATCGTGATCGAAAACGGTTATCAAGCCGCGCTGATGGCGCCCACCGAGATTCTCGCCGCGCAGCATTATCTGGAAGCGCGGCGGTTGTTTGCCGCGTCCGGATACGGTGTCGATTTGCTGGTGAGCGGTCTGAAGCCCGCGGATAAACGCGCGGCGCTGCAACGCGTGCAATCGGGGCAAGCGCAATTGATTGTGGGCACGCATGCGATTCTTGAAGATCCTGTGGGGTTCAAGCGCCTCGGTCTGGTGGTAGTGGACGAGCAGCACCGCTTCGGCGTTTTGCAGCGCAAGCGCCTGATCGATAAAGGCCAAATGCCCGACGTATTGGTGATGACGGCGACGCCGATTCCGCGCACGCTTTCGCTTACGCTCTACGGCGACCTGGATCTTTCGGTGATCGATGAAATGCCGCCCGGCCGCGCTCCGGTCACCACGCGATGGACGCGCGAGGAGCGCCTGGCTGGCGTGTGGGATTTTCTGCGCCAGGAAATCGCGCGCGGCCGCCAGGCCTACGTGGTCTATCCCGTGATCGAACAAAGCAAAAACGCGGAATCGCAGCGATCGCTGAAAGCGGCAATGGTTGAATACGAGCGCTTGCGCACGGCCGTTTTTCCCAACGCGCGCGTCGGTCTGCTGCACGGCCGCATGCGCAGCGAAGAAAAAGAAAGCGTGATGGAACGCTTTCGCCGCCGCGAGATCGACCTGCTGGTAAGCACGACGGTGATTGAAGTCGGCGTGGACGTGCCGAACGCGACGGTGATGGTGATCGAGCACGCCGATCGATTCGGATTGTCGCAGCTCCACCAACTTCGCGGACGGATTGGCAGAGGCGGCCAGAAGGGAACTTGTATCCTCGTCGCGCCCGAGACTGTGTCCGAAGACGCGCGCGTGCGCTTGGAAACCATGGTTGCCACCACCGACGGATTCGTAATCGCCGAAACGGATCTGAAACTCCGAGGCCCCGGCGAATTTTTCGGCACGAAACAACACGGCGTACTCGGCTTTCATTTTGCGAATCCGTTGCGCGATGCAGAATTGCTCGAACTCGCGCGCACCGAAGCCTTCGCTCTGTTTGAAAATCCGCAAGCCGAAGCCGCGCTGCGGCGATTGCTCGATTCGCTCACGCCGGATTGGCAGCGGCGCTACCAACTCGCGGCGGTGGGCTAGCCATGCGCGTGATTGCAGGGAAATATGGAAGCCGGCGTTTGGCGCCGGTGCGCGACGTTAAATTGCGTCCCACTAGCGACCGCTTGCGCGAAACGCTGTTCGATATTTTGGGGCCCAGCGTTGAGGGCGCGCTTTTTCTCGATCTTTACGCGGGCACGGGCGCGGTCGGCATTGAGGCCCTGAGCCGTGGCGCGCGCGAAGCGATTTTCGTGGAATCGCATCGCGGCGGTTTGACGCTGATTCGCCGCAACCTCGAATCGCTGGGCATTGACGCGAGTGCGGAGGTGCTCGCCGTCGACGCATTGCGCGGATGCGAGCGATTGGAATCCCGCGGCGTGCAAACGGATTTCGTTTTCCTCGATCCGCCCTACAGCGAAACCGATGAGTACGATCGCACCCTGGAATTTCTGGGCCGCTCGAAGCTGGTAGTCGCTACGACGCGGATCATCGCGGAACACGCGCATAAGCGCGCGGAAATCAAACTGCCTCCCGGCCTTGAGCGAACCCGCGTTGTCGAGCAGGGAGACGCGGCGCTCAGCTTCTTTGGCGCGGCACCGCGCCCGTGAAATCGCGTGCGACCGCGATTGGCGAGCCCGTTTCTTATTTTTCAACAGCGCGGGCGTCGGACAACCCCGCAGTGCTTGCGAGCGTATAATCTATGAGAGATGCATGTCGCGCCCGAAATCGAAACTCCGCAGCCGGACGACGCCGGCTGGGTGACTCGCCTTGCGCCCGACGGGCCGCAGCTGGCGGTGCGCTGGACCAAGCCGCGCGAGAATTTTCGGTCCAGCGTGCGTGCGATTTTCTCAGGGCCCAGCGCGCCTCGGAAATTCCTAGGCGCCCCCTATTTTCGCGATTGCTGGATCGAGCCGCGCTGGCCGTTGCTGGCTTTTCTGGCGGCGTTGGTTTTGGAAATTGTGTTCATCGCGACGGTGCACCGGCGCTGGAATTTCACGCGGCCAAATTCTCCCGTCGGTCCCGAGCTACAACTCACGTGGTACCAGCCGCCGGCCGACGACGCGCCTGACGCAGCGCCCGATCTGCCTGCGCTCTCGCCCGCGTCGCTGAAGCCCAAGAAGCGCGCGCCATCGCCCGCCGCCCCGCCCGATGCGCAGCCCAGCGCGGACGCGTTTCATCCGCGGCAAAATATCTGGAGCGATCCGCTGGTGGTGAATCATCCTCGCCAGGAATTGCTGGAGCCGGATGCGCCGCCCACGCCGCCGAAGATTTTGCCAGTGCTGCCCAATATCGTGCAGTGGAGCGACGACGATTCCGCGCATCCAAAATTGCGTTTGGCGCCGAACGCGACGCAGCAAATGCAACCCGCGAATGCGCCGCAAAATCACGCCGCCGATATTGCCGCGCCGAATCTTTCGCATCCGGAATCGCCGGCGGGCCCGATCGATATCGCGCCCTCTGCGTTGGACGCGAAAAAGCCTGCGATGAGCGTGCCGGCGATGAGCCAGGCGCGCGCCGCTTCGCCGCGAAGCAATGCCAGCGCCGCGGCGCCGGAGATTGGCCCCAACGCGGCGAGCGATGGTGGACGCATCGTCGCGCTTTCGGCAACGCCGGGCCCCGCCGTTCCGCCGCCTGCCGTGCCGCAGGGAAATTTGTCGGCGCGCATTTCGATGGGACCCGATGGCCGCAGAGGCTCGACGAACGGAGCCGCGGGAAGCGATGCCGGTTCGGGCGCGGGCAAGAGCGGACCAGAGAACATTGGCATCAGCAAGAGCGGCGAACTGCCGGATGCGCCGGTGGCTTCGATTTCCGGTCCATCGGGGTCACGCGGAGCGGGCCGCGGTGGATCTGGCGCTGCGTCCGCGGATCCAGAAGAGATTTCGCGCGCTTCGATTTCGGCGAACCGGCCAGCCGCGAGTCCGGCGAGTCCGGCGAGCGCGGCGACTCTCAAAGCCGTGATCGCTTCGGGCGCGCGGCCGGAAGCGCTCCTGGGCACGAATGAAATTCACACCTTGCGCGTGAACATGCCGAATCTTGCGAGCGCGACGGGCGATTGGACGCTGAGTTTTGCCGAACTCGGCGCACCGGAACAAATTCCGGATGGCCGTCCGCAGCCCGCGGATTCGGGCCTGCTGGGTCCGGTGCCGCTGCGCAAAGTGGATCCGAAGTATCCGCCGGAATTGAAAAGCGAAAAAGTGGAAGGCGAAGTCGTGCTTTACGCGATTATTCGCAAGGATGGATCGGTGGACAGCATTCAACTGGTTCACGGCCTCGATCCGCAGCTGGATGAAAACGCGATGGAGGCACTGGCGCGATGGAAATTCCAGCCGGGGCAGCGACACGGAGTGCCAGTGGAATTGGCCGCGATCGTGCGCATCCCATTCCACGCGCCGCCGCCGGAGCCGGTGTACTGAGCTAGACCGCGAGCACCGTCAGCAATTTATCGATGTCGCGTTCGGAATTGTAAAGATGCGGCGCGACGCGAATCGCGCCTTCACGCAGCGCCACAACGACTCCCGCCTTTTGCAGTTTTTCAAACAGCGCCGCTGTGCCTTCCGGCCGCCGTGACGCGATGCACGCATACGGACCGCGCGCATCGGGATCGGCGGGGCTGGCTAAAACGCAGCGGTCGCTGGGCAGACGGCGAATCATTTCGGAGAGCAGCGCGCGATTGTGATTCCAAACGGTTGAGACGCCGACGCGATTTAGAAATTCCAGTGACG
>Ga0302326_10005796_pt1 | contig 27988 bp, 22 predicted proteins | sample Palsa_T0_3_FD_202264 | JGI IMG/M metagenome (GOLD analysis project Ga0302326, IMG submission 202264) | Peat permafrost microbial communities from Stordalen Mire near Abisko, Sweden - Palsa_T0_3 | ecosystem: Environmental > Terrestrial > Soil > Palsa > Peat permafrost | place: Sweden: Abisko... | reverse complement strand
CTGGAACGACACGACCGTCTTTCCGTACCCGCGTTTTCGCTGGATCGGACCGGACGGCAGTTCGGTCGTCGGAGCCAACATCGCATCGATCGAAGGCGAGTTCGATCCGCGCCGCGTCGGGCGCGCGCGCGGTCGCGGGGATCTGCTGCTCGTCGGACGCGGCGACGGCGGCGGCGGAGCGAGCGATGAGGCGGTGGCGGCGGCCGCGCGACACGGGCGGTGGACGTCACTCGGTGCGTGGTTCGAGCGCGTCGCAACCCAAGGGCCGTTGCCCGAGATTCGCGACGAGCTTTACCTGCAAGAGCATCGCGGCACGGCGACGACGCACCACGATATCAAGGCCCGCAACGCCGCACTCGAGCGTTCGCTCGGCGCCGCCGAAACTGCCGTCGCCTGGGCCCGCGCGTTGCACGCTTCGAAGTTCTTTCTTGAAGAAGCCCGCGTACAGCTCAATCGAGCTTCCGAAATCGTGACCCGCGCGCAGTTCCACGACGTGCTTCCAGGCACGTCGATCGCCGCCGTGTACCTGGACGTTCACCGCGAGTACGATGCAGCCGACACCTTGGTCGCGGGCGTCCACGCCAATGCGCGCTCGGTTCTTCCGATCGCGACGCTCGATCGCGCCCCCGTTTTGGTGCAGCCACGCTCAGAGCGTGGGGGCGTCGTCCTCGAGAATGAGACGGTGTATGCACGCATTGGTCGCGATGGAACGCTTGCGGAATTGCGGACGAGCGCGGGGCCGAATCTCGTGCGGCGCGCGCACCGTCTCGCACTCTATGGCGACCGCCCGAAACGCTGGGACGCGTGGAACGTCGATCGCAGCTATATGCGCCGCGAACGTCGCGTCCGCGTCACGGGCTGTGAAGCCTCGAACGATGCGCTCGAAGTGCGCTACGCGTTTGGATCGTCGCTTGCGGTCGCGCGCTATTCGCTCGAGCGCTCCGAACCGTTCCTGCGCGTCGAGATGGCGGTCGATTGGCGCGAACGGCACCGCTTGCTGCGCATCGAGGCGCAGTGCGCGTTCGCTGCGCGGCGCGCGCGCTTCGGTTCCCCGCACGGGACCGTCGATCGCAATCCGAATCCGCGTTCGCGCGAAGATCGTGCGAAATACGAGGCGTGTGGCCAGCGCTATGCGCGCCTCGATGGCGCCGCCGGTGGCTTCGCGTTGCTCGCTCTCGATACGTACGGCTGGAGCGTCCGGCGGGGCTCGCGCGGCACGAAACTCGGGCACTCGCTTTTGCGCGGCCCAACGTGGCCCGATCCGAGCGCCGATCGTGGCGAGCATGCCTTCTCGTTCGCGTACGCACCGTTCGACGTCCTCGGGGCCGGCGAACTCGAAACGTTGTGGGAGCGTTTCGCGCGAGCGAGCGAGGTGCCGATGTTCACGTGTGCCGACCCGGCGCTGCTGGTCGTCGCGACGGCTCTTGCGAGTGAAGGCGATAACGTGATCGTGCGCGTGCGCGAGTGCGACGGCGTCGCGCGCGTGGCGCGTTTGCGCTGCGGCGCGCGGGCGCGCTTCGTCGCGAGCGTGGATGCGCTCGAGCGGCCCGTCGCGCGCGACGTGCGGCTCGAAGACGGCGACCTCGTGGCGCGCTTCGAGCCGTTCGAGCTGCGCACGTTCTCGGTGGGTCTGGCATGAAGATCGAGGCCGTCCTGTTCGACCTCGACGATACGCTCCACGACGACACCCTCGTGTACCATCGCGCGGCGCGGCGGATCGCGGAAGACGTCGCGAGCGCACGCGGCGTCGATGCCGCGGCCCTCTTCGACGCCTATATCGCGCAAGCCGAGGCGTTTTGGCAAAATCTTTCGCCCGCGGTCTTCGATGTCCCACTCGCCGGATTACGTGCACGTATGTGGCAAGCGGCGCTTCTGGCGGTCGGGATCGAGGACGCGTACCTCGCCGAGCGTTGCGGTACCGCCTACAACGACTACCGGCGGCAGTATCTGCAACTCTGGCCGGGCGCCCTCGAACTGCTCGTTTCGCTGCGCGCGCGGGGACGCAAGCTCGCGCTGATCACGAACGGCATGGCCGAAACGCATCGCGATAAGATCGCGCTCCTGAGGCTCGAGGACGCGTTCGACGAGATTTTCATCGCCGACGAGGTCGGCATGGTGAAGCCGGACGTCCGGCTGTTCCGCTTAGCCGCGGAACGTCTGGGCGTCGCTCCCGAACGATGTGCGATGGTCGGGGACCGCTACGAACGCGACATCACAGGCGCCCATGACGCCGGCATGTTCACCGTCTGGATGAACGTGCGCGACGAACGCGTGCCCGCCGGCGGGCGCAAGCCGGACGCTACCGTCACGAGCATCGGCGAGGTCGAGGCTGCCCTCCGCGCAGCGGAGCACGTGCCCTAAAGGCGAGGACGTTTCGGCTACGCAGCGTTGCTAGGGTGTCGTTGAAAAGGAGCCCGACTTATGGCAAACGCTACTGCGGTTGGACAACGGCGTCGCGGCGAGCGACCTCTGATGCGGCGATTCGGGAGCGCGCTCATCGCGCTCGGACTCGTCTTGGGCGGCCAGTGCGGCGCCGCCCTCGCGAGCACGGGTTCGGGGCAGAGCGTCCCGGACCTCACCGGGTACTGGACCTTGACCTCGGGCGGGGTGAGCGGCCTGATCCACATCAAAACCACCCGGGCGTCGAGCGGCTGGCCGACGCTCACAAACCATTTCGTGTCGGGCGCGGCCTGCCCGTACGGCGACAAACGCACGGCACTCTTCGACTCGATCAGCTTCCAGAACAAAGAGACGTTCAGCGGCGATATGGAGGTCTGCACGGGTGCCGAGGTCCTGGTCAAGAAGTGCGGTCTCGCTTCCAAGTTCACCGTACACTACAAGACGACGTCGATCTCGAAAACGTCGATCGTCGGAACGCTCACTTCGGAATGGTACGATCCGGTCAAAGGCGACAGCTGCAAATTTACCCATAACCCGAGCAAGGACAGCCAGGAGCCGTTCACGCTCTCGAACACGAGCGACAACCCGTGCCCCGATCTGGATGCGATCAAGGCGTACAGCCGCGACTCGAATCGCGCGGTCGGCGTCATCGACGTCGCAGTCAAGTCGGGGCGAATTTCGAACCAGCAAGTGATGCAGGGACTGCAAACGACGGAGTCTTCCCTCAACGCCATCGCCAGGGTTCTGGGAGATCTCACCTATGCCGGTGACGAGTGCGATAAGATCCACAGCATCATCGATCAGATCACGGAGTTCCAAGGCGCTATCGACCAAATCAACAATGCCGGCTGCGATAGCATGGCGGAGGCCGGCGGCTTCGACAATCTCTTCCGCACGGCGGGCCAACTCGGCGGAGCGTTCGGCAAAGTTCCGGGACTAGGCCCGGTGGTCACGCTGCTCGCGAACGACCAAAACTTCTTCCAGGCCGTGGAAGGCAACTTGAATCCGGAGCAACGCTGGGCCGACCAATTCCAATATGTCGACGGCTACATCCCAACCTGTCCCCACTAGGTCGTTTCGGCCGGGATCGGGACCGTTCTGACCGTTACTTCGTCGTAACCGCGCACCTTGTAGATGACCGTCGAGATCAGCCAGCACAGTGCGAAAACGCCGATGATGCCGAATCCGAGCAACCCGAAATTGTCGCTCAGATGCGAAATCGGATCCCAGAACGGGCCGCTGAGCGATAACTGACCCGAGACGATGTTGAGCACCTCGATCGTTCCGACCAAGAGCGCGACCACGATCGAGACGAGCGTGATGTTCATGTTGTAGTACAGCTTGCGCGCGGGCTTCATGAAGGCCCAGCCGTAGGCGCCGAGCATCAGGATGCCGTCGGTCGTATCGAGCAGCGACATGCCGACCGTGAAGAGCAACGGGAAAATCAGGATGTCGTAGATGGGCAGACCTTTGCCGCCTTCGATCGCGGCGATTCCGAGCAAGCCCACTTCGGTCGCCGTATCGAAGCCGAGCCCGAAGAGAACGCCGATCGGGTACATATGCCAACTCGTCGAGACGAATTTCATCAGCGGCCGGAAGAAGCGCCCCATCAGCCCGCGATTGGCTAAGTATTCGTCGATCGAGGTTTCGGAGTATTCGCCGCCGCGGCGCACGTGGCGGAAGGCGGCGTAGACTTCGAGGAAGACCAATATGTTCAGAATCGCGATCGCGAACAGGAAGCCCGCCGAGATCAGCGTTCCGATGAGGCCACCCGCATTCTCGAGCCCCGGCATGGAGTGTTTCACCGTTACCGACGCGATTGCAATCGCGACCGTGAGCGCTACGACGATCGTCGAGTGTCCGAGCGAAAAGAAGAATCCGACCGCGACCGGACGTTTATCCTGCTGCATGAGCTTGCGCGTGACGTTGTCGATAGCGGAAATATGGTCGGCGTCAACCGCGTGACGCAATCCGAACGAGTACGCGAGCGCTGCCGTGCCGAGCAGCAGCGGGCGGTTTCCAAATGCCAAGAACGCCAGCGCCCAAGCGACGATCGTCGCGCCACCGAGCAGCACGTACATCGCGATCACCTTCGCGCGCACGTCGGTCGCGTTATCGTCGAGAACGCGACCGAGCGCGCGTAGGCCAAATGCGGAATGATCTTTCGAAAGACTCACGGTTCGGCGGCTTTTCTCGCAGCCGTTTAGGCGCCGCCTGCAGCGAGTGCGTCATCATTGTAGTCATTTTGTACGCTCGCCGGCAAAGTTCGTCGAGGGCGTCTTCCTGTGAGCGCGGAATAGGCACGCGAGATGGATACTGGGCTCGAGCAAGGCGTTTTCACGAAGTCCGGCCGTCTGCTCGTGGCCAACCCGATCATCATCGTGCCGGGTTTGGTGATCGGCGCCGCGGCCGCCATCCTCGACGCCGTCCTCGAGCCGAAGCCTGATTCCCTCGGCGGCAGCTTTCCGCTGGTCGTGCTGTTGGGCGTGATCAAGGTGCTCTCAACGATTCTTGCCGTCGCTTATACGACCGGCATGGCCGACGCCGCTTGGCGGACGGCCAAGGCGACCATCGCAGATGGCTCGAGCGCCTTCCGGCGCGATGCCGGCCACGTTTTCGTCGCAATGATCGTGCTGTTTGCCGCCGGCATCATCGCCGCGCTGCTCGCGCCCCTAACGGCCGGCTGCTCGTTCATCGTTCTGATATACTTTCTTATCTACACGATGCCCGCAGCCGTCGTGGGCGACCGCCCGGGCCTGCTCGCCGTGCGTGAATCCATCGAGATCGCAATCGCCCGCCCTGCGACGACCATCCTCGTTGTCGCCGCCATCACGATCATCGCCGTCGGCATGAGCGTCCTGGCCGAGGCCCTCGCAGGAGCTCCCTTCATCGGCCCACTCGTCGCCGCGGTCGTCCTGCAGGCGGCCGTCGTTTACCTGACCCTCGTCATTGTCGGCGAATACCGGGCGCTAAAGAGGCCCCGGGAGCAGTGAGCCCGGCAAGCGCCGGTGCTTACCGCGAGTCGCGGCGGGAGATGCTTCCGACGCGGCTCAGCACGTATTCGCGCTCGCTCGTTCCGAGGCCGAGGTGGCGCACGAAGCCGACGAGGTTGACGATCAGCTGATCGCGGCGGCCGACGAAGTGGCGGAAGCTCGAATCGCCGGCCGCGCGCGCGAAGAGCAGCCGGTCGTCGACGAGCACGAGTTCGTCGAAAACGGGCTCGGTCCGGCGTGGTTCGAGTTCGAAGAGGCAATCCAGCACGGCGGCAAACTGCGGCCCTGTTTGGAGACGCGAAAGGTGGTAGCGCATGCGGTCGATCGCGGCTTTCGCCTGCAGATCGGAGGCCAAAATCGCGGGTTTCCCCCTGCGTAATTCCATACTCAGTGGTATCGGTCCGGGGAGTTCCCGGGAGCATGCGGTTGCAACGTTCGCGGGGGCTGCCGGTATTAAAGAGAGTTGTGTCACACTTTGAGAACGGTGCCCCTTCGCGCGGGTTGGATTCGATCGTCATCAAGGGCGCCCGCGAGCACAACCTCAAGAACGTCGACCTGACGCTGCCGCGCAACCGTCTGATCGTCATCACGGGGCTGTCGGGGTCGGGGAAGTCTTCCCTCGCGTTCGATACGATCTATGCGGAAGGGCAGCGCCGCTACGTCGAGTCGCTCTCGAGCTACGCTCGTCAGTTCCTCGGGCAAATGGAGAAGCCCGACGTCGACTACATCGAAGGTCTGTCGCCCGCCATCTCGATCGATCAGAAATCGACCTCGCGCAACCCGCGCTCGACGGTCGGCACGGTTACCGAGATCTACGATTACTTGCGCCTCCTCTACGCGCGGATCGGAATCCCGCACTGCTACAACTGCGGCCGCGAAGTGAGCGCGCAATCGAGCGAGCAGATCGTCGATCAGGTGATGGAACTCGCGGCAGGCACGCGCATCCAACTGCTCGCGCCGGTCGTGCGCGGGCGCAAGGGCGAATACGCGAAGCTCTTCGAGGAAATTGCCAAAGAGGGCTTCGCCCGCGTGCGCGTCGACGGCGTCACGAAAGAATTGCGCGAGAAGATCGACCTCGATAAGAAGCGCAAACACACGATCGAAGTGATCGTCGATCGTCTCGTGATGAAGGACGACATTCGCAAGCGGCTCACGGACTCTGTCGAGACGACGCTGCGCCTTTCGAGCGGCATCGTGACGATTCTGGCGGAGGCCAAAGGTGAGCCGGCCCGCGAGCTGACGTTTTCGGAACAACTCGCGTGCGTCGAGTGCGGGCTTTCGTTTGAGGAGCTGGCCCCGCGTCTCTTCTCGTTCAATTCGCCGTACGGGGCGTGCCCCGACTGCACGGGCCTCGGCGTGAAGATCGAGATCGACCCGTGGAAGGTGGTGCCCGACCGTTCCAAATCGATCGAGGACGGCGCCATCGTGCCGTGGAGCAAGGCGCTCGGCGGCGGCAAGTATCCCTCGATGAACCCGTACTATATGCAGCAGGTCGAGAAACTGCTGCGTTCGCGACGCGTGAAACTCTCCACCCCGCTCGATAAGATGCCCCCCGATCTCCTCGAGACGATCCTCTACGGTGCCGAGGCCAAGCAAAAATTCACCTACGAGACGCGCGCCGGCCACACGTACAATTACGAGACGCAGTTCGAAGGCGTCGTCAAAAATCTGCAGCGGCGCCACAGCGAGACATCGTCCGAGTGGGTCAAGGAAGAGATCGAAAAGTTCATGTCGGCGACGACCTGCAAAACGTGCAAGGGCGCACGTTTGAAGCCGGAAGCGTTGGCCGTCACCGTCGCCGATACGAACATCTCGACGCTCACCACGATGTCGGTCGAGAAAGCCGAAGCGTTTTTCAAAGCCTTCGTGCCGACTGCCCGCCAGGAATTGATCGCCGCCCAGATTCTCAAGGAAGTGCGCGCTCGCCTCGGATTCCTGAGCAACGTCGGGCTTGGGTACCTCAACCTCTCGCGCTCGGCGACCACGCTCTCGGGCGGCGAGTCGCAGCGCATCCGTCTGGCAACACAGATCGGCTCGTCGCTCGTCGGCGTGCTCTACATCCTCGACGAACCATCGATCGGACTGCACCAGCGCGATAACGACCGGCTTCTCGCGACGCTGAAAACGCTGCGGGATCTGGGTAACACGCTGATCGTCATCGAGCACGACGAGGATACGATGCGCGAAGCCGACGTGATCGTCGATATCGGCCCGGGCGCGGGTGCCGAGGGCGGCCGCATTCTCACGGTCGGGACGCTCGCGGATGTGTTGCGCAACGAAGAGTCGCTCACGGGCGCGTACCTTTCCGGGCAGTTGTTCATCGCGATTCCGAAAACGCGCCGCAAGCCGCGCGGCTGGCTCGGCGTGCGCAAGGCCAAGGCAAACAACATCGACGGCATCGACGTCGACTTTCCGATCGGCGTGTTCGGCGCGGTAACGGGCGTGAGCGGCAGCGGTAAATCGACCCTCGTCAACGAAGTTTTGGTGCGCGCGCTCAACCAGCATTTGCACGGCCAGCCGGCGGGCGGCACGTACGGCTCGGTAAACGGCGCGGACGCCCTCGATAAGATGGTCGTGATCGATCAATCCCCGATCGGGCGCACGCCGCGTTCGAACCCCGCCACCTACACGGGCGCCTTCGATCTCATTCGCGAGCTGTTCTCACTCGTGCCGGATGCGAAGATACGCGGGTACGGCCCCGGGCGTTTCTCGTTCAACGTCAAGGGCGGTCGCTGCGAAGCGTGCCAAGGCGACGGCATCATCAAGATCGAGATGCACTTCCTGCCCGACGTGTACGTGCCGTGCGAAGTCTGCAAAGGCAAGCGCTATAACGCGCAGACGCTCGAGATCAAGTACAAGGGAAAGTCCATCTCCGACGTGCTCGAAATGCGAGTCGACGAGGCCGCCGTGTTCTTCGAAGCGCTCCCGCGCATCCACGGCCGGCTCAAGACGATCGCCGACGTCGGCCTCGGCTACATCAAGATGGGCCAGCCCGCGACCACGCTCTCAGGGGGCGAAGCGCAGCGCGTGAAGCTCGCGACCGAACTCTCCAAACGCGCGACTGGACGCACGTTCTACGTGCTCGACGAACCGACGACCGGCCTCCACTTCGCCGACATCCACAAGCTGCTCGACGTGCTGCAGCGCTTGGTCGCCGTGGGCAACACGGTGCTGACGATCGAGCACAATCTCGACGTGATCAAGACCGCCGATTACGTGATCGATCTCGGCCCCGAAGGCGGCGATCGCGGCGGGAAGATCATCGCGACCGGCACGCCGGAAGAGATCGCAAAGAATCCCGAATCCGTGACGGGGCTCTACCTCGGCGCCGTGCTCGCCGACGAGCGCGCTCACGGGCTCGTGAACCCGGACCGGGCTCGCATGGAACGCATCGAGACGGAAAACCTCGCGCGTCTCCAAGAACTCGCGACGGGAAAACGCGTCGCGGTCGAGGTGTAACCGCGCCGCAGCCCTTATGAGCCGGTGCGTGGCTGCCGATGACTTGACGAGTGGAAGCCAAACGTCTCGTGCCGATCGCCATCGCCTTTTTCGGATTTATGCTGCCGGCGTGCAGTGGCCCGACGCAGGGCCCACCCGCGCCGTACGTGACGCCGTTTCCGAGCGCGACCCCGACGGCGGTGGGCGCAACGCCGACGCCGGTACCGTCGGGCAGTGCGACCCCGGTTGGGACGCCGACACCGACGCCCGCGCCTTCGGGCAGTCCGGCGATCAGGGCCAGCTTGAGTTCCATCGTCGTGTGTACGCAAGTGCAGATGACGTGCGCGCAGGACCTCAATCCCTACGCGGCGTCGGGCGAGGGTGCCGCCGTGCTGATCTTGGGCGCGACCGGGAAGCTCTCGTATTCGAACACCGGCGGCTCCGCCATCGGGACGATCACTTCCCAGGTGTACAAGAGCACGCCGACGTCGACGGAGTACGAGGTGTTTTACAAGTCGGCTACGGCTTCGCCGGCGACGGACACGCTGGAGATCACCGACGCGGGCACGCAGTCGTCGGTCACGATCCCCGTGACGATCATAAGCCCCGGCGCCGATCAGGGAGACAGCTTTTTCGCGCTCTACACGAGTTCGGGCTTCGTGTGCCCGGGCCAACAAGTCGTTTTTGAAACGCGGACGCAAGGCAACACCACGGTAACGCTCGCGACGCCGGAAACGAGCTTGATTGCGATCGGCCAGAACAGAACCGGAAACTTCGCCCTCGGCATCCTCGAGCCGGGCTCGGGCACGGTCACGGCAACGGCCGGCGCAAGCACGGTCGTGTACCCGGCCAACGTCCCGAAAACAGGGTTTACCTCTAGCTGCTGACGCGGCGCGACGTTTAGCGGGCGAGCGCTACCCTCAGGGGTTCGCGCGTTCGTGGCCGCCAAACTCTCTCGAGAGAGCGAGTGTCAGGCAAGGCGGGTCGGTTGCGCGTCGTGTGTGTGGGCGGTGGTCCGGCGGGGCTGTTCTTCTCGGCCTTGCTCAAACGCGCGCGGCCCGAGTACGACGTGCGTACGATCGAACGAAATCGTGTGGGCGACACGTTCGGGTGGGGCGTGGTGTTCTCGGATCAAACGCTCGATCGGATCGCTGCCGCCGACGCGCGGACCCACGCTCTGATCGAAGCATCGTTCGTACGGTGGGACGCCGTCGACATCAACGTGAAGGGCCGCACGCTGCGCGCCGGCGGTCAAGGCTTCGCGGGCATCTCGCGCAAGCGGCTCATCGAGATTCTTACCGACGCCGCGCGGGAGGCTGCGGTCGACGCCCGCTTCGGGACGGAGGTCACCGACGCGGCCGCGTACGCGGATGCGGACGTGCTGGTCGCGGCAGACGGAGCGAACAGCCTCATTCGGCGGGCGCACGGCGAGCGGTTCGGTACGACGATCGATACGCGAGAGTGCCGCTACATCTGGCTCGGCACGCGTCGATCCTTCGAGGCCTTCACCTTTGCGTTCGAGGAGACGCCGTTCGGCTGGTTCGCCCTGCACGCGTACCAATTCGATCGCGATATGGGTACCGCGATCGTCGAATGCCGCGACGAAACGTGGCGCGCGGCCGGTCTCGACGACGCGGGCATCGCGGGTTCCATCGCCTTCTGCGAGCGTCTTTTCGCGCGCTACCTCGATGGACATGGGCTCGTCAGCAACGCGCATCACCTGGCACAGCCGTGGTTGCGCTTCAACACGATTTCAAACGAACGCTGGTGGTACGGAAATACGGTTTTGCTCGGGGACGCCGCGCACACCGCGCATTTCTCGATCGGCTCGGGCACGAAGCTCGCGCTCGAAGACGCCATCTCACTCGCCTCCCGGATCGCGCAGGGAACGGGCATACCCGCGGCCTTTGAAGCCTACGAAGCCGAGCGGCGCATCGAAGTCCTGCGCTTGCAAAACGCGGCGCGCAACAGTCTCGAGTGGTTCGAGAACGTGGCCCGCTACGGAGCGCTCGAACCCGAGCAGTTTGCCTACAGCCTGCTGACGCGCAGCCAGCGCATCGGTCACGAGAACTTGCGGTTGCGCGACGGTACCTACGTAACCGGCGTGGAAACGTGGCTTGCCGCGCGCAGTAACATCCGAGAAACGGTGCCGCCGATGTTCACGCCGTTCCGGCTGCGCGATCTCGAAGTGCGTAACCGCGTCGTCGTGTCGCCGATGGCGATGTACTCGTGCGTCGATGGAACGCCGGACGATTTCTATCTCGTCCACCTCGGAGCACGCGCGCAAGGGGGTGCCGGCCTCGTGTTCACCGAGATGACGGCCCCATCACCCGAGGGACGCATCACGCCGGGCTGCGCCGGAATGTACGCGGCCGAACACGAGACCGCGTGGCGGCGCATCGTCGCGTTCGTTCACGCGCGCACCGAGGCGAAAATCGCGCTGCAATTGGGACACTCCGGCCCCAAAGGCTCGACGCAGCGCGGTTGGGAAGCGATCGACGAGCCGCTCGCATCGGGAAACTGGCGGGTGCTCGGACCGTCCCGCATTCCGTACGGACCGCAGAACCAGGCACCACAAGAAATGACCCTCGAGGATATGGCCCGCGTGTGCGACGCGTTCGTGCGCGCGGCCGAGATGGGTGCGCGTTGCGATTTCGATCTGCTCGAACTGCACTGCGCGCACGGCTATTTGCTCTCGAGTTTCATCACGCCGCTCTGCAACGTCCGCACCGATGCGTACGGCGGCTCGCTTGCGAACCGGCTCCGATTTCCGATCGAAGTTTTTGCGGCGCTGCGCGCGGTGTGGCCGGCGCACAAGCCGATGTCGGTGCGGATTTCGGCGACGGATTGGGTTCCCGGCGGGATCGAGCCGAGCGATGCCGCCGTGATCGCGCGCGCGTTTGCGGCGGCGGGCGCCGATCTCATCGACGTCTCGGCCGGTCAAACATCGCGTGCGGCGCGGCCGGTGTACGGGCGCATGTTTCAAACGCCTTTCGCCGATCGCATTCGCAACGAAGTCGGGATCGCGACGATGGCGGTCGGGAACATCTACGAACCCGATCACGTCAATGGAATCATCGCGGCGGGCCGCGCCGATCTGTGCGCGATCGCACGCGCGCATTTGGCCGATCCCTATTGGACGCTGCACGCGGCAGCGGCGCTCGGGTATCGCGGTCTCGCCTGGCCCGATCCATATCTGCTCGGCCGCGACCAGTACCTGCGGAATTTGGAACGCGCGCACAGCTTCGAGGGGGAGCGCCCATGAGATACCAAACGACCGATCGCGTCGCGACGATCACGCTCGATCGACCCGAACGCAAGAACCCCCTGACGTTCGAGATTTACGCGCAACTGCGCGACCGCTTCCGGGCGCTCGCCCACGAGCCCGAGGTACGCGCCGTCGTGATCGGCGGTGCCGGCGGTAACTTCTGTTCGGGCGGCGACGTCTTCGAAATCATCGAACCGCTCACCAAGATGGCGATGCCCGAGTTGCTCGCGTTCACGCGCATGACGGGCGACGTGGTGAAGGCGATGCGCGCCTGTCCGCAGCCGATCGTTGCCGCCGTCGACGGCGTGTGCGCGGGTGCCGGCGCCATGCTCGCGCTCGCCTCCGACGTGCGTTTCGGGACCGCGCGCAGCAAGGTGGCGTTCCTGTTCGCGCGCGTGGGACTCTCGGGCGCCGATATGGGTGCGTGCGCGTTGTTGCCGCGCGTCATCGGGCAAGGCCGCGCCTCGGAATTGCTCTACACCGGCCGTTCGATGTCCGGTGAAGAAGGCGCGGCGTGGGGGTTTTTCAACCGGCTCTGCGATCCGGAATCACTGCACGCCGACGCCCGCAAAACGGCGCACGGATTCGCACACGGACCGACGTTCGCGCACGCGATGACGAAGCGTCTCCTGCACCAGGCGTGGGCGCTCGACCTCGACGACGAGATCGAAGCCGAGGCGCAAGCGCAGGCGATCTGCATGCAAACGAACGACTTCAAACGCGCGTTCGAGGCGTTCGCGGCGAAGCGAGCGCCGGTGTTCGAGGGCGACTAGCGGTGCTTCTGAGTTCGCACGTGGATGTTTTCGTTCGCGAGCATCTCCCGCCGCCCGGACAATTCCCGGAGTTTCGTTTTGATCTGCCCGAACTGCAGTATCCGGAGCGGCTCAACTGCGCGGCGGCGTTGCTCGACTCGGCGGTCGCGGAAGGATATGGTGAGCACGTGGCCATCGTGAGCCCTCCGCGCAGCGTAACGTACCGCGAATTGCTCGCCGAAGCGAACCGCATCGCGGCGGTGTTGCGGTTCGATCTCGGACTCGTACCGGGGCAACGCGTGTTGCTGCGCGGATACAATGGCGCGACACTCGCCGCGTGCTGGTATGCAGTCGTCAAGGCCGGCTGCATCGCCGTGACGACGATGCCGATGCTGCGCACGATCGAACTCACCGAAGTGCTGCGGCGCGCGCGCGTCGATGCGGCGCTGTGCGACGAACGCCTCGCGCCCGAACTCGAGGATGCCGCGGCGCGGGCGGGCAGCCAGGCCCCGATCGTCACTTGGAACGGCAGTGGGGCGGGCGATCTCGGTGCCCTCGCGCTGCGGCATGATGGATCGTTCGTCAACGTCGATACGGCGGCCGAAGATCCCGTGCTTGTGGCGTTTACTTCGGGCACGACGGGACGTTCGAAGGGCACCGTGCACTTCCACCGCGACGTGCTCGCGATCTGCGATACGTTTGCCGCGCAACACCTTGCGGCGACGGCCGCCGACGTATTTTGCGGCACTCCGCCGCTGGCGTTCACCTATGGTCTCGGCGGATTGCTGATCTTCCCCGCGCGGGCCCGCGCCGCGACGATGCTGCTCGAGAATTCGCCGCCGGAGGTGTTGCTCGGCGCGATCGCCGAGCACCGTGCGACGATCTGCTTCGCGGCGCCGACAGCGTACCGTGCGATGACGGCGCTCGCACCGCAGTTCGATCTTCGAAGCCTGCGCACGTGCGTCTCGGCGGGTGAAGATCTTCCCGCCGCATCGCGCGCCGCTTGGAAGGCGGCGACCGGTATCGATATCGTTGACGGCATCGGATCGACCGAGATGCTGCACATCTTCATCGCGGCCTCGGGCGACACGATCCGTCCGGGCGCGACCGGAAAGCCGGTGCGGGGTTACGTGGCAACCGTTCTCGATGACGAAGGACGTCCGCTCGGGCCGGGATGCGTCGGCCGGCTCGCGGTGAAGGGTCCGACGGGCTGCCGCTATCTCGACGACGCGCGCCAAACACAGTACGTGGAAGACGGCTGGAACGTCACGGGCGACGCCTACGTGATCGACGAGGACGGCTATTTCTGGTATCAAGCGCGCACCGACGACATGATCGTCTCCGCCGGCTACAACATCGCCGGGCCGGAAGTGGAAGCCGCGCTCCTCAAACACGAGTTCGTGCGCGAATGCGCGGTGGTCGGCGTGCCCGATCCGGCGCGCGGGACGCTCGTGAAAGCGTTCGTCGTGCTTCGCGGCGGCGTGACGCCCGCCGCCGAGACGGAGCGGATCCTGCAAACCTTCGTGAAAGCCTCGATTGCCCCGTACAAGTATCCGCGCGCGATCGAGTTCGTCGAGGCCTTGCCGCGCACCGAAACCGGAAAACTCAAGCGCCACATCTTGCGCGAACACGCGTCGGAAAATTGCGACGATTAGGGGATTGAGATGAACGTGATTCGACCCGAGGGCTGGCCGCGGCCGCGCGGCTATTCGCACGCGATCGCGGCGAGCGGTACGACCGTCTTCATCAGCGGCCAAATCGGCTGGGACGAAAATCAGGTCTTCGTCGCAGACGATCTAGTGCGCCAAGTTCGACGCGCGCTCACCAACATCGTGGCGCTCGTCACCGAGGCCGGCGGAACGCCCGAAAATATTGCGCGGATGACGTGGTACGTCGTCGACAAACGCGACTACCTCGCAAACGCGGCCGCCATCGGCGCCGCCTACCGCGACGTCATGGGCAAACACTTTCCCGCGATGTCGGTCGTCGAAGTCTCCGCCCTCGTGGAAGATCGAGCGCTCGTGGAAATCGAAGCGACCGCGGTTCTATGACCGGGCCGCTCTTCCGGCGATCTCGTCCGACCTAGAACCCTAGCGGCGGAAGCGGCTGCCCGCGTTCGACGAGATTGCGATAGCGCGCAAGCGCGAACAGCGGAAAGAACGCGCGGTACCCGTGGTACCGTAAGTAGAAGACGCGCGGAAAGCCGACCGCCGTGTACCACGGCTCGTCCCACAAGCCTTCGGCGCTCTGACGGTCGAGCAGATACGCGATGCCGCGCGCGACCGCCGGATGCTTGCCTTCGCCGGCGTTCATCAGCGCGAGCAGAGCCCACGCGGTTTGGCTCGCCGTGCTTTCCTCGCACAAGCCGCGTCGCGCCGGCCAATATGTCTGGCCGTCTTCACCCCAGCCGCCGTCGGGCTGTTGGAAGCGCAAGAGATAGTCGACGGCGCGACGGACCGTGTCCGAATTGCGCGTGGTTTCACCGGCAGCAAGGAACGCGTTCATTACCGACCACGTGCCGTAGACGTAGTTCGTTCCCCAACGCCCGAACCACGAACCGTCGGCCTGCTGCGTGCGGCGCAGGTAGGCGAGCCCGTCGGCCACGGCGCGATCGTCTCTGGCGTACCCGAACTGTAAGAGCATGCCGACGCACCGAGCCGTCACGTCTTCGGTCGCCGGATCGAGTAAGGCGCCGTGGTCCGCGAAGGGAATGTTGTTGAGCCAAAAGTGCTCGTTCTCCGCATCGAACGCGCCCCAGCCGCCATGCGAACTCTGCATGCCGACGACCCACTCCGATGCGCGGCAGAGCGTTTCACGATAACGCTCGGGATCATCGCGATGCAGCGCCATGGCCACGACCGCGGTATCGTCGACATCGGGATAATAATCGTTCCAGTATTGGAAGGCCCAACCGCCGGGACGCAAACCGGGACGTTGCGATGCCCAGTCGCCGACGACGTTCAACACCTGGCGTCCGGCGAGCCAATCGTTGGCCGCACGTACCGGCGCGCCGGCCGCGGGATCGCCGGATTCCAAGAGCGCGTGAACGGTGAGCGACGTATCCCAGATCGGTGAGACGCACGGCTGACAATAGGCTTCCTCATCGCCGATCACGAGCAGTTTCTCGATCGCGTTCTTCGCGAGCACCCGATGCGGCTCGTCCTTCGCGTAGCCCAACGCGTCGAGTGCCATGAGACAGTTCGCCATCGCGGGGAAGATCGCGCCGAGGCCCTCTTCGCCGTTGATGCGGTCGAGCGTAAACGTCATCGCCTTCGCGATCGCGCTCGCGCGCACGGGTTGAGGCACGAGCGTTTCGGCAACGCGCAAGACCGCATCGACCGCGAGAAACGCGCGCCCCAACAGCGACGAGGTCGCCGCGCGCAAATAGCCGCGCTCCCTTTCGGCTGGCCGAATAAAGAGTTCGGAAATCTGGACGCCCTTTGGATTGCGCGCGCGCGGATGCAGCGCCATCAGGACGAGCAGCGGCGTCACGACGGTGCGCGACCAATACGAAACTTTTTCGAGATGGAACGGAAACCACTCTGGGAGATGCATGATTTCGACCGGCATCGCGGGCACGGCCCGCCACGGAACTTGACCGAACAACGCGAGTGCGATTCGCGTGAACACGTTGCAGCGGGCCGCGCCGCCGAATTCGTGAATCCGCTCGCGCGCCGCGCGCATGTGCGGTGCCTCGATGGATTCACCGGCGAGCTTGAGCGCGAAATACGCTTTCACGGTCGCGCTGACGTCCGAGGGCCCGTGGTAGAAGAGCGGCCAGCCGCCATCGGGATTCTGCACGCGACGCAGGTAGACGCAGATTTTCTTTTCGTGCTCGGGATCGATCTCGTCGAGATAATGCCCGAGCATGACGTACTCGGCGGGGATGGTCGCGTCGGCCTCGAGTTCGAAGACCCAGTGCCCGTCCGGCTTCTGACGCCCGAGCAACGCGCGGATGGCGCTGCTTATGGCGAGATCGAGCGGTTGCTCGGTGCGGGCGTCCGCGATGAGGCTTGTCGACATTCTGCTGTAATCAGTGCTCCATAAGCAGGGCCGCCTGCGGGCCGGAACCTCGTCGCGACCTTGGGCGCGGGAGTCCGAGCCCGGGGGCAATTGGGGGGCCGTGCCGCCCGATCTTCAAAGGATACCGTCCGACGGGACGGTATAAGAAATACCATGCATGGGTCGCGCTCGTCAACGAGTAGTGTCCGTTAGATGCCGATTCGCGGCTCGGGGGACGCCACACGCCGCAGCGTGCTGGCCGCCGCGGCGGAACTCGTTGCCATGGAAGGTGCCGGGAAGCTGACGCTCGATGCCGTCGCCGAACGCGCTCTTCTCTCCAAGGGCGGCATTCTCCATCACTTTGCAACCAAAGATTCTCTCATCGCCGCGATGATCGAGGACGTGGTCGCACGATTCGAGTCCGATCTCGCTCGTCACATGCAGGGCGAAACAGGTCCCGGGAGTTTCGCGCGTGCCTTTCTCCGCGCGTGCTTGGATCCCGACGGTGCGCTCACGCGAACGTTGAAGGTCAGCGCGGGGATCCTCGCTGCAGTTGCGATCAACTCGCAATTGCTCGCACCTCTGCGGCGGCGTTACGACGAGTGGCGGCAGCGGCTCGAAGACGACGGCATCGATCCGGCGATCGCGGAGCTCGTGCGGTCGGCAGCAGACGGACTTTGGCTCGGCAACGTACTCGAACTCGGCGTCGTAAGCGCCGCGCTACGGCAGCGCGTGTTCGCAAAGCTCATCGAGTTGACGCATCTCGGCGCTCCGGTCCGTCCGATCGCCGAATCGACGCCTGCCTGACGGCCGGCCCTTCGCGGGCCATCGTGTCGCGGAGCTTGCGTCCGCTCACCTACGCGGAACTCTGCGATTCCGCGGAGGTCCTTGTGATACGGAACGGTTTTGCGCTGTCGGCGATCGCCGCTCCGTATCGCGTATACCGGTTCGTGCTCGCGTCGACGACATACGTCATTCCGGTCTTCGCCGGGAGCTTACCGTCTTGATCGACGAGCGTCGCTTCCGAAAAGCGAGGGCTCAGCATGGCCGGGCCCTCGCTGTTTGGAGTTTAGTAGTCGCGACCGAGATTGAGGCCGGCTGCGGCGGTTTCGCTGCGCGACGGCATCGAGCCGCGGCCCGTTATGCCGTACTCGAGGATTTGGTTGTAGATCTGGGGTGGGACGGCGTCGGGCTTCGTGAAATCGAGGCTGGCCGTGGCTCGATTCCACCACGTCGAGTTGTGGCGCGAGGGAACCGGCCGCGTCCTTTGCTCGTACGGGCTAGCGCATTCGGGCACGAGGTCGGGAGCTACCGGTGCCTTACAGAGTGACCCAGGGATGATCGCCCTGTACCCCTGGAGGTTGGGCTCGTTTGTGAACACGTCGGACATCGCGATTGCATTGGCATCCTGCAGTCCCAGGTGTTGGATCCCAAGGAGATCCTCGACGGTGCGCAGTGCATCGACCGTCACGTAGGTGGAATGGTCGAGGTAGTGCGATTTCGTGTACGGCGAGATGATGTGGGCGATCGAGCGGTGTGCTTCGACGTGGTCCTGACCGTTCTGAGGATCGTCTTCGATCATCACGATTGCCGTCGTAGCCCAGTAGGGCGAATGGGTCACGGTATCGACCAGTTGGCCGATCGCATAATCGTGGTCTGAGAGTTCGAGTTCGGGCGTCCCGAGGCCCTCGATCGCCGAACCAAACGAACCGGTATGATCGTGCGGGATCGTCATCACCTCCAGGTTCGGAAGATTGCCCGATTTCACGTAGTTCGCGAACTCGCGCTTCCATTCTTCGATGCGGAAGATGTCGGGGTACCGTTGATCGAACGCGCGATAGTAGGGATCGGTGGCCGCTCTGATCGAGGGCGTACTCGCCGCCGATTGGAGATAGTTCGGATACGGATGGCGCACCATCGGCGGATCGAAGGGCGTTCCCGAGCCGTAGTACGTCAGATCGATTTGCCAGCCGTAGTTACGAATCGTCTTGCCGGCGCGTAGCGCGGATTCCCAGATGTAGCCGCCGATCGTGTTGGCCGAAAGATCGTTCGCACCAACGGTCGCCGAGGGGTCCTTCGGACCCGGCAAGATCGTCGAACTCCCGCTCGGATCGAGAATGCCCGTAATGCGGGTATCGAAAATCGTCGAGCCTCCCGTCGCGGGCAGGCCGAGATTCATGTGGGCGACGATGCCTTGCCAATCGTAGGTGAGGCCGAGCCCATTCGAGTTGCCGTATTGGACGGGCTGCGTCTTCTCAACGAAGTCGTTCGTGTGGCCTTGCATCGACCAGTTCCAACCGACGCCGCTCGTTTCGGCTGAATCGTAGAAATTGTCGAGCGTCACGTAGTCTCGCGCCAGCGCGTGCAGATTCGGCGTGATCGGTTGGGTGAAAAACGTGATGCGGGGGTCGCCGTTCGCGCCGTTGCCGATATCCCCGAGCACTTGATCGAACGTGCGGTTTTCGTTCACGATGTAGATGACGTGCTTGATGCGCTTCTGAAGGAACGCCATCATCGGATCGAGCGGCCGGTTCCCGAAGCCGTTGTTCGCGTCGACGATATTCGAGAGGTAACTCAGTTCGCTCGCGCGCGGGGTCGGCAGCGAGAGCAGGCCGCCCTTCTCGATCGCCCAGGTATAATTGTTCTGCGCGGTCTTGTTGAGCGAGATTCCGTACGGCGTGTTCCAAGAATAGTAGGTTTGGCCGGGATTGGGGCCGCCGTTCGATTTCTCGTTGACGACGTACATCTCGGAGCCGTCGGGGCTCAACGTGACCGACGTCGGCAACCAACCCGTCGGAATGCGGCCGATGACTTGGCCCTTCTTTAGGTCGATGACGGCTACGGCGTTTTCGCCGCCGAGCGTCACGTAGAGGGTGTTCCCGTGATTTCCGCCGATCGCGATCGAATTCGGGTTCGCACCTTTAAATGGGTCGCCGGGGCGCGAAACGGAGATCGCCTGGAAGAGCGTATCCGTCGATGTATCGATGACGGCGACTTTATCGGCGTTGCCGCAAGCGACGTAGAGGTAGCGTCCGTCCGAACTTAGGGCCATCTTGTTCGGGCCGGCGGGCACGGGGATGATTTTAGAAAATGCGTTGCCGCTGATGACGTCCACTTCGTCTTCGCGTTGGCTCGTCACGTACGCTTTCTTGTATCGTCCCGTCACCGGATCGCTCAGAACGGCTACGCCGTATGGGAACTCGCCGTGTCCTACGCTCCCGCCCGGCATGTAAAAATGCACTTCGCTCGTAACGAAGCGCGAGGCGGTATCGACGATCGATGCCGATGCGTTCTCGAAATTCGCGGCGACGAGCGTTTTGCCGTCTTTGCTGACATCGATGCCGGAAACGACCGCGCCCGTCACGAGGAGCGGCGCCTCTTGCCCCGCGATCGTGTTCTTCAGGATCCCGCCGTCGTACATCGGGAGCGGTTGGTAGTCCTCGCTATTGTGCTTGAGAATGATAAACTTTGGATCGGGGACGTAGCTCGCACCGGTCGAGGTCGTCTGCGATCTGTAGACGAGGACGCGATCGTCGACGCCGCCCGAAACGTAGAACCCTTGGCCGTTCGGCTCCCAGGCGAGTCCCGAGTACGTGTCGGGGATCGTGATCTGCTGGATTTTCGTCGGCGTACCGTGGGAGATGTCGAAAACGAAAAGGATCTCGGCTTGATTGTAGGCGGTCGCCGGCTGACCGGTATAGCGGTTGGTAAACTTCGCCGGCAGGCCCGTAAGCGGACTCAGAACCGGAAAGAGCAGCGGGCTTCCATCAGGATGATTGAACGAGACGTTGAAGCCGCTCGTGAGGACGAGGAGCGATTTTCCATCGGGGCTCGTGGCTGAACTCATCGCACTATCCGCGTCCGCATTCCCATCGGCACGGAAGCCCGTGCGCAGACGTTGATAGGTAGCTCCTCGAGCGACCGTGGCCGTTATGTATTGCCCCGTGGGTAAGAACGCAGGCCCTCCGCCCGCGCCGCCGACTCCTTCGGTTCTGACTTGCGCCGCGCCGGCCGGAACGGTAGAAAGAACGAGCGAGAACATGGAAAGCGCGCCGCAAAACACGCGTGCACGTCGCTGCATCGAATGTGCTCCTCCGAAAGAAAGGTGCGCTCAGCGTACACGCAGTTCGTTAACCCGGCATTAGGTTGCATTAACCAGGGCTTAAGCGATGCTTACTCTCTACGGGCGCATGATCGCGCAGGCCGTCGTTCCCGTTGCCAAGAGTTTGCCATTTTGATCGACGAGCGTTGCTTCGGACACGCCGATCGTGCGCCCGACGTGTTGAACTTTGGCCTCGCACCGGACGCGTCCCGTATCTTTGCTGATCGCGCGCACCATGCGAACGTGGATGTCCGTCGTGCCGTAACCCGTATGCGGGGGCAGCATGGTATGAATCGCGCAGCCGAGCGCCGAGTCCATGATCGTGAGTGCGAACCCGCCGTGCACGACGCCGATGGGATTGTAATGTTCTTCGCCGGGCACGCCTTCGAAGATGACGCGGCCTTCCTCGGCGAGCACGGGCATGATGTTCATCAAGAGCGCGATCGGCGGCGGCGGAACCTTCCCTTCGACGATCGCGCGCATCACGTCGAGTCCGCTGAGCCCTTCGAGCGACGCGCGGGCGATCTTCGGATCCTCCCAGCGAACGATCCGCTCTCGCGGCGCCTCGATCACGGCTGCGTGCCCTCGGGTGCGAGCCGCACGAGAATCTTTCCGACGTGCGTCCCGCCGCGCAGCAAGTTATCGAACGCTTTCGGCGCATTCGCGATGCCTTCGAAATACGTCTCCGGCGCGACGATTTTTCCGCTGCGCAGATGCGGCGCGATATCGGCCAAGAATTCCGGAATGCGATCGAAGTAATCGATCACGATGAAGCCTTGCATCTTCAACCGCTTTCCGACCACTTGGATGATGTTGCGCGGCCCCGGCATCTCGCCGTTATATCCTGAGATCATTCCGCACGCGGCGATGCGTCCGAACGGGCGCAGCGCCCCGATCGCTGCCTCCAACTGCTCGCCGCCGACGTTTTCGAAGTAGAGGTCGATGCCGGCAGGCGCGGCCGCCGCCAGTTTCGCCGCGATGTTGCCGCCCTTGTGGTCGAAAGCCGCATCGAAGCCGAGCGTGTCTTTGAGGTACGCGACCTTCTCGGGACCGCCCGCGCTACCAATGACGGTTGCGCCCGCGAGTTTCGCGATCTGACCCGCGATGCTCCCGACCGCGCCCGCCGCCGACGAGATGAAGACCACGTCGCCAGCCTTGAGCTCGCCGACCTTCTTGAGCCCGGCCCAGGCCGTCAAACCAGGCACGCCGAGCACACCGAGATAGGCGCTCGCGGGCGCGAGCGACGTGTCGATCCGTTGGAACGCTTTCGCATCGGCGAGCGCGTATTCGCGCCAGCCGAGCTGCGATTGCACCCAGGTACCGACGGGCAGCGCATCGGTCTTCGAGGCGACCACGAATCCGACGGCTCCGCCCTCGAGCGGCTTGCCGATTTGAAACGGCGGAACGTACGATTTGGTATCGTTCATGCGGCCGCGCATATACGGCTCGACCGACATAACGGTGTTGCGTACGAGCACCTGGCCGTCGCCAAGTTCTTCGAGGGGAGCCAGAGCGAGCTCGAAATTGGCGGGTTCGGGAAAACCGGCGGGGCGTGAAGCGAGACGAATCTCGCGAACGGCTGTCAATTGCATGATAGGGAATCGTACGCAATCACGTCGCGGTCGGCCTCTGGCCGCAACGAATCCGGTTAGCGGTGTGGGTTCGTGACGACGACTTTGGCAGCGTCGAAGTTGACGCGCTGCACCATGCTGCCGTTCCCCCCGCCCACAAAGTCGACCGACCTTACCGATACGCCGCTAAAGAGCGTGCGCTGTACGACGGCTCCTCGTTCGTTGAGCTGGACGACCGTGAACGTCGTGATGCCCCGAAAGGTCGAGCGGCTCACGCTCGGAGCGTTTTCAGCGGCCGGCAGGATCATCGCGCCCTCGACGCGATCCGGCGGGAGCAATGAGGCAGGCGTGTTCGCGCGCGCCGGGATCGTTGCGATGGCGTCGTACTTGAGACTCTGGACGACCGGGGCGGTGTGGAGATTCGGGGCCCGCAAGTACATCGAGCCCGATGACTTGCTGGCCGCGCCAAGCAGCGCAAGGGAGGCGAAGAGTGCGCAGAACATCCGGCTGCGCGTGAAGCGTCGAGTCATGGGCGTTCCTTCACGGGGCACCGATGGCGCGAAAACGCTAGCGCCGTGCCTCACCTTTCGAGCGGAGGGCGCTAGAATGATTCGCGCCCACGGCAAAATTATCTTAACAGAACTTCACCATCGGCGGCGCCCGGAGCGGCGGAGGACGAGCATCGACCCGCGACGTTCGCGCGCAGCGCGCGAAACTTAGCGGATCTTTCTGGGCGGCGGAGCAAGGGGCAGGCGGTCGTTTGCGGCGTCCAGCGGACGGGCGACGATGCGATAGTCGAACGGTAAGCTCGAACGGCCGCCCTGCGCTTCGCGCACTTCGAACCCGGACGGCGTCTTAAGGCTCACATACAGACCGCGCGTGTCCGCCATTGGGGTGAGGAACACGTAATAGGACCGGCTCCGGTCGATCGTGGAGGCGAAAGACGGATCGAGTGCGACCTTCGCGTCGCCGGCAACCATCCGCGCCGTCCCCACGTCGTCGATCGTGGCGGATGCCGACTCAGAGGCATAAGCGAGGACGTGCTGGCCGTTGCTGTTTAAGTGCCGTGTGCGGACGTTTTTGACGACGGCGCCACCCGTGCACGCCAAAGCTGCGTCATAATCGATGGTGCAGAGGGCGTCGGTCGTCGAATTGAACCCTTCAAAAATGTATGTGTTGGAGCTATCGGCCTTCGCCTCGAGCGCTTCATATAGGTTCGTGGTATCGGCCGATTCCGCGAATACACCGTCGCCGCTACCGGTCGAAGTGCCACGCTGGATTCCGGCCACACCCGAGCTCCCGGCTCCGGTCGAATGACCTTCGACGCCGTTATCGCTCGATGACGTTCCAAAGACGCCCTGGCCGTTCGAAGAGCGCCCGTACACGCCGTGAGCCGAGCCGGTCGTCGCCGTGCTGATGCCGGACGTGCCGGAGTTTCCGTTGGTTGCGCTCGTCATGCCTTGGACGGCGGTTCCTGCTGCGGAGATGCCATAGACTCCGTAGGGACTGCCGCCGGTGGAGTCACCCTCGAGGCACGCCGGGCCGAGGTGGCAAAAGAATGTCTTAGTGTAGTCCGGAACCGCGTGCTCCGCGCGCACGACGGTGAAGGTCGAGATGGCAATGGCCATGCCGGCCGCGAGCGCTGCCGCGACCGCGGGAGGCTTCGGGGTCAGAGCGCCTGGAAGCATCGTGTGTTCCTTTCTCAACTCCCGTAGTGGGGGGAAAGCGTGAACGTGCCGGCTGCCCTCCAGCCGTTACCACATACGCATTATTTTGCCTCTAGGCCATGGTAGAGCCACGCGATTTCGGGTAACGCCGGAACGCGAACGCTCGGACTTCTAGCAGGAACGTAACGGAGGGAGCCGGGCCAAACAACTCGCAAGCTTCCGCATGGATATCCTCGATCGCCCGTTGCCCCAAGCGCATCGCACCCACTCCGTCGAAAACCAGCCGCCCCCTCTGGCCGATTACGACGCCTACGCAGCCGATGCAGTGCTCGGCGAAGCGGTCGCCACGAATGGCGCCGGTTGGGCTGCGGGGGCTCTCGGCGCGCTCGGACGCAGGGCGGGCGGGAGCGAGGCGATCGCCTGGGGATTCGAAGCCAACGCGAATCCTCCCAAGCTCAAAGTATTCGACCGGTTCGGCCGGCGCATCGACGATGTCGAATTCCACCCCTCGTATCATCGTTTGTTGGAGGTCGCGGTGGGCGCCGGCCTGCACGCTAGCGCTTGGAGCGAGCCGCGACCGGGCGCGCACGTCGCTCGGGCGGCGGCGTTCTACCTCTGGAGTCAGGCCGAATCCGGTCACGGCTGCCCGATCTCGATGACGCACGCCGCGGTGCCGGCGTTGCGCGTGGAGCCCGGCCTCGCGAGCTTGTGGGAACCGCTGGTGGTCGCGCGCACCTACGACGGCCGCTTGCGCCCCGCTCCGCAAAAAGGCTCGGCGATCTTCGGCATGGCGATGACGGAAAAACAAGGCGGATCGGACGTGCGTGCCAACGCCACCGTCGCCACGCCGCTCGCCGGGGGCAGCCGCGGCACCGAGTACGCGCTGGTCGGGCACAAGTGGTTTTGTTCCGCGCCGATGTCGGATGCGTTTCTGGTGCTCGCGCAAGCGCCGGACGGGCTCTCGTGTTTTCTCGTACCGCGTTTTCTGCCGGACGGCGAGCAGAACGTCTTCAACCTCCAGCGTCTCAAAGACAAGCTCGGGAATCGCAGCAACGCTTCGAGCGAAGTGGAGTTCGATGCGACGCGCGGCTGGCTCGTCGGAGAAGAAGGCCGCGGCGTGCATACGATCGTGGAGATGGTGAACTTCACGCGGCTCGACTGCATCATCGGTTCGGCGTCGGGGATGCGGCAGGCCGTCGCGCAAGCGACGCATCACGCGGCGCACCGTTCCGCGTTCGGCAAGCGGCTAGCCGATCAGCCGTTGATGCAGAACGTGCTGGCCGATCTCGCGCTCGAATCAGAAGCGGCGACACTGCTTTTCGCTCGGCTCGCACGAGCCTGCGACCGCGCCGCGGCCGGCGATGCGCATGAGGCGCGTTTGAAACGGATCGGCACGGCATTCGGGAAATATTGGGTGTGCAAGCGCGCCCCGGCGCACGCGGTGGAAGCGCTCGAGTGCTTGGGCGGAAACGGGTACGTCGAGGAATCGATCATGCCGCGGCTCGTGCGCGATGCCCCGCTTAACTCGATTTGGGAGGGCAGCGGCAACGTGAACGCGCTCGACGTGTTGCGCGCGATGGTCAAAGAAGCTGGTGTCCTCGAAGCCTATTTTGCCGAGATCGATGCGACGCGCGGTGCGGACGCGCGGCTCGATGCGGCAGCTGAGGATTTGCGGTGCGAACTCGCCGACCCGGTCGAGGCCGAGCGTCGCGCGCGGCGGACGGTCGAGCGGATGGCGCTGGTGTTCCAGGGAGCGCTCATCGTCTCACAAAGTCCGGGCTACGTCGCGGATGCGTTTTGCGCCGCGCGCTTAGCGGGCGAAGGTGGTGCCGCGTACGGTACGCTCCCGCCCAGTGCGGATGCGCGCTCGATCGTCAAACGCGCGACGCCGCGCGTTTAGGCTCAAGGTCGCGGCTGTGTACCCCGCGATATGCACGTAGCGTAGATCCACCAGACGAGCACGAACTGCAGCGGCAGGCGTGCGAACAGCGTCCAGCGCGGCGCGATGTTCGCGAATTTCGGGTCGGCGGCCATGTAGATGTTGGCTGGAAAAACCGCGATCAGCAGCGCGATCAGGCCCCAGGCCGCCGCCGCGCGCGTCGCGGGGATCATGACGCCCACGCCGCCCAAGATTTCGCAGATGCCGCTGATGAGCACCATCGCGTGCGGTGCCGGGATGAACGGCGGCATGATGCTCTCGTACATCCGCGGCCGCGCGAAATGCAACGCGCCCGTGGCAACGAAGAGCAGGCCGATGATGGTGGGCTGGAGATTCCGCATGACGCTGCTTACGATGTCGAGTCGCCTCGCGCCCTCTGCGGCCCGAGGCCCGATGGCCCTCGGGTGGCGCGCGTGATCGATAACGCGGTGCGCCTCGAGCGTCCGCCGGGCGATATCGTGTGGATTCGCATCGAGCGTCCCAAGACGCGCAACGCAATGTCGCGTGAGATGTGGCAACGGCTGCGGGAACTCGTAACCGATGTGCGACGAGACGCCTCGGTGCGGGCGCTCGTTCTGTGTGGGATGCCGGCCGCGTTCGTCTCGGGCGCGGACATCGCCGATTTCGCCGCGCTGCCGACGGTGGATGGGGAATCGTATGAAGCCGATGTCGAAGCCACCCTCGCGGCGATCGAAGGCCTCGATATCGCGACGATCGCAGCCGTATCGGGGGGGTGTACCGGCGGCGGCGCGGTCCTTGCGTGTGCGTGCGATCTTCGCATCGGCACGGCGGACGCGCGCGTGGGCGTGCCGATCGCGCGTACGGTCGGCAACGTTACGACCGCCCGAAACGTCTCGCGCCTCGCGGCGGTCGTCGGGATGCCCCGCGCGATGGCCTGGATCCTCACGGCGCAGCTTTCGGATGCGCTCGCGGCCGAGCGCTGCGGGTTCTTTCTCGAGGTGGTGCCCGATTTCGAGGCGCTGCTCGAACGCGCGGAGACGCTCGGCAGGACGATTGCCTCGAACGCGCCGTTGACGATCGCGGCGGCGAAGGAACTCGCGCGCCGGCTCGCGCGCGCGGCAGCGACGGTGGACGATCGCGATCTGTTGGAACGCTGTTACGGCAGCGCCGACTTCCGCGAGGGCGTGGCTGCGTTCGTCGGCAAACGTGCGGCGCGGTTCCAGGGACGGTAAAGAGCCGGCGCGCCGCGAAGCCGTGAGCATGCCGCTGTTTCGCAAGAATTTTCTGAAACTTGCCGCGTCCGCGCCGTTCGTCCCGATGTTCTCCACGGCCGCGGCGGCGAATTTGCCTGCAGCGCGTCCGCGCGCGAATCTTCGCTCCGGATTGCATCCGGATTTTCTGGTAAGCACGGATCAAGTGCGCAGCTGGATCGAGTGGATGTCCGAGCAGGGGCCGCGCTACACCGGCAATCCGGCGCACGTCACCTACATCAATTTTCTGCACGAGCAGTTTCTCGCGGCGGGCCTCGGCGTCCAGTCGTACACCTACAAATTTCCGCGCTGGGATGCGAGCTCGACCGGATTAGCCATACGGCCGCCGGGCGGCGAGACGAGCGCTGTTCCGGTTTCGTCATACTACGTTCGATCGGGCCAAACGACGGCCGCGGGCGTGACGGCGCCGCTCGTGTATGGGGGAACAGCCGATGGCACGGCATTGCCCGTCAACGCGAGCGGCAGCATCGTCTATCTCGACTTCGTGATGCCGCCGCTTCCGTTGCAGGCGCTGTTCGTGCCGTTTGGGACCTATCCGACGGGTACGGTCGCGCCGACGGAGGTCAGCGCCGCTTACTCGTTTATCGTGCTGCCGGGATTCGTCGCGCTGCCGGGGCTCGGTCT
>Ga0302326_10005795_pt1 | contig 27988 bp, 27 predicted proteins | sample Palsa_T0_3_FD_202264 | JGI IMG/M metagenome (GOLD analysis project Ga0302326, IMG submission 202264) | Peat permafrost microbial communities from Stordalen Mire near Abisko, Sweden - Palsa_T0_3 | ecosystem: Environmental > Terrestrial > Soil > Palsa > Peat permafrost | place: Sweden: Abisko... | reverse complement strand
GAGGGTGCGGGGCTGGGTGATCGGCTGATGGGGTGGTATCGCGCGGCCTGAAGGTCTGTGGAGCGCTGACTGGCCGTTCCCGCCGCGCCGAGCGTGTTCGACGGTACGGCTACGACCGGCCGTCAGGGTTAGCGCTTGCCGCAGCCCTCGATCGCGAGCGTCCGGTCGTGTCAGCCTGACTGGTGGCACGGGGTGCCTCGCGGGCAGCCTAGGCCCCGGCCAGAGCGCTTGGTGCCACGCGGGCCGATGACTGGCGCCGCCGCGTGCTGCGAAAGCCCCAACATTTGACCCTTTCGCAGCACGCCCGTGGGTGCTGGGCTCGGGCCGGGCTGAGCGGGGTGGGACGACGCGGCCTAGAAGGCGGGGGCGAAAAGCGCATTCAGGTCGAGCTCGAAGCCCGGCAGCTGCGGCGAAGTGATCGTGCCGGGCGCGGCGATCTCGGCGCCCTCGTCGAAGCCCGCGTCGGTGCCCTCGCCCGAGCGGCGATACCGCAACACGCTCGAGGACCGATCGTCTACGAGCCACAGCTCGCGCACGCCGTGGCGCTCGTAGAGGTTCTTCTTGACGCCGACGTCGCGGTTCCACGTGCTCGGCGAACGCACCTCGACGACGAGCTCCGGCGCATGCACCATGTACTTCGAGCCGCGCGGCGGCAGATGCTCCTGGGCGACCCAGACGATGTCGGGGCCGAGAACGTTGTAGTCGTCGATCTTCGTATCAAGTGGGAGCCACACATACCCCCTGCCGAGCTCGGCATTGACCCAGTTGCCGAGCGCGAGGTAGATGCGACCGACGATCGTCTGGTGCGGGATCAGCGGCTGGGTCACAACCACGCGCCCGTTGATCAGCTCCCTGAAGCGGTCGTCGAACTCGCGCGCCAGAAACTCGTCCGCGGTGATGAGTCGCTCGGCGGTCTCCATCTCCGCCAAATCGTAGCGCCGGTGTCCATGAGGATGAGCATGCATGGGCCTCACCTCTCAGAGCCTCCGAGCGCGTCCGATTCACCCCCCACGATCTCCGCCGCGACCCGTTCCGGAGCCTCGAGATGGACGGCGTGCCCCGTGTCCGCGACGACCACGACGCCGGCGCGCGGGATGTCACGAGCCATCCTCGCGCCGATGGCCTGGAACTTCTCATCGCGCTCCCCCACGATCAGGGTGACCGGGATCTCCAGCTCGCCGAGCCGCCCCCACAGCGAAGGCAATGCCCCCGTCCCGAGGCCGCGCAGAGCCTCGGCCAGCCCCGCGGGGGTGCTGCGCAGGCGGTCGGCGTGGGCGAAGTCCATGACGCGCTTCGGCTGATCCGCCAGCACCGGGGTCTTCGCCCAGCGCGCCGCGAACTCCTCGATGCTCGTGCCCTCGATCTCTCCGGCCAGCGCCTCGTCGGCGGCACGGCGATCGGCTCGCTCGACGGGATCGTCGATCCCCGGGCTGGCGCCGATGAGCACGAGGCGCTCGACTCGGGCGGGGAGCGCGAGCGCGGTGTGGAGCGCAATGCGGCCGCCCTGGGAGTAGCCGGCGAGGGTGAACCGATCCGGCGCCAGTCCGGCGAGGTCCCCGATGACCGCCTCGAGCGTGACCGGTCGCGTGTCGCTCGCCGACCCGTGGCCACGGATGTCGGGAGCGATCGCGCGGTAGCGTTCGCCCAGCGCCGCGAGGACCGGGTCCCAGCTCGCCCCGGTATTCGTGAAGCCGTGGAGCAGGAGGACGGTAGGCGCCATCGCTCTGAGCATCATGACCGCCACCGCCGATTCCTATCTGCTCCTGCGCGCCCTGTGCGACGAGCTCGGGCGCTGCGGGATGCGCGACGCCTGCACGTCTCCGGGGTCGCGGTCCACGCCGATCCTCCTCTCGTTCGTCCGCGAGCCGCAGATCCGCTGCTGGTCCCACATCGACGAGCGCTGCGCCGGTTTCTTCGCGCTCGGGGCGGCGCGGGCCGGGGGCCGTCCGGTAGCCGTGACCTGCACCTCGGGAACGGCCGCCGCCAACCTCGCGCCCGCGGTGATCGAGGCACATCAGGCACGAGTGCCCTTGATCGTGCTCACCGCCGACCGCCCGCCCGAGCTGCGCGGCGTCGGCGCAGGGCAGACGATCGATCAGATCAAGCTCTATGGGGATGCGGTCAAGTGGTTCGTCGAGCTCGGCACGCACGAGGCGACCCCGGACCGCCTGCGGTGGATCAGGACGCTGGCCTGCCGTGCCTATTGGACGGCGGTCGAAGGGAGGCCGGGGCCCGTGCACCTGAACGTGCCGCTGCGCGAGCCCCTGGTGCTCGAGGAGCCGCTGCCCCCGGATGAGAGTGGACGGGGCGACGGAGCGCCGTGGGTCGAGATCGACACGCCCGACCTCGCGCTGACCGGGATCGACATCGTTCGCACCCCGGCGCCCACCACGGTGATCGTCGCGGGCCGACACGAAATCAGTCGGCATGAAGCCACCGAGCTTGCCGGTTACGCGGCGCGACTGAACCTGCCCCTGCTTGCCGACCCCCTCTCGAGAGCGCGAACAGGTAAGGCGGCCATCGCTCACTACGACGTGCTCCTGCGCGATGAGTCGTTCACCGTGGCCCACCGCCCGGAGTTCGTGCTTCGCGTGGGCGACCTGCCGACCTCGAAGCCGCTGCGCGCGTGGCTCGCCGAGCTGGACGCGCCCCAGGCGGCGTTCGACCCTGAGATGACCTGGCAGGACCCAGACTCCGTCGTGGCGCGGCGAATCCCACTCCCCGTTGACCTCGCGATCGGGCAGTTCGGTGATCCTGGTCTACGCGACCCCCCGTCCGGCTGGCTCGACTCCTGGCGGGCCGCCGACGCCGCGGTCGCCGGAGCGATCGCCGAGACTCTCGGCGACGAGCTCTCTGAGCCGCTCGTCGCCGCCAAGCTCGGCGAGTGGCTGCCACGCGAGGCGACGCTGTTCGTCGCCTCCTCGATGCCGGTGCGCGACGTCGAGGAGTTCTTCCCCGCGCGCGATGATCCTCCGCGCGTCCTCTCCAACCGGGGGGCGAACGGGATCGACGGAACCGTCTCGGCGGCCTTCGGTACCGCCGCCGTCGCCGGTGGGCCGGTCGTGCTGCTGATCGGCGACGTTGCGCTGGCCCACGACATCGGCGGGCTCCTGGCCTCCCGCCGCCTTGGACTCGCACTGACCATCGTCCTGCTCAACAACGACGGCGGCGGCATCTTCCACTTCCTCCCGGTCGCCGGCGAACGGGACGCCTTCGAGGAGCACGTGGCCACCCCGCACGGCCTCGACTTTGCGCACGCGGCCGCGCTCTACGGCTGCGGGTACGAAAGGCCCGGCAGCGCCGCCGAGCTCCACGCCGCGGTACAAGCCGGTCTCGCCGGTCAAGAGACCACAATCATCGAGGTCCGCACCGACCGCAGCGAGAACCTGGCGCTGCATCGACGGGTGGCGCAAGCGGCCCGAGCCGCTCTCGAGGGGTAGGCCGCGCCGGCGTGGTTCAGGGAGGGTGGATGACTCTGATGATCCGCCCGTCGGGGGCGCGCCAGATCTCCCTGGCGATGGGACCGAGACGCCCGCGGTAGTTGCGGACGATGAAGACGTTGTTGATCACGAGCGCGCTCACCGGATGGTGCACGTATTTGCTGTCGAAGGAGAACGTGATGCTGCGCACGCCGTCGGGGGCGAGGCCGTAGTAGACCTCGACGCCGGTCGGTGCGCCACCGGCGACCGCCTGGCCGTTTTCGATCTGGGCGAGGCTGCCGCCGGCGCCGCAGCCGCCGTCGCCGTTGCCGGTGCCGTTGAGCGCCAGCAGGCAGACACCTGGATAGGGGAGCGCGTTGTGCCGCATCTGCGCCACATAGCGCCGCTCGAGACCGAGGGTTCCGCGGCGGACCCGAGCGGCGGCGTGCGCGAGGTCCCTGGTCAGCGCGCTCTCCTGGAGGCGGTAGCAGCGCGCTGGAATCGGCCCGGTGAAGTTGATATCGCCGGCCGGCACCACGTAGTAGTTCGCCCCGTAACGGTGACGCGCCTTGCGGATGTAGCCGACGTAGACGCTCTTTACCGGCGGGATCGTGCCGTCGGGATAGACCCGCTGGTTCGGCGGTGCGCCGATGAGCCGCGGCGGCAGCTTGTCAGACGCCACGGCTGGGCGGCGGAGCACGCCGAGGACCGCGAGCGTCGACGGGCTCGGCGAGCCCCGGCTCAGGCTCGGTCGACGGCTCGGGTTGCCGAGATCTGACTCCGGGACCAGGCAGGCCGGGTCGCTGCGGGTGACCGTCTCCTGGGCGCCGTAGATGAGCGCCAACGCCGCGCGCTGCGACGGGTTCGGGTGCGGCGGCAGCAAGGGCACGGGGCCCGAGCTGCCGGCCGGCGGATTCACACTAGACCGGCCGACCGGGCCGCGGCGCCCATGGTGAACGAGCACGACGGCGAGGACCGCGATGGCCACAGCGCAGAGCACGGCCAGCCCGATGGGCACGGAGCGCAACACGACAGCGACCCACCCACGCCAGTCGATTCCCCCTTGGGGCTCGACGGGGGCACGCTCTCCGGCTGTCTGCGCGCGCGCGGCGGCCAAGAGCTGTGCTTCGAGGTCGTCGAAGAACGGGCTCATCGGGGGAGCTCCTTCAGCCTGGTGCGGAGGGATCGCAGGCCACGGCTGACGCGTTGGCGCACGAGCATCTCCGAGCACTTCATCTCGGCCGCGATCTCGGGATAGGAGCGCTCGCCGACAACGCGGGCGAGCACGGCCGCTCGTTGGTCGCTCGGGAGCGCGTCGACGGCATGATCCAATGCGGAGCTGGACCGCGCCGCGCTCGCCATCTCCTCGACGCGAGCGAGGTCGGCGTCATCGATGACCAGCGGCTCGAGCGCCAGCCGCAGGCGCGCTTGGTCCGCTACACGACCCCGGCGGCGGCTGTCCGCGAGCTTGTGCGCCGCGATCCCGTAGAGCCAAGCCAAGGTGGGTCGCTCGCCTGGCACGTAGCGCGTCGCCGCGATCAGCGCTCCGGCAAACACCTCGGCCGTCAGGTCAGCGGCGAGCTCCGCATCGCCGGTGCGGCGCAGGAAGTACGCGAGCACCGCCGGCAGGTTGCGCCGGTAAAAGGCCACGAAGGCGTCCGGCTCGCCGGCCTTGAACCGGGCAAGCAGCGCGTCGTCGTCGTCTCCTGAGAACGGCATCACCTGTTTCTCGCAGACCGCGTCGATTTATGACAGCCGCTGAGCTCAGCCCCACTACGCGTTGCGGGTGAGCGATGCGGCGAGGGCGAGCATCTGTCGTGCTGGGATCTCGCTGTTCAGCGTGTTCGCGATCCAGTAGACCGACCGTAGAGAGGATCGCGCCCGAGCGACGGTCGATCTCGGAGGAGGGTCTCATGGCTGTAGGCTCGTTCAGCAGTGATCAGCGGCGCCCATGTGATCATCTTCACGAAGGAGGCGGAAGACCTGAGAGCGTTCTTTCGGGACGTGCTGGGACTCTCGTCGGCCGACGCCGGCGGCGGCTGGCCCATTTTCGCCCTGCCGCCCGCCGAACTGGCCGTCCACCCGAGCGAGGACCAAGCGCATCTCGAGCTCTACCTGATGTGTGACGACGTCTATGCGACCGCCGGGGAGCTCCAATCCAAGGGCGTCAAGTTCACGCGACCGATCACGGACGCAGGCTGGGGCCTGGTCACCGCACTCGAACTTCCCGATGGCCGCGAGCTGGCTCTGTACGAGCCGAGGCATCCGCGCCCGTCCGAAGCGACCGAGTAGCGCATAGGGGGAGTCTCCATCCGCTCGGTGCCCCTCCCTCCGGGGTCCGCGGCGGGAAATGGCATCCGTTCCGCGCGCGCAAGTATCCGAAGTGGCCCGGGAAGGAAGGAGGCTGTGCGACTAATCGACAACTGGCCGCCGTTATTCGCACACCCTCATTCCGGGGCCGCAAAAAGGGCACCGCGGCGCCACCCGCCCCGCGAAACCGCGCGGCGCCGCGGTCGGTCGGGTCTCGGTCGGCGAGCCGCGCGGCTGCGGCGGTGAGCGCTGTCTCTGGTCGAGCTGCGCAGTGCTCGAAAGCAGGGGAATGCTGCTCGGTTCGGGCTGTGCGCTCGATCCTCCGACCGTACGAGCAGGTGTCTCCCAGGCTGTTTGGCCGCTCGACACGGCCGCCGCTAGCCCGCCAGCACCGGCAGCATCGCCTCGAGCTTGATCTCGCTCTCCGCGAGCTCGGCGCCGGGGTCGGAGTCGCGGACGATCCCGCAGCCGGCGTAGCAGTGGGCGACGGTGCCGCGCAGCAGCGCGCACCGGAGAGCCACGCAGAGCTCGCCGTCGCCGGCGGCGTCGATCCACCCGATCGCTCCCGCGTACCAGCCGCGGTCCATTCCCTCGAGCGCGGGAATGGCCTCGAGTGCTCGTGCCGAGGGCTCTCCGCCCACCGCCGGCGTCGGGTGCATCAGCCCGACCAGCTCTACGACCCCGACGGGCGCGGCGAGCTGGGCGCGGATCGGCGTCGCGAGGTGCTGGATGTTGGCCACGCGGACGATCACCGGCTCCGGGGCCGTGGTCACCCACACCGAATGGGGGCTGAGCGCGCGGACGATCCGACGCGCGACGATGGCGTTCTCCTCACGGTCCTTGTCGCTGCTGAGAAGCTGCTCGCCGAGGTGACGGTCGACCGCGGGATCGGCGCTTCGACGCGTCGAGCCCGCGAGCGCGACGGTGCTCGCGCGCTGGCCGTCGCGGCGGAGCAGGAGCTCGGGGCTGGCTCCGATGAAGGTGGACTCACCGCGCCCCACGGCATAGACGTAGCACGTCGGGAACGCCTCGCGCAGGAGGCCGAGCACGGCCGCGGGGTCGTGCGCCACGGGGGCGTGCACCTGGACCTCGCGGGCGAGGACGATCTTCTCGAGCTCGCCGGCGCGGATCCGCTCGACGGCGCGAGCGACGGCGTGCTCGTAATGCGACGGCGGCATCGAGCTGACCACCTCGTAGGCGCCCGCCGGATCCGGGTCGAGCAGGGGCATGGAATCCCTGCGCAGTTCTCGGAGGCGCCGGCTCACCCGCGCCAGCAGATCCTCGACCGTGTCATCGGGAGCTACCCGCACGTTGAGCGTCAGCCGCACGTCCTCGCCCCTCCGGGCGAGCGACAGCTCGGGAACGATGAGTGAGGCGGGCGCGAAGCCCGCCCAAGGCGGCGAGGCGCCTCCCACGGGCGAGAACGCGAAGCCCCCGAGCGCGGCGAGTCCGGACCCGGCTGGGCCGTCAGCCGGGTCGGCTATGGCCGACGCGGTCACCGACCGCCACTGCGCCGCCACCGCTTTGAATCGCCCCGGCCCGCGGGCCTCGATCGCGTGGGCGAGGCCCACCGCGGCAAGTGCGGCCCCGTCGCGATCGGGCTGCTCGAGGCACACCCACGGCTCGCCCGGCCGCCGTGACGCACAGATCGCCGCCGAGGGATCGACCCCGCGGTCAACCGGTGCTGTGAGGCTCGCGAGGGTGGCTGACCCGCTCGCGCGAGCGCGGCGCAGCGCCGCTTCGAGCCGTCGCTCGAGGCGTCCTGACGCCTCGGCGTCGAGCCACCGGGGCACCGGGGTTCCCGCCAGGACTTCCGTCATCCCAACCCAGGCTATCGCCCGCGCGCGAGCTCATCGGGCGCCGCCGCCGACCGCCAGGTCGTAATGGTCGACGGCGGCTTCGATGTTGCCCGTCCTCGGCAGGCACTGGCTACTCGCCCTGAGCCCGTAGTCGAAGGCGGCGGCGTTGACGAACTCCGGGTCCGCGATGAGGTTGTCCTGGGGTGTGAAGCCACCGCCGGACGTGTCGATGGCCGGACTGCCGCCGTACACGCAGTTGTCTTGCAGCACATTTCCGGTGCCGAGGGGACTCCCCAACGGATACCACGAGTAGATGTTGGTCGCCGACGCCGGGTCCGCGATTATGTTGTCGTACACGTCGGCGTTGTCGGAGGCCGTGCCCTCGTCACCGGAGAAGTCGAAGTTCTCACCGTTATCCGCGATCACGTTGTGATCGATCGTCGTGTCCTGTGCATCGGGATAGAGCTGAATCCCGCGGTCGGCATTGTCGTAGATCAGGTTCCACTCGATCGTCGTGTTGGTAGCGTCCGCGACGTAGATGCCGTGCTCGTGATTGCCCGGTGGTAGCGACCCACACGCGTGGATCCGGTCGTAGGCGATGAGGGTCTTGGAGGCGGCCCCGTACTCGCCGTCGCCGAGATCGAAGCAGATGTCGGTGTGCTGGTTGGTGACGTCGTCGCCGAGGAACTGGTCGTCCGCCGAGTCGACGCTCGGGCTCGGGAGATCGTTGCGCGCGTCGAGCCGGAGGTCGTCCACGTCGACGTAGTTCGAGCCCTCGGGAATCCACAACCGACCGACGATCCTGGCCACCCGCCCAGGAGCGCTCTTCAAGGTCACGGGAGCGCCGGACCGTCCGCCGTGCGTGAACTTGATATCCCCGTAATAGGAGCCTGCGAGCAAGCATCCCGTCTCCCCTGCCCTCAACGCGTCGAGGAGCCGTTGCACGGTCCGAAACGGGCTGCTGGCGGTCCCGGAGGCCCGGTTCGAGCCATAGGGGGCGGCCATTTTCGTGCACACCGCCGCCGCCGAGGACGGGGGCGGCGTCGCGGCAGCGCACCCCGGGAGCAAGGCAACGAGTGCCACTGCGATGGTGAAAGCGAGGAACTCGCGGTAGCCAAGTCTCAAGTTAGCGCCTGCCGGTGTAATTCGATACCCGGATCACGACGGGATGGACGGACGCCAACGTAGCCGCGCGGTGACAGTCCCCTGCGAACCCAACGTCGGTGCGGACGGTGAACATACCAGCACCGGCCGCCACCGGCCAGTCGCTACGCCCCAGGAAGGCCGCCGCCTCTCGCCGCGGGGCGGCGGGCGGCGGGCGGCGGGGTCCCGGGTAGCATTCGTGGCGTGAGCCGGCGGGTCCTACCGGCGACCGTCCACCGCATGCTCGCCGACCTCATCCCGATCTCGCAGCTCACGCCGCGTGACCTCGCCGCATGGCAGCAGCTGGCAAGCGTGGCGCGCTCCCCGAACCCGTTCGCGGAACCGGGCTTCGTGCTGCCCGCGGACCGTGGCCTGCGAGCCAGGCGTCTCGCCCTGCTCGTGGTACGAAAGGGCATCGACTGGCTCGCGGCCATGCCGGTACAACACGTGTCGTCCTGGCGCGGGGTCCCCGGCCGTACCCTCGTCGGCTGGCGGCACCTGTACTCCTATCTCGCGACGCCACTCGTCGCCGGTGATGATCCCGAGGCGACGCTCGCTGCGCTGATCGCCGGCGGACTGCGGACAGAGCGCTGCCTTGTCCTCGACTACGTCGAGGACGATGGCCCGCTCGCCGAGCCGCTGTCGCGCGTGCTCGCTCACCACGGGAGGTGGGTCGAGCTCGAGACCTTCGAGCGCGCGATCCTGCACCGGCGGCCGACCGACGACTATCTCGAGCAGGCAATGAGCGCGCCGCATCGCGGGCAGCTCCGGCGTGCGCGCCGGCGCCTCGAGGAGCGGGTCGGTGCGCTGACCCTGCAGGATCGCAGCGCCGATCCAGCGGAGTATCAGCGATTCCTCGAGCTCGAGCGCACCGGCTGGAAGGGCGAGACGGGCTCAGCGATCGCGGCCGACGCCGGGCACGCCTCCTTCTTTACAGAGATGTGCGGGCGGTTCTCCGACGAGGGTCGACTGGAGCTGCTGAGCCTGGCGAGTGACCAGCACACGGTGGCGATGAAGTGCAACCTCGTCTCGGGCCAGGCAGGGTTCGGATTCAAGGTCGCCTCCGACATGAGTCTGTCGAGGTTCTCGCCGGGCATTCAGCTCGAGGCCGCATGCCTGACCCACTTCCACGCCGGTACCCTGGCCTGGATCGACTCGGGCGCCGACGCTGACAACCGGACGTTCAACCGCCTCTGGCCCGGACGTCGTCCCTTGCGCGCTGTGGTGGCGTGCCCGCGCGGGGCGTCGGGCGCGCTGCCCTACGCGACCTGGACGGCCGCCGCCGCGGCGCTGCTGGCGCGCCGACGCCTAGACGAAAGCCGGCGTCAGAAGGCCCTGTCCGCCGGCTCGTGAGCCGCGAGCGGAACAGCCGGCTGCGATACTGCACGGCCAGGAGCAGGCTCAGACCATGCCCATCCGCGTAGGACTAGACCTTGTCTCGGCGGACTCCGTGCGAGAGGCGCTCCGCGCCCACGGCGACCGTTATCTCGAGCGTGTCTACAGCCCGCGCGAGGTGTCCGACTGCAGCACCGAGACCTCGCTCGACGCCGAGCGGCTCGCAGCCCGTTTCGCCGCCAAGGAAGCTACGTTCAAGGTGCTGCGGGTCGGCGACGCCGCCGTGAGCTGGCTCGACGTCGAAGTGCTCCGTGATCCGTCGGGCGCGGTCGAGTTGATGTTGACCGGAAATGCAGCTAATCTCGCTGCTGAGGCAGGGATGCGAGGCCTGACTCTGAGCCTGAGCCACGAGAGCGGGCTTGCGGCAGCTGTGGTGGTCGCGGAAGTTGCTCACCCTGCCGATAACGAGGTGGGCCACCCGTGACCGACAAGATCCGCAAAGCTATCCAAGACCACGCGCGCGTGTCGGCCGATGTCGCGACGCTTTCCGACGACGCCGACCTCTACCAGGCGGGCATGACCTCGCAAGCGAGCGTCAACGTCATGCTCGCCCTCGAGGACGCCTTCGACGTCGAGTTTCCCGATCGCATGCTGAAACGCAGTGTGTTCGAGAGCGTCGCGTCGATCCGCGCGGCGCTGACCGAGCTCAGTCCGGGCCTGGCGGCGTGAGCGTCGTGGTAGAACGCGAGCAGGCCCTGCTCGCCTCGGTGCGGGGGATCGCCCGCGACGTCGCGGCCCCGAACGCCGACGATGTCGATCGCAACGCGCGATTCCCGGTCGAGACGATCGATGCGCTGCGCGAGTGCGGAGCCCTCTCGGCCTACGTGCCGACGCAGTTCGGGGGCGGGGACGTCTCACTCGAGACGATCGCCGCCTGCTGCCTCGAGCTCGGCCGCCATTGCGGAGCGAGCGCGATGGTGTTCGCCATGCATCAGATCCAGGTCGTCACCATCGTCCGTCACCTCGATGAAGGCTCGTGGTTCGCGGATTATCTGACTCGGCTCGCCGCCGAGCAGCGGCTGGTCGCCTCGGTCACCTCCGAGGTGGGCACAGGGGGCGACATGGGCCGCTCGATCGCGGCCGTGACCCCAGGCGAGGACGGATCATCTACCTTCGAGAAGCAGGCGCCGACGGTGAGCTACGGCGCGTACGCGGACGATCTCTTCACCACCCTGCGCCGGGAGCCCGCGGCCGAGCCGGGCGACCAGGTCGCCGTGCTCACGCACAAGGAGCAGACGACGCTCGAGCCCACGGGGACCTGGGATGTCCTCGGGATGCGGGGCACGTGCTCGCCCGGCTGCGTGGTGCGCGCCACCTTTTCATCCGACCAGATCGTCTCGACCCCGTTCTCGCGGGTGGCCGCCGAATCGATGGTGCCGGTCTCGCACATCCTCTGGTCACACCTGTGGCTGGGCATCGCCGAGGACGCGTTCGCACGGGCGCGAGCATTCGTGCGCGCGTCCGCCAAGCGCAAGCCCGGCGAGCCCCTCCCGGTCGCACAGCGGCTCTCGCGGGTGATGAGCGAGCTCTCGCTGCTCCGCGCCGAGGTCGATTCGGCGCTGCGCGACTTCATCGCCGCCTCCGAGGAGCCCGGACGCGAGCCCTTGACGACGCTCGCGGCCCAGCTCCGCTTCAACAACCTGAAGATCGCCGCATCCGAGCACGCCGCCGACATCTCTCGCGGCGCGCTCGATGTGTGCGGGATCATGGGCTTCAAGAACGACACCCCGTTCAGTGTGGGCCGGCACCTGCGCGACACGATGTCCGCACCGCTGATGATCGCGAACGAGCGGATCCACGAGACCAACGCCAGGCTGTTGCTGATCGCCAAGGACGTGTGATGGCCGAGTTCCGGGCTGGGACTGCCGAGCAGCTGTCTTACCTCGACGAACTGGTCGACGCCGGGCTGCTGACGCGGACGGGGGTGCATGGCGTGTACGCCCGCGGCGGGCCGTTCGAGGAGGTGCGCCTGGCCTTCGATGCCCTCGTGACGCGAACCGCGGCGCCCGAGTCCCCCGAGCCGCTGTTCTTCCCGCCGCTGATCCCCCGCGAGCAGCTCGAGCGAAGTGGATACCTGGGCTCCTTTCCGCATCTGGCGGGCACGGTGTTCGCCTTCGAGGGCGACGAGCGCGACGCCGCCGCCCAGCTCGAGCGCGCGTCGCGGCACGAGGACTGGAGCGAGTTTCAGCACATGAGCGAGATGGTCCTCACTCCGGCCGCCTGCTATCCCTTGTACCCGGCCGTCGCGGCCCGCGGGCCGCTGCCGGAGGGCGGGCTGACGCTCGACACCGGCGACGCGTACGTGTTCCGGCGCGAACCTTCGGACGATCCCGCGCGGATGCAGATCTTTCACATGCGCGAGATCGTCCGCGTGGCGGAGCGCGACACCGTGGTCGAGTGGCGTGAGGCGTGGCGCGCGCGGGCCGAGGCGCTGTTGCGATCGCTCGGGCTCGACATCGAGCTCGATCTGGCGAACGACCCCTTCTTCGGGCGGACCGGGCGGATGCTCGCCTCGGCCCAGCTCGAGCAGGAGCTCAAGTGGGAGCTGCTCGCTCCGGTCGCCGGCGACAAGCTCACGGCGATCGCCTCCTCCAACTATCACCAGGACCACTTCGGCCACACCTACTCGTTGCAGACGGCATCGGGCGAACCCGCCCACACCGGCTGCATGGCATTCGGCGAGGAACGGGTCACGCTGGCGCTGCTCAGCGCCCACGGGCTCGAGATTGGGAGCTGGCCGGACGAGGTGAGGGAAGCGCTGGAGCTTTCAGCTTGACCACGATGTCGACAGGCGCTGTCTCGCTGTGGGGCGTCGACCCGATCAGCTACCAGCCTCACCTCCTGCACGCCGGGGGCCGCACCTACCTCGAAACGAACTGCTATGCCGATGTCCTGATCGAGCTGCTCCACACGCGCGGAGACGAGCCGCTCGCGATGTTCGGGTTCATCGCCCGGACCGACTGGGAGGGCGACCAGTTCACATACTTCAAGCCCCCGTACGCCGACCTCGATCGGCTCTTCGGCGTCGACGTGCACGAGATGCTGCCCTACCGGTCCCTGCCCGAGCACATAGAGGATCAGCTCGGCCGGGGACGCACGGTGCTCGTAGAGATCGATGCCTGGTACCTGCCCGACACCGCCACCACGAGCTACCGTCGCGAGCACCTCAAGACCACGGTCGCACCCGAGACGATCGACCGGGGGGCGGAGCGCATGCGCTACTTCCACAACGCCGGCTTCTTCGAGCTCGAAGGGGAGGACTATCGCGGCGCCTTCCAGGCCCTCCCCCACTTCACCGACGACGTGATGAAACCGTTCGTGGAGATCGTTCGTTTCGACGCCGGCCCGAGGCTCGCCGGCCCCGACCTCCGCGCCTGCGCTCGCGAGCTGCTCGCACACCACTACGCGCGGCGCCCTGGGCGCAATCCGTTCTCGACCTGGGCCGAGAGCCTGCGCGAGGATCTACCGCGCCTCCTCGCCGGCGAGCCGGAGGATTACCACGCGTATGCGTTCGTGACCGTGCGGATGGTCGGGTCTGCGTTCGAGCTCCTAGCCGACCACGTCGAGTATGTCCTCGGCGGCGAGGGCGCCCAGGCCGCCGAAGCGTTGCGGCGGATCGTGGAAGGGTCGAAGACCGTGTCCTTCCGCCTCGCCCGCCGACGCCCGTTCGATCCCGAGCCGGCGCTCGCGGCGCTCGCGCAGGCGTGGGACGACGGCATGGAGGCGATCGGGCGCGCGCTCGGATAGTGCGGCGGAGCATTAGGTGATGGACCTTGTCGACGACTGGGAGGTGGCCGCCAGCCCGCCCGGAGCCTGCCGCGGCCCCGGCGATCTCGCCGGCCTAGAGTGGGTGTCGGCGCGCGTGCCGGGCACGGCTGCCGCTGCCGTCGGGCTCGACGGGCGGGACTTCGATGCCGAGGACTGGTGGTTCCGCACACGCTTCGCACTCGAGCCGGGGCCCGATCCCGGCGTCGATGAGCTCGTGCTCGAGCTGGACGGAATCGCCTCCGTCAGCGAGGTGTTCCTCAACGGTGAGCTGGTCCTCGAGTCAGCCTCGATGTGGGCCGCGCACGCCATCGAGGTAACCGAGCGCGTGCGCGCCGAGAACGAGCTCGTGATCGTGTGCCGGGCGCTGGCGCCGCTGCTCGCCGTACGCCGGCGGCCGGCCGCCCGCTGGCGCACACGCGTGGTCAACGCCGGAAATCTGCGCTGGTACCGCACGATGATGTTCGGCCGCTCACCCGGCTTTGCCCCCGGACCGGCGCCGGTGGGACCCTGGCGTCCGGTGAGGCTCGTTGGGCGGCGCGCGAACGGAGTCCGGGCGGTATCGCTGCGGACGCGGGTTGACGGAACCAACGGCGTGGTGCAGGTACGAGTGCGCATGCGCGGCACGCCCCGGAGCGTCGAGGCGGTGCTCGCCGGCCGCCGCGAGTCGCTGCGTCCCGCCGCCGACGGATGGCTGCAGGCCGACCTCCTGGTGCCCGACGTGGCTCTGTGGTGGCCCCACACGCACGGGGAGCCGGCGCTCCATGAGCTGTCAATCGACATCGACGATGAGCGCGTGAGCACTCGCCGGATCGGCTTCCGAACGCTGTCCTGGGCGGCCGACATCCCCGAGCAAGGGCTCGACCTGCGGGTCAACGGGGTCGCCGTGTTCGCGCGCGGCGCGGTGTGGACGCCCGCTGATCTCGTCTCCCTGGCGCCGTCGGCGGCGCAGCTCCGCGCCGTGCTCGAGCAGGTACGTGATGCCGGCATGAACATGGTGCGCGTAGTGGGGACCGGCGCCTACGAGTCCCCGCTCTTCCACGACCTGTGCGACGAGCTCGGAATCCTCGTATGGCAGGACATGATGTTCGCCAACCTCGACTACCCGACCGAGGACCCGGGCTTCCGTACCGAGGTCGAGCGCGAGGCGCGCCAAGTGCTGTCCACGCTCGCCGGGCGCCCCAGCCTCGCCGTGGTATGCGGCAACTCCGAGGTGGAGCAGCAACCCGCCATGCTCGGGCTCGACCCCGCGCTCGGCCGCGGGGAGCTGTGGGAGGACGTGCTCCCGCGAATCGTGGCCGACTCCGGAGCCGACTGCGCCTACGTGCGCAGCACGCCGTGCGGCGGCATCCTGCCCTTCCATCCCGATCGAGGGATCACGCACTACTTCGGGGTGAGCGGCTACTTCCGCCCGCTCGAGGATGCCCGCCGCGCCGAGGTACGTTTCGCCGCCGAGTGCCTAGCCTTCGCCAATGTTCCCGACGAGGTGGAGGTGCCGGTCCATCATCCGCTCTGGAAGGCCGGCGTTCAGCGCGACGCCGGGGCGGGGTGGGATCTCGGCGCCGGCTGGGACTTCGACGACGTCCGCGATTTCTACCTCGGCCTGCTCTTCGGAGTCGATCCCCTCCAGCTTCGCCGCGCCGATCTCGAGCGCTACCTCGAGCTCTCGCGGGCGGCCTCGGGAGAGGTGATGGCCGAGCTGATGGGCGAGTGGCGCCGCGAGGCCTCGCCGTGTCGCGGTGCCCTCGTCCTATGGCTCAAGGACATGGCGCCCGGGGCCGGGCTGGGCGTGCTCGACCATCGGGGGCTCCCCAAGGTCGCCTATCACCACCTTCGCCGCGCGTTGGCGCCCGTGGCCGTGTGGACGACCGACGAGGGCGTCGCCGGGGTCGCGATCCATGTTGCCAATGACCGCCCCGACCCGTTGCGCGCGCGGCTGCGAGTTGCCCTGTACCGCGACCTCGAGGTCCGTGTCGCGCAGGCGGTGCAGGACATCGAGGTGGCGCCCCACGGGTCGCTGCGGCGGAGCGTCGAGGGTCTGCTCGGACATTTCGTGGACGCCGCCTGGGCCTATCGCTTCGGTCGCCCGGGACACGACGCGATCGTCGTCAGCCTGGAGTCGGCCGGTGAGCAGGCGAGGCTCGTGTCGCAGTGCTTCAGATTTCCCGCCGGACGCCCCGCGGGACGCGAGCCCGCCGAGCGGCTGGGGATCGAGGTCTCGAGCCACGCGGAGGCGGGAGGCGTCGCAATTGTGGTTCGCAGCCGGCGCCTCGCCTACGGCGTGCGCGTGAAGGCGCCTGGGTTCGCTCCCGACGATGACGCGTTCTCGGTCGAGCCGGGGAGCGAGCGCGTCCTGCGGCTTGTGCCCCTCGGCGCCGGGGGGCCGTTCTCCGGCGGGTCGCTCACGGCTCTCAACCTCGACGGTCCGGTCAAGATCCCGGCGCCCCCGGCATGACTGCGCCCGCGCCGGTGACGATCTATCTCGAGGGCCCCCACGAGCCGGCGTGCGCGGTCTTTCATGCTCCGGCACCGCCCGCGAGGCCCACGGCGGTGATCATGTGCCCGCCGTTCGGGTGGGACGAGGTCTGTTCCTATCGCTCCCGCCGTTACTGGGCTGAGCGCCTTGCCGACGCCGGCTACGCGACTATCCGTCTCAGCTATCCGGGAACTGGAGACAGCGGCGGGATGCCCCGTGATCCGGGAAGGCTCGATGCCTGGACGGCAGCCGTGAGCTCCGCCGGCGCGTGGCTGCGAGAGGCGAGCGGAGCGTCCAGGATCGTCGCCGTCGCCCTCGGCCTCGGCGGGCTCCTCGCCTACCGCGCCATGGCGTTCGGTGCGCCCATCGACGACCTCGTCCTCTGGGCCACTCCGGCACGCGGGCGCGCCCTCGTCCGCCAGCTACGGGCCTTCTCGAAGCTCGAGGTCTCACGGTTCTTCGAGGGACTCGAGCTGCCACCGCCGCTGCCTGACGGAGAGCTCGAAGCGGGCGGCTTTCTGCTCAGCGCCGAGACGATCGCCGATCTCGAGGCCCTGGACGTCGCGGCACGGCCGCTTCCGAACCCGCGCTCGCGACGGGTGCTCCTCCTCGAGCGAGACGGGATCGCCGTGGACGCCAAGCTCACGGAGGCGCTCGATCGGCACGAGGTGAAGTTCACCGTCGCCCCCGGCGCCGGGTACGCCGCGATGACATCGCATCCGCAGCAGGCGGTGCCTCCGCTCGAGGTGATCGATCGCGTGACGGGCTGGCTCGACGAGACCTCAGCGCCACCGCCGGAGCACGCGGGTCGACCGCCGGCTTTGCCGGCCGGGACGGCGAGAAGCGCGGTGATCGACATCGGTGGCGGCGTACGGGTGCAGGAGTCCCCGTTCGTCGTCGAGCAGCCGTTCGGCACTATCTCCGGCATCCTCACCGAGCCCCTCGGTCACCGGAACGATGGCCTGTGTGCCGTATTCCTCAACGCAGGCGCGGTCCGGCGCGTGGGGCCAGGCCGGATGTGGGTCGAGGCCGCGCGCCGCTGGGCAGCTCGGGGAGTGCCGACGCTCCGGCTCGACGTCGAGGGGATCGGCGACGCCGACGGAGCCGTTTCGCCCTATGCCGACGACGGCGCCCTGTACGTGCCCGAGCTCGTCCCTCAGGTGCTCGCCGCCCTCGATCTCCTCGAACACCGCGGGATCGGTCAACGGTTCGTGCTCGCCGGGCTGTGCTCCGGCGCCTACTGGTCCTTCCACGCCGCCCTCCAGGACACGCGGGTTGTCGCCGCTCTGATGGTGAACGCGCAGGCGGTGATCTGGGATCCCGGCCTCGGACCGGCCCGCGACTTCCGCAGGCTGCTTTCGCCCGCGTCGTGGCGCAAGATCCGCGCGCAGGCGTCGATGGCACGGGTGCGTCCACTCGTACGGTGGTTGCTCGCGGCGCCGATACGTTGGGCGATGCGCTTCACCGGCCGCGGGCCGGCGCGCTCGGGCGCCACCGACGAAGTCGACGATGCGCTCGACCGGCTGCACGCGAGCGGCACGCGGACACTGATGCTGTTCTCGGCCCATGAGCCGCTCGACGACGAGTTCCTTCGTTCTGGCCGGATGGCCAGGCTCGAAGCTTGGGACAACGTCCGCATCGAGCGGATTCAGGTCCGAGATCACACGCTGCGCCCGAACTGGGCCCAGGCTCAGGCTCACGCCTCGCTCGATCGCGCGCTCGCCCGCGAGTTGGAAATCAGCGTTACGGCTTGATCCAGAACGCCGTGTCCGAATAGCCGTCGCTGGTCCACATCAGCCTCCACCTGTCAACCAACCCGGCAAAGCTCGCCCACTCGGCGTCGACCGGACCAAGGCCATAACGAGAATGCGGGCTCGTCGACTCGTGGTCGAGGACAGCCTGCGCGTCGTCAACCACGAGCACCCCTCCCGAGCTCAGCTTTCCCAGCACGGCGTGCGCGCACGCGGCCCGATGCATCCCATCGACAAGACAGAAGTCGAGCTCCCCATCCTCGAACTCGTCGACCACGCGCACGTACGGGGAGGCGCTCGGGTCGTTGTGCGGCTCGATCGACTCGAGGCGAACGGAACCCGGATCGGCCCCCTCGGCGGCGAGTTGTGACCTGACGCGCTCGTACCAGCCGCGATCGTGCTCGACGCTGACGATGCTCTTGGTCTTATGGCTGAGCCACGCCGTGCTCGTACCCGATCCCCACTCCAGGGCCGTGTCCGTTCCGAGCAACAGATCCGCCAGGAGCTCGATCGCGTCGCGCGTCAGCCACGGCACGCCTGGGTGACGCCGCTGGTAGTACTCAGAGAGGAACCGGTCATAGCTGCGCCGCAGGGGCCAGAATGAGGTCAACTCCATTACCCCCATCCTAATGCACAGCGCACGCCCAGCATCACTGAACGCTAAAACGCCGCTTTCCCGGAAGGCAATACAGTGCCCGGACAGTGGGCACTCATGTGCGTAACGTCATCGTCAACGTAGTCGCGGGCGCTTACGTGCTGCCACACACGGCGCGACTAAAGCTGATGCGGATGTGCGGCGTGACAGTGGGATCAGGGACGATCATCAAATCCCGCTGTACGTTCACCGGCGACGTGTCCATTTCCATTGGCGCGAACTGCTACGTAGGACATCGGTGCCTGTTGGATGCGTCGGCGCCGATAACGGTCGAGGATGGTGTCTACATGGCACACCGGGTGAACATCCTGACCACCACCCATAACATCGGCGGTCCCAAGCAGCGGGCCGCAACGCCGCCCGTGCACAAACCGGTCACCATCGGCGAGGGCTGCTGGCTGGCAACAGACGTTACGGTCCTCCCGGGCGTTACCATCGCAACGGGATGCGTAATCGCCGCGGGCGCGGTCGTCACCGCCGACTGCGGCGCCGATGGACTCTACGCCGGCGTGCCGGCCAAGCGCATCCGTGAGCTCTGACGCTGCTAGGTCCTGCTAGGTCTCGCTGCGTCCTCGGGAGATGGCGATTTCGCCGGTCCGTGCCATCTCGATCAGGCCGAAGGGCCTGACCAGCCGCTCGAAGGCCTCGACTTTCTCGTACGTCCCCGTCACCTCGGCGACCACCGAGCGTTTGGTTACGTCGACGATCTTGGCGCGGAAGATCTCGCAGATCTGCATCACTTCGCCGCGGGCGGCGCCGTCGGCGTTGACCTTGAACAACGCGAGCTCGCGGGCGAGCGTCTCCCCCGGTTCGAGGTCGCGGATCTTCAGCACGTTGACGAGCTTGTGGAGCTGCTTGGTCACCTGATCGATCGGGTGCTTGGCGCCGTCCAGGGTAAGCGTCACCCGGGAGACGGACGGGTCGTCGGTCGGTCCGACGGCAAGGGTGTCGATGTTGAACCCGCGCCGCGCGAACAGCCCGGCGATCCTGGTGAGAACGCCGGGCTTGTTCTCGACGAGGATCGAGAGGATGTGCTTGCGTCCGGTCCGCAGCCCCGTCGTGGCCTCGAGCTCGTCGAGGGAGAGGACCTCCTTGGTCGCCGGCTCGCCCATCAGCCGACCATGTCCCGCGCGGCCTTGCCCGCCGGGATCATCGGGTAGGTGTTCTCCTCGCGGGTCACGCGGACATCGACGAGCACCGGCCCGTCGATGGCGATCGCCTGACGCATGTCCTCCACCAGGGTGCTCTTGTCCTCGAAGCGCAGGCCGGTGGCGCCGTAGGCCTCCGCCACCTTGACGAAGTCCGGCCACTGGCCCATGTCGACCTGGCTGTAGCGCTTGTCCCAGAACAGCTCCTGCCACTGCCGGACCATCCCCAGATAACCGTTGTTCATGATGAACACCTTGATCGCTATGCCCTCCTGCGAGCAGGTCGCGAGCTCCTGCATGTTCATCTGGACCGATCCGTCGCCGGCGATGCACACGACCGTCTGGTCGGGGCAGCCGACCTTGGCTCCCATCGCCGCGGGCAGGCCGAAGCCCATCGTCCCGAGCCCGCCGGAGTTGATCCACCGGCGCGGCTTGGCGAAGTGGTAGTACTGGGCGGCCCACATCTGGTGCTGCCCGACGTCGCTGGTGACGATGGCGTCGCCGCCGGTGGCCTCGTACAGCGCCTGGATCATGTGCTGGGGCTTGATCTCGGCGTCCGTGGACGGCTCATAGCCGAGCGGATGGCGCTCTCGCCAGGCACGGATCCGCGACCACCACTCGTCGAGCCGCGCCGGATCGGGAGCCAGGGCGCGGTACTCGGCGGTTAGCCGCGGGAGGATGTTCTTGGCGTCGCCGACGATCGGGATGTGCGCGGGCACGTTCTTGGAGATCTCGGCAGGGTCGACGTCGATGTGGATGAACTTGGCCCGTGGGGCGAACTCCGAGAGCTTGCCGGTGATCCGGTCGTCGAAGCGAGCCCCGATCGCGCAGATCAGGTCGGCCTCGTCCATCGCGTAGTTCGCGGTCCGGGTTCCGTGCATCCCGAGCATCCCGAGCCACTGGTCATGCGGGGCCGGGAACCCGCCCAGGCCCATGACCGTGCACGTGACCGGGAAGCGGTCCGAGAGGCCGAGCTCGGTCAGATCTGCGGCCGCGTTGGCATTGATCACGCCGCCGCCCGCGTAGATCACCGGTCGCCGCGAGTTCGCGAGCGCCTTGGCCGCCAGGCGGATCTGCTTCTGGTTGCCGTCGGTCGTCGGCTGGTAACCGGGCAAGTGGACGTCGGTCACCGGCTCATAGGGGATGTCGGCGCGGCTCAGGTCCTGGGGGATGTCGACCACGACGGGTCCGGGCCGTCCGGTGCGCGCGATGTGGAACGCCTCGTGGATCGAGCGCGGGATCTCCAGCGGGTGCTGGATCATGAAGCTGTGCTTGACGATCGGCATGGTGATCCCGATCGTGTCCGCTTCCTGGAAGCCGTCGGTGCCGAGGAGGTCGGTGCGGACCTGGCCGGTGATGAACACCACGGGGACCGAGTCCATCATCGCGTCGCAGATGGGCGTGACCAGGTTCGTCGCGCCGGGGCCGCTCGTACCCAGCGACACGCCGACCTTACCGGTGGCCTTGGAGTACCCCTCGGCGGCATGCCCGCCGCCGGCCTCGTGGCGGACGAGTATGTGCCGGATACCGGCGTCGTAGAAGGCGTCGTAGGTCGGAAGGTTGGCGCCGCCGGGGAGGCCGAATACGACGTCGACACCTTCTGCCTTCAGACATTCCATCAAAGCGTCAACTGCACGCATATAGCGATCGCCTCCTTCCGTTCCATCGTGCGCTCGCGGGTCGCCCGCCGAGACTGACCTGGCGGAAGCCGCCCCGCGGACGGCGGCTGCGCTCGCGGCCGTTCCGCGAACATCGGGCGGGCGAGTTTAGCAGCGGTTTCCGGGCGCCGGCCCTAAGCCGTCCGCTCCCGTACGGCGGCCTCGGAGAGGATCGCGGTATCGGGAAACTCGAGCTCTTCTCCGCACCGCGTGCACAGAGCGTCGTGGAGCTTGACGACCTTGCCGCAGCCTGGGCATTGGCGGCGCAGCTCGCGATTCTCAGGGCGCGAGACCAACGCGGTCAAGAGGCCGATGCCCGGCATGCAGAACGAGATGAGGAACCAGAGGCAGAACGACCCTCCTTTGCGCCTGCCGACAATCCCTCCGGCAATCCCGAACCACATCAGGATGACGATGAACTGCCAGCCCGCCACGGGGCGTCTACCAGACGATGGTCTTCAAGGCCCAGAGGACGGCGGCGACCACCGCGACGGCTACCACGACCCAGAAGATCGCCAGAACGGCGTGAATCAACAGGTCGAGACCGATCGCGACGACTGCGACGAGAACCAGGCCCGCTACACCCCGGCGCACCAGCGACGGGCGGTTAGCAGGTACATCGGATTTCGAGCGTTGGAGCGATGCCATGCCTGTAGCGTAGCGCTGCGGCGAACCGGGCCAGAAAATTTAGCGCGCACTTAGCCCGATTCGGGCGCCCGGCGCCGTCAGCCGGACGCCGGCTTGACGCGGTCGTGACGAACGACATAGCCGCGACCCTCTAGGCGCAGGCGCGCGAGGCGATAGCGCCTCACCGGTGCAGCCCTGAGCTCCGAGGGCGAGTCGCGCCGATCGGCGACGAGAAGCAAACGTGATGCTGTGAGTGGACGAGTCATGCGGTAATAATGGCCGGACGCGGGCGCAATGACATTGGCCACGCGTACAAACATAGACTCGACCTTATGCGCCGCCAGGCAGGCGAACGCGTGTTTGCCCGGGGTCAAGCCATTCTCCGGGCTGCGGCCACGGCGCCGTCGAGGGCGGGTCGAACGCGCTTGGGCAGCCGCCGGCGCAGACGCCAGCGCGCGCCGGAGAATGCGAGATTGGCGACCGTCGCGAACCCGCTCTCGTCGGCCCTGAGCGCGAGCAGCAGGTGGGCGATCCGGTCGCTGGAGGGCAGGTGGGGGTCCGTGGCCTTCACGCAGTAGCAGTGGACGCGCCGGCCGCCGGGACGCACGAGCACCGCGCCGGCCTCCGCCACCAGCCAGACGCCGAACTCTCCGCGCTCGCGCACGAGCCCGGTGTGCGCGTGCACCGCGCGGGCATCGTGGCCGAGCAGATCTCCGAGCAGCCCCAGCGCGCACAGCTCCGCGTCGCCCCGCTTGACCGGAGCTCGGGGCCGGACCACGTTCGAGCCACGCGCCGCGTAGAGCTCGGGAATGAGCCACGCTTGGGCGAGCGCGGCGAGCGCCACCGGCAGGGCCACCGGACTGAGCGCGGTCAGCAGCGCTGCCGCCGCGAGGAAGGGCACCGTGCGCGCCACCGTCGACAGCGTCCACAGCCGACCGGAGCGGGTGAGCGTCAGCTCGCTCGCGCGCGGGCGCCAGTAGACGCTCGCGCGCTCGGGGAGTCCCTGCGCGCCGGCCCCCATAGCTAGCCCCCGGCGATCGGGCGACGAAGGATCACCAGCGGCGCGTCCACGGGCAGGTCGCGCACGTGCTCGGCGTGGCCCTCGCCGTCGGAGACGACCGCGAAGTAGCCCCGATCGAGCTCGCCACGAAACGCCTCGACCGCCGCCTCGACCGAGGCGGAGTCCCCCGTGCTCCATTCCGCCACCGTGGTATGGCCGGTGTGATCCATCCGGATGAGTCGCGACACTGCGTAGCCTCCTGAAACGGGAAGGCTCCATGGTACGCCTGGCCGCCAATGGCGTTGAGGCATCCGCGCAGCGTGCCGATACGTAAAGGAAAACGAGACGCGTACCGCGGGGATTCCAACTTTTCGCCGGATCGGAGATTCAGCGTAGGTTTTCCTCGAAAAACGCGTTATGATGTAGCGGGGCATGCACCGCGTAGGGGCCACTGGTTTGGCGGCGTCCTTCGCATAGGCGGGTGTGGAGTCCTGGTTTGACCACTCAACCACGGCTGGACAAGAGACGAAAACAGTGACGCCACCGCCTACCGGATCCCACGCTTCGCGCACCCTAGGGGTGAGGCTTGCCCCGCGCCGCCGTTTGAGCGAGGTTGACGCGACGCCGCCTCCGCGGCTCGTCGACTCGCTCGGGACGGAGTTCGAGACCACTCCGCTCCCCCGCTTCGCGGACCCCCTACCGAGCCAACCGGATACGAGCTCGCTGGCGAAGCTTGTCGACGCCCGCAACTGGAGCGTGGTTCGCCTGGGTGTCGATGTCGTCGTGCTCTACATGGCTGCGGCGGCCGCGTACTTCGCCTCCGCCCCGATACGTTCGGTGCCCGCGGATCGCTGGCTGGCGGCGGCCTTCCCGCTGGTCGTGCTCACGATCCTGCATGTCAGGCGCGAGCGGCACAACCGCCTGAGCGGCTCCAAGCTCGACGCCGCCGCCCTCGTGGGCGGGGCCGTGGCGCTCGCGGCGATGATCACGATCGCACTCGACTCGATCCTTGGCGGTCGGCAGCCGGTAGGCCTCGCCGTGAGACTTTGGTTGTTCGCGTCCGTCTACCTGGGCGCAGCGCGCCTCGCGTTGCTTTCCCTCCGTCAACAGCTTTGCGCAACTCGGGCACTCGGCGCTCCGACCCTGGTGATCGGCGCCGGAATCGTCGGCGAGCACGTCGTCAGGCGGCTACTCGGCGACCCGGGATTCGGGCTCAGGCCGGTTGGCTTCCTCGACGCCAATCCGCTGCCCCGCGAAGCCACCGCCGAGCTTTCACCGATTCCGCTGCTCGGTGGGCCCAACAACCTCGCGGCGGCCGTCAAGCAGACCGGCGCCCGGCAGGTGATCCTGGCGTTCACCTCCGAGCCCGACCACGTCCTCGTCGCCAAGGTGCGCGAGTGTCAGCGGCTGGGGGTCGAGGTTGCGCTCGTGCCCCGGCTGTTCGAGTCGGTCACGGTTCACTCCTCACTCGATCACGTCGGCGGCCTTCCCCTGCTGAGCCTGCGCTCGACCAATCCGCGCGGATGGCAGTTCGTAATCAAGCACGCCATCGATCGGACAGCCGCGGCCGTCGCCGTGGTCACGCTCGCGCCCCTGATGCTCGCGATCGCCGTCGCCGTCCGGCTCAGCTCGCCTGGGCCCGTCCTCTTCAGCCAGCGGCGGGTAGGTCGCGACGGTCAGCCCTTCGATCTCCTGAAGTTCCGGACCATGCGCGCACAGAAGGCCAGCGAGCAATCGTTCGATCTCCCCGAGGGTATGGCCCCTGGTGGAGTGGAGGGCGTGGATCGCCGCACGAGCGTCGGTCGCTGGCTGCGCGGCTCCTCCCTCGACGAGCTGCCCCAATTCATCAACGTGTTGCGCGGAGATATGAGCCTCGTCGGACCACGTCCCGAGCGGCCACGGTACGTCGAGCGGTTCCTGGACGACGTCAACCGCTACGGCGACCGCCACCGCGTCAAGGCGGGGATCACCGGCTGGGCCCAGGTCAACGGGCTCAGGGGCCAGACTTCGATCGATGACCGCGTCGAGTGGGACAACTACTACATCGAGAACTGGTCGATCTGGCTCGACCTGCGGATCCTCGCCCTGACGGTGGCCGAGGTTCTCCGCTTCCGCGATAGCGGTTAGGGCTCGCGACGAAGTAGGCCCTTAGCGTCACGCCGTCGTAAGCGACGGCGCGGCGACCGGCTGGCGAGCGGGCTCAAGCCGTGCGGCGAGGCCCTTGAGGCCCAGCGCCCCGGCGACGGCCGCCGTCGGTGGGCCAAAGCGGGCAGCTCCATCCAACGTCCCGGCTCCGTGGGCGAGATGCATCACCACGAGCACCGCGGGCACAAATGCGGCGTCGGTTGGATTCTCGGCGTCGCGGAGTGCTCGCACCCCGGCTCCGCAAACAGCGACGAGGTAGACCGCGATCCCAATACGCGCAAGGAACCGCAGGCGCGCCGGTGCGGCCACGCTCACCGCCAGGGCGAGGACGACGCCCGGCGCCAGTAGATGCGAGCGGCGCATCGTATGCGGGTGGCGCGCGGCCGTCTTCTCGCGGTACTGCCCGTACTGGTAGTACTGCCGCCACAGCGATGGCAGAGAGTCCCGAGGCGTGTACTCGGCGGCCATCCCTGGGAGGCAGATGAGCCGCTCCCCATTGGCGAGAAAGCGCCCCGCCATTTCCGAGTCTTGGTTGCGCAGCCAGTCCTCATCCCACCCCGCGTATCCAATCACCGTCTCACGTTCCCACACGCCCGCGAAGACTCCGGCATCGAGCTCGTACTCGGCTTCCTCGCCGCTGCGCTCTGCTGCCCACTTGCGCGAGCCCCCACGGCCCAGCGGCGACCTCAACGCGAGGGCGACTGCGCGCGAGACGGGCCCTTGCCCGGTCGCGATCGGAGGGCCACTCACCCACCGGGTCCCGCCGGCCTGCAGGCGTGCAACACCACGGGCGATGTAGTCGTCGGGATATCTGGTGTGCGCATCCATGCGCGCGACCCATCGCCCCCGCGCATGGCCGAGCGCCACATTGAGGCCACTCGACGCGGCACGGCGGGGATTGTCGAAGATGCGGATTCGGTCGTCCTCTTGGGCGAGCCGCTCGAGGATCTCGCGTGTCCCGTCCACCGAGCCGCCATCGGCGACCAGGAACTCCAGGCGCCCGGAAAAGCGCTGACTCTGCATGGCGGCCACGCTGGCCGCGATCTCCCGCTCCTCGTTATAGACGGGCATCAGGACCGAGCAATCAACCGCCCCGGTTACGCTCGATTGGAGTCCTTCTGCGCGGGGTCTGCCCATCGATGTGCAGCATTATCGTCGACATTTGAGCGCGTCGCAGGCACCTGGCATAGTAAGCACCATGGCCTCTCCGTTCAGAGAGTCTGCCGAAGCTCCAAGCCTCTCGCAGGCCCTAACCCTCAAGCGCTATCTGCGGACGCTGCGCGAGCATGTCATTCTAATTGTCGTTTGCGTGGTGGTAGCGGGAGCCGCCGCAGTCGCTTACGTGAAGACCGCTCCCAAGAAGTACTCCGCCCAGTCTGAGATGCTGGTTTCGCCTTTGCCGGCGGACACGACGCTCATCGGTCTACCGGTGCTCATCACCTCTGGCGATCCGACGCAAGATGTCCTCACGGGTGCCAGCCTGGTGACGACCACGCCGGTGGCCACCGCCGTGTTGAATGCCTTACAGCTGCGCGAGAGTCCGCAGGATCTGCTCGCAAGCGTCCAGGCAGCGCCGGTCGGCCAGACCGACCTGATTTCCATTCAGGCCGACGCCTCGTCGGCCGCTCAGGCGCAGAGGATCGCTAACGAGTTTGCCACCCAAGTCGTCGCCACGCGCGCCACCGCGCTGCACACGGCGATCGCCGACGAGCTCCCGGGACTGAAGGCTCAGGCAGCGGCACTTCCTCCCGCTGAGCGCAACGGGCCGGGAACAGTGGGCGGCCAAATCGATCAGCTCGATCAGCTGCGAACAAGCAACGATCCTACGATCACGATCGCCGCCACCGCCGCCCTCCCGAGCGGCCCCTACTCTCCGCGCACGAAGCTCACCGTGCTCGCGGCGCTGTTCGGAGGCTTGATCGTCGGTCTGGGCGCCGCGTTCCTCGTCGACGCGCTGGATCCCCGCCTCCAGCGCGCAGACCAGATGCGCAAGCTCATGCCCGTCCCCATCCTCGCGAGAATCCCGCGTGAGCGAAGGGAGACGCGCGGGAAGCCGATCCTCCCGGAGCAGCTCTCCTTTGCTGCCGCCGAGGGCTACAGGACGATGCGCACCATGCTTACCTCGCACGCGACAGAGCACTCGCGTTCGTTCCTCGTGACCAGCTCTTCTCCCGAAGAGGGGAAGACGACGACGGCCATCAATCTAGCCTCAGCCCTGGCCCAGGGTGGCTCGTCGACGATCCTCATCGACGCAGACCTCCGCCGGCCAACAGTGGCGAGCGCGTTCGGGCTGACGGTCCAGTACGGCACCGAGCACGTTCTCAGTGGCGAGGTCAAGCTCGCGGACGCGCTCTTGACCCCGTGGTCCGACAGTACCCTGCGAGTGCTGGCCGTCCACAACCCCGGTGTCGATCGCGCTGACAAACTGACACTCGCCGTCGCGCACAATCTGATCGAGCAAGCGACGGCGCTCGCTGACTTCGTGGTCATCGACGCGCCACCGTTGACCACGGTGATCGACGCGCTTCCGCTGGCTCGACTGGCCGACGATGTACTCGTCGTGGCCCGGCTCTCGGTATCCAAGCTCAGCAAGATCTCGGAGCTCGAGGACCTGCTCTACGAGCAGGACCAGTACCCGACGGGAGTCGTGCTCATCGGTGATTCGCCACGACGCCGGAACGCTTACGACTACGCTCC
>Ga0302326_10005794_pt1 | contig 27989 bp, 24 predicted proteins | sample Palsa_T0_3_FD_202264 | JGI IMG/M metagenome (GOLD analysis project Ga0302326, IMG submission 202264) | Peat permafrost microbial communities from Stordalen Mire near Abisko, Sweden - Palsa_T0_3 | ecosystem: Environmental > Terrestrial > Soil > Palsa > Peat permafrost | place: Sweden: Abisko... | reverse complement strand
CGCCCGCAGCTCGTCGCTGGCCTCCAGGGCCTTGAGCGACTCAGCCAGGCTGCCCGGCAGCCGCACGGCCTGGCTCGCCTGCGGATGACCGGCAGTTGCCGGGTCGCCGCTGAACTCATCCGGCAGCGCCTCTCCCGAGTCCGCGTGCGCGAGCGCCACCGCCAGCACCGCGCCGGTCAGCAGATACGGATTGGCGCTCAGGTCGAAGCATTTCAGCTCGACGTTGGCAGCGCCGGGACGGCCGGGCTGGCTCTCGATGAAACGCACGGCCGCCTCCCGGTTCTCCGCGCCCCAGACCTGATAAGCGCCCGCCCACCGGGAGGGCTGCAGGCGGAGGTAGGACGCAGGGGACGGCGCGCCGATCGCCAGCAGGGCGGGCAGGCTCCTCAGCAGCCCGGCCATCATGGACTCCCCGGTCGCCGTGAGGCCGTGCCGCCCGCCGCCGCCGCTGAGCAGGTTACGCCCGTCCCGCCAGAAGCTCGCGTGCAGGTGACCGCCGTTTCCGACGTTGTCGCTCACGACAGCAGGCGCGAACGACGCCCGCAGCCCGTGGCGCGCCGTTACCGCCGCAATGACGAACTTGACCAGCACACAGGTGTCGGCGGCCGAGACCGGATCCTCCGGCGGGACCGACACCTCGTACTGCGCCGGGCCGTACTCGGGGTGGATCTGCTCGACGGCGACGCCAGCCGCGCCGAGTGCGTCGACCACGTCGCGGACGTAGTCGGCCGCGCCGGCGGCGGTCAGCCGGCTCAGGCCGTAGCCAGTGCCGCCGAAAGCGGGCTCGAAGTCCTCGGTATCGCGGCCGACCATCCACTCGACCTCGAATGACATCAGCGCGCTGATGCCCTGGCGAAGGCCGGCGGCGACTTGAGCGCGGGCGAAACTGCGCTGATCACCCGCGTATGCGGTGCCGTCCTGGTGGAACCGGTCGCCCGGCGCCCAGGCCCAGCCGGCCGGGTCGGCCAGCACGACGAGCCGGTCCAGGTCCGGTACCAGCCGCAGGTCGCCGTCGGGCTTGTCCAGCGGCGACTCCGGGTCGATGCTGCCGTCACTGCGGAACGAGTCAATGACCGGCGAGAACCCGAGCCCGGTCCTGGCCGCTGCCGCCAGGCCGGCCAGCGGCGTCGCCTTCACCCGCGCAGCGCCGCTGTGGTCGACGAACGTGATCGCGACAGCCCGCGCCCGCGACTGGAGCCTGAAGGCCATCTCCTTGGCCCGTTCCCCGTCAGCGGTGCGCTCGTGCTGGCCGCGTACCGGGCTGAACGATCGTGGCATTCGCATCATCCTTCCGCAGACTGCGGTGCTCACCCTAGGTGCTACCAGATCGCCTGGAGCGCCCGGTAGATGTTGCCGCCGAGGACGGCGCGGATCTCATCGTCGCTATAGCCGTGCCCGACCAGCCAGTCGCAGATGTTGCCGAAGTTCTCAGTCGGGTTCTCCAGCCCGTCCACATAGGCGACGGGATCGAAGCCGGGGCCGCGCATGGCCGACAGGCTGAGCAGGTGCGCGAAGATCCGGTGCAGGGCGACATGATCGCCGTAGAGCGTGTCCGGACCGAACGCGACGTGCTCGAGGCCGACCAGGTCGGCACAGTACTGAAAGTGGTCCATGACCGACTCGATGGTGTGCCGCGAATGCTCAGCCGACAGCGTCGTGTGCGGCGCGGCGGACATCCCGATCACGCCCCCGGTGTCCGCTACGGCCCGCAGCACCGAGTCCGGCTTCATCCGCGGGGTGTTCCAGACCGCTCGCGCGCCGGCGTGGGTGATGAACACCGGCTTGTCGCTCTGGTCGCAGCTATCGAGAGCGGTCTGGTCCGAGGCGTGGGACAGGTCGATGGCGAGGCCGAGCTGGTTCATCCGGGTCACTGCGCGGCGGCCGAACGCGGTCAGCCCGCCGTCCACCGGCTCGCTCAGGCCGCTGCCGAGCGTATTGGCGTCGGAGTACGCGATGCCGATCTGCCGCAGGCCGAGGCCGTAGAGCACGTCGAGCCGGTCGATCTCGTTCTCAATCGGCGTGGCCGATTCCAGCCCGAAGACCAGCCCGACCCTGCCGTCCCGGTAGGCCGAGTCGATGTCGGCGACCGACCTGATCAGCATGAAGTCCGGGCCAGCGTGGGCCAGATCGGCGAGCCGCATACCGAGGTCGGTGATGATGTCGTTCCACCGCCACGGCGCGCTGCCGGTGACGCAGGCAGTGCCGTCCATCATGTTGTCGAACACGATGGTCAGGCCGGAGGCGAGCAGGCCCGCATAGGCCGTGTGCTGGCGACCGGTACGGTTGTAGGCAGGCGTCTGCTCCATATCGGCCGGGAACCGGACCGGGTGGTCGTGCAGGCTGATAACGAGGCTGTCGCGCAGCAGCAGCCGGGACCGTTCGGCCTGCCCGGCGGCCAGGGCAGGCCCGGCATAAGCCGGCACCCGGCCGAACTCGGCCGCGAGCTCGAAGGCCGGCAGCGTGCCGCCGGGCAGGTAGGAGTAGGCGGTATAGGGCGTGTCAGGCAACGGTGTTTCCTCCGGGTGCGGCATTGACGACCAGCTGGTGCGGCCCGGCGCTGAGCAACCGCCAGAGCACTTCCCAGGCGCGCATGCCCTCGCGCAGCCTGGACGTGCGCAGGAACTCGTTCGGTGCGTGCAGATTCTCATCCGAGGTCGAGAACGAGAAGAACAGCGTCTTGGCGCCGAGCACCCGCTCGAACAGATCGGTGGCCGGGAGAGTCCCGCCGATCTTGGCCAGCAGAACGGGCTGGCCCGGGTAGACCACCTCCAGAGCGGCCGCGGCCGCCCTGATCGCCGGGTGATCAGGCGCGATCGTATAGGCCGGCACCCGGGCCTCGTCGGCCCGCACCCGCACCTCGACACCAGGGGTCTGCTGCCGGCTGACGTGCGCCGTGATGCGTGCGATCACCGCATCCGGATCCTGGCCGGGAACGAGGCGGCACGACACGCTGCCTACCGCCAGATGCGGTATGACGGTGTACTTGCCGCCGCCACTGATGCCGTTGATCTCGAGTGTCGGCCGTTCCCACAGCCGCTCCAGGGTGGTGTAGCCCGGCTCGCCGTGCGCCTCGCTGAGTCCGAGCCCGGTCAGGTACGCGGTGTCGTCAAACGGCACGCTGGCGATCTCACGGCGGCGCTCCGGTGTGAGCGGCGCGATGCCGTCGTAGAAGCCGGTCACCGCGACGCTGCCGTCGGGGTGATGCAGGCTGGCGAGTACCTGGCTGAGTGCGTGCAGCGGGTTGGCCACAGTGCCGCCGAACCGGCCGGAATGCAGGTCGGCCGTCGCCCCCTCGACGATGATGTCCATGGACACTAGTCCCTTGGATCCCACCGACAGCGAGGGCTCGCCTGGCCGCCACATAGCACCGTCGGCAGAGATAACCAGGTCCGCCGCCAGCTCCGCGGCATGCTCGGTGACGTACCCGGCCAGATGAGGGCTGCCGATCTCCTCCTCGCCCTCGAACAGGAACTTCACAGTCAGCGGCGGGCCGCCGTTCTGTTCGGCGAACGCGCGGGCCACCGCCAGGACGATGTAGACCGGTCCCTTGTCGTCGGTGACGCCGCGGCCGTGAATGACGTCGCCGTCAGCGATCAGCTCGAACGGGGGAGTGCGCCACTCGGCGGCACTGCCGGTGGGCTGCACGTCGTAGTGCCCGTAGACCAGGATGGTGGGCGCTCCCGGCGGGCCGGCCCAGTCGGCCCTGGCGACCGGATGGCCGGCCGTCTGCTCGACCCGGCCGACGGCGAACGGCAGCTGCGCGGCCAGCCAGTGCGCGGCCGCGAGCATGGTCTGCGGCGTGGCATCCCGGCTGACACTGGGAATCGCGACGAACTCAGCCAGCTCCCGCAGGTACTCGTCGTCGTTCGCGGCGAATGTGAGCGCTCCTGACTGGCTAGTCACAGGAAAGCCCGTCTCTGGAAAGCCCGTCTCTGGAAAGCCCGTCACTGGAAAGCACTGCCGCCGTCGATGGCGATCACCTGGCCAGTCACCCAACCGGAGCGCTCGGAGACGAAGAACTGCACTCCGTTGGCAATGTCCGCGGGCGCACCTAGGCGCCGGGTCGCGATGCCGTTGATCAGCTCGCGCTGGCCGTCCGCGCCGTAGCTCTGCCACTGCAGCTCAGTGGTCGGATTGGACAGGATGAAACCGGGCGCGATGCAGTTGACGGTGATACCTGCGGGCCCGAGCTCATGGGCCATCTGCCGGGTGAAGCCGATCATGCCCGCCTTCGCGCTGGCGTAGGCCTGGATGCCGGTCTTGCTGACGGTGAGACCCGCTGCCGAGGCGATGTTGACGATGCGGCCCCAGCCGCGCTCTTTCATTCCGGCGACGACCGCCTTGGTGCAGTGGAAAGCGGTCGTGAGATTAGCGTTCACGATCGCATGCCAGTGGTCGTCCGGCACGTCCTCAAGCGGCCTGCCGACCTGACCGCAGACACCGCCGGCGTTGTTGACCAGGATGTCGACGGGCCCGAGGCCGGCGAAGAACTCCGCGACCGCTGCCGCATCGGTCAGGTCCAGGTAGTCCTTGTCGATCCCGGTGACCTTCGCGCCGTCGCCGCGAAGCGCATCGGCGATGCCGGCGCCGATGCCGTGGGCCGTGCCGGTGACGACGGCCACCTTCCCTGCTAGTGCCGTACCCGCTGGTGCCGTGCCCGCTACTGCCGTGCCCGCTACTGCCGCGCTCATCGAGCTCCTTACTCCGGGGGTGGTGCCACTGAGTCCCGCGGCACCAGAAACATGGGGTCCCTGATCAGGGCATCCGTGGCGTCAGTGCCCTCGATCCTGGCGATCAGGCCGTCCACTGCGGCGCTGCCGAGCTCTGCCAGCGGCATGCACACGCTGGTCACGGGCACGTCCAGGAAGGGCAGGCACTCGTCCTCGTCGAAGCTGACCACCGACACGGTGCCGGGGACGGACACTCCGGCCGACCGGAATGCCGCCAGCACGCCGAAGAGCTGGTTAAGGCTGCCCACTCCGCAGGCGGTCGGCAGCGGCCCGGCTCGCAGGACGCGAGTCGCGATATCCCAGCCGCCCTCCTCGGTAGCGGGCGCGTGCCGGATGGAGATGTCCAGGCCCTTCGAGGCGCAGTACCGCCGGGCCGCCGTGACCCGGCGGTGCACGGTGTCGACCTCGCGCGGCCCGTCGATGAGCAGGATGCTGCGGTGCCCGAGGCCGGCGACATGATCAAGGAACAGCCGGACCGCGCCGGCCTCGTCCATCACGATGTCGTTGCCCTGGTCCGGGCCGCGCCGGTTCACGTAGACGTGCGGGACCTTGTGCACGCCGGCGTCCGGGCCGCTCTGGCGCAGCGCGGTCGCCAGCAGCAGCCCGTCGGCGCGGCTCTCCTCCACCAGGTAGCGGTAGTCGCCGGGCGCCTTCGGATCGTCGAGCGGCTCTTCCATGATCATGACCACGTAGCCGCGCTCGGTCGCCCGCTGCAGCGCCCCGCGCTGCAGCCGCGTCCAGATCGGGTTGCGCAGCAGCGGGACCACGAACGCGAACGCACCGGTGCGGTCCTGCTTGAGCGCGCGGGCAAGCGCGTTCGGGCGGTACCCCTGAGTCTTGGCGGTCTGCAGGATGCGCTCGATGGTCTCCGGTCTGATGGACAGGCCGGGGTCACCGTTCAGGACGCGGGAGACCGTCGAGACGTGGACGCCGGCGGCACTGGCGATGTCGACGAGGCGCGGGGCGCGGGCCCGTGCGCGGCTCATCAGGCAGTCTCGCGACGACGATGAATGCTCAAGCCGTGGACCCGCCGTCGGCCATCAGGACCGCACCCTGCACGTAGCCAGCACCCGGCGAGGCAAGGAAGGCGATGGCATCGGCGATCTCCTCGGCCGTGCCGATCCGCCGGGCCGGGACCGTGGCTTCCCAGCGGGCCAGCGCCTGCGAGTCAGCGCGGATCCAGTCAGCCATCGCGGTGTCGATCAGGCCGGGGCAGACGCAGTTGACCCGGACGCCGTCCGGGCCGTGATCGATAGCCAGGCTGCGGGTGAGCTGCACCAGGCCGCCTTTGGAGGCACAGTAGGCGGCGCGCTGGCGGCCACCGTGGACCCCGGCGGTGGAGGCGACATTGACGATGCACCCGTCCCGCGCGCTGATCATGTCCGGCAGGAACTCGCGGCAGGTCAGGAACGGCCCCCTGAGGTTGGTGTCGATGATGCGGTCCCATTCGTCCTCAGTCAGGTCAGGGAGCCGCTGGATGCTGAACACGCCGGCGGCGTTGACGAGCAGCCAGGGCGTGCCAAGCTCGGCCCGGATCCTGGCGGCCGCCTGCCGGACCGAGGCCGCGTCCCTGACATCGGCCGCGATGCCGATGGCACCCGGCAGCCCGTCCGTGCCCGGCAGCCCGGCCGCCGCAGCGCGCGCACTGTCCTCGCTGACGTCCAGGCAGGCGACCGCGAACCCGTCGGCCGCGAGCCGGCGGCACGTCGCGCCGCCGATTCCGCCCGCGGCCCCGGTGACGACGGCCACGCGCGCGCCGGGCACACTCATACGACCTCCGCGACTGTCCGCGTCAGCAGGATGGCAGCGCAGAAGGAACGGTAGGTGGCCAGCTGATCCGGTCCGTGGATGCGCAGCTGCCGCGGTCCGGTCCGCTCAACGCCCCGGACCCAGGTCGCCGCCTCGGCGACGTCGGTGGTGCGCACGAACACCTCAAGTACGCCGGGCTCCAGCGGCGGCGGCGCGGCGTCGGCCGCCGCCGTCACGGCTGCCTCCGCCTGCTCGCGGATGAGCGCGCAGGCCAGCTCCGGATGCAGGCTGTGCGCTGCGAGGCGGCTGACGTGCTCCTTGACGATGGCCTGGTGCACGCCGGGAATCAGCTCGGCGGTCTCCTCGCATGCGTACCGGTCACCGGTGACCAGCACGACCGGCACGCCGTAGTGGGCGGCGACCAGAGCGTTGATGCCGGCCTCGCCGGTGACGACACCATCGATCCGCGCCTCGATGACAGCCCGCGGGTTATAGGTGTGCGACAGCCCGGCCGGAGCGCCGATAGACCCGTGATAGGAGATGAACAGCGCGCAGTCGAAACTGCTGTCAAGGCCCTGCATCATGTACAGCGGCTTATGGCTGCCAGAGATGTACGAGGCCTGGCCCGCCAGCTCGCCTGGCGGCAGATTCCGCATGGTGGAGTGCGAGTCGTTGACCACGATCTGCGTGGCGCCGCCGGCCAGGGCTCCCTCGATGGCGGCGTTGACCTCGGCGAGGAGCAGCGCCCGGCCGGCCGCGGCCTCTGGTCCGTCGCCGACGCACTGCTGCCAGTCGACGACGCCCGCGGTTCCCTCCATGTCGGTGGACAGGAAGACTTTCACGGTGCGACTCCCTCATCGAGCGCGTCGACGCTGACATCCTCCGCGGCGGCCACGTCCACCGGATGGCGCGGCGGCGGCACTGCCGCGAAGGCGAAGTGACAAGCCGCGCTGTGTGCCGGGTCGCTGGCCGCGGTAGTCAGTGCCGGGTCCTCGGTCTCGCAGATCGGCTGCGCGATCGGGCACCGGGTGCGGAACCGGCAGCCAGTCGGCACCCGCAGCGGACTCGGCATGTCGCCCTGGACGGCCGGGGCATCATCCTCGGCCTCGAAGGTCATCCGCGGGATCGCTGCCAGCAGCCCGGCCGTGTACGGATGCCGCGGCTGGGCGAACAGCGTCTCGGTGGGAGCGACCTCGATGATCCGGCCGAGGTACATGACCGCGGTCCGGTCGCACAGGTGCCTGACAACGGCCAGGTTGTGCGAGATGAGCAGCAGTGTGAGCCCGAGCTCCCGGCGCAGGTCCTGCAGCAGATTGAGAATGGTCGCCTGCACGCTCACGTCCAGCGCGGACACTGGCTCGTCGGCCACGAGCAGCTCGGGCCGCAGGGCCAGCGCGCGCGCGATGGCGACGCGCTGACGCTGCCCGCCGGAGAACTGCCGCGGGTAAGCGTGCACGGCCTCCTCGCTGAGGCCGACGAGCCCGAGCAGTTCGGCTGTGTAGGACTCCACCTCTCTGTTCGGGACCACATGATGGACGCGCAGCAGCTCGTGCAGCATGCTGCCGACGGTCATGCGCGGGTTCAGCGATGAGTACGGGTCCTGGAAGACCATCTGGACCTTGCGCTGATCGGCCCGCGACCGCCGCGGGGCCAGGACCTTGCCGTCCAGCTTGATCTCGCCCCGGTCCGGCCGCTCCAGCCCGGTGAGCGCGCGGGCGAGCGTCGACTTGCCGGAGCCGGACTCGCCGACCAGCGCCATCGCCTCGCCGCGCTCGATCGTCAGGTCCACACCGTCGACGGCGTGCAGCAGGTGCTCCTGGTGCCGCATCCGGGCGACCATGGCCGAGCCGAGCTCGAAGCTCACCGACAGGTCCGTCGCTTCGAGCATCGGCCCCGGCTTGGGTGCCTGCCGCACGTCAGCGGCCACGGCGGAACTGGCGCTCATCGGCCTGCCCCCTCAGCCTGCAGGTCATCCAGGCAGCGCTCGTAGTGCAGGCAGGCAGTCGAGTGGCCGGCATCGATCAGCCGCAGCGGCGGCGGAGTCACCGTGCAGTCCTCCTCGGCGAACTTGCAGCGGGGATGGAACCGGCAGCCATCCGGGGGAGAGATCAGGCTCGGCGGCGAGCCGGGTATCGCCTCCAGCGACGCGCGCGGGTGGTCGACGTCCGGCGCCGAGCGGACCAGGCCGAGCGTGTAGGGATGGCAGGGCCGGGTCAGCACCTCCTGCACGGTGCCCTGCTCGACAATCTGGCCCGCGTACATCACCGCGAGCTGCTGGCAGATCTGCGCGACGACCGGCAGGTCATGGGTGACGAACACCAGGCTGGTGCCCGACTCGCGGCACAGGCGGTGCAGCAGCCGCAGGATCTGGTCCTGGATGGTGACGTCGAGAGCGGTGGTCGGCTCGTCGCACAGGATCAGCGCCGGCTCGCAGGACAGCGCGATCGCGATCATCACGCGCTGCCGCATGCCGCCGGAGAACTCATGCGGGAACGAGCGGAACCTCCGCTCGGGATCGGGGATGCCGACGCGGCGCATGAGCTCCAGCGCCCGGTCGGCAGCCTGCCGCCGGTTCATGCCGAGGTGCACCTGAGGAGCCTCGGCGATCTGGGCGCCGACCCGCATGACCGGGTTCAGTGCGCTCATCGGCTCCTGGAAGATCATCGCGATGTCGGGGCCGCGGATCTTGTTGAGCTGCGATCCGCTGAGCTGGACCAGGTCGGTGCCGTTCAGGACAACCGAGCCGGCGGTCACCTTGGCCTCGGGCGGCAGCACGCCGAGTATGGCCTTCAGCGTCATGCTCTTGCCCGACCCTGACTCGCCGACCAGGCCGACCGCCTCGCCGGCGGGTACCTCCAGCGAGATGCCATCGACCGCGTGCACGATGCCGCGGCGGCTCGCGATCTCGACGTGAAGGTCGCTGACCTGAAGCAGCGGCTGCCCGGCCGCGCCTGCCGCGGTCACGCCTGCCCCGGCCGGAGCAGGTCGGCGAGACCGTCGCCGATCAGCGACAGCGCCAGGCCGGTCACCACCACGGCGAGACCGGGGATGGTGGTCAGCTGCCAGTGCGTGGTCAGGAAGTTCTGGCCGTCGGAGATCATTGTCCCCCAGTCCGGCGTCGGCGGCTGGATGCCGAGGCCGAGGTAGCTCAGCGTGACGATGGCCAGGATGTCCTGGACGATGTCGGACATCGCGTAGATGATCGCCTGCGTGATCACGTTCGGCAGCAGGTGCCGGCGCATGATCCGCAGGTTGGACAGGCCGCCGGACTGCGCGGCCAGCACGTACTCCTGGCGTTTCGCGATGAGGATCTCGCCTCTGATGATGCGGGCGTACGAGACCCAGCCGACCAGGGTGATGGCGATGTAGATGCTGCGCTCGCCGGGGCCGAGCACGAACACCAGCGCGATGATCAGCACGAAGAACGGGAACGCGACGACGATGTCGACCAGCCGCATGATGACGATGTCGACCCAGCCGCCGAAGTAGCCGGCCACGCTGCCGAGGATCGTGCCGAGGGTGAAGGGGAACAGCACCGCGAGAAAGGCGACCTGCAAGTCGACCCGGCCGCCGTACAGCAGCCGGGAGAAGATGTCCCGGCCTTCCTGGTCGGTGCCGAGCCAGTGCTGAGAGCTGATTCCCGCTAGCGTGTCGTTCAGGTTCTGGGTATCCGGGTTGTAGGACGTCAGCAGCGGCGCGGCGATAACCATGAACAGGATGATCGCGAGGAGCACCAGGCCGGTCATCAGCGCGGGCTGCCGGTACCAGTGCGCCCGCCGCGGCTGGGCCCGCTCGGCGGTTCCCGCCTGCGGTGCGCCGGCCGCGGGGGTGATCGAGATCGCGCTCACCGGTCGAACCTCACTCTCGGGTCGAGCGACGCGTAGATCACGTCGGTGAGCAGGTTGACCAGGACGACCATGATCCCGAAGACAAGAGCCACCGCCTGCACGACCGGGAAGTCACGCGAGAAGATGGAGTTGATCATCAGGCTGCCGATGCCCGGTATCTGGAAGACCTGCTCGACGATGAGCGTGCCGCCGATCAGGAAGCCGATGTTGATGCCGAGCACCGTGACGGCCGGGATGACCGCGTTCCGCAGCACGTGCCGGACGAACAGGCGCGAGCCGGGCACGCCCTTGGCCCTGGCCGTGGTCACGAAGTCAGCGCCGAGCACGTTCAGCATGCTGGCCCGCAGGCTGCGGATGACGACCGGGCACAGCGCGATCGCCACCACCAGAGCAGGCAGGAACATCGAGTGCAGGTGACCGCCGATGCCGGTGCCGTAGCCGCTGACGGGGAAGAGCTGGAACTTCACGGCCAGTGTGGTCTGCAGGATCAGGGCCAGCCAGAAGGCCGGCATGCCGAGCCCGAGCAGGGGGACCGCCCGGACGACGTGGTCGCGGACTCCGTCCTTGCGGCTGGCGGCGATCATGGCCAGCGGCACGCTAATGATGATCGCCAGCACGGCGGCGTAGCAGATCAGCCACAGGGTGGGCGGCAGGTGGCTGGTGATCAGGCCGACGACGGGCACGTTGTAGAACAGGCTGATGCCGAGGTTGCCGTGCACGAGCCGGTCCATGAACAGCCAGTACTGGCTGGCCAGCGGCCGGTTCAGGCCCCACTCCCGGTGCAGGATCGCGATCCCGCGCGGGGTCGCGTGGATGCCGAGGATGGTCCTGGCCGGGTCACCGGGGATCAGGTGGATCATGAAGAACGTGATGATCGTCACGCCGAGCACGGTCGGGATCAGCAAGAGCAGCCGCCGGAACACGAAGGTCATCCGGCCCATGGGTACCTCGCTTTAGCTGGGGTCGGTCCGGCGTGCCGGGCGCTCGCTGAAGCGCCCGGCACGCCGGAGAGCATGGTCACGTCTGCGTGGCTGGGCCGGTTACTTGCTGATCCAGACGTTCTGCATGTGGTAGTTGCCGAGCGGCGTGACAAAGAAGCCATGCACGTTCGACGTGGTGACGTACGGATAGGGCGAGTAGTACAGGAAGGCCATGAAGGCATCCTGGGCCGCGTCGGTCTGCACGGTGTTGTACAGCGCCTGCCGTGCCGACGGCGCGGTGATCTGCTCGGCCGCGTGCACGTCCTTGACCACGGTGGGGTTGTCGTAGCTGGTGAAGAACGACTTGGCACCCGACTTCGGGTCCAGGCCGAAGGTGGCCAGCTCGTCCGGGTCCGGGATGTCCATCGTCCAGAGCGTCAGGCTCATGTCGTACTTCTGGCTCTGGAAGTTCGCGTTGGCGGTGTTCGGGTCGAGCGTCTGAACGTTGACCGTGATGCCCAGCGGCTTCAACTCGGCCTGCAGGATCGTCGCGATCGTGGCGTAGTCGGAGTTGCCGGCCGGGATCAGGATCGTCGTGGTGAACCCGTGCGGCACAGTCGACTGGGCCATCTGCGCCTTGGCCTGGGCCAGGTTGTACTGGTAACCGGGCGTGTTCGGGTCGTAGTACGGGACCTGCGGCGGGAACAGCGAGTTGGCGGGCTTGCCGTTGCCGAACAGCACTGCCTTGATGATCGACTGGCGGTTGATGGCCAGCGAGATCGCGCGGCGGACGTGCACGTCCTGGAACGGCTTCACGTTCTCGTTGAAGGCCAGGTAGTTAGTCTCCGTCGAGTTGAACAGGTCCATGCTCACGCCGGGCGTGGCCTTCAGCGTGGACACCGTAGACCAGGACGGGAACTGATCGATCTGCGCCTGACCGCCCTTGACCTGCAGCTGCCTGGTGTTGTCACTGGGGACGTCAGTCCAGGTCACGCTGTTGAGGTAGGGCAGGCCCTTCTGCCAGTAGTAGGTGTTCTTGACCAGCTTGAGCGCGGATCCCTTGTGCCAGTAGTCCCACTTGAACGGGCCGGTTCCGACCGGGGCCTGGTAGAACTGGGCCGCAGTCTTGCCGCCGTAGTTGTTCGGCACGATGCCGTTGGCGAACAGCGACAGGTCCGCCAGGAGCGGTGCCCACGGGTACTTCAGGTTAATGACCACGGTCGACGGCGTCGGGTCATCAACCGACTTGATGGCGCTGTCGATGTAGCCCCAGCCCGCCGCGGCGGCCATCGTCTGCTCGAGCGAGAACTTCACGTCGGCGGACGTCATCGTCTGGCCGGTGGAGAACTTGACGCCCGGGCGCAGGGTGAAGGTATAGGTCAGCTTGTTCGCAGACGCGGTGTAGCCGGTCGCCAGCCACGGCACGACGCCCTTGCCGTTGGTGCTGACTGTGTACAGCGGCTGGGTGATCTGCTCGAGGATCCAGATCGAGTTGTTGTCGAAGACGGTGGACTCGTCCATCGACTGAGCGTCCTGGGGGTTGGCGAAGATGAGGTTCCCGCCGTGCACCGGGCCGCTGCTGGCCGAGGTGCCGGACGGGGAGGAGCCTGATCCGCACCCGGCGATTACGACCAGGGCGGAGCCGGCGATCAGGGCGGTCATGAGTGCAGAGCGATGTCTCACTAGCAGCTCCCGGGGTGATGTCCGGGCGACGGCGCAGCCCCGATAGGGGGCTGTACGTCCTTGGCCGGATTTGTGGGGGTTCGGAGGAGATTGGCACGCCACTGTGCCGGTACGCAAACCTTTGCCTAACCAAATGTGAGGGAACAGGACACCAGTTGTAAATAGCAGGGTTGCTCTGTTTACACGGCTTTACTGTGTTGTAACGTGCACGCCGTGCGATATATCGTCCTCGGCTGCGGCGCGATCGGCGGCACGGTGGCGGCCGGGCTGGTCCGAGACGGCCACGATGTGCTGGTCTGCGACTCGGATCCGGCCGTGGTGGCCGCCGTCAGCTCGGCGGGCCTGCGGATCGAGGGCCCGGTGGAGCAGTTCACCGCCCAGCTGAAGGCCGTGCTGCCCGCCGAGCTGCCGGACCAGATCGACGGGCCCGTCCTGGTCGCGGTCAAGGCGCATCACACGCAGGCAGCGGCAGCCGAGCTGGTCGGCCGGCTGAGCGGGAACGGGTTCGCGGTCTCGCTCCAGAACGGGCTGACCGCGCAGGTACTCGCCGCGGCACTCGGCCCGGAGCGGGTCGTCGAGGCCGTTGTCAACTTCGGCGCGGACGTGCTCGAGCCCGGCGTCATCCTGCGCGGCAACCGGGGCACGTTCCTGCTCGGCGAGCTGGACGGGACGGTCAGCGCCCGGGTGTCGGCGCTGGCCGCGGACATCGCGGACGCCTCGGCCACGACCAGCGTCCTCGGCTACACCTGGGGCAAGGAAGCGTACGGCGCGACCCTGTTCGCGACGGCGGTCAGCGACCTGCCGATCTACGCGGTGTTCGACGATCCGGCATTCCGGCCGCTGCTGCTGGCCATCGCCGCCGAGGTCCTCGCGCAGGCGCCGGTGCGGCCGCTGCCGCTCGACGGATTCGACCCCGGCGACCTGGAAGGCTCGCTTGCGCGCCTCGCGGACTTCAACCGGACGTCGGCCAAGACCCACTCCGGCGTCTACCGGGACCTGGCCATCAGGCACCGTCCCACCGAGGTCAGGGCGATTCTCGGCCCGCTCGACGGCTTCCTGGTGGCCCGCGTCCGCGAGCTCATCGAGGCGATCGAGCGAGGCGAGCGGACCTGCCGCCGGGAGAACCTGGAGCTGCTGGCCGCCTACGAGCGGCTGGACCGGCTCGGCCGGCCGCTGAACGCGGTGGCGTCGGTCGCCGGCGCGCCGCGACGCGCGGCATCCGGTGCGCTCGCCGGGAGGCCGGTCGCGGTCAAGGACATCATCGCGGTCGAGGGCCTGCCGACGCGCTGCGGCAGCCCGGCCTCCGACCCCGCGGCCGCCTCGGCGGACGCGCTGCTCGTGGCCCGGCTGCGAGATGCCGGCGCCGAGGTGTTCGCGACCTCGCAGTGCCTGGAGTTCGCGGCCGGCTTCGCCCATCCGCAGATCGGCGACACCCGCAACCCGCGAGACCCGTCCCGCACGTCGGGCGGGTCGTCCGGCGGATCTGCCGCCCTGGTCGCGGCCGGAGTCTGCGACCTCGCGATCGGAACCGACACCGGAGGATCGATCCGGATCCCGGCCGCCTACTGCGGCCTGGTCGGACTGAAGCCGACCTTCGGCCTCGTTCCCGTCAATGGTGTCTTTGCCCTTTCCCCGAGCTGCGATCACGCCGGGACGCTGACGGCCACCGCCGCTGGCGCCGCCGCCCTGCTCGCGGTGATCGCCGCCCTGCCGCCAGACGGCGGGGAAGCAGGACCTGGCCGCACGGTCGGTGTACTCGGCGCGCAGCTCGCCGATCCGTCGGTGACGCCTGAGGTGCGGGACGCCGTGCAGGCGGCACTGGCCGCGCTCGCCGGGGCGGGGTGGCAGCTGCGCGAGATCACGGCGCCGTGGCTGACCGACCTGCCGCGCTTCGAGCAGGCGCTCGGAGTGATCGTCGCCAGCGAGGCCGCCCGCGTGCACAGCGAGCGTGACACCAGCGGGTACGCCGAGGGCACCCGGGCGCTGCTGGAGTTCGGCAGCCGGGTGACTCCGGCGCAGTACGCCGCCGCTGAGCGGGACCGGGCCGAGCTGGGCGCGGCCGTTGAGGCGAGCCTCGCCGGAGTGGACGTCCTGGCCGGACCGACGGTGGGCTACTGCGCGCCGGAGGAGGACCCGCCGTTCGGCGTCGGCGACGACAGCGCCGAAGGCCGGTTCACCGGCCCGTACAACCTCACCGGCCATCCGGCGGTCTCGGTGCCGGTCCCTGCCGGTGGCCTGCCTGTCGGGCTCCAGCTGGCCGCGCGGCGGGGGAGTGACCTCGCCCTGCTGGCTGTCGCCGGGGCTGCCGAGCGCGTGCTGGCTCAGTCCTGAGGCAGCACGACAGCACCTGAGAGAGCGACTGAACCTGAGACCTCCACAGACCCTGAGCCGAAGGAGCCGAACATGTCGTCGACCGTAGTGCGCCGTACGCTGGAGCTTGCCGGGCTGGCCGTGCCGTTCGTCGAGGTGACCGGTTCGCAGGACGGACCGCTGCTGACGGTTATCGCCGGCGTTCACGGCTGCGAGTACGCCTCGATGGCGGGCGTGCGCCGCTGGCTCGGCGCGCTGGAGGAGCGCGACATCCGCGGCCGCGTACGGGCGGTTCCGGTGCTGAACCTCCCGGCGTTCGTGACCCGGACGCCTTTCGTGGTGCCGGAGGACGGTAAGAACCTGAACCGGTGCTTCCCCGGCGATCCGGCGGGCACGCTCGCTGACCGGCTTGCCTACGACGCGTTCACCCAGCTCATCACCGGCTCGGATGCCTACATCGACGCGCACTGCGGCGATATGGTCGAGGCGCTGCAGCCGTTCGCGCTGTATGAGTCAGGCCCGGCCGAGGACCGGGCCCGCGACCTGGCCACCGGCTACGGGCTGCCGTACGTGATCCGGCAGGAGCCCGGCCCGGACAAGGCGGTATCGGGCACTAGCTCCGGCGCGGCGGCCGCGGCAGGCATCCCGGCGATCACGGCAGAGGCGGGCGAGTGCGGCCTGGTGCAGGAGCACGCGGTTGCCCTGCATGTGGCCGGGCTGAATGGCGTTCTCGAGACGCTCGGCATGACTGACGCCGGGACTGGCGGGGCCGCGGGCCAGGCGGCGCAGACAAGGCTCGGCCGGTTCCTGTGGCTGCGCTGCCGGGACGCGGGCTGGTGGTCGCCGAGCGTGGCAGCCGGCGACACTGTCGTGAAGGGGCAGCACATCGGCACCGTCAGCACGCTCGACGGCGGGCAGGTTCTGGAGTCCATTACCGCGCCGGCCGACGGCGTGGTCATCTTCCTGACCAGCTCGCCAGCGGTCGGTGACGACGGTCTCCTGCTCGGGATCGGCGCCGCCTAGCGGAGCGCCGGCGGCGCGGCGGTGGCAAAGGCGTCCTCGACATCGGTCTCTGGCAGCCGGGCGAGGAGTTCCAGAGCCCACCACAGGCTGCTGAACAAGCGGTGCCCGTCACGGCGCAGATCCGTAACGGCCGACTGGATCGCGGCATAGCGCGAGCCGTCGCCGCCGACGTCGACGGGCAGGTGGCATTCGGTGAGTGCCCGCTCGGACCTGGTCACCTGGATGTCGCGGAAAGAGCAGCTCAGCCGGGCCAGGCAGAAGAACTGCGGCAGGCCGCCGCGGGCAATCAGCCGGCCATAGCCGAGAACGCGCAGCCAGGCAATGTCGGCCGGGGCCAGGCCGCATTCCTCCTGAAGCTCGCGGGTGGCGACCCGGCTGACGAATTCGCGCAGGTCCTGCGTGCCGTCCAGGTCCTTCCAGTCGGCCGAGCCGGAGCCGGATGGCATGAGCAGGCCGCTGGCGATGTTGGACCTGTACCCCTGCTCGACGATCACCAGGTAGTCATCCGCCGTGAGCGCGATCGTGGAGGCACCGATGTGATTCGAGCAGGCGCTTTCCTGGCAAGCTGGCACGGTCCGGCCGGGAAGGCACAGGTCGTGACCGTTGAACACCTCGGTGCGGCTCCGGTGCGATGCGAGCCGGACAGGCAGCGAGTCGTTGGTGACCAGCGTGTCGAAGTAGTGCGTCGGCTGCACCGAGACAGGACCCAGTGCGCTGTGCTCATCGAGCACCGGATCACTGGTGAGCCGCACCTTGCGTGCGTTGAAGAGGACGGGAGCTTTCCGGGTGAACTCGCGCAGCAGGACGTGCGCGACGGCGGGCGACGGCCTGAAGTGGAACGTCGATTCGGCAGTGCGCACCGGCGCCGTGCCACCGCGGAACAGGGCCTGGTTGACGCGCGCGGATGTCAGCAGGGCATCGGCGGGCTCGTCACCGCGGTGCAGGATGTCGTAGCCGCTGGCGCCGAGGCGCGGCGGCACCGTGAGATTGCTGATGTCGCGCGCGGCCAGCGGCGGTAGGTACTGAACTCGCAGGTCATCGACCTCTCGGCGCCAGCTCGCAAAGGTGGCCGCGATGGCCACGCAGCCTGTCGCCAGGCCCGCGATGCTGATGATCTCCAGTGCCAGGGTCTGCGTGCTGAAGCCGATGATGGCGAGGATGAGGCTGATGCCGTTCAGTGAGTTGACGGCGATGAATCGAGACTTGCGGCGGGCGATGCTGAGGTAGGTGCGCACCAGGGGGAGTGGCGTCGATGAGTGCATAGGCCCTTTTCGCGGTCGCGGCGCGGCTTGGTCAGGAACTGGTGACTTGGAGAATGCCGGGAATTTGATACCCGTGGGTGGGATTCTGCTCCGCCGCGTAGATGATGCCCTTCCCGCCGCCGGAGAACACGAATTTGAACTCGTCCCAGCCGGCTCCGATGACGCTTGGGTTCGCGACGTTACCGGTGCCGTCCTGATTGTGGTCACGGTAGAAAAGCAGGTCGCCAGCGTGGTCGACGGCGTAGATGATGCCGTCGCCGGCTGAGAACAGAAACTTGAATTCACCCCAGGCGCCGTCTCCGATGACGCTGGGGTCGGCGACGTTGCCGGTGCCGTCCTGGTTGTGGTCACGGTAGAAAAGCAGCTTGCCGCCCTTGACGGCGTAGATGATGCCGTTGCCACCCGAGAACACGAACTCGAGTGCGTCCCAGCCGCCGTGCCCGATGACGCTGGGGTCGGCGACGTTGCCGGTGCCGTCCTGGTTGTGGTCGCGGTAGAAAAGCAAGTCGCCGCCCTTGACGGCGTAGATGATGCCGGAGCCTCCGGAGAACAGGAACTTAAATTCACCCCAGCCGCCGTGCCCGATGACACTGGGGTCGGCGACGTTGCCGGTGCCGTCCTGGTTGTGGTCACGGTAGAAAAGGAGGTCGCCTTCCCGGTTGACGGCGTAGATGATGCCGTCGCCACCGGAGAACAGGAACCTAAATTCACCCCAGCCGCTGGCTCCGATGACACTGGGGCCGGCGACTAGGCCGCTGCCATTCTGAGTCTCGTCACGGTAGAAGAGCAGGCGGCCCCGGTATAGATCGCCGAGAGTGATGGTGAACTGCTGCTTCGGCTGGATGTTCCTGAAGACCTGGTAGGCGGTCCCGATTTCGGAGTCGAGTTTGATTTGGCCGTCCCCAATCATGGCCTTCTCTACGGCGGTGAGGCCATTCCAGATGGCGTCGTAGACGGCCTGATGCACGGTCTTCTCTACCTCGTCGGTGGCGTGCTGCTGAGTTTGCGGGTCTGATGAAGCAAGACCTAAGAGATTGTCCTGGATGGCGCTTTGCAGACTCGTGCCGAATTTCTTGAAGCCGTCCTGCAGGGCGTTGGCGGAGAAGTCGTGCGCCTGCCACAGCGCCGTCACCTGAATGAACGCCTGACCAAGGTTGTCGGCGGAATAGGTCGCGACACCGACCGAAGGCGGAATCGAAGCGCTCTGTCCCGGCTGGAGATTGCTGGACAGGAGGAGGCGATCGTCGCTCTCAACGGGCGTTCGGAGCTGCACGTGATCGGTCTCGTCGATCCAGAGGAACGCCGTCCAGAGGTAAGGACTCGATGGGTTGTCCTCTTCTGCGATGCAGTTGAGTTGGTCCAGGGTGAGCGTCACGACCTGAGTCATGGGTACCTCCTCCGCCGGGACACCCGGGAAATGGAACCTGCGGGCGGGCATCTGCTGATGTCGTAGCTCATGAGTTTCCGGAGTGACCTGGAGCATTTATGTTACTCCGCGCCCCGTCCGTGACACCTCCAGCGCCGCTACGGAAAGGCGTGGACGATGGCTGGCGGCGGAGAAGAACATCGCTGCACCAGGCGATGACCTTCGGGTCGTCGATTTCGAAGGACCAGTATGCGGCGAGCCACCGACGGCCAGGCTCGAGCCACTCCGCTAGTCCCTTCGTGCGCAACCACGCCAGGGCGACGTCCACATCGTGCGCGGTGGCCGTGGGCGTGACGTGGGGATCAGAAAGATAGACCGTCGATGCGATCGGGTCGAGTCGCCGGTCGCCGGCCAGGCTCGAGGCCCCGATGTCGAGCACCGCGGTGATGCGGGCGCCGTCGGTGAGGAAATTGCCCGCGAACGCGTCCAGGTGGACGAACGAGGGGGTGGATGCGTCGGGAAGTCCGTCGGCTATGCCGGCAGGGTCGACTTGCCGGAGCTCGGGCGTCGACCTCGACAGATTCCTGGCCGCACGCTCCTGTAGGTACGCTCGCCAGGTCGGAGCGACGATCGAGTCGGCTGCGATGAGGTCACCGAATCCGGTGCGAGCGGGAAGAAGAAGGTCGCCGAGCGACGCGGAGATGTCGAGGTACGCCTCGATCAAGCGCTCGCGTGCTGCCCCTTCGATACGACCAAGCTCCTGCAGCACTGACCGTCCGGGAAGTCTTCGTTCGATCGCGTAGGTTCTGCCCTCAACTTCGCCGACGTCGAGAACGTCCGGGAGCCGGTATGCCGGCTGCGAAAGGGCCAGGTCCTCAACGAGCGCCATGCGACGCAGCACGTCGGCTTTGCAGCCGCCGTCGTGCAGCACTCTCAGCACGCGCTCATCGTCGAGGGCGTACACCCACGCCTCCCCGCCATGGCCTAGCAAGGCGTCTGGCGCGACTCCGAATCGCAGCGCCACGGTCACGAGCCCTGGGTCGCTTGGAAAGTCCACATACGAAGTCTCAGCGATCGCCAGCACTAGCGCGAGACGGCTTGCCGGTGATGCAGCGGTCGCCCGCTGGTGTGGTGCTGGACGTAACGGCTACGGTTGTGCGGTGCGGGGTGTTCCGTGGTGGGGCGTGATCTCGTCGGCCGCGGCCCCGCTGCTGATGACGATCGGGTGGACGGTAGCCGCCGGGCTGCAGCCCCGCTCCTTTGACCCCGTGGCCCAGACGGTCAGCGCGCTCGCCGCGCCGGGCGCGGCCGACCGGTGGGTTATGACGCTGACGTTCCTCGTCGTTGGCGCCTGTGATTTCGTCACCGGGCTGGCGCTGCGGCCGGCCAGAGCGACGGGGCGGCTGATCTTGATGTCCGGGGCCGTGGCGGGCATCCTGGTCGCGGCCAACCCGGAGCAGGCCGGGACGAACTTTCCGCTGCCGCACATGATCTGGGCCGCGGCCGGGTGCGGCGCGCTGGTGGCCTGGCCAGCAGGGGCATGGCGGCGCGGGCCCTTGGTGCCCTGGGGGCTGCGGCCTGTGGTATCCGCCAGTGCCGTCGCGGCGCTGCTGACCCTGCTGGCTTGGTTCGCCGCGGAGCTGATCACCGGCGGCGGGCAGGCCGGCCTGGCCGAGCGCATCTTCGGCGTCGGACAGGCGCTCTGGCCACTAGCGGTGGTCGTGTCCTGCCGGCGCGCCGCCAGGACGGGCACCCGGCCCGACCGCATGCCAGACTCGAGCCAGCGAGGTGCGCGCCCTGCCGACGGCGCATACGGAGCGGCTCGCTGATCTCGGACGCATGCCCCCCGCGAGTCGCCAGAAGTCGCCACTGGCCGCGGCCGAACCAAGCTGCATGATGATTCGTGACCACCGGTCAGCATCCACCGGATCACCGTCCTGGGTCACCCCGCGTAGCCACGGTCACCGGGCATGGGCTGCACTGTGACGCCGGCGGCGGTGAGGAACTGACGGATCTGGGAGGCGTGCTCCACGACGTGCAGGGGCATGCTGCCGACTATTACCGCGTACAGCGTGCCGTGGTTTCGGTGGGCGGGAGGGAGCGGCCGGGCGGCCGCTTCCTCGGTGAGGCCGTCAAGGCTCTGGCGGACGCGGCCGCGGCACCACTCGACGTACCCGAGAAGCTCGGGCTTGGTGAACCTGCGGTTGGGGAAGGCGAAGGTGTTGTCGTCAAACGGCTGCGGCGGTGCCCACGGCTCGAACTCGGCAGCCAGGTCATAGTCGAGCGTGAGCAGCGCGTGGTAGCCGAGGAACCAGGGAGCCGAGCTGTGCAGTCCCCCGTGCGGCGTCGGACCCGTAGGCGCCTCGTCCGGCCACAAGTCCGTCTTCCACAGGTGGTCGGGGCAGTCGGTCAGCGCCGCATCCATCAGCCGCAGCGCCTGTTCGAAGTTATGAGCCATGCTCTGTACAAACGCGTTCGACACGCTGCCTGTATAGCGCATATCGCGGATCTGGCACTCCCATGCACGCAGGTCCTTGGCCGCATGGTGTGTTCTCAGCTCGGCCCGCGGCCGCGTCGTCGCCTCCCGCGTAGCCGATCGCTGAGCTCGCGGGCGATCTCCCGGTCGGCGTCCCGCTGGGCGATTGCCTGCCGCTTGTCGAAGGACCGCCGGCCGCGCGCCAGGGCGATCTCCACCTTCGCCCAGCCGTTCTGGAAGTACAGCGACAGCGGCACGATGGTGACGCCGGACTCGGCGAGCCTCGCGATGATCTTGTCGATCTCGCTGCGGTGCATGAGCAGCTTGCGGGTCCGCCGGGGCTGGTCGAGGACGCGGGTGCCGTGGCGGCCGTACGCGTGCTGGGGGATGTGCAGGCCGTGGAGCATCAGCTCGCCGTCGTGCTCGTGAACGAAAGCTCCGGCCAGCGACGCATGGCCGGCGCGCAGGGATTTCACTTCGTCACCGACCAGGACTATCCCGGCCTCGTACGTCTTGAGAATCGTGTAGTCATGCCGGGCCCGCCTGTTCGAGGCGATGGACCTGCGGCCTGTTTCCCTGGACGCGGTCACCGTGACCTCCTCGTCAATCCCGCCTGTCTACCCGGCGGCGCACCGCCGACCTGACCGACATGGGAACGGTACCCGGCAAGCGACTCGGTGAGGTGCAGCGCCGCGTTGATGATCTCGGCGCTGCCACGCCCGCAGTTCATTGCCCGGTAGCTGTGTTTCGTTGCCAGCCGTAAAATGCGTTGCCGTCGGCCAGCGTGGAGTCCTACAGTGGCCGCGCCGCGCGGCAAGGAAAGTCCTCTATATCAGGAAGGAGGTGCGCGCGATGTTCGCTCATCGTCAGACGCCTCCAGGGGCTGCTGTCTAGCAATCCTGGAGACGCACTGCGGGGGCACACTCAGGAATCTGGCCTGAGCCAGTCCTGAGGGTGCCTTCTAACCAGCACTGGGCGCGGCAGACGGCGGACGAAAGGCCGGTCGTCAGAACGCGGTGCTTGCCAGCCAGCCATCGACCACGGCGCCGTCCCCGTACACGGTCACTGCCGGATCGGAAACCGGCCTTCGCCGCATCAGCACGAGCAGCAAGCTGGCGGCCGGGCCGGTAAGGGCGGCATCGCCCTTGCCATGACCCGGCTCAACTGTCAGACCGCCCGCGTCGTGCCGGATCATCCACTCGCCGCGGCCACCAAGTCCGTCATCGGTTGCGTGAATGTGCAGGCTAGCGCCGCCGGTTAGCGCCTTAGTCGGGTCGTCGGCGTTGCTAAGAATCCCGCCGGCTAGCAGCGTAAGCCATTCGTCGATGGCATCGGCAGCTATCTCTGCTGCAATGACTGGCTCGGGCGCGGCACCCGCTGCGAGCTGGGCGTCGGCTCGGTGCACTAGCGTCTCGTGCGCCATCCGGCGTATCCAGAAACCGGCAGGCGTCGGCCCGGTGAACGACCAGACGAGATCACTGCCCGCTTCCCGCACGGCGTCGACGATCCGCGCGGCTCCGGCAGTCAGCCACGCGCGCTGCTCGGCACGATCATCCGGCAGCCTGCCGTCCGGCACCTCCCGGAACGGAATGAACACGTGAGATCTCGTACGCGTGATCTCGGCGGCCCACCGGTGCGCCCGGCCAACGTGCGTGACAAGCTGACGCAGTGTCCATTCCGGGCAGGTGGGGATCGGCAGGCTCTGATCGTGCTCAGCCAATATCTCCGCAAGCCCTGCTGTGCTTGCCTCGATCTCGGTGAAGTACCAGTCGGCAGTGAGCTGCGGCATGGCGTTCCTTCCTGGTGATCTGCCGCGGCTAGCCTAGCGACGCCTGACTGTAAGTCTGTCCAGGCTCCTCAGGGGCTGCCGACCCTGACCACGCGGACCGACCGCGGTCCAGCTGGATCACCGACCCCGACGGTTATCGAATCGAACTGGTCCAGTGGCCGGCCGGCCACGCCGAGGGCATGACCAAGGCCGACTTCCCCGAGCCGACGGACCCCGCTCCCATGCCAGCCGCTCATTGAGGCTAAGTCCCGGGGTTCCAGACGGTCGCCTCGGCACTGGCATCATTGCCGTCAGCTGGCAGGTCGGTGATCGTCACGAAGGCCGTCCGCCCGCCGCCAGTTAGGACGCAGATCTGCATCCCGCTCGTCAGTTCGAGTGATGTCACCCCGTGGGTGAGAACCCAGCTGTGACACTGCGCGTAGCTGGGATTGCTGGCGCCGTTCCACGCCGCGAATGTGCCGTTGCCGGACTCCAGAGTGCCGGCGTCGTCCCAGAAGGTGAAGTTGTTCGGATTCTGCGCCGTGGTCGGAGGCAAGCCGTCCAGCTCGATGCCCGGATCTCCGATGGTGATCGTGCCGTGCCAGCGGGGTTTCAGGCTAGCCGGTATTACTGAGCCGGTCATCGTCGGTGACGCAGACGGCGTGCCTGTCGTGACCGTTGGGACCGGCGTTGGGTTGCCCGAGCCGGAGTGATTGAGCGCCGCATTAACCAACGGCCCGATTATCGCGCCAGCGATGACGAAAGCGCCGCCAATAAGCGCTACTTTCGTTTCGCGAGAGATGTTGCGCCACCGTGAGGCCATTAGCCGCCCAGCACTAGAACTCGTAGCGACGCGGTGAGCATACCAATCTCTCCCACCCGCGGGGAAGTCCAGATCGGGCCCGGCCGGGGCCGCTGCGCTGACGATCTGGCACCTGGGTTCTGTTCCCCTGCGGGTTTCGGCCGTGTAGCTTGCGGACTAAGTCGGCAGCCGCGTTGTCGCTGACGACTTTGACCTATGGCAGATGCAGCGCTGTGCCCGAACAGTACTTCGGCACCGGGACTCCGCCAGGTAATGGTGCCGTTCGCATCGGCGACGACAATGGCGTGATCCGTCACGGACCCATCCTGCACCGCTGCGGAACCAAGCTGCGCAGCATCTGGTTCTGCCGCAGGGCATGGTGGGTGGGCGTTTGCCAGGGGCCAGCGCGTCCGACGTTGCCGGAACATCCTGGTCGTGACGCGCGTTGACAACTAGGGCACACGACATATCGTGTTGCTGTCGGGTAAGCCCGGGCCCATGACGTCCTCCGGGCTAGCGAGGTGAGCGTGATGACCGGTTGGGATGCGGAGCGGACGCCGGGCAGGTCGGCCAGGGCCGTGCTCGCCGTGGCGCTGCTCGCATTGCTGCTGCTGGCAGCCGTGCCGGTGGCCCTGCTGGCCGCAGTGATCATGATGGTGCTGGGGCACGTCGTTGGCGGGCTCGCGCTGTTCGGCGGCTCCGTACTCGCCGCCGCGATGGTCGTTGCGATAGCGGGGGTGACCGGTATGCAGCACCTGCGCAAGCTGCTATCCAGGGCCAGTTTCAACGTCGTGCAGCCGGACCAGAGGCAGTACACCGACGACATCGCAGGGCCGAACAGCAGCGACTACACCGACGTCGTGCAGCTGGACCATAGCGAGTACACCGTAGGTCGCTGACCTGACCTCACCGCGCGTGCCAGGCCGACATCAGCCGCGCTGGCCGCCGCGGGCATAAACTGGCCGTTCGACACCGGTCCCAGCACCAGTGGGAGCCGGACGTCCTCGTCACTGCCCACGTCCGGTATTTTCGCACATCGCGCGGGCGATGTGACCGGCGTGCAGAGCCGGGAGGATTGCCGGTTGGCGGCCAGGCGCTCGTTAACCGGGGTTGCCAGGCCGGCCGCTCGATGGCTTCTTCGCGATTCCCGAGGGTCGGCCGAAGCCGTTAACCGACTGTCGGCGTCACTTTCAGTAAATCGTCGGTCACCTTACGCCGGCATGTCGGGGCACTCCGGTGGCAGGTTTCTGATAGACCTCGCCGACATGATGATCTCCGTTCTGGCCCGCGCGACGGCTCTGCTGGCCCTGGCCGTATCAGCCGGGTCAGCGAACGCCGGCCTGGCTATGCCGGGGCAGAGCGCCGGGAAGGCCCCGCTGACCTATCAGATCCTCCGCCAGGACGTCATCATCAACGCTGACATCTGGGCGCGGAAGCCCGAGATGATGGCCGCCGGGCTGGGCTTCACCAGCATCGTCGGCGTGCCGAATCTCAGTACCAGCGATGTGGGGCTGAGCAAGACCCTCACGATCCTGGCCGGCGGCACGTGGAACAACGTGCACTGCGCTGACGGGCAGACGCCTCCGCTGTCCAGCTATACCTCGGCGTCGACGCCTTCGGGCGTGCGGAGCTATTACGGCGAGAACGTCTACTACTCCGACGGGCTGCCGGTCGAGTTTAGCTGGCCGATCCTGCCGAGCACCCTGGACGCCGACGACTTCAAGGTCCGGCTTAGCAACGGAACGTCGGTCACGCCGCAGGTCACGTCGATCTGGCCGAACTTCGAGTACAACGAGCGGTCGGTGGCGGTCCTGTTCGGGCACTTCGGTAACCGGGTTCCGCCGGGCCAGCCGGGCGCGATCTACCCAACTTCGGTCCAGGTGGTCCGTGGCTCGTCAACCCTTGAGCTGGTGGGGCCGGGCCGGCGGATCGTCAGCGCGGTGGGGTTCTCGGTCAAGACCCCGGGCTCGCCCTATACCGATCCCGGCATTCCCCCGGCCGAGCGAGGCGGTCCCACCCTTGTGGCCGCGAAGCTCAGCAAGATGTCAGCCGTGGGCAACACCGGGCCCCTGATCTTCCGCCAGAACCTGCCCAACGACGGGATAAGCCTGTACGGCAGCCAGGCAAGGTTCCGGCTCCGGATGTACACGTCGGGCGGCATGACTCCCAACGGCGTCACCCCCCTGCTGCCGACCGACTATGACCAGTACTTCCGCGTCATCGCGGTCACCTCATCGGGAAGGAAGATCGCGCTCACCCGGGCCGGCAAGACCTACTACATCGACGGCAAGCCGCTGCGCGTTGTCGGGCTCGCGAACCTCGGCCGGAAGCAGGCCAGCTACGACGCCTGCTACACCGAGGTCCGGAATAACTACATCGATATCATCCTGGACGGCAGCGAGGCTGCGGCCCGGCGGATTACCACCGTCGAGATCCCGTCGACCGGCCGCTACAAGCCCCTGTACAACCCCGGAGGGCCCGGGAACGACCCGGCGCCCGGCGTGCGCTACAGCGCGCCGAGCCCGCCGATCTTCGAGCATGTCACCATCGCCCTGGATAACCCGATGACCGTCACCTACGTGCAGCGCCCTCCCGCCAGCTGAGCGCCCGCAATCTGGTGACGTCCCCGGCTAGCTGCTGCCGTGCGGCGGGCAGTGCTTACGGCCTGTGAGGAGCAGGTATTCCCAGTCCATGATGGTGGTCCCGGTTCCATGGTCATTTCGGCGGGCGAGCTCGGCGAGTGCCTGATCGAGTGCCTTCGTGCGGCTGGGATCATCGGCGATGCTCTGGTAGACGGCGATGGTCGGGCCGTAGCGGGCCTTGAAATAGTCGCGGAAGTCGGCTGCCCGGGCGAACAGCTCTACCCGGACGGTGCCGCGCTGGGCCGAGATGCCGGTGACCCGGTCGGCGAGCAGCGCCCGGACATGCTGTTCGCTGCCCCACAGCGGCGGCGGCTGAGCGCCGGGCGGAGGCGGCGGAGCATAGGGCTTCATGGCGGCAAACATCTGGCCGATGAAGCCCTCAGGGGTCCAGCTCAGCAGGCCGATGGTCCCTCCAGGCCGGCAGACCCGCACCAGCTCGTCAGCGGCGGCCTGGTGGTGCGGGGCGAACATGACTCCCAGGCAGGACATGACGATGTCGAACTCGCCGTCGGCGAACGGGAGCGCTTCGGCGTCGGCCTGCCGCCATTCCAGCTGGAGACCTTGCTGCTGCGCCTGCCGCTGCCCGGCGGACAGAAGTTCGGGAGTGAGGTCGCTGGCGACCACGCGCGCCCCGGCGCGGGTGGCGGGGATGGCGGCGTTGCCAGACCCGGCGGCCACGTCGAGTACCCGGTCTCCGTCCCGGACCTCGCAAGCGTCGGCCAGGATCTGGCCCAGGCCGGGAATGATGTCAGCGGCCAGAGCGGGGTAATCACCCAGGGCCCACATGGCGCGGTGCTTGTCCTTCAGCGCCCGGTCGGCGCCGGGCGGCGCTGTCGGTGCGGTCATCTTGGATCATCCTTCGCGGTCGGTGGCCGATGGCGGCCGCAGACACTGCCGCCACGGGATCGACGTTAGGAACCGACCACGTGCCCCGGCTAGTACAAGATCTGTACCGGTCCTGGCCGGGCGCCCGAATCCGCCTTACGCTGCAGGGCATGGGCTCCTCCTACTACCAGTTCTGCCCGGTCGCCAAGGCCATGGAGCTGCTAGATGAGCGGTGGACGATGCTGATCGTCCGCGAGCTGGTCACCGGCAGCCAGCATTTCAATGAACTGCGCCGCGGGGTCCCGCGGATGTCCCCGACGCTGCTGTCCAAGCGGCTGAGCCAGCTCGTCCGGGCCGGAATCGCAGAACGGCATGACGACAACGGCGACGTGCGGTACACGCTCACCACCGCGGGGCGCGAGTTGCAGCCGGTCGTCGAGGCCCTCGGTATCTGGGGTACTCGCTGGATCGGCGACATCGGCGATGAGGACCTCGACCCCAAACTGCTGTTGTGGGACATGCACCGCAACATCGACCATCATGCTGTCCCGGCTGGGCGTACCACCATCCACTTCGCCTTCCCCG
>Ga0302326_10005793_pt1 | contig 27991 bp, 20 predicted proteins | sample Palsa_T0_3_FD_202264 | JGI IMG/M metagenome (GOLD analysis project Ga0302326, IMG submission 202264) | Peat permafrost microbial communities from Stordalen Mire near Abisko, Sweden - Palsa_T0_3 | ecosystem: Environmental > Terrestrial > Soil > Palsa > Peat permafrost | place: Sweden: Abisko... | reverse complement strand
TGATAATGCTCCAGCACTGCGGCCAATGGTCGCGCCCGCCCGCCGGATTCACCTTCGGCGTGCGCCCAAACTCGCCCATGGCCAGCACCATGGTATTGGTCAGCAGCCCGCGCTGGTGCAAATCCTCCAGCAGCGAACTGTACGCCATATCGAACATCGGCCCCACCAGGTCGCGGTAGCAGCTGATCGGGCTGAACGGCTTCGACCCGTGAATGTCCCAGGTGATCTCGTCGAACACCGTTTCGAACATGTTGACGGTCACGAAACGCACGCCCGCCTCGATCAGCCGCCGCGCCAGCAGGCAGCTTTGCCCAAAGCGGTTCTGCCCGTATTTCTGGCGCACCTGCTCGGGCTCGCGCGCCAACTCGAACGCCTCGCGCGCCTTCTGCGACGACATCAGCGTGTAAGCCTGATGAAACGTGGCGTCGAACAGGCGCGCGTCTTGCGAAGTCTCGAACTTGCTGACGGTATGATCCACCATTTCCCGCCAGTTCTTGCGCCGGTCCACACGCAGCGCCGAGAGATAATCCGGCGGCAGCATGTCCGGCACTTTGAAATTCGGGTCCGAAGGGTCCGCGTTCAGCACGAACGGATCGTAAGTCTTGCCCAGAAACCCGGCGTTCTGCCCGTGCGGCATATTGCCGCCGGTATTGCCGATGGGCCGCGGCAGCAGCACGTGCGGCGGCACGTCGCCGTTCGGCCCCTTCAACTTCGACAGCACGCAGCCGATGTGCGGATACTCCACGCCGCCCTGGAACAGGCGGCCGGTCTGCATCATCTGGTGCCCCGTGTCGTGTACCGCGGCGGCCGTGTGATACACGCTGCGGATGAGCGCGTATTTGTCGGCGTGTTTCGCCATGCGCGGAAAATTCTCGGAAATCTCGATCCCCGGAACGTTGGTCTTGATGGGTTTGTACGGCCCGCGAATCTCGATGGGCGCGTTGGGCTTCATGTCCCAGGTGTCCAGTTGCGACGGCCCGCCCACCAGGAACAGCATGATGCAATTGGTGTCTTTCTTCTTGTCGACGGCCCCGAGCGCCTTCATGGCGAACAGATCGTTGAGTCCCAGGCCGAGCATCGAAAGGGCGCCGGCGTGCAGAAAGTCGCGGCGGCGCAAGCCATCGCAGAACTCGACCGGTTTATCGGAATCCAGGCGCAGCATCCAGGCTCTCCTCTCAGGGGGCGTCTGGTTGCCATTCTAGCGCTTTTGTTACAACAAGTGGAAGTTCACTTCGATGGCTGCCGCCGCCACCACCGGCTTTCCGTCGCGAGTACCCGGGCGGAAGCGCCACTGTTTCACGGCCTCGATAGCCTTCTCCTCCAACCCCAGTCCCAGCCCGCGTGTAACCCGGATGTTCCGCAGCCGGCCATTGGTATCCACTTCGCCATAGAGTTCTACCACGCCTTGCAGCTTGGCCTTGCGGGCTTCTTCCGAGAATTCCGGCTCCACTTGAAAAAGCACAACGGGGGCGGTGTACGCCCCTCCGAAGCCGCGCGGTCCGCCGCCGGTATCGCCGCCTTCGCCCGGCCCCAGACCCGGACCTTTCCCCGGCCCGATACCTGTGCCATCGCCATCGCCGATCCCGCCGCCCTTACCGGGGCCGTCCGACGGCGGTCCGCTCTTGCCATGCGGGTCGCCAAGTACCGGTAGATTCAACTGCGCCAGCTTGACGTCCGCCGAGATGACCAGGGTCGGCTCCATCGGGAGTTTCGGATCAATGTTTTGAATGACGACGGCCGGGGGTGTGAACTGCCGCGGCGCGATCTTCGGCAAGGCGCCCTGGCTGGATGGAAGGGGCGAGCTCTTGCCGCCGCCTCCGCCACCGTAGCCGGCCGCGGGAAAATAGGGAGCCAGTATAACCCGGTCCAGCGTGGACCGCACCGCTTGTTGGACCTTGTGGTTAGCGCCAGCCAGAAACAGTAGCGCGACGGCTGCGCAATGAATCGTGACCGACATGGCCGGTCCTCTTGCGGATTGCACGGATGCGAGCATAGCGCCCTCCGCACCGGCACGCTGTGTGCCGTTGCGATGCTGCCCGTATCTTACTGATTTGCAAATAGGGTATAGCTTGGCGGCTGTAGCTCGTGTGGATACAGGTGTGCCGGGCGGGACGGACCCTCGGACCTGCACCCGGGCCTGCGCGGGCCCAGCGGGACAAGCTCCCGAGTACCATTACGGACTGGACTACAAACTGGACGAATCCGGCTGCCGATCACAAGAAAATTCGCCATTTCGTCACTTTTATGTTGCAATCGAAACCCACTCGGTAGTACACTGCGGCTGTTTAAGCATTCATCCGGTATTCAACGGAGCATACCGGATCAGGTGTATTCGGGAGTAGCGCTGTCGCTTTGGGGGCAAGGCGCGCACATCTTAAGCTTTGGGGCCACCCGCCGCTGTTGCGACGAGCTATCTCTCGGCAACTAGAGGTAACGACCCGGTCCATATCGACCGGCTGAAGTCATCTTGGTTGAAGGGGATACGAGCATGCATCTACGTGCAACAGGGGTTACGTTTGCCTTTTTATTGGCTCTGCTGATTCCGGCCCTCGTCATGGGCCAGAACGCCACCGGAGCCGGAACCGTTACCGGACGAGTCACTGACGCCACAGGCGCGATAGTGACCGACGCCACGGTCACCCTTACCGATACCGAAACCGGCATCACCAATGCTACTGCGTCGAACAATTCTGGTATTTACATCTTTGAACAAGTGAAGCCCGGTATTTACACTGTCGAGGCCAGCAAGCCCGGGTTCCGCAAATCGGTGGTTGCGAAGCAGGAAGTCACGCCCGCCGCGGCCCTCACCCTGAACTTCGCGCTTGAAGTCGGCGCCGTCACCGAAACCGTGCAGGTGCAAGCCAGCGCCGAGGCCGAGTTGCAAACGTTAAACTCTACCATGGGCAGCGACATGGGTGGAGCGACCATCATGAACCTTCCTACCATCAACCGTGACGTGGCAGGCTTGGTCTTTCTCCAGGCCACCTCCTCCCCGACGTTCAACGGCGCCGAAGGTAATATTACCAGCGGCCAAATCGCCGGCAATCCGAGCGACCAGAACACTTACCTGCTGGACGGCGGCAACAATACGGACGACATGGATGGCGACCGCGGCACGTACGTCGGCAGCCGCTCCGGTGTGGTGCCCACGCCCGTAGAGAGCGTCGAAGAGTTCCGCGTGAACACCAACAATATGACCGCCGACTTCGCCACCTCCGGCGGCGGCCAAGTGATCGTCACCACCAAGCGCGGCACCAACCAGTTCCACGGCTCGGCCTATGATTTCTTCCAGTCGAGCGATTTGGCCGCCAACGATTTTTACAACAATTTCTATGACGAGGGTAAACCGGCTTCGCATTACAACCGCTTCGGCGGCTCCATAGGCGGCCCCTTGCTGCCGGATTTTCTGGGCGGCAAGACGTATTTCTATACGAATTACGAGGGCGAGCGCTATCCCCGCAGCGGCCCGTTGTACAGCGCGGTGCCCTCCGACCTGTTGCGGGAGGGTATCTTCCAGATCCGCGACACCTCCGGCAATATTGTCCAATACAACCTGGCGACCTCTTCGGTCTGCGGCACCAACGGCAACACTCCGTGCGATCCGCGCGGAACAGGAATGAGTCCGGCGGTCAGCACCTTGTGGAACAAATACATGCCGCAGCCCACTTCTCCGATCTGCCCGGGCGTGGGCGATGGGTTGAATACCGAGTGTTACGCAGCCAACCTTGCTTACCCGCTTTCCACCAACTTCGCGGTGGTTCGCGTCGATCATGATTTCGGATCCAAGTGGCGTTTCTTCAGCAGCTACCGGTATTTCTCCGAGGACAATCCGACCACCAACCAGGTGGATATCGGCGGCATCGTGTCCGGCGACAAACTGGGTGTGCCGGCCTCCCAATCGAGCTTCCCGCTGGAACCGCGCTACTTTGTCAGCGGCATCACCACCACCATCACTCCCTCCCTGAACAATGAGTTTCACTTCAGCTACACAAAGAATTTCTGGCAGTGGGACCGCCTGGGCGCCGGGAACCAACAACTGCCTGGCGTCCCAGCGGCCATCAATATGCCCGGCGACGCGGGCCAGGGCAGCGACTTGGTGCCCATGAATGACGATACCCAGAATACCCGTCCGCGCTTGTGGGACGGACACGACTATGATTTCCGCGACGGTTTGAGCTGGCTTAGGGGCACGCACCTGTTCCAGTTCGGGGGCGACTACTTACACAATTGGTTTCACTTCGACCGCTATGACAACGTCAGCGGCCTGCTGACGCAACCGAAATACTTGATCGGCAGCAGCGGTATCGAGTTTCCAACGTCTACCCAGCCCATCGCCTGTACCAGCTCGGTCACTACGAACTGTCTGCCTTCCAGTCAGCTCTCGAATTATGAGAGCTACTACGCCATGATAGCCGGTATGATCCAGCAGGCGGGCACAATTGCTACCCGCACCGGCTCGGATCTGGCCTTAAATCCTGCCGGTACGCCGATGCGCTCTTACAGCACTTTGGAGACATATAGCCTGTACTTCACCGATGCCTGGCGGATCAAGCCAACGCTGACCCTGAGCTATGGCCTCAACTATTCCATCCCGATGCCGCCCTACGAATTAAACAGGGCGCAGAATACATTGGTCGATGCCAACAACAACCCCCTTACGATCCAGAACTATCTGGCGAACCGCCAGTCCGCCGCGCAGAACGGGGGCGTATACAACCCCACCATCGGCTTCTCGCCGATAACGGACGTTGGCTTGAAGTATCCTTACGCGCCCTACTATGGCGGGCTGGCGCCCCGCGTAGCCATCGCCTGGAACCCGAATTTTGGGGACGGCGCGCTGGCCAAGATTTTCGGCAACAAGAACACTGTCATCCGGGCCGGCTATGGCCGTTTTTACAGCAAGACCCTGGGTATCGACCAAGTGTCCACGCCCGTGCTCGGAGACGGCTTCCTGAACCCGGTGTCGTGCGTCGACCCGTCTATGAGCGGTGCTTGCGCCGGACCTAGTGGCGTCACTCCGTCTACCGCCTTCCGCCTGGGTGTGGACGGCAATGTCAGCCCCTTTCCGACCATCGCACCAACATTGCAATCCCCCGTCCAACCCGGCGTAAATGCGCCCTATGAAGGCATTAATTTCTTCCTGGATAACAACTTCAAGCCCGCTTCCTCGGATCAGATCGATGTCAGCATCCAGCGGCAGCTGAAGGGCAACTACATATTGGAAGTGGGCTATGTGGGGGTGTGGGCCAGGAATCTCTACCAGGGTATCGATCTCAATGACGTGCCCTGGATGACCAAACTTGGCGGGCAGACATTCGCCCAAGCATACACAAATCTTTACGATGCGCTCGCGGTGGGCAAGACCCCAGGGGTACAGCCATTCTTGGAATCGGCGCTGGGCGGCAGCCCGTACTGTAAGGGCTTCTCAAGTTGTACCGCGGCGGTGGCCAGTAACGAGTCGGGCAACATTCTCGGCCAGTATGTTACGAACCTGTGGCAGGACCTGGAGGGCAGTTGGAGCTTCACCAACGGCGCCACGATGCCTGCTACCAACCAATGCCAGGTATGCTATGGAGAAGCTTCCGTTGGCTATTCGAACTACAATTCCATGGTGGTTACGGTGCAGAAGCGCATGTCCAGCGGCCTGACCCTCAACGCCAACTTTACCTATGGTAAGGCTCTCGGTATTCTAGCCCTGAACCAGTCCTACGTCGAGAACAACGTCAACGATCCCTGGAACCTGCGCACGGATTACGGTCCGCAGTTCTGGGACCGGAAGGCCGTCTTCAACCTTCTGGCAACTTATAACTTGCCCCTCGGGAAGGGTCAGCGCTGGGCCAATAGCAACCCGGTCGCAACCCGCGTGCTGGGCGGTTGGTCTATCTCGCCCATCCTGTCGATGGCCACCGGGACACCGCTCGATGTTTACACCGGATCTTACCAGGAGATGGGGAACGGGTATGTCGGCAACGGCTGCCAGGCCATCCCGCTAAGCACCATGAGCTACAACACGTCCTCCAATCAGAACATCGTCAGCAATGGTGGTATCGGCGCTAACAACGACGTCGCCAACGGTGGAACCGGCGTGAACCTGTATTCCAATCCGACAGCGGTGTTCAATAACTTCCGGCCGTTCATTCTGGGCACCGACGGGTCCTGCGGCGGCGGCGGTCAACTTCGCGGGCAAAATCGCTGGAACCTGGATCTCGGCCTCACCAAGGACACCATTGTTACCGAGCGCGTAGGCTTCCAGATCTACGTGCAGGCGTTCAACGCGCTGAACCACATGATGTATAGCGATCCTTATATGTCCTTGCAGGATCCGGGCGCTTTTGGCGCGCTCACGAACCAGTACAATGCACTGACCTTAGGCGGTTCCGGAGCCTCGGCGAACTACACCAGGATCATCCAGTTGGGTCTGCGTCTCCGCTTCTAGACCAGTGCCCGAATGTGGGGGCGAGGCCTTCCTCGCCCCGCCGCGCTTTCAACCAACCGAACTAATTTGGCGGCGCTACGAGAGTCCAATCCGTACGCCAATGACTTCCCAGACGGAGGAATTCCGATACTACACCAAGAAAAGACTCGCCGCGTTCGGGGTCCGGGATGATGAACAACTGGTAGATGTCGTCGTACTGGCCCCACTTTAAGGGGCTATGGGAAAACGGCACGAAGCAAATCTGGGTAGCCGGCGGACCTACCCTCTCGAGGTTGGCCCATATCCGAAAGCGGCGGCCTTCCACGTCGATGGTATCCAGTTGCATACCGACTGCATAGTAACCTTTCAGGGAAGTGTTCAAGCCGTATGTCTGCCGCAGGATCCGCGTCACATGCCCGGTTGCCGCAGCGCCCTTCGGCAAAATCACTTTGCCGTCCTTCTTGACATCCCGCAAGACTGTAAACGAGAGCTTGCTCCCCTCCGTCGTGCTTCGCTCGTCGATGGGATCTTCCAACATCATTTCAAACGGGGTCTTCGCGGGTAGCAATTCCACCACAGACGGGAGCGCGTGAGAAACAGGCGCCGTCGATTCGGCCGATACCGTCGCCGGAGCTTCCAGCCGGTTTTCGGCGAATTGCTCCCCGCGCTTGGCAAAGTGCTGGTGGCAATCGCTAAAATGGGCAATGATCCGCAGCTCCCGCCCCGACAACTCCTGCAGAGTGAGATCCGAAGCGACAGGAAGGAGCGTGGAAACTCCCAGGATATGAGTGCGGCCATACTCGACAGTCTGAGTTACGGCTTTGATGCCAAGATCCGGAGGTAGGTCGGCGGCCTGCAGCATCAGCCGTTCCACTTCCAGAGTGTGGGGATCGGTCCAGATGGAGCCCGTATAACCGGCCTCCACCGGCTTGCCCGCATTGCCCGGCGCATAATGGCTCACCTCGCGCGGCATGGCGAAATCCAGGCGCGATAGCGTACGTCCATCCACTGCTTCTTCGGGGCCATCGTAGAAGGTAGCCGCGGTGGTTAAGAAGACGGCGCGCGCGTACATGGCGAAGGTGCCCGTGCCGGCCCGCGTGTAGAGCGCCAGCACTTTCCGCAGAAGGGCTTGATCGCCCTCCGTGGCAGGCAGCGCATACAGCTCTTTCCCGTTGATGATGCCGGCATTCACCTGCAGCGCCGGAAGCCCTGTCAGCGGCTCCTTACCCATCCGCTCCGTGCGCTCGATGGACACGGAACAGATGAAGTCCGGGGTGCTGTTCAAGGTATCGGACATTTTCTGGCGGATCTTGCGCACGGGCGCTTGCGCAAACGCGCCGATTCCGCACGCGAGATAGGCCGCAATCGAATAGCACAGGCAGGCACCCAAGCGCGTCGCCATGACAGAAAACAGTATCGCATAGCATCCCGCCCCTGGGACGCCAAATCCCACGTCCGCACAATTCCAGCCCGTTTCGATCCTAAATCCAGCAATTTACAGCGGAACTTGGCTTGCCTGCGTCTCCGGCGGGAGACGCTGCCAGATGTCCAAACTGCAAAGGGTGCGAGAGGTTCCGTCCGGCCCGCTCACGCCGGACTACGTAAGCCAGAAAGCCAAGGAAGGCTGGAAGTTGACAGCCGTCGAATGGGAGCGGGAAGTCGCGGAGCCTGCCGGCCAACCCGGTCCGTTAACCGAAGAGGTCCCCTATGGCTTGCGGGTATCCGCGGACTGCAGCCATTTGGAGGAGAATACCACCGAAAGGCAGGCGCTGATCCAGATGATGGACCTGATCGTTCAGGATGCCCCGTTGTCCCTGGTTGCCGAAGAGCTGAATCGCAAGGGATTCCGCACGCGCGCCGGCGCCAACTGGACTCCCGGATCAGTGTTCGACATGCTGCCGCGCCTCATCCAGATCGGGCCGCGCATCTTTTCCAGCACCGAGTGGACCGCCCGCACGCGGCACTTGTTCCGCATGGCTTGAACTACGCTTGAATTATGGCTGAATCGGAATAATCAGATCTGAATATTTACTTTTTGGCTACGGTCGGGTATAATCGAAACCGGGAGGATGCTTATGCGCCCCTTGGATATCCCCGAAATTCTGATTGCCCTGGGCTTGGTCGCTACCTTGGCGTGGGCTGTGTACAACTGGAAGCACCGCGAGCGCACGCAGCGCTAGCGTCCGCCGGACCGGTCGCATCCCTGCTCACGCGTTGTTTTGGTCACGCCTTCGTGATCATGCGGCACATCTCCGCCGGCCAATCGGCCTCACACGGCCACGTCCAGGATCTGAGTGTTTGCCTCCGGGCGCCCGCCCCGTTCCTTCATCACTTCCAGCACCCCGGCGATTGCCTCGCGAATGTTAGCCATCAGCGGCCCGCAAGCTTGTGTGCGTCGCTTCAGCGGTAAACTAGAGCTATGGGAACGGCGTCTAAGAATGGGCTAGAGCACTTCCGGCTAGACCGCACGCAATTCTCCGTCGCAGGCCTGACGGATCGGGACGATGCGGTCGGGTACTGGTTGTCCCGCCCGGTCGAGGAGCGGCTACGGGCGCTCGAACTCTTGCGAAGGGCCTTCTATGGCTATACCGACGCTAGCGAGGGACTTCAAAGAGTTCTTGAAGTCGTTCAACTCGAACCGCGTTGAATACCTGTTGATCGGCGGGTACGCGGTCGGCATCCACGGTCACATCAGGGCCACCAACGATCTCGATGTTTGGGTCGGCATTAGCCCGGAAAACGCAGACAGAATCGAGCGTGCGCTTCGCGAGTTCGGATTTGCTGCGCCGGGGCTCACCTTAGGCCTGTTTCTCAACCGGAATAATGTGGTTCGCATGGGGGTGCCGCCCATCCGGATTGAAATTCTTACTTCTGTCTCAGGAATCGAGTTCGAAGCGTGTTACGCCGAAAGAGAAATAATCCGGATTGAGGAAATCGCGGTGCCCGTGATCAGTCTGGCACGTCTGCGGCAAAACAAGGCGGCCAGCGGGCGCGCGAAGGACCTGGCGGATCTGGAGAGCTTGCCTGAATAGGTGTTTCGCCGATCATAGTGTGAATCGTGCGAAGGTGCGGCCTGTTCCCTCGCGTCGCCTGGCAGGCTAAGCCCATAGCCGATGCCTTCGACGATCGACACCCTGATCGGAATCGACAACCCTGTCCTCGCAGCCAGCGCAAAAACCAAGCCCTACTACCGCCTCACTTGTGGAAATGCCGCCGCAAAGACATGCTCCGAACGCTTAGTTAGTTAGCTGGCCAACCGGAAACAACCCGTTCGGACCAGGAACGCGGTTTCGCGTTCGAGTACCCGACGAAGGTTGTCGCGCATCGCCCGCCACGAGCCGGCCCCGTCACCCCTCCGCCCTGCCGCGCCGCTTCCGCAACTCGTCCACCGTCACAGCCAGAATGATCACCGCGCCGATAATCGCCTGCTGCAGGTAAGGCGATATGCCCAACAGGTCGCTGCCGTTCGAAAGCAGCCCCATGATCAACGCCCCGATCAGCGTCCCGATCACGCTGCCCTCACCGCCGTGCAAGCTGCCGCCGCCAATCACCACTGCCGCGATGGCCTGTAGCTCATAGCCATTGCCGGCCGAGGGCTGGCCGGTCATCAGCCGCGACGCTTCGATCATTCCCGCCAGGCCAGTGAGCAGGCCTCCCAGGGCATAAATCACGGTAGTGTCGAAGGCCACCGGTACACCCGCATAAACCGCTGCGTCCGGATTGCTGCCGATGGCGAACGCATAACGGCCGAGGCGCGTATGCTCCAGAATCACGTGGGTCGCCAGCGCGCAGGCCACCACCACCCACAGCACGAAAGGCACTCCCAACAGGTTGCCTTCGCCCAGAAACGCAAAACTCCGCGGGATGCCGGTCACGGGCAAACCGTTGGTGATGATCAGGGTCAAACCGCGGATAATGCCCAGCGTGCCGAGGGTCACGATGAAGGGCGCGATGCGCAGCCGCGTGGTCAGGAACCCATTCAGCGATCCCCAGAACAACCCGGCCGCCAGGCCTACCAGGATGCCCACCGGCGCCGGCATTCCGCTCTGCATCGCCATGGTGCCCAGCACGCCGCACATGGCCAGCATGGCGCCCACGGAAAGGTCGATACCGCCGGCGATGATGATCAGAGTCATGCCCAGCGACATGACGTTGATCACTGCCGTTTGCCGCACCACGCTCGATAGATTCGTCTCGGTCAGGAAATGCGGCGACGCAATCGCCAGCGCCACGAACAGAACCACCAGGCTCAAGAAAGGCAGCACCCGCTGCATCATGGCGCACACTCCCGTTCGAGCGCGGCGAAGCGCATGATTTCCTCCTGCGTGGTGCGCCCCGGCAATTCACCGCTGATGCGGCCCTGCCGCATTACCAGGATGCGATCCGCCACCTGCAGCAACTCCTGCATCTCCGAACTCACCATGAGCACGGCGGCCCCGGCGCGCGCCAGTTCGTCCATGACTTCGAACACTTCGACCTTGGCGCCCACGTCGATGCCGCGCGTAGGCTCGTCGAACAGGAACACGCGCGCACGGCGGAACAGCCACTTGGCGATGGCCACCTTCTGCTGGTTGCCGCCGCTCAGGCGGCCGGCCGCCTGCCGTCCGGAAGAAGCCCGGATGCGCAGGCGCGCGATATACTCGGCGGTCACGCGCCTTTGCGCCCGCCCGTCGATGATGCCCAGGCGCCGGCTGATCTCCCGCAGATTCGCTACGGTGATGTTGTAAGCAATAGGCAGCCGCAGCGCCAGGCCGGTCTTCTGGCGGTCTTCGGTGACCAGTGCGATCCCCGCCGCCACCGCTTCCCGCGGCGATGCGATGCGCGCAGGGCGGCCATCCACAAAGATCCTTCCGGCGCCGATGGGGTCCACTCCGAAAATGGCGAGGCACGTTTCGGTTCTTCCGGCGCCGATCAGGCCGGCCAGCCCCACGATCTCGCCCGCGCGCAGTGAAAATGAAACATCGCGCAAGGCGCCGCGGCGCGTGAGCCCTTCGACGCGCAGCAGCTCGGCGCCGGGCTCGACCGGCTGCCGCCGGTAAATAGACACCAGCTCGCGGCCCACCATGTGCTGAATGATGCGGTCCGTCGAGACCTCCGCCAGCGGCCCGCTGTGCACCGTCGCGCCGTCGCGCAGGATAGTCACGCGGTCGCCGATCGCGCGCAGTTCCTCCAGCCGGTGGGTGATGTAGATCACGCCCATGCCTCGCGCGCGCAGCGTGCGCACGATGCGGAAGACTTCTTCGGTCTCCCCGCCCGAGAGCGACGAAGTGGGCTCGTCGAAAATCAGGAGGCTGGAACCGTGCTGGATGGCGCGGCAGATGCCCACCAATTGCTTGCCCGCCGGGCTAAGGCGTTCCACGCGCCAATCCGCGTGCAGCGGGAAGTGGTGCTCGGCGATCATGCGCGCCGCCTGCTCGACCATGCGCCGCCGGTTCACCCAGCCCAAGGGCAGACGCTCCTCGCGCCCCAGGAAGATGTTCTCCGCGACCGTTAGATGCGGCGCCAGCAACGATTCCTGGTGCACCATGGCGATGCCCGCCGCCGCGGCTTCCGCGGGAGTGCGGAAGGCGGCCTCGCGCCCTTGCCATAGCATCTGTCCGCCATCGCGGCGCTCGATGCCCGCCACGATCTTCATCAGCGTGGACTTACCGGCGCCGTTCTCTCCCAACAGCAGGTGCACCTCGCCGGGCCCCACCGAGAGGTTGCCGTCACGCAGGGCCGTTACGCCGCCGAACCATTTTTGGATGCCGTTCAGATCGAGGAGCACCGAAGGGACAGTGTATCGTACAGTCGCGGATCGACTGTTGCGCTATGCGGGCATGCCGTCCAGTTTCCACGGTGCGCGATAGGGACGCACCAACATGCGGTTAGCTTCCTCGCTGCCGGCGCCGGCAAACAGCTCTTGCCGCCCATCCCAATGCAGCTTCCGCTCCAGGCGTAGCGCGATATTGCCCAGATGGCACGCCGTCGTGGTGCGGTGCCCGATTTCGATGTCCGCTACCGGCAGCTCACGCGACTTCACGCACTTCAGGAAATTCTGCACGTGCGGCACATGCTGCACCGAACTGGTGCCCCGGCCGGCGGTACCTTCCACTTCGTAATACATGCTGATGCCGGTGAGATCGTCGTATGCGGCGCGCGACGAGATGCCGCCCGGCTCCGTGTGGACCTTCATCTGCGGCGTAACCTGGTAGCCGGCGCGGTCCACGAACAGCGTGCCGCGTGTGCCGTGAAACTGGATTCCGTAGCTGCCGAAAGGTTTATGGCCGGCGTCGCCATTGTGGCCGTAGGAATTGTGAAGCAGGCAGGTGTAATGCAACAAAAAGCCGGGATACTCCCAAGTTACTTCCTGGGTATCGGGCGTGTCGCGCCGGTCGCGCACATAGAGTTTGCCGCCCGATGCGGTGACTGCCTGCGGCGTATCCACGCCCATCGCCATGTGGACAATGTCCACCAGGTGTACGCCCCAATCCGTGATGCGTCCGCCGCCATACGCGAAAAACGAGCGCCAGGTGCCCAGGAAGCGGGCCGGATTGAACGGAACCTTGGGCGCCGGTCCCAGCCAGAAATCGTAATCGAGGCCTGCGGGCGGCTCCGCATCCGGCGGCGTGCCCAGTCCTTCCGGCGAACTGGTCTCGTGAATCCAAGTCTGGGCGTAGTGGACTTCGCCGATCTCGCCGCTGCGCACGATTTGCGCCGCGCGCTGGAAGTGCGAGCCGGAGCGCTGCTGCAAACCAACCTGCACGATGCGGTTATGGCGGCGGGCGGCCTCCACCATCAGGCGGCCTTCGCGCACCACGTTGGATACGGGTTTTTCCACGTATACGTCCCTGCCCGCCTGGCACGCGGCGACGGTGATCAGGGGGTGCCAATGATCCGGTGTGGCCACGACCACGGCGTCCACCGCACGGTCGTCCAGCAATTTGCGGAAATCGGAATAGGCGCGCGCCTTACCACCCGTGAGTTGACGGGCTTCATTTAGGTTCGGCTCGTAAACGTCGCATACGGCGACGATCTCGGCCTCGGGCTGCTTCTGGAAGTCCGCCAGGTCCATGCGACCCATGCCGCCGCAGCCGATCACGCCGATGCCGATGCGGTCGTTGGCAGCCGCGGCGGCGCGGGTTCCCTGCGCAAATGCGCCGGCCAGCGCTACGTTCTTGAAGAGGTCTCGTCGATTCATGGATGCTCCTCTCCGGAGGGGACTCCCATTCTATCGCCGCGCGCGGATTTTCGTGCCACTGAGATAGAATTTTGCTAAGTGTTGATTCTGTGGATATTTTGGACAGGCCGCCAGAGAGGGCCAAAACCCGCGTTAAGCTGTTTTCACGGATTCGCTTCCACGGGCGGGCATCCGGGGGGGACGCTTCTGGGCAGTGCCAGTCTTCCGGCCCGGAGGCCTGCCACGGCCCCGTGGACGGCCGCTCGCGAGCCGTTCCAGACTCAATATGGCTTGATCGAGATCATCCCGTTGCTCTCGTAGTTCGGCAAGGGCTTTGGCTAAGTTCATGGCGCGTAATCCATTTTTGGGGAAAAACCGGTCGGCGCGCATTCATCCCGGAGCCAACCTATCAAATGCTAAAGTTATTATAATGCTGCGATTTCCTATCGCAATCATATATTTTAAGGTTCTGTACGTTATGGTACTTTATGGTACTTTACTTCTTGATGCACGAAGAGCAGAATTACATCAAGCTGTAGTAGTAGTACCATAACACGGTGGATGTCATTCAGCATAATCCCGGGCAATCAAACAACAGGGAGAAACGACAATAATGCGACTTTTGATTTCGGGTAGATTGGGCCGGTCGGCGCTCGTGTCAGGGCCGGTTCTGGCGCTGGCCCTGGTTGCGATGCAACCGGTCCAAGGTCAGAATTTTACCCTACTCTATACGTTCCCGGGCGGCGCGGGCGGCGCCACCCCGTTGGCAACGCCTCTTCTTTATCTGGGCGACATCTGCGGCACCACGGTTGCCGGCGGTGCCTACGGAAACGGGACCGTCTACGCGGTGAATTTCGACAGCCGCATAGAAACCGTGCTGCACTCCTTCACGGGTGGGAAAGACGGCGCCGATCCCATAGGCGGCCTGGTTCAGGATTCAACGGGTAACTTCTATGGTGTCGCATACAGGGGCGGCCCAAACAACTATGGAACGGTGTTCGAGCTGAGTCCCGCGGGCGTATTCACCTTATTGCACAGCTTCGTCAACCCCCCGTCGAACGGGTGGGGTCCCACCGGAACGCTGGCCATCAATTCGGCGGGAGACCTGTTTGGCACGACCTACGCCGGGGGCGGGGGCATCTACACCGGGGGTGGCGGCCAGGCATTGGACATAGGAACCATATTTGAGATTCCCAGCGGCGGTGCGTTTACGATTCTCAGGAGGTTCAATCCAGGTGGCGCGCTGCCCAGAGCCGGCTTGTATCTGGAGTCGGGCACGTTCTATGGCACGTCCGCAGGTGACGACGTTGCTTTGAGTGGCGGGGCGGTCTTCGAGCATGGCGTTGCCCTCCCGCTATACAACTTCACGGGAGGAACGGACGGCAGCCAACCGCTTGGCGGGGTAATCGGGGACGGCCTAGGCAACCTCTACGGCACAACCTCTTCAGGTGGCAGCGGCTATTTCGGTGAGGGCAATGGCGTGGTATTCGAATTGAATATCGCGACCAAGGCGGAGACCGTTCTGCACACCTTCACGGGAGTACCGGATGGAGCTGTTCCGACGGCCTCGTTAGCCTGGGATTCGCTAGGCAACTTGTATGGCACGACGTCGCTCGGCGGCACGTTCGGATTCGGCACTGTGTTTGAACTGACGAAGCCGGCGACGCCGGGCGGCCCCTGGACGGAGGTCATTCTGTACAACTTCACGGGCGGTGCAGACGGCGCGAACCCGTTTGCCGGCGTGCTGGTAGACAGCAACAACAACGTTTGGGGCGCCGCTTCGGCGGGCGGCTCCGGCTTTGGAACGCTCTTCATCATTGCTCCCCCGGCTACTTAGTACCAGGTGTTCGGCAGCTTGAAGCAAACCTGTTCGGTTGGCGCGCGTCCATGCATCAGTATGCATCGTGGATCGCCATTCGGATTTCCGCTTCTGGCCGCGACTGTCTTCACGCTATTGGGCGCGGATCAACCCGAGCCCCGCTGGATCGTCTTGAATCGGGCGGCAAGCCAGGCCCTGAAGGCCAAAGACTATCCGAAACTGCGAGGCACCTTGGCCGAACTGCTGCCGCTGCTGCCGGGCAACCCCTTGATTCTGTACAATCTCGCTGCGGCGGACGCGCGCCTCGGCCAACCGGAACGCGCGGTAGCGGAATTGAAGGATCTGTCGGGCGCGGGCCTGATCTACGACTTCAACGCGGATGACGACTTCGCCGCATTGCGCGGTTCCGCCGGGTTCGCCGACGTGCTGCGCCAGGTGGAGCAGAACCGGAAGCCGATCGCCCATGCCGCGCTGGTCTCGAAGCTTCCGGAACGCGACTTGCTGCCGGAAGACCTCGCCTACGATGGAAGGACACGGCGCTTTCTGATCGGCAGCGCGACGAAATGCAAAATCGTTACCGCCGATGGCCAAACCTTCGCGAAATCGGATTGGCCCGTAATGGCCTTGCGCGTGGATGCCCGCCGCCGCATCCTCTGGGCGGCGACTGGATGGGTGGCGAACTGCCAACAGTGCTATGCGGCCGACCGGGACAAGAGCGCGCTGTTGGCGTTCCATCTGGATTCCGGCGCGCTGCTGAAGCGGCTCGACTCGCCGGTGAAGGGATTGCTCGGCGATATGACAATCAGCCGCGCCGGCGATCTCTACGTGTCGGAAGGTTCTTACGGCGCCGTGCTCCGTTTGAAGGCGGACTCATCCACCATCGAGCGGCTGGATATGCCCGGCGAATTTTCCTCGCCGCAGACACCGGCGCTGTCCGCCGACGAGCGAACTCTATACGTGCCGGACTACGTGCGCGGCATCGCGGCCATTGACTTGAAGACCCGCGCCGTGCGGTGGCTGCAGCCAGCCCACAATATTGCGCTCGGTGGGATCGACGGTTTCTATCGATATGGCGATGCGTTTCTGGCCGTGCAAAACGGCGTGAAACCGGAGCGCGTGGTGCTCTTTTCCGCCGGCCTGACCCGGCAGGAGATTCTGGAGGCAAACACCCCCGGCCTGGGTGAACCCACGCACGGCACGCTGGTAGGCGGGGTCTTCTATTTCATCGCCAACACCGGCTGGAACGCTTACGACGACGATGGGAAGAGGAAGGCGGACAGCGCGCCGGTGGAATCTCAGATCCGCAAAATCGTCTTGAGCCCACATTAGGCGCTGCGGGCCATCGTGTTACCTTTCGATTGATGGCCAAAATCCAACGCGTCCTAATCAGCGTCACCGATAAGACCGGCGTGGCGGCGTTCGCGCACGAGCTCCACGATCTAGGCGCGGAATTGATCTCGACCGGCGGCACGGCGCGGCTGCTGCGCGAGTCCGGCGTGCCGGTTCGCGATGTCTCGGAAGTGACGGGCTTCCCGGAAATGCTGGACGGACGGGTGAAGACCATGCACCCCAATGTTACCGGCGGAATCCTGGCGATGCGCGGCAAGCCGGAACACATGCAAGCGCTGGCGCGGCATGGCATTCAACCGATCGATATGGTGGTAGTGAACCTGTACGCCTTCGAGGAAGTGGCGGCCAGGGCCGATGCCAGCCTTGCGGAGCTGATCGAGAACATCGACATTGGGGGGCCCACCATGATCCGATCGGCCGCCAAGAATCACCAGGACGTAGCGGTGGTGGTTTCACCGGCCGATTACGCGGATATCGTACAGGAGATGAAGGCGCATGGCGGCGCTCTCTCGGCCGGTACGAGGTGGCGCCTGGCGCAGAAGGCGTTTCGCGCCACCGCCGACTACGATCGTGAGATCAGCGCCCGCCTGGCGCAGGTGGATGGCGAGGAACCATTGCCCGCCGTCCTCGATCTGCACGCCGGCAAGATCCTGGATCTGCGCTACGGCGAGAACCCGCACCAGTCGGCGGCGCTGTATGGCAGGCGCGGGGCCGGAATCGCGGGCGCTGCGCAGCTTCAGGGCAAGGAGCTTTCCTACAACAACCTGGCGGATTTGGATGCCGCGTGGCAGCTGGCGGCTGAATTCGATGCGCCGGCGACCGCCATCGTGAAACACACCAATCCTTGCGGCTGCGCGGAGAAAAGCACGCTGGCGGAGAGCTACCGCAAGGCGTTCGAATGCGATCCCGTATCGGCATACGGCGGGGTGGTCGGATTCAATCGCACAGTGGATGCCGAGACCGCCGGCGAATGCGCCAAGACATTTCTGGAAGCGATCGCGGCGCCCGATTATGCGCCGGAGGCGTTGGCGGCCCTGGGCGGCAGGAAGAACCTGCGGCTTTTGAAAGTAGCCGCGGGCGGCGAGGGCCTGGTGGTGAAATCGATTTCCGGCGGATATCTGGCGCAGACGGCGGACACGGCGCGCCTCGACCGCAGCGCGGCGCAGGTGAAAACGAAGCGCGCGCCCACCGATGAAGAGTGGAAGGCACTCGAGTTTGCCTGGAAGGTGGCCAAGCATGTGAAGTCGAACGCCATCGTGTTTGCGCGCGCCGGGCAGACGGTGGGCGTCGGCGCGGGCCAGATGAGCCGCGTGGATTCCGTGAAGATTGCGGCCATGAAGGCCTTGCTGCCACTGGCCGGCACGGCGGTAGGGTCGGATGCCTTCTTTCCGTTTCCGGACGGCGTAGAGGAAGCCGCGCGGCACGGCGCCACGGCTGTGATCCAACCCGGCGGATCGGTGCGCGACGCCGCAGTGATCGAGGCTGCCGACCGGCTGGGTCTGGCGATGGTCTTCACCGGAGTGCGGCATTTCCGCCACTGAGCCGCTTGGCGTTACAACTCACAGTATATTGACCGCCCGCGCCGCCAACAGCGCCAGGGTGGTCAGCGATATCGTGGACTGCACCATCATCATGCCCTTCGCCCATCGCGACAGGACGGGAACATCGGTGGGTGAAAAGGCCGTGCTGGTATTGAACGCCAGAAAGAGGTAATCCATGAAGCCGGGCAGCCAGTCCCGGTCGCCTAGCGTCATCTGCGGGAACAGGAATGCGCCGTCCATGTGCTCGCCGCGCAGCTCCCGTTGGTTGGGTCCGCCGGCATCGAGTCGCCAGTACCAGGAAGCGAACACCAGGATGTTCGAGATCCACAGCGCCACCGCGGAGCGCAGCAGGACAGGAGCCGGTTCCTTATGGTCCAGCAGCGCGGCGATAAGCAGCGTGAGAGCGCCAATCATAGCGGCCGTGATCAAGCCCAACTGGGTGTATCCAACAATCTGATTGAGCATCCACTTGCCTCGCCGATGCAAGACCGTAGCCAGGACGGCAAGCGGCGCCACTACCGCGAGCGCCAGCCATCCCGGTCCGGGACTCAGAGCTTCCGGCAGTGCCCAATACAGTCCACCCACCGACAGCACGGCCATGATCGCGGGCCAGCGCGGCTCACCGCGTGGCGCGGGTGTGTCGGACATAGACTTATTGTCGCCGATCGGCCTTTGAGTGGGGCAGGATCGCAACCTGCAAGCGGCCTCGTAGGCCGCGCTGCTACCGCATCGCGCCGATCACCGCATCGGTGAACTCCGCCGTGCCCGCCGTGCCGCCCACATCCCGCGTCAGGCGCCTGCCATCCGCATAAACGCGCTCCACGGCGCCCTGCAGTTTTTGTGCGGCGAGGCGCTCGCCGATATGCGCCAGCATCAGCGCCGCCGACTGCATCAGCGCCGTCGGATTGGCCATCCCCTTTCCCGCTATATCCGGCGCCGTACCGTGCACCGCTTCGAAAACCGCGTGACGGTCTCCGATGTTCGCGCCCGGCACGATGCCCAGGCCGCCCACCAGGCCCGCCGCCAGGTCCGAGACAATATCGCCATACAAGTTCGGCAGTACCAGCACGTCGAATGTCTCTGGCCGCATGACCAGTTGCATGCAGGCGTTGTCCACGATCAGTTCCGTGTACTGGATATCGCCGTATTCGCTCGCTACCGCCCGGCAACACTTCAGGAACAAGCCATCGCTCATCTTCATGATGTTGGCCTTGTGGATGGCCGTCACTTTCCGCCGGCATTCCCGCCGCGCCCATTCGAAGGCGGCCCGCGCAATCCGCATCGACGCCGTCTTGGTGATGATTTTCAGGCTCTCCACCACGTCCGGAACCACTTCGTGTTCGAGGCCGGAGTACAGGTCTTCGGTATTTTCGCGGAATATGGCTAAGTCGAGCGCCAGGTCGCTAAAGCGGGTCTTCAAGCCGGGCAACATGCGCACCGGCCGGAAATTCACGTACAGTCCCAGCTTCTTACGCAGCGCCACGTTGATGCTCTGGTGCCCGCCGCCGATGGGCGTTGCCGTCGGCCCCTTCAAACCCACGCGGGTACATTCCAGGGAGGCGAACACATCGTCCGGAAGCAACTGTCCAAGATCCTCCAGGGCCTTGGCGCCGGCCTCCACGCGCTCCCATTCCACTGCCGCCCCGGTGGCTTCCACCGCGCGCACTGTGGCCTCGGCGACTTCAGGTCCAATCCCGTCCCCTGGTATCAGGGTGATTTGGCGCGCCATTACCGCTATTATAAGGTGGGGCAGGCGATTACCGCCTGCTGGCATGCCCGATGATTCCCGATTGGCCCTCCGAACGCCGCCGCATGGTGGATCGCCAACTCCGCAAGCGCGGCATCCGCGACCCGCGCGTCCTGGGCGCCATGCTCACCATTCCGCGCGAGGAGTTCGTCCCGCACGATAGCCGTATCTGCAGCTACCAGGATGAGCCGCTGCCGATCGGATATGGTCAGTCCATCTCACAGCCTTACATGATCGCGCTGATGGCCGAGTTGCTCGAATTGACGGGCGTGGAAACCGTGCTGGATGTGGGCGGAGGTTCGGGTTATCACGCCGCTGTGTTGGGCGCGCTCGCGGCGCGTGTGATTTCCATCGAGATCGTCCCGGCCCTGGCGCGCGTTGCCGGACAGAACCTGTCGCGCACCGGACTCGACCGTAATATCTTGGTGGTACGCGGCGATGGGTCGCTGGGTTGGCCGGAAGCCGCGCCCTACGCCGGTATCTCGGTGGCCGCCGCGGCGCCGGATGTGCCTCAGCCGTTGCTGAAGCAACTCGGCGACCCTGGACGCCTGGTCATCCCGGTGGGCGGCAGGCAAGACCAGGAACTGCGGGTGATCGTAAAATCGAACGGCGTCACCGAGGAGCACGGCGCCACCTTCTGCCGTTTCGTCCCCCTGCGCGGCGATAGGGGCTGGCGCTGAGAGGCGGGCTGGGCACCGCAAACGTTTGAAGATTTTGCCACCACCCGGCGCCCGGTAAGCGCTACACTGTGGTGTTCCATATGTTGAAATCCAAGGCACTCTTTTGGACCGTGGCTTTGGGCGCTTCCGGACTTCTGGCACAAGCCCCGGCCCCGCCGCCCCCCCTCATTCGCCTCTACCCCGTAGCGCTTGACTTGACCGACCAGCCGGTGACCGACCTGACGGGCGCCGATTTCAAAATCACCGACGACAACAAGCCGCAGACCATTTTGTTTTTCCGCCGGCCCAGCTCCGAACGGGCCGCGGCTCTGGGACCGCTGGATCATTCCAACCGCCCTGGCGGCGCGATGCCGCACACCACCGTCATCCTGTTCGACCTGATGAATGAAAACCAGAACGACCGGCTGGACACCTGGCACGCATTGTCCAAATCGCTGCCGCAACTGGAATCCGGCGATTCCTTGTATTTCTACCTGCTCAACCTGGAGGGCGAGCTGGTTCCGATCCACGCCATAGCACCCAAGTCCGCCGACGATGCCACGTGGCCGCACGATGTGGCCGACGTTCTGGACAAGGCCATGAAAGCCGCCAGCCATGGCCGTCCGGTGCACCTGGGCCAAGAGGACCTGGTAAAAAAGACCTTCCACCAGCTTGAGACGCTGGCCGGCGCACTGGCCGCGTTTCCGGGCCGGAGGGACATCGTCTGGATCACGGACGGCATGCAAAACGTCTACAACCCGAAACTTCCGTGCAACGGCGATTGGGTGGATTGCGCTCTTTACGTGCCACACCTGGCGGTGACGCTGGCTCACGCGGAAGTCGCGGTGAATCCGCTTTCATACAGCCGGGACCTCAGCACCTCAGTCAACCCCATAATGCAGATGGATACAAAGCAGAATCCCGGCGCCGGACCGCCCGCCAATGCCACAACCGCTCTCGGCGACTATCAACAACATAACGTGCAGGGCGCTCAGGGCGGGGATCCTGGCCTCGACCTGGCACAGATGGCCCTTCTAACCGGAGGCCGCACATACTTCCGGCTGGACATTCGCGCGGTCCTGAAGCAAGTGGCCACGGACGACGCCAATTCTTTCGAAATTGCCTATGCCCCATCGGCGGAGAATTGGGACAGCAGGTTCCACAGAATCCGCATCGCGTGCGAGCGCAAGGGAGTCAAGCTGCAGGTCAGGGAGCGCTACTATGCGTTGCCGGATACGCGCCCACCCGTAGACAGAATGAAGGCGGTCCTGATGGCGGCTTTTCAAAGTCCCTCCGACGCTGCCGATATCGGGCTGCGCACCAAAATCGCGCCCATGGAAGGAGCCAAGCCGGGCGTGCACATGGAGATCCGCGTCAATCCGTCGGACATCCTGATGCGCGAGCAGGACGGCAAGTTCACGGGTGCCATATATCTTTTGGTTTCCGATCGGGGCGCCTCGGGCCCGCTCGGCGAGCCCAGCCTGGCGAGCTTCCCCTTCGAGTTGACGGCCGCGCAGCACGACGCGGTGATGAAGGAAGGTATCCCGTTCCCGCAGGATCACCCGACTACCGATGCGGTACAGCAAGTCCGGGTGATCGTCCTCGATCAGAACACTAACGCGGTCGGCTCGTTAACGTTTGCCGTAAAGTGAGCTGCACCTGCTCCAACACGCGCGCCGGATCAGGATCGTCGACGCGTATGACCCGCCCGGCAGGCCGCCAACGCGCGAACATCCGGTCGCACGGGAACCCCGCGAACACGCTGATCAGCGGGACGCCGCAAGCCGCCGCTACATGCTGGCCGGCGGAATCGTAACCCACGTAGAGCCGGCTGTTCGCGACAATCGAAGCGAAGCCGGCGAAAGAGCCGCGCCACCGCTCAACATGCGCCCCGGACGCTGCCACGGCTCGTTCCACGCGCTCCGCTTCCTCGCCTCCCGCGCCTTGATCGATCGTCAAAGGCTCGCCGCTTTCGGCCAGCAGGGCCAGCAGTTCCGCTTCAAAGGGATCGGCGATTCGCTTGGCGGGATTTTCTCCAACCCCCAGGCTGATTGCGATGCCGGACCGGGACGGGCCGGAGGCCTGCCCTAACGCCACGAACGGCCGGGCATCCGGGATGCCGAAGGTCTGCTCGGCCCAGCGCTGAGTCAGAACCGGCAGTGGATCGTCGCCGTCTCCGCCATACCCGCGGCTTTCGAAGAAGTGGTAACGCGGGTCGGGGCATATGGGTAGCAGGCCAAGCTGCGTGAGCCGCGAATCGGGATCGATCGTGACGCTATCGGGTACGGACAGCGCCGCGCGCAATTCCGGCGCCGCCGCCAAACGCTCACGCAGCGTGCCGCGGCGATACTTCACCGGCAAGTGGAGTATGCGCGCATCGGCGGCGAACAACTCCCAGTTCTTGCGCGGTCCCACCAGGTAAATGGCCGCCTCGGGAAAGCGGCGCTTGGCCGCATCCAGGATGACGCTGGTTACCGCTACGTCCGCGCCCAGCGTCACGCGCGAGAGCACGAAGACGGTCCGCGGTTCGCCCGTAATGGCGCGCGGCAGGCGCACACGTTGGTATCGTCCGACGAGTTCGGCGCTTTCGCCTGGCGCGATGGCCTCCGCGAACAACCGCGCGTAGGTGTCGCACAGCGCCGGCTCGAACCGGTCCGCCAGCCCTTCGGCGACCACCCGAAAGAGGGCGTCGGAACATTCGTCGCCGGCCAGCGCGCGCAGCAATGCCGGCGGCCACGGTTCCCCTCGCAGGCAGTAGTCCAGCAACAGGCCGGCGCGTTCGTTACAGGAAGTACTTGCCAACGATCAAGTCCAGTTTGCGCCGGGTCGCTTCCGGCACCAGTTTTCGGTCGGTGATGATGGCGTGCGCCAGCGCCGACCCGCACTTGCAGCTTCGCCCGGCGGGCATGCGCTCCACCGCGGCCGCCACCACTTTGCAGGCGTTCTCGGCGTTCTTCACCAGGTTCGCGATGATATCCGTCACAGTGACGGCGTCGTGCCCTGGGTGCCAGCAGTCGTAATCGGTGACCATCGCGACGGTCACGTAACAGATCTCGGCCTCGCGCGCCAGCTTGGCCTCCTGCAGGTTAGTCATACCGATAACATCCATACCCCAGCTTCGGTACAGGTTCGACTCGGCGCGCGTGGAGAACGCTGGACCTTCCATGCACAAGTAGGAACCGCCCTTCGCGGCAGGGACTCCCGCGGCAGCGCAGGCCTCGCCCACCACCTCGGCAAGCTGCGGGCAGATGGGATCGGCGAAGCCTATATGGGCCACCAGGCCGTCGCCGAAGAACGTGGAGATGCGGCCGCGCGTGCGGTCGACGAACTGATCGGGAATGACGAAATCGAGCGGCTTGTGCTGCTCCTTCAGCGAACCGACCGCGCTCAGGGAAATGATGCGCTCCACGCCCAGCGACTTCATGGCGTAGATGTTCGCGCGATAGTTCAACTCCGAAGGTGAAAGGCGGTGCCCGCGCCCGTGGCGCGACAGAAACGCCACGCTGCGTCCCGCCAGCTTGCCGACCACCAGGTTGTCGGAAGGCGCGCCAAACGGCGTCTCCAACACTACCTCTTCCTCCGCCTCGAAGCCGGGCATGTGGTAGAGACCACTCCCGCCTATGATGCCTATTTGTACGTTCATGTTGTGACCTCCGCGTGGGGCAGGCCGCGCGGCCTGTCCCTTAGCCGCTTCCACAGCCTCCAACAACTCCCGAACCCCAGTACCTTCCGTAGCCACCGTGCGAATGATCCGCGGCTCGTGCCCGCCTTGCCCGCCTTGCCCCAAGCTGAGCATGCCCTGAATTTCCCGCTCTACGCGATCGGCTCCGGGCTGGTCGGATTTGTTGATCGCAAATACATCCGCGATCTCCATAATGCCCGCCTTGATGGCTTGTATATCGTCGCCCATTCCCGGTACCAACACCACCACTGTTATCTGCGCCAGACCGGCGATCTCGACTTCGTCCTGGCCCACCCCCACCGTTTCTATGATCACGAAGTCTTTGCCGGCTGCGTCCAGCAGCGCGGCCATATCGCCGGTAGCCTGCGCCAGTCCGCCGGATGTTCCGCGCGTGGCCATCGAGCGGATGAAGATGCCGGCGTCGGCGTGATGGTCGAGCATCCGTATGCGGTCGCCCAGGATGGCGCCGCCCGTGCGCCGGCTGGTGGGGTCCACCGCGACGATTCCGGCCGTGCGGCCCTGGCGGCGCAGTTCGCGCGCCAGCGCATCCACCAGCGTGCTCTTACCCGCGCCGGGCGGCCCCGTAATGCCGACCACCACCGCATGTCCGCTGCGCGCCTGCAGCTCCCGTAGGACTTCCAGCGCCCGCGGGTCGCGGTTCTCGATTCCCGTGGCGGCGCGGGCCAGCGCACGTGCATCGCCCTCTGCAATCTTGCGCGCCCAATCCGTCATCAGCTTTTCAGAAGTTGCCGCGCGATGACCAGACGCTGTATTTCACTGGTGCCTTCACCGATGGTGCACAGCTTCACGTCCCTGTAGAACTTCTCGACCGGATAATCCTTGATAAAGCCGTAGCCGCCATGGATCTGCACCGCCTCGTCCGCCACGCGTACCGCGGCTTCCGACGCGAACAGCTTCGCCATGGCCGATTCCTTGGTCACGCGCTGGCCGCGATCCAGCATCCAGGCGGCGCGATAGTTCAGCAGGCGCGCCGCGTCGATCGACGTGGCCATATCCACCAGCTTGTACTGTATGGCTTGGAATTCGGAGATGGGCCGGCTAAACTGCCGCCGCAGCTTCGAATAACGCAGCGCGGCGTCGTATGCGCCCTGCGCCATGCCGATGGCCAGCGCCGCAATGGAAATGCGCCCGCCGTCCAGCACCTTCAGGCTATCCACAAAGCCCTCGCCGCGCTTGCCCAGCAACTGCGTCTGCGGGATGCGGCAATTCTCGAAGATCACTTCGCCTGTGGCGCTGGCGCGCAGCCCCAGCTTGTTCTCCTTCTTGCCGGGACGGAACCCCGCCGTGCCTTGATCGATGATGAATGCCGAGATGCCGTGTTGCGCGGCGGTACGGTCGGTCACCGCCATGGCCACGCAGACGTTGGCGAAGTGCGCGTTGGTGGTGAAAGTCTTGGCGCCGTCGAGCACCCAGCACTCGCCTTCGAGTCGAGCCGATGTGCGCGTGCCCGCGGCGTCCGAACCGGCTTCGGGCTCGGTCAGCGACCAGCAGCCCAGCCACTCGCCCGAAGCCAACCGCGGAATGTAGCGGCGGCGCTGTTCGTCGGTGCCCATTTTATATATATGGTTGCCGCAAAGCGAAGTGTGCGCGGCCACGATGATGCCCACCGACCCATCCACGCGCGACAGTTCCTCGATGATAATGCTGTACTCGATGTATCCCAATCCGGCGCCGCCCAGGTCTTCCGGAAAGATGGCGCCCATGTAGCCGAGTTTCCCGAGCTTGCAGATGGCCTCCATGGGGAAGATCTGGTCTTCGTCCCATTCCATTACGTGCGGCGCGATTTCCGCTTCGGCGAATTCGCGCACGGCTTTGCGCAGCTGGATCTGTTCGGGCGTGTATTCAAAATCCATTTCGTAGGGGAGAGCGCCGGCTAGCGCGCGCGGCTCAGACGATTTCCTCTTTGGCGGCATCCCACCCCACCGGCCGCTGCCGGCGATAGCTTTCCACCGCCATGCGGCAGGCGATCGAGACGCGGAAGCCCAGCTCGAACGGACAGTTGGGCTCCTGTCCCGAGCGGATCGAATCCAGAAAATTCTGCGTGTGCGCGTTAGGCGCGGTGCGCGTGGATCCCAGCATCTCCGCGCCGTCCGGACGGTTTACCTTCTGCGGCAGGTAGCGTATTTGCTGGCTCTTCGAAATGGTGCCATCGGTGCCCAGCACGTCTTCCGTGCTGCCCAGTTGATTGTTGCCGAATCCCGAATCCCATGAAAACAGAATCTCTTCGTTATGTTCCAGCGTGACGTTCATGGTGTCCGGTACCTCGCGTCCGTCCTTCCACAGATACACGCCGCCCGCCATGTTCGCCGTGTGCGGGATTTTCAGCCCCATCGCCTTATACCAGAAGGCCAGTTGATGGCACATATTCTCGTAAACGTTGCCGCCGGAATAATCCCAGAAGAAGCGCCAGTTGACGTAGCGGTTGGCGTCGAATGCATGCGCCGGCGCCTCTCCCAGGAAGGCGTTCCAGATGATGTTTTCAGGCGTCATATCCGGAAAGACCGGCCGCGTCCATTGCGGTTTGCTGTGCGGCGTATTGCGATACATGTGCGCGTGAATGGCCGTGATTTTTCCCACGCCGCCCGTCTTCAAGAAGTTGACCGCGTCCCACACCTGGCCGGACGAGCATGCCTGGTGGCCGATCTGCACCGTGCGCCGGCCGGCGTTCTGATAAGCGGCCCGCATCCGCTTGGCGTGCTCCACGCTGAACGCCATGGTCTTTTCCTGATAGACGTGTTTCCCGGCGTCGAGCGCCGCGACGAAGTGCTCGCAATGCAGGTGCTGCGGCGTGGCGATCAGGATCGCATCGATGCTTTTGTCGTCCAACAGGCGGCGGTAATCGAGATAAGTCTTGGCGCCGGGCGCGATGGCCCCGGCGTCTTCCAGGCGCTTGGTATAGACGTCCGCGATGCCCGCGAATTCCGTGTTCGGACAAGCCAGCGCCTCGCGCATGATCTGCGTGCCGCGATCGCCGGCGCCGATAATGCCCAACCGGATGCGGTCGCTGGCAGCCAACACGTTGGGCGCGGCCATGGCGCCGGCCAGGCCGCTGGCCACTTTGCCGATGAAAATCCGGCGAGACTGCATGAAAACTCCTTCCGGGAGCACACGTCACGCGCAGGCGGACGGGCGGATGGGTGCTAAGCATCAGGATAGCATTGTGGGGGAGCCGTGCCGCGATGCGGTGCCACTGAGAGTTGGAGCCCGCCTCTCGGTATTGTAGGCTCCGCGGGACCGGGGGCCCTTTGCACCACGCGAGGCATCGCCTCTCAGGCGTGCGTAGCCATTTCTCGCACCATCGTATCTATCGTGTCCCAGTGTTGCTTGAGACGGAGCCACTTGGGATGCGGCGTCCGGTACGTGTGACAAGACAGAGCTGGATGCTCCAAGCGCGCGAACGATCTCTAGCTCGGCGGGGAGCAGCCCCAATTCGGAGATCGCCTCCTCGATGTGCTCAGCGGGTCGATCTCTCTCTTGATCTACCTTGGCTAGTGTCCTGTCCGTCATAATAGTTGACAATAGCCCCGATTCGTGATGTAATCGGGCATGTTCACTCCGGCGACCCCTCTTTCGATTGATCCGTCGCAAAAGCATGTGT
>Ga0302326_10005792_pt1 | contig 27994 bp, 21 predicted proteins | sample Palsa_T0_3_FD_202264 | JGI IMG/M metagenome (GOLD analysis project Ga0302326, IMG submission 202264) | Peat permafrost microbial communities from Stordalen Mire near Abisko, Sweden - Palsa_T0_3 | ecosystem: Environmental > Terrestrial > Soil > Palsa > Peat permafrost | place: Sweden: Abisko... | reverse complement strand
ATATCCGCACGGTCGACACCGCCCCGATGGCGCTGCTCGGCCAGTTCGTGGGAGTCAAAGGGACGATCAGCACCGACGATTCCCTGAACCTGAAGATGATCGACAACCCCACTCTCGTCGAGCCGGTGGACCAGGCGAAGGTAAATGGAAGCGTCGCAGCCCAGATTCTCCCGCCGAGCCTTTTGCCCCGCTCCTCAGAAGCCAGCACCGGCGGCAATTGAGTCCGCCGCGCGCATTTTGTGTTTGCCCTATTCCGTTAGCCCCCGGCTCTGCCGGGGTTTATTAACCTTCTTAACCCCGGCAAAGCCGGGGGCTAACGGAACCGAGCGCCAAAATCATCCGATCGTGAAGCCCGCGGCACCCAGCCGCGGGCTTTTTTTCTGTCCAGGCATTTGCGCAAGGACTGCGTTATAGGCCGCACATTTCTACACCCGCACGCAAAAACATCCATTTTTCTCCGCAATCGCCTTCTTTACTCGTATAAAGACGCGCCGAATCGGCCGATAGAACCAATGGCGCCGCTGTGGCGCCGGCGGTGTCTAATGATAAATGAGATCAATCCTCTCGCAGGCAGCATCCTGGGGAGCATTCAGCAGCAGCAGGTGTTGGGGATCGAGAAGAATCGCCAACTGCGGCGGTCGAAGGCTCTCGAAAATAACGTCGCCACGGAAGACGAGCAGCTCGAGCACGAAGTGGAAGGGGCTGATGCGGTGAGTTCGATTCGTGACGAGCAGGATCAGCAGGCGCCAAAACGCGAGCTGCCGAAAAAGCCGCAAGACGATAAACCGCATATCGATATTCGGGGATGATCGGCGGGCGGCACATCCGCTCGCGCTGCGCGCCGGGCATGCCCGGCGGCTACTCCGTTTCGCGCGGTCAAAGCCCAGAGCGACGAACGACTCACTCCCTCTCCCGGTACTCCGGGAGAGGGCAGGAAGAAACGCGGGCATTAGCCGCGAAGAGGAGTAAACGGGGAGACGTCTCGCGTTGGATCATTCATTCCGTCACGACAATTGAAACAGAAACACCGCCGCGGCAACGGCGACGTTCAGTGAATCGACGCCCAGTTTCATCGGGATCGTGACGCGGCGGTCGCAGACGTCGATGTACGGTCGATCGAGTCCCTGCGCTTCGTTGCCAAGCAAAAGCGCGGTGCGCGGCTTGCGTCGAAACTCACGCAGTGAATCGGCGGATTCGTCCAAGACGGTCGCGATCAATTCGACGCCCCAGCGCTGGCGAAGTTGCTTGAGGTCTGCCAGGAGGCTCCGGCTGCGCGCGATCGGCAGGCTGAAGACGGTTCCCATGGACACACGCACGGATTGCCGCCAGAACGGATCGCAACAGCGCTCGCCGAGCAGCATCGCATCGGCGGAAAAAGCGGCGCTGATGCGAATCAGCGAGCCGATGTTCTCGGCATTGGCTGTTTCCGGGCAGACGACCAGCGTGAGCGACTCCTTACCGTCGAGCAGCGAATCGAGCGGGGGCGACGCGAGTCTTCGGCCGCAGGCAATCACGCCCGAGTGAAATTTGAAGCCGATCACGCGGTGCACCAGTGCATCCGGCAGCACGTACACCGGTACGTCGGCCGGCACGATCGCGGCCAATGCTTCGGCACGACGCTCGGAAAAGAGCACCGATTCGACCGGGAACGTGCTGGCAAGCAGTCGTCGAACGATGAACTCGCCCTCGGCCAGGAAGCGCTCGCCATCCCGGGCCAGCTCGCGGTCCTTGACTGCGCGATAGGGGGAGAGCCGTGGATCGTCGAGATTGGAAACGCGTTCGATCGGCATCAGGCTTCGCGACGACAATGGTCTATCATCGCAGCACGACATCGGCAAAGTCGTGACGGAGCCGGGAGTCAGCCACCCATTATGGCGTTGCGGTGGCGGCCGCCGGCTTCGCCGACTCCAGTTGTCTCGTAGCCGCGGATGTACATCCGCGGCTACTGTGAACTGAGCCGCTACAGTCGGATGAGGACAGTCTACCAATAGTGCACGGACCGAAATTTGGTGGCGTTCGCAACGATCAATCGCCGTGAATTTGCCGCAGGCGGTTGCTCAGGCGGAGCATGAGCTGAACCCGTTCAAATTCATTCATCCAATCGGCAAGGGTCGCGTTCATTTCGCCGGCATCGGGCGGGGTGATGGCAATCGGACACGCCGGTCCGAGCTTTCTTAATGCGATCGCACGGTAGCGGCTCAGCGATCGATCGCCGAAGAGCGAGCAGAAGGCGAAATCTTCCGCGAGGAACAAAGCCACGGGCACGCGATCGCCGCGGTTGATCTGCAGTTGCTCTGAAAGGTCGCGATGCTGGTCGCGATCGACGATCCGCAGGGCGATTTTCTCCGGGTTGGCTTCGGCGATGCGCGCCGGCAGCGGCACCTGCTGCACACAGTCGCCGCACCAGATGCCGCTGACCACCAGCACATTCATCTGCCGGACGAATCCGGCGGCAACCAACAGTTGTTGATCGCTCAGATGGACGCCATGGTAAAAGTCGGTCCATCGCCGCTGCTGTTCGTCGGTACCGGTCGCCAGATAGTCCGCGTAGGAAAGGGCCGAGGCAAATTTTCCGGCCAAGTCGATCGTGATCATGTGACGGATCAGCCTTTCTCTTGGTAAATGGTCTTTCCAGCCGGGTAACAGATCAGCTCGATCGCGTTGCCGAAAGGATCGTGCAGGTAGATTCCCTGCGTGCCGTCGCGATGCTTGTCGATGGCGATTCCGCTGGTTTTGCTCGCCTCGAGCAATTGCTCTTCGGTCACGTTCATCGCCACGTGCGGCGGATGCTGATGCGGATTCACCAGCGCCAGCTTCTGCCCCCCCACGTTCATAAACGCCCAGCTCGTGTCCTGATACAAAATCTCCGCTCCAAACCGCTCGACGTACCATTTCACGCTCTGAGCGATGTCGTTCGACGGTACAGCCACATGGTCAAACTGCATGAAAGCTCCTTCAGAGAAAGCGTAGCGGGGTGAGGGGCGGAAATCGACAGGGGGCCGGAACCTTGCTGCGGGCGTGTACGCACCGAGGGTGGGAGAAACCGAGGGTGCGAGCACCCTCGGCGTTCGGGGAGAGCGAGCCGATCGCCGCTCCCGAACGCCGACCGGTACTTCCACCGTCGGTTCCGTCCAGGCACCCAATTAGGCGCCGGTTACCGCGAGGCGATTCAGAAGCATTGAGCATGTGAAGATCACCTGCAAGTACCGCCGGGAAGGTGCTAAAATCAGGGAGAGACTCCACAACGCCGTTTATGACCGGAGCTACCGATGGACTTTGACGATGCGATGGTTGGCCGAATTCTGAGCCGGCGAGATGCATTGCGGCTTGCGACGCAAGCGGGGGTGGGCCTGGCGCTGGCGGGCAGGCTGGGACGGATCGTTCGCGCCGCCGCTGATACGACGCAGCCTTCGAGGCGGCCGCTGGTAGTGAGTCCGGCGCTCACCGAAGGCCCGTTCTTCGTGGATGAAAACCTCAATCGTTCCGATCTCACTTCGGGAACGAATCGGCCATCGGTAATCAATGGCCAGCCGCTGGCGCTGGCGTTCACGGTCTACAAGCTAACGGGAAGCGACTACGCGCCGCTGAAAAGCGCGCATGTTGATGTCTGGCACTGCGATGCCAGCGGGGCCTATTCCGATGAGAGCAATCGGATCAACCGGGAGGACACGGCCAAGCAGACCTGGCTGCGGGGATATCAGGTGACCGACGCGGATGGCCAGGTAAACTTCCGGACCATCGTGCCCGGCTGGTACAACGGCCGCACGCCGCACATTCATTTCAAGGTGCGGAATTTCTCCCCTCAAGGAAACGCAACAGCCGAGTTTACGTCGCAGCTTTTCTTCCATGATGCGGACACCGATCGAATCTACGCCAACGCGCCGTACAACGACCACGGGAACCGCGAGCAGCGAAACGAGGACGATGGAATTTTCAGCGAGCGTGAGGCGGATGGAACAACCGCCGGCTCGCATTTGCTGCTCGATTTGAAGAGTGACGGCAGTAAAGTGCTGACGAGCAGTTTCGCGATTGTCCTGACAGATCAAAGTCTGAGCGTCCCGCATGGTCGCCGCCGAGGCCGCGGCGGTCCTCCGGATGGTCCGCCGCCAGATGGAGATTTCGGCCCGCCACCGGATGGCGGACCGCCGCCGCAGTGAGGAGTGGGTGCACGACCGTTGCTGCGCGCGAAATGCGGCTTTCGCAAGACAAGTCAGGGCGTGTCATTTTCGACGCCCGGTCTGAACCGAAGGCTTTGGGTCGAATTCAGGGAGGACTCGATCAGTCGCCTCACACTATGATCGGCATCGACATGAGCGGAGACTGGAAAACACTCGTCGGCGACGCGGGGCTCATCGCGCAATCCGTCGCCCGTCCGGGCGAAGTCATCGATTTCATACAGATAAGTGACAGCCCCGACGACGGCGTGAGCACGTACATGCGATCGACCACGCCGTTCTATCAGCGGGAGTCGTAGACCAGGCTTGGGGTGGGCTCCGCGAATCAAACCCCACCCTGACCCTCCCCTGACCCTCCCCCAGAGTACCAGGATAGTGCAAAAGAGAGTCGCCGAAGGTGTCTCGCACTCGCGAGTCATGGACCCGGGGACGTATGAGCCGCCGACGCCGCCTTATCTAACCCCCCGAAGAACGCGTCAACGGTTTTGCCGGTCATCGAGAAGACGAAAACGTTGGGCAGGATTCCCAGCAGGATTGCCGCGGCGGCGAGGATGGCCAACACCGTGGTCTCGCGCTGGTCGATCTCGGGGAAGTCTTTTTGTTCCGGACGCTCGGGACCGAAGAAAATGCGCTGCAATGTCAGGAGCATGTAGCCGGCGGTGAGAACCAACCCGACCGCGGCGAGGATGGCGAGTGTGAAGATCTTCCCGCGAAGGGCAACGCCGGTGGCGAAGAGCAGAGCGTCCGGCCGCAAGGCCTGGAACAGACCGAGGATGATGAGAGTCTGGCCGACAAATCCGCACAGACCGGGGAACCCGACTGTCGCGAAAAATCCGATGGCGGAGAGCCCCCAGAATCGCGGCATGGTCGAGGCGAGGCCGCCGAAACGGAGCAGGTCGCGATGGCCGGCGCGATCGGAGAGAACGCCGGCGCTGAAGAACATCATCGCGCTGGCGACGCCGTGGGCGATCATCATGAAGAGCGATCCGCGGAAGGCGGCCGGTGTCATCATCGCCGCGCCGAGCGTGATGAAGCCCATCTGGGAAATGGAGCTGTAGGCAAGGAGCCGGTTGAGGTTTGTCTGTGCGATCGCGCAGAGAGCGCCGTAGAGAATGCTGATGGTGCCGATCAGCGCGACGACCAGCCAGAGATGTCTGGCTGCGTCGGGAAAGAAGGGATACGCCACACGAAACAGCGTGTAGCTGCCGATCGGCAGCAGCAGTGCGGCAACGATCATTCCCAGGGGAACGGGCGCTTCGGCGAGAGCGTCGAGAAGCCAGGTATGCAGCGGCACCGCGGCGGTGCTAAGGCAGCATGCAAACAGCAACAGCAGAAAGAGCAGCATCTCCAGATGCCAGTACGGCATCCCCCAGGCGAACTTCGCGGCGAGCAGTGCCGGCAGTTCGAGCATGTCGAAGCTGTGAGCGTTGATGAAGATCGCCACCAGCACGATCAGAGCCGCCACTGAGCCCGTCAGCATGGAGAGGGCGAACTTGCCGGCGGCATATCTCCTCCGCGGACCGCCCCAGACGCGAATCAGCACATAAAGCAGTATCAGGAGGATCTGCAGCCAGACATAGAAGAGGACCAGATCGAGCGAAAGAAACACGCCGAGGATCGCGCTCTCCAACAAAAGCACGAGCGCGAAATACGCCTTGATCGATTTGTCGAGCTTCCACGACGCGGCACAGGTGAGAGGGAAGATGAAAGTTGTCAGCAGGATCAACGGAAGAGACAGGCCGTCGATGCCCAGGAGCCAGAAGACGTGAAACGAGGGGATCAATGCGGCATGCTCGGCGAACCGCACACCGCCGTGACCGGCGGCATTACCGCCAGCGCCGGCCGAGTGGGCGTCGAAGGGGAGAATCAGCACCAGCGAAAACACGAACGCGAGGAGCGTGGTTCCCAATGCCGTCCACCGAACCGATTTTGGTGTGGGAACAAACAGCAGCGCCAGGGCACCAGCGGCAGGGAGAAACAGGAGAATGGAGAGCAGATGGGTCATCGTTTCAGGCCGGCCAGCCGGCCCGCACGCCGAGCAAGCGTGCCTGCACGATTGGGAGAACCATCCACCACCTTTCGATCAAGCCAGTCGCATACGCTGGCGAGCGTTCGAACCGCTCTGGCGACAACGGCGAGGCACAGCTCGTCGAAGTACATCCCATGCAGGAGCCAGTGATAGACCCATCTTACCGGAGGCGCGCGCATGAGAAGACGAGTCGTTGCATATCCGCGCAGGTAGACCAGCACCGCCAATGCGATGCCGAACAGGAATCCCCAGTGGACCCAATGCCGTTCCACCAGCGCGGCGGTCGTCACGACCGCGACCAGCGAATTGTTGTTCTCGCTCGAAAAACCGGTGGGCCAGACAAATTTGAAACCGGGGAAATCTTCGCGCAACTCGAAGAAATCATCGCGCATCTGATTGTCGCGGCAGATCGCCTGGGTTTCCTTGATCGACGACTCCAGAAGTGGCGGAAGATTGAGATATCTGCCGCTGACAATCGACAAAAAAGCCAGCACGCACAGCGGCCCCCACATCATGGAAAACTCCCTCGCCCGGTCGTGCAGGGCGGGGTCGCGCGACTTGCCCCAGAAGATCAGCATCCAGCAGCGGACCATGTAGAAGGCGGTGAGATACGAGACGGCGACCGGCAGAACGAAAAACAAAGCGTACGCGCGGTTGTGACCTTCCCGAAGCGCCGCCGCGGAGAACGCTGCCGCGTGCGTCAGGATCATCGTCATGCTTGACCGCCCCGACAGATACGGCATGCCCGCAATGGCCAGCACGGCGATGCCGAAGGTGATGGCGGTCATCGGCATCTTTCGCCACAGACCGCCGAAGCGCGTCAAATCCTGCTCATCCCCAGCTGCGTAGATCACGCTTCCGGCGGCGAGAATCAGCAGTGCCATGAAGAAGGCGTACGTGATGAGATGGAATAAGCCGCCGATCCAGCTTCCGATCCCCAGCGCCAGCATCATATATCCGACTTGCGAAACCGCGGCATAGGCGAGAAGTCGTTTGAGGTTGGACTGCACGGTCGCCACTACGGCGGCCATCGTGAGCGTGATCAGCCCGACGATGGCGATGAAGAGTTTGGCATTGGGCGTGAGGAGCGGAAAAATCCGTGCGACGAAATAGACTCCGGCAGCGACCGTGGTGGCAGCCTGGAGCAGCGCGTTGAAGGGCATCGGCGCCGCCCTTGTGCCGGGGAGCCAGAACTGCAACGGAAACTGCGCGCTGTTGGCCATCGCGCCCAGGAAGAAGGCGATCCCCGCGAAGGTCAGGAGCCGCGCCCCGAACTCGACGCCGCCAGGGAGAACGACGGAATGGCCGTAGCCGGCGCTGCCCAGATACGTCCAGAGATCGGGCAACGACGCGTTGCCCATGTGGTAAAACAGCACGCCGAGGCCGATCAGAAAGCCGGCATTCCCAATCCCATTGACGAGCACGGCCTTGAGCGCCGCGGCGCCGGCATCCCGAGATTCATCCCAGAACGCAATGAGCAGATACGAGCAGAGCCCCAGCAATCCAAAGCACAGGAAAACGTGCAGAAGCGTTCCACCGAGTACGAGAGCGAGCATCGAGAAACAGAGCAGGGAAAGGTAGGCGAAGAACCGTTCGAAGCGCGCATCGTCGACCATGCAGCCGATGCTAAAGATGTGGACGAGCACGGCCACGAGCGTGATCATCGCGAACATCACGAGCGTCAGGCTGTCGACATAGATCCCCAGATCGAGATAACCGGCGTGGTCCTGGCTGATGCCCCCCGGAGCGGCCGTCAGCCCGATGGGAAGCCATTTCATTGGAATGTTGATGGGGCCGGTCCCGTCGCCCCATTCGCTTCCCTGGTAGTGCCCCGGTTCTGCCTGGAGCCAGACAATCGTTGCGGCGAGCGTGCAGAGGAGGCTGGCGAAGATGAGAACTGTCGCCACCCAGCCGGCGATGGGGTTGCCGAATCGTTTTCCCGCGAAGAGCAGCAGCCCAAAACCGCCGAGAGGCAGGAGGGTGGCGATCAACAGGAGCAATGCGGGAGTCGGCATAGGAATTCAACCGGCCGACAGCAGTGCACCGCTCTCCACTACACGCGCTCCGGACCGATCCACGACGACGAATTGAAATTGCGTCGCCACGCGAAAAGACAAGGCCGCGACAACGCCATCGGCACGCAGGGTGATGAAGCTCATGTCGGTGTTGCGATCCGTGCGGATATGCGGCACGACTTTCCGCATCACCTTGGTCAACGCCTCAATCGGCTCATCACCGCGAAAGAGGTGATCGACAATGGTGAATGCCGCGCAGATCCGGATGGCCTCTTCACCGACGCCCGTGGCGGTTGCGGCGCCGGCCTTACCGTCAACGTACAAGCCGGCTCCGATGATCGGCGAATCACCGACTCGGCCGGGCAGCTTGAACGGGGTACCGCTGGTGCTGCATCCGCCAGCCAATCGGCCCCTGGCATCGAGCGCGAGCAGGCCGATCGTGTCGTGGCCGGGAGGGGCCGGCGAGTTGCTGCGTTTCCATTGGGCGTATTTCTCGGCTGACCTTGGCGTAAGGAGGTCGGTTTCACCAAAACTCTGCTGCCTGGCAAACTGATCCGCGCCCGCACCCACCAGCAACACGTGGGGCGTCTTTTCCATCACCCGGCGGGCGACGCGAATAGGGTTGCGCGTCCGGCTCAAACAGGCCACCGCGCCGCATCTGCCGCGGTGGTCCATGATCGAGGCATCGAGGGTGACGTTTCCCGATGCGTCCGGCAGGCCTCCCAGGCCGACGCTCTCGATCTCGGGATCATCCTCGCAGACGACCACGCCCTCCTCAACCGCGTCCAAAGCGGATTTTTGCCCGCAAAGGGCTCGCCAGGCTGCTTCCGCCGCCGAAAAGGAGAATTTCCACGTGGAGATGACGATCTGATTCATAGGTGCTGATCACTTCGCGCGCGGATGGTGGCAGCCGCGTTATATAGCGGACCACCCATGCACGGGAAGGGGTCAGTTCAATCCGGGGGTCAGTTCAATCCGGGCTCGGGCTCCCGGCCGGCAGGCTCCATGGTGGCAAGAGCCGAGGCAAGGGCATCGACAGTTTGCTCCACCCGCCGGCGCATGTCGGTTTCGGCCAGGAGTTTCTGCCGCAGCGCGACGTCTTCGAGGAAGTTGAACGCAACCAGGTCGGCGATCTGCGCGGTGGGAAGCGGGCCGCGGATGATCCGCCGAAACTGATCGGCGATCGCGCCACCCCACGTTGCCCAACCCTTGCGCCCCAATGGTGTTTCGTCGAACATGGCCGCGAGCCGGCGGCGCTGTTCGTCCAGGTCGACTTCCATTACCACCGTTTCCCGAAGCGCTTCCAGCTCGGCTACGCGGTACTGCTTGCCCTCGAACTCCCGCACGATGCGGGCGCGCACGACTCCCTCGAGCAGGAAGTTATACGTGCCGTCCGCGAGCCTCTCATGCGAGAGAATCCGGCCGGCGCAAACGACCGGCTCGATCGGAGGTTGCTGGTAATAGTTCTTCTCCCATCCCGGCTTCAGTAGCGCCATCGCCACTTGGCCGTCGCCGTGCAACGCATCGGCCGTCATCGCTTTGTAGCGTTCCTCGAAGATGTGCAGGGGGAGAATCGCGCGCGGAAACAGAACCACGTTTGGCAGCGGGAAAAGCGGCACGGCCGAGAGATCGAAGCTCTCATCGGGGACGCTGTCCATGCCCTAATCGTAGGCTCCAGAGGCAGCGGAAGCCGGGGGAAAGGGTTCGGGGTTCGGGTTCAGGGTTCAGGAGAAATACGGAAGACGCAAACACTGATCCGATTCAAAGCCGAATATGGATGAGGAATGACCGGGCGGACTCAATCTCAACACGCCCCGAGTCGCCCAGACAGTTTTCACCTGGCGAACACCGCTTGCCGTCGAAGCCGCGGATGTACATCCGCGGCTCCGCGCATTTCCCCCGCTGCACTCCAAGTTGAGTGCTCTCAACGGCCGGGGCGCGTGAAACTGCATCAAAGCCTTAGCTGTTCGGGGCGCGCGGCCGTCGAACTCGGCTTCTGTCATTCGGATTTCGTTATTCGGGCTTGATTCTGGTTTTGGGTTTCGTCATTCGGATTTCACCTGAACCCTGAAACCTGAACCCCTGAACCCTACTGGCTATCAGAGCCCCTTGAGCTCGCGCTCGGCCTGAGCCCAGTTCTGTTGCTCGGAACCGCCCTTGCCGGATCGCCAGATCTCATAGGCGCGAATGGCAATCGCGTCGCGGCTGACTACCGGGCGGGCGGGCATCGCCACAGCCTTGGGCGGAATCACGCTATTGCGGACGGGGGTAACCGAAACGGGGGCGGACTTCGCGGGGATCGACTTTACGGGGGTGGACTTCAAAGGTTTACGTGCAGCCATCTTGATACTCCTTGGTTCGGATCACAAAGCAATCGGTTCCAGGCATGGATGAGGAATCCTTTCCCATCCTGCCTCAACTTTCATGTAGCAGAATTATCGGTCGTTGGCAACGGTTCGGTACAATTTATTCGCCTTGAGCCGCTCCAAAACTAAGCTACTTCCCCGCCAACCGTTCCCGCAGCAGCTTGTTTGCCACGGCGGGGTCAACTGCACCGCCGTTCTGCTTCATAAACGCTCCCATCGCCTGCCCGAGCTGCTTCTCGGTATAGCTTTGGCCAGCGAGAAAGGCCTCCACCAGCTTCCGCGTTTCCTCCGGCGAAGCCTTTTTTGGCAAATAACCGTCAACAATGCCGATCTCTTGATCCAGCGTCGCGACTTCCTGTGCCTTTCCGAGCTTTTGATACTCCTCCCGGCTTTTCCGCAGTTTTTTGGCGTAGGACGCGACAACTTCCTCGGCTGTGGTCGGTTTGGGCGCCAGATCGATGTTTTTGACATCGCTCAGCAGCATCCGGATTACGCTCAGTTTCTGCTTCTCGCCAGCTTTCAGAGCGGCCTTCATGTCATCCTGTAATTTCTGCAAAAGTTCCATCTTTGACTCCACAAGGCGTTTGGGTACACTAACCATCCTACTGAGGGCGCATCCTTACCGCACCTTCGACGGCCACATTTTAGCTTGGAAACTGATCGAAGCGTCTGGCACGTCGCGCCCCCGTTACAGGGTCTCTCTTTCTCATGCATCTTCAGCGAACCCCGAGGGTTGAACACCCTCATCGCCGGCGTTTCAATCACCAACGGCCAGTGCCACCTCAGCATGGACCGCAGATGAATAACGGACACGTGGAAGGAATCCTTCATGTCGCCGACGAGCGGCAGGACGGCCAGCTTCGCGACCCGGCCCATCTGCTGCGCCCTGCCCGCGGCAACCTCATCGTGCCGCGCCAGCTCATCCGCGACATGCGCCTGCGCCCCGGGCTGTTGCTCAGCGGCCAGCCGCGCGGCAGAGTGCTCGGACACATCGACACCATAGAAGGCCGCGCGCCGGCCGATTACACCAACAACGTCAACCTCTACGACGCCACCGCCCTCGATCCAGCCCCCGCCCTGCGCCTGGAGCACAACCCCGCCGAGCTGACAACCCGCATCATCGACATCCTCGCCCCGGTCGGCTTCGGACAGCGCGGCCTGATCGTCGCCCCGCCGCGCACCGGCAAAACGATCCTCCTGCAGAACATCGCCCGCGGCGTCGCCGCCAACTATCCCAACGCACACTTGGTCCTCCTGCTGATCGATGAACGCCCCGAGGAAGTCACCGACATGCGGCGAAACGTACCCGGGATGGTGTACGCCTCCTCAAACGACAACACCATCGACAAGCACCTGGATCTCGCCCAGCTGGTGATCGAACGGTGCAAACGGCAAGTGGAATTTGGCGCGGACGTGGTCGTGCTGATGGACTCGCTCACCCGCGTCGGCCGGGCATTCAACGCCGGCGGGCCCAGCGGTGGCCGCACGATGTCCGGCGGTCTCGACAACCGCGCCCTGGAAATCCCCAAGCGTCTCTTCGGCGCCGCCCGCAAGCTCGAACACGGCGGGAGTCTGACCATCCTGGCAACTTGCCTGATCGACACCGGCAGCCGGATGGATCAGGTGATCTTCGAGGAGTTCAAAGGCACCGGCAACATGGAGCTGACGCTGGATCGTAATCTGGCCAATCAGCGGATCTTCCCCGCCCTGAGCATTCCCGATTCCGGCACGCGCAAAGAAGAGAAGCTGATGGACGAGCGCTCCCTCGCCGCCAGCCGAAGCATCCGCCGACATCTCATGTCAATGGCCCCCGCACAGGCAATGAAAACGCTTCTGGAAGTTCTCGCCAAGCACAAGACCAATCAGGCGCTGTTCAACACGATGCGCGTTTGAGCGTCACGAATCTGGCATTATCGAGTTGAATTTCCTGCCGTTGATCCAGCCGCACGAGCGATTGCTCGATTGCCGATTTGAGCTTTGTTCCCGTTCGCGAAAAGCCCAGGAATCGAGCGGTCGCTTCAGTCAGCGCGTCGAACGGCAAGCCGAACTGCTGCTGCAATACCAGCCGCACGGCGGCGTCAAACTCCTCGGGGCAGATTCGCTCCGCATCGGTCACCGGGCAATCCCCGCCGCGATGGCGGACCGGAGCCTCGGATTGCCCCGCCGACCAGAGAAAATCCCCGCGACGCACAATCGTTCCGGACGCGATGGCGGAGTCCATCCCCCGCTCAAACGCCTCGCGCGGCCGGGCGGAGGCCTTGGCGCCGAACATCTCGGTGCAGACGTGCAGGGCCTCTTCGGAATGAATCGGTCCTTCCGTCTTCACGATATCGTTTATCGTCTTTGCGAGCTGAGCGGGTTTCATCGCCAGCAGCGATGCGGCGGTGCCGCGAGCTTTGTCGTTGCGATCGTGGCGATACTCGATCACGCCTGGCGGTAGATCCGCGTTGTCGGTCTTCAACGGCGCGCTCTTGCCCCCTCTCCCGGTACTCCGGGAGAGGGTTGGGGTGAGGGTGATTTCGTCAGTCGCGCGCCGTTGGTTCTCGAAATCAGCCTCACTCCTGCCCTCTTGCGGAGTACCGGGAGAGGTGGGTCTTCGGGGTTTCTCGGTCTCGCCGGTGGTCCGGACGGGGACCGCCGCATGGCAATGCGGCGGCTTTTCCGTAGAGACTGGTGCTTTCTTTAGTTCGTCTAGATGATCGAGAACGGCTTTCAGTGTCATTTGCGGGCGATGAAACCAGTCGGTCGACCAGATGCGCTGAATCGTCCAGCCCAGGCTCTCCAGCACCGCCTGGCGTAGACGATCGCGATCGCGGGCTGTCGGTGAACTGTGATAGGTTGCACCGTCGCATTCGATCCCGAGCAAATAGCGCCCTGGCGCGCGCGGATCGACGACGGCCAGGTCGATGGCGAATCCCGCGCAGCCGACCTGCGCGTGCACTTCCCATCCCTTGTCGCGCAGCGCTCCGCAGACCGTCGCTTCGAAATTCGAAACGTGATCCCCGCCGGGAACCAGCGCCTCTTTCAATCGACCCTGCTCTGCGGCCGAGAGATACTCCTTCAATGCAACGACGCCGCGTGCCTGCGTCGCGCCCAGATCGATGTCGTCGGCACGAACGGAGCTGAAGACGACGCACCGCTGGCGGGCGCGGGTCACCAGCACGTTGAGCCGTCGCCAACCTCCCTCGCTGTTGAGCGCACCGAAAGCGACGTGGAGCCGGCCATTGCTGTCTTTTCCGAAACCGATGCTGAGGAAGATCACGTCGCGCTCGTCGCCCTGAATGTTCTCCAGGTTCTTCACGAAAAACGGATCGGCGACGGCGTGCCGGGCGAAAAACTCCTCGACCCGCTCATCTTGATGCGAGCGGCGCAGCCGTTCGATCTCATCCTCAATCGCCCGCTGCTGCGGCTGATTCAGCGTTCCCACGCCAAGCGATTGCTCGGGCGTCCGTAGCGCATGGCTGATGACCGCTTCAGCGACGGTCCTGGCTTCAATCGGATTGAAACGTCCCGCCCCGCGCAGATAGACCGAATTTTCCACGTAGCGAAACGCCAGGCCCATTTCGGAGCAATCGGTATGCGGGCTGGGAAAGACGCGAAGGCGGTCATCGTAAAACTCGTGGTTGGAAAACTCGATCAAGCTGCTGTGCCGGCTGCGATAATGCCAGCGCAAGCCGCAACGGTGCGGCAATCGGACGATTCCGAGCGACAAAATGCTTTCCAGATCGATGCAATGGACGACCGGATCGTCGTCGGCCTGTGGCTGCTCGGGATCGTTGCGGGCAAAGAAATTGGTGGGCGGCAGCTGCCGTTCGTCCCCGACCAGGAGCAGCTGCCTCCCGCGGGCGATTGCACCGTAGGCATCGGCCGGCTCGACTTGGCTGGCTTCGTCGAAGACCACCAGATCGAACGTGACGCCGCCGGGCGCCAGGTATTGCGCCACCGACAGCGGGCTCATCATGAAGCACGGCTTGATCGATTGCACGACTTCGCCCGCGGCGGCCAGCAGCTTCCGCAAGGGCATGTGCCGTGATTTCTTGCGAATCTCCGCCTGCAGCATTCCCAGTTTCGAAAGGCGATGGGCCGGCTGCTGCGTCCCCTGCCGGCGCGATGCGAGTTTCTCGGCCAGCCGTTCCCGCGTGAGCTGGATCCATTGGCGATCGAGCTCGCGAAATTTCTCGATCACCGATTCGTGATCCTGCCCGCGAAACCCGCGCAAGCTTTCCCGCTGCGCAAACGCCTCCTCGACCCACAGGCGATGGAAATGCCGCCGGAATACCGGAGCCAATCGGCCGCGGGCGAGGCTTGCATCGCCAAACAGCGCCCAGTCGACGTAAGAGCGCAGCGAAGTGTTGGAGCATTCAGTGACGCAACGGCGAAGCTCGATCCACTCGTCGAGCCGCTCGATTTGCGCGGGCAGATCGGACAATCTGCCGGCCAAAGCCGGTAGATCCGCGCTGGCCAAAGCGGCTTTCACGGGCGGCTTCAGAATCTGCGGCGAGCCACCCCCTCTCCCGGTACTCCGGGAGAGGGCAGGGGTGAGGGTGATTGGAGCGGAAGGAGTCGTCGAAGTTGCCGAAGAAATCCCCTGTGAATTCGAGCGGCTCTCGACTTCGGAATCACCCTCACCCCAACCCTCTCCCGGAATACCGGGAGAGGGGGCGGGAAGTCGGTTTACAAGCCAACGTTGCTCATCGCTGCCGATGGATTCGAGCCATTCGTGGCTGCAATCGGCCAGGTGATTCAACGCCTCCTGCACCGCGTTGGCTGTCGACGCGAGCGGGCCGCGATCGGCGGCGGTGAGCCATTTGCCAGCCGCGGCGGCATCCAGATGTTGCGACAGAATCAGTTTGCGAACCGCCAGAGCCCCGGCGGCAAAGCGCTCCAGCGCCAGCCAGTCTCCGTCGATTCCTTTCCATTCGCTACCGAACATAGGGCCCAAATCGTTAGCCCGTGCTTCGATTCGTTTCCGCAACGCCCCGCTCTCGATGAGAGCTGAGAGGGACTCCAGTTCACTGCCTGCCGGCGGCAGTGCTTGGCCCTTCATTGCAGCTTTGAGACACTTCCCATCCGCATACCAGGACGGACGGAAGAATCGCAGCAGGGAAAGATGCTGCGCCCTCCGGCGCGTGAGTAGATCGCTCCATTCCTGCTCCTCCGCCGAAGGGATGAACAGCGCCTGCCATACATTTTTCAGCTCCTGCCGGCGCTTTCCGAGTTGCAGCCACTCGTTTAGCTCGGCGTTGGGTGCATCCCAGTGGCACATCCGCCCCCGGCTGTGGGGTTCGCAGCCGGGGGCGGCTGTGCCATACGAACGGTCGGCCTCAGAACCGGGGACGTTCGTGCCACATACAACTTCCGCGACGGACGCCGGCGCGTCGATCAGTGCCGCAGCGGCGGTGTGTCGCTCCTCGCATGCCATGCGTGTCGTGGGGGCGGCAACGCCGAGCATTGTTGCAAGCGCGCCGGCTGCTTCGAGGAGAGTGCCGATCGCCTGAACCAGGGCATCGCAGGCAACTTTGATGCGTTGTTTTTCCCGCAGCCCCGCGCTGGCCAGCCAAACGCCTCGCCAGGGATGGGCCGACTCGTCGCCCACGCGCGCCAGGCAGCGATCGAGGCCGGTCAGGCGTTGATCGGCCTCGGTCAGTTGCTGCGACGACCATCCCATGACATCGGGAATATCGCAGTGCGCCTCGGGTTCGCCAGCCAGGCCAATGGCCGACGACATCGCCTCAAACGGCGAGATCGCCAGGGCCCCCAGCGGCGTGTGCAAATCGTGGTGATATGCATTGAGCCGGTCGCGGGTCTGGCGCAACTCTTCGGCGGGCGCGAGGGGCACCGGCCGCGGCGTGGAGTCGCGCTCCAGCACCCGGTTGATCTCTTCCAGCACCGCCCGCTTGCTCGCCTGCCGGCTGTGCAGCTCCAGCACGAAATCGCCGAGTCCCGCTTCAGCCAACCGGCGCTTCACGACTTCCAGTGCCGCGGATTTTTCGGAGACGAACAGGACCGTTTTCCCCGCCGCGAGCGACTCGGCGATGATGTTGGTGATCGTCTGCGACTTGCCGGTTCCCGGCGGCCCATCAATCACCAGGCTCAAGCCCCGCTTGGCGGCGAGGATTGCCGCCTGCTGGCTGGAGTCTGCGTCCACGACTTGGAAGCAGTCGGCCGGGTCCACCATCTCATCAAGCTTGCTCGGGTCGGGAATGCCATCGCCATCGGGAGTCTCGGACGAGGTGCCGATCGTCAGGCTTTGAATCAGCGCATGCTCGGCAAGGTGATCGGCGGCGGGCCAGTTGCGCGGGTCCAGATCGCGATACATCAGCAGCTTGGAAAAACTGAACAAGCCAAGATGAATCTCCGGCGTATATTTCCAGCCCGGCAACAAGCCGATCGCCTCTTGCGCGACCTTCAGATAACCCTCCAGGTCATCCTTCTCCGCATCGAACGTCGGCATCGAAAAATTGAATTGGTTCTGGCACAGCTCGACGAGCGATGGATTGGCCAGCACGTCGTCATCAAACGCCTGGAGTGCGTACCGGGCATTGACGGTTTTGCGCTTCAACTCGACCGGCACGAAGATCAGCGGCGCGCGGGACGATTCGTCGGCGGAGTCGACGTCGCGCCATTCGATGATGCCGAACGTCAGGTAGAGAATGTTGCACCCTTGCTCCTGCAGGGCGCTGTTCGCCTCGCGTGCCAGGTTCACCAGGCGAGTTTGCAGCTTCTCCCCTTCCAGCGCCGTTTGCAGCTTGGTGTCGCGGTGCCGTTCGGCCGGAGGAGCGTCGGCCACCGGCGCCAACGGCAGCGCCGTTGTCTCGGTTGGCATGGGCGTGGAGGAAGTCGTCGACATGGCACGCCCGCTTTCCCCCTCCCCTGGTACTTCGGGGGAGGGTTGGGGTGGGGGCGGCGTTGCTTCTAAAACGGGAATCGTGCCCGAAGGAATGCTCTCGACAACGCCTCCAGCCTTCCCTTCCTCCAGAGTACCAGGGGAGGGAACAGCGGAGTCGCTGGTAGTGGCTGCGATCAATCCCGAAGGAGTTGATAACACCTCGGCCGGAGCCGTTGGATTCTCTTCCTCCCCTGACACTCCGGGGGAGGGCTGGGGCGGGGGCTCTGTCGCCTCCAACGGAGGAGAGTTGTCCGGATGACTTCCCTCGACCCCGCCCCCACCCTGACCCTCCCCCGGAGTACCAGGGGAGGGGAAAGCACCGGGAGAGGGGGAAGCAGGCTCGCCGACTGTGCCCTGAGCCTGTCCTGACGCGGCACCGCGCTCTCCTAACGGCGCTTCGGCTGCGATCACACTGCGAGCTTCCGGCGGTGCTTCTTCGAGCGAGAGAAACTGCAGCGTACGCCCGTCATCAACCAGCAGGCGATAAACCTGGCCCGGCAACTCATCGACGATCTGCAGCGTGCGCTGGCCGGTTGCGCGATGGTTCAGGAGCCGATTGTTCCGGCTCAGGTCCAGCAGCCGACGACGAACCTCTTCTAGTTTCGTGGCAATCAACAAACTGTCCCGTAAGAAAAACAGGTGAGCGAACCAACCCGGCGAAGCTTACCCCCCGGCCGATTGACCGTAAAGGTGAACCCTCATTGCGTTTTAGAGCATCTCCACTTGGAGCGTAGCGGCGGAAATGCGCGGAGCCGCGGATGTACATCCGCGGCTTCGACCAGCGAGCGATACACGTCAGGTGAAAACGCTTTAGCCCCGAAAGGCGTTACGAGCATCCAGATCAGCGACCCGGCTACAGGACATTATTTCGCCAGCGTCGCCACGAGCCGCCAGACGAGATGCGGCGAGATCGGCCGGGCACGATGCCGATTGAATTCGTTGACAAGTTCTTCGAAGCGCGGCGTGTACGGCAGACGGTCGCGCTTGCCGATCGCATCCCCGAGGAGGTCGCGGAGCTGCGCCTTTTCCTCGTCTGAAATCTCCGGCGCGGCGGAGCGCGCTTCGCCAAGCCGCGGGAGTTTGCCCCCCTTGCGGAGATTCAGCAGATGCCGCCAGACTTCCTGGCGGGAGGGTTTCGTGTCGGGGTAATGAGCGCAATAGTTGGAGTAGAGGGTCTCGAAATGCGGCGTATACGGAAGATCGTCGGCCGTGCGGCCGAGCTGCTCGTACGCCGCGATCAATGCCGCGCGCCTGGCGGGAACCGCCGGCTCGATCCCTGAAAAAAGCGATCCGGCCGAGCGGCCGTCCTCAATCGCCGCCGAGGCCGTTGCTCCGGCCGTTCGATCCGTGCTTCGATCCAGCAATCGCAGCACGTTTCCAAACGGGTCCTTCACTTCGGCGCGGTATCCGTGCGTCGCTGCAATGGGCGGCCCGGCGAAGCGGAGTTTGAGAACTGCACGGCGCTCATACAGCTCCCGCACGCTGTCTACCAGATAATAAATCGCCTCGGCCGGCAACTCCGGATCGGCGTGGACGATCAGTTCCGTGTCCGCCTCGGCCAGTCTGAAGCTGGCCACGCGCCCGTCATTGCGAACCAGCGTGAGCCCCAGCACATCCCGATAATATGACACGGCCCCCGGGACACTTGCGACGCGGAGAATGACGCGATCGACCCGGCGAAGCATTTTCGGGCTCAGCAAAAATCCGAATGACGACACCAGAAACCAGAATCAAACCCGAATGACGAATGACCGAAACAGAGTCGCTACGGCTCGATCCCGCCAACGACCAACGTGTCTGAAGCGTACTCAACACCACCGAAGTTCGGGCCGCACACGCGTCGAACTCGGTTTTGGTCATCCTGGTTTCGTCATTCGGGCTTGATTCTGGTTTCTGGTTTCGTCATTCGGGTTTCCCGTAAGCTCGGGTCACGCATTTCCAATCGCGATGGTTCCAACCGTGGCGGCTGCGGATGAGTCGTCTTCCAGCGACTGCTTTTCGTTGCTGGTCGGCGCATGATACCCGCCGCGGAGGACGAAAACTCCAGCCAGCAGGTTCCAGAACATGGCTCCCAGGCGAATCGACATCGCCAGGGCGATCGCCTGGCTCGTCGGAACGCCCTGGGCGCGCGTGAGTTCGATGGCGAAGAACTCCATGACGCCGGCGCCCTGCGGGCTGATTGGGATCGCCCCGACCAGCACGATCACGGGCACCGCGACCCAGTAATAAAAGAACGGCAAATTCAAGCCAAACGCACGGCCCGCGAAGTAGGCGGAGATGATCGTGGTCACGTGGACCGGGAGCGTCATGATGACAGCCCAGATCGGAATCCACGGACGACTTCCGTACAGATGCAGCGCCTCCACTCCATTGGCCACTTGCCTCTGCAACGGCAGCCGCGCCAGGATCCAATCCACGCCCAGGACCTTGCGCAGATGCGGATGGTAGAAGACAAACGCGCCGACCACCGTCGCCGTCAGCATTGCTCCGCAGGCGATGGCGATCCGGCGGCAGTCGGGAACATTGAACTGCAGTGAGGCCATGACGCCGCCAAGAACGATCAGCGCGAGCAAACCCAGGGCGCGGTCGATCAGCACCGACAGGATCGCTCGGGTGCGCCAGATCGTGTGCTTCGCGGCGTAGTATGCCTTGACCACATCCCCGCCGGTCGATCCCGGCATGAACGTGCCGTAAAACGCTGAAACCATGCAGATCACAAACGTTCGCCACTGGCCGATGTTGATGTCCAACACCCCCAGCAGCATGTGCCATCGGCGCGCAGTAATCAGATATGCAGTCGGCAGCACCGCAAGCGCCGCCAGCAAAAACCAGGGATTGGCGGCCCGGACGAGACGGCTGAGCCCGATGTCCACCCGGGGATAGGGAACCGTTACCTTATAGACCCCCGCAACCTTCGCCGGATCAATCTCCTCCGGCTTTCCGTCGCGGCTCACAATCAACGCGGTAGGCAGCACCCGGTCCGGTTGTTCAGTGGGCAATACCGCCAGCAGCTTTTCTTTCTTCAAACTCCCATCGGAAAGGCGCGTTTGAAAGATCGACCCATCCGGCTTGATCCAGACCTGGTCCCGCGGAACCCAGTGGGTGTGCGGCCCGGAACTGGGATCGACGATCTCAAAACTGCTGTTCGTGTCTTTGGCGTCATTCAGCACGCGCACCGCTCGCGGCTGATGCGTCTGGGGATCGACGATCAGGACGCGATCCTGAAAGGACGTCTTGGCAAGCACCCACCAGACTCCCGCAACCGCGATGCCCCATCGCAGAATGAATGTTGCTGTCTTTTTCGTTCGCGGACTCATAAGCTCACAGTTTGTTCGGTTGCAGACCCAGTTTCACAGAAAGCCGGGGCGTTTGCCGGCCCGGCTCCTTGTTCCTATCGGAAAACACGCTAGTGTATCGCCCGTTTTTAGCAACCATAGGAGTATGATGTCTCTAATTCCCGCACATGGCGGCAAATTGATCAACCGCATCCTGGACCTGGACAAAGGATCCGCAGCCAGCACGGCCGCTTCCACCCTCAGATCCGTCACACTCTCCGCCCGGGAACAATGCGATCTGGAAATGATCGGCATCGGCGCCTTCTCCCCCCTGACCGGGTTTATGGGACGGGAAGACTTCGAGTCTGTCTGCAAAGCCATGCGCCTTGCCAACGGGCGCGTCTGGCCGATCCCGGTGGTGCTCTGTCCCCCCGATGACGTCACCGCATCGATCAAGGAAGGGGAAAAACTCGCCCTCCGGGACGATCGCGGCAACCTCCTGGCGACGATGACCGTCCGTCAAAAATACCCGCATGACAAAAAGCTTGAAATCCCGAGCGTCTATCGCACCGAAGACCCCGCTCATCCCGGCGTCGCCATCGTGCAGAAGCAGGGGAACACCTGCCTCGCCGGCGATGTGGATGTGATCAATCCCAACTACGATCCGGAGTTTCCCGATCATCGACTCGCCCCGGCACGCACCCGCGAGGCATTTGCCTCGCGCGGCTGGCAGACCATCGCCGCGTTCCAAACCCGCAATCCGATTCACCGCGCCCACGAATATCTCACCAAAGTCGCCCTGGAAATGACCGACGGGCTGCTCATTCATCCGGTGGTCGGCGAAACCAAGGCCGACGACATCCCCGCCGACGTCCGCATGGAGTGCTACCAGGTCCTGATCGACAACTATTACAACAAGGATCGCACGCTTCTGACGGTCATGCCCCTGGCCATGCGCTACGCCGGCCCGCGGGAAGCGGTTCTTCACGCCCTGATCCGCAAGAACTACGGCGTCAGCCACTTCATCGTCGGCCGCGATCACGCCGGCGTCGGCAACTACTACGGCACGTACGACGCCCAGAAAATCTTCGACGAGTTCAAGCCCGACGAGATCGGCATCACCCCGCTCAAATTCGAGCACACCTTCTACTGCAAGAAGACCCAGGCGATGGCAAGCCCGAAGACCACCAATTCCGCCAACGAAGACCGCGTGATTCTCAGCGGCACCAAAGTCCGCGACCTGCTCCGCGCCGGCCAGCGGCCGCCCGCGGAGTTCAGCCGACCGGAGGTGGCGGATGTGCTGATCCGGTGGGCAAAGTCGTTGAGCTGATACGGGACCGGGCCTCGCCGAGCCATCGGCCTGCCGGCCTAGGCTATCAGGTTTTTGGTAGTAGCGTCGGCCGGCAGGCCGATCGCGGGTCACTAGCGGCGGTGCATGCAAAAATACGACCTGCGATTCGGTCGTTTGACCGCGTTCACATCAGTGCGTAATCTTACACGACTGAACCAAGTGGAGGCGAAGCTTGGCGGTTTATCTTTTCACATATCATGCGTATCGGTCGTGGAACGCGGATCATCGACGGGGATACACAAGGAAAGATGAAGGGGTTCTACCTCCGGATGAGCAGAGGGCGCACTTTTACAATCGAAACGCCAAACAGCCGCCGGTGAAATTTGATCGAGCGATGCAGGCGGTTCTGATTGCCGGGGCGGCCGATATTTGTCGCCACCGCGATTGGCGGTTTCATTCCAGCGGAACCGACCCGACGCACAGTCACTTCCTGATCAGTTGGAAACAGTTCACGCCCTGGAATGACGTCAGCGACAAGTTGAAGAACCTATTGAGTCTGTTTCTTGGCCGACTGGCCAAGGAAACAGGGCGGCGCTGGTTCGCCGCGCAGCAAAGCCGCAAGCGCGTCGCAACGCAGCAACACTTTGATTTTTTGGTGACGCGATATCTGCCGGATCAGCGTGGTTTGTCCTGGACCGAAGGCGAAGCACTGCCGAAAATTCCAGATGGCATTCTTTAGGTTTGTGGTGGTTTTCATCGCGGAGGGTGCGGGTTGATCTGCCATGTGTTGAACCTGCGGGGGGAACGGCGACCTGTTTTGCCATGAGAGGACTTTGCGGCGTTTATCTTCACTCCGGCCAAGACGCCGTAACCCTATTCCTCCACCTCGATTTTGATCGAGTGCGTGATCGGTTTGACTGCGGCGCCCGACGCCTCGACGAGTGATTGATCTTTTTTTCTCATTTGTCGTCTATAGCTGCGAGGACGTGAAAATAGTCGCAAGCGTTTTCTCGATTCACCTATCTATCAGGTTGCAAACCTCTCCTCGTTCACTCTTTAACGCCCATTGACCGCCAAATGCTACATCGAATTTTTCCGGTGTGCGGTTGGTTAACCTGATGACGGCGGTGATGGTCGAAGCTGAAGTCACCGTCCAAAGCCCAGACGTGCTGTGCCAGCCTGCGGTCACTGTCCCGTCCGCGTTGAGAGTGAACCACGCGTCCTTCAGATTATGGTCGGGCCAATCCCACTTGGTGCCTATTAGTCGTTTTCTCAATTCCTCGGGCGTGGCCACTTTGACCGGGGTACCAGGGCTACCCGATAAATCTGCTGGGGCGCCTGCGGGCGACGTTTCGTCGTTAGGCTGCCCCTGCTGGGCACCCGTCGGCCGTCTGGGGGACGGATGGGATTCACCGGGCGGCATTGGCACAACCGGTGGATCGCCCAATACCGCAGATTCGTCAATCGGCGTCAGATGTAGCACGCCGGCTTCCTAGTCAAGCCGACACAAAAAGTGGCGCTGGAACGAACCACCCAATAGGTCCGGCCCACGTATTGAACTGGGAGGGTCAATGAGACATTCGATGTTGCTTCCTGTGAACACTCCGACTTGGATCGACGGTACGACAATCAATCTGTCTTTGACCTGGCGACCGTCTGCGACGGTCGACACTACAGTTGGATCGTCATCAGCGGCACGAAGCCCGAACTCGGCGGCCGTCTCTGCGCTGAGAGACACAGCCGAAGCGCCGGAATCCCAGATCATCTCGCGGGTCTTTCCATTAATGGTCACTTCCACGACTGGCACGCCATTTTCCATGCGAATCGGGATGCCCTGAACCGCGATGTCGCTGACGCACTTTTTTACGAACGCGACGTCGTCGGAAAAAACCTTCGAAGGACCGAGCTTCACCGGCTGAGCAGCACCCAAATCATATGTTTCGATCGCGGCCTTGAGCGCCGGGTCTCGCGCAAGAGCGGCGTAGACGGCGACGGCCGCATCCGCGCGTTGCGCGGCTGCCAACGCAGTGTCAGTGAGAAGGGACTGCGAGTCTGCGACCATTCCTTCTTTCTTCTTAAGCTCATCGATTTGCGTTTTGCGTTGGTTCGCCTGTCTGAGCGTGTCGTTAAATGGGACGACCAACTGGTTGTACTGGGTCGGATCTCCTTTAACAGCCTGCATCTTCTGGTCCAAGCTTGCCAGCTGCGCTTCGAGATGGTCGAAGGCATTCGTGGCCGAGTCGATCGCACGCGAGATGCTGTTGCGAGAAATTGTCTCGAATGTGATTTTTGACTTCAGAGCATGAACCGAGAGCGCCACAGCATGAATTTCGCGTTCCTCTGCCGTGATGAGCAAAAAGCCGGTCCTCGTCAATCCGTGCGTCTTGAAGACTTCTTCGGGCCCCGACTGTTTCGCCGCCTGGTCCGTAGTTGGTCTAGCGGCGACCGCCGCTCCTTGTGTGGCGAGAACGAAAACAAACAGAAGCCCCCCAAAGGTGTTTCTCAAGACGATTTTGAAGACGGATGGCTGTTGCATGGCGCCTCGCTTCGAATATTCAGCTACTGCAGCTTGGAAAGAGGCCCGCGTCACCTTCAACACGTCTCGGCCTTGGGGGAGCCCAACAAACCGCTGCCGTTTTTTTCTACGAAAAGATCTGGTCGAAAATGTAATGCGAACAGCTTTTCGATTTTACCGCGGTAGGGCGTTCTCGGCCATCATTCTGTCGACCTGTCTCGGCCCTACGGGCGTGCGCGAATTTCCGGCTGGCCTAACTCCCGCCAAGAATATGGGTTTATGGCGTTCACACGAGGATTGAAGTTTCGGACAAGCGGGGTCAATCACAGATGTCGACGTGGGTCTAAAGTACGCATCGCCCTGATGAAAAGCTCTAAGCGTGACATTCACTTTGGACGTCATCGGGGAGGCTTCTTTGACCTTCCACTCTTCACTCTTCTGCGTACCCGATTTTCTTATTCCTCCACCTCGATGTTAATCGAGTGCGTCACCGGCTTCACCGCGGCGCTCGACCCCTCGATGAGTGCCTTATCCTTTTTTAGGAGTGAGGCGGCGATTCGATCGAGCGCGGGAATCTCATCGGGCGCGGCGTCTCTGTAGGCTGGCAGATCGTGGATCAGTTGCTTCACCAGCGGGGTCTCAAAGTTTTGCTGCTGGCGGACAGCCTGGTCCACGGCGCGAAACGGCTCGCTGAATGGATTGTCGAGGAACTCCGCCGCGAGATTGATTCCCTTGGCAAGCTCGTCGGCCGCGTAGCTCTTGCTCGTGTTGCCCCACGTCACCTTCAGCTTCTTTCCCGCTGGCGCATTGGTGACGACGAGCGTGAAGCGGTTCAAGTCGGTGCTGAATGGAAGAAACTCGAGCACGCCGCGGGTTGAGGAGGTGGCCTTCGGGTCGTCGCCGAAGAAGCAGAAGGGATATCGGGAGCTCTCGATCTCCACCGTGCCGTCCTTGAACGATTTGATCGTGTGTCCGTCAGTCGCGTCGGCTTTGTTGGCGGCCATGTCGACGGTAATCGTTCCGACCTCGCCATTGCACCCCAGGCCCTTGAGAAATGCATACGCCATGACGAGATGCCCATTGGCATCGGGATGAACGCCGTCGTTGCCGGCCACGTTGTAATCGTGGCCGTACTTCGCCTTGGCTTTCTCCATCACCTCCACCATCGGATCAAAGACATCGGCAAAAGCCACGCCCTGCTCTTCGGCGACCTTCCGTGCGATGTCGCGTTCTGCCGCCAGCGTCTTGTTGTACATCGTGGCCAACTCAGGATTGTGACGGAACGAATCACTGTCCACGCAACCGGGAGAGCCGACGACGATGAACCCGACGCCGCCCTTCTTCATCTTCTCAACGATCGAGGTCTGAGCGTCGTGATATTGCTTCTCCTTCTCCGGCGTTTCCGGGGAGTAGCCGCCGTCGTTCATACCGAAGCAAGTCGTGGCCGCGGTGCAGTGGAACCGCAGCATGTCGTTCTCCATCCGCCGCTCGAATCCCCAACTCGTCTCGCCGCTCCAGCCGAATTGGGTCGTGTGCAGATCCTTGGCTGGTTTACACATGAGAAGATAGTCCTCGATGAAGACCGAATATTGTTTCTGCTCGGTGATCGAGTCCCCGACGATGGCCACGTAAGCGCCGTCTTCGAGTTTTTGATTGGGTGGCGTTGACTCCGCCGCGCAACAGAGGTTGACCGCCATCCGGGACAAAAAAATCGCCGCCACGAGTCGGTTGATCTTCAAAGGATTATCCTCCAGCCATTCGGCTGCGCATGCCGCACCCCTTTTTGCTGATCGGCGAATGTACACGGCGTCGGGCACCGTCGCCATCACTCCGCACAACTGCGCACACGCCCCGCTCCTTCCTCGTAGCGGCTACTGGCATTTGCATCGGGATGGCTTTACAAAATAGCCGTTCGAACCCGAACGAAGTCGCTGGATCTCCAGCTGAGTCGTTCCAGAAATGCAAGGTAGTCTCTGGTGATGTTGAAGCCGCAATCCAATCCGCCTCGCTCCGTTCGACTTACTGAGTCGTGGAAGGAGTGGCTGCGCGTCGCCGTTCCCGTCGCGCTGTTGTCGGTCGCCGCTTTTGCCTTTGCGTGGCATTTCGTCAAGCCGGCGCCCCCCAGCCACGTGGTGATCGCCACGGGATCGAAGCAGGGTGTTTATTACGCCATGGCGAAGAAATACGCCGAGTATTTTGCCGCCAATGGCGTGGATCTGGAGGTCCGCGAGACCGGCGGATCGTCCGACAATTTCAAGCTCCTCACCATCCCCCATGGCGACGTCGACGTCGCCATCGTGCAGGGCGGATCGTCGCCGCCGGCCGAAGAGCGGCCCCACATTCAGGCGGTGGCCGGGATCTACTACGAGCCGGTGCTGGTCTTCTACCGCGGCGACGCGCACATCACCCAGTTGTCCCAGCTCGCCGGCAAGAAAATCGCCATCGGCAGCCAGGGCAGCGGCGTGCGCACCATGGCCCGGATGCTGCTGGACGAAGCAGGCATTTCTGACGGAGCGGCGGGCACCCAACTCCTCGCCGAGGGGGACGATAAGGCGGCCGATGCCCTGACAGCCGGACAAATCGACGCTGCGTTCTACGTCATCGCCCCCGACGCCCCGATCGTCACCCGGCTCATGGAGACGCCCGGTATCCAGTTGATGAGCTTCGACCACGCCCGCGCCGACGGCCGCCGGCACCCGTTCCTCGCAGCCACCACGCTCTATCAGGGCGTGATCGATATCAAGCGCAATCTTCCCGCCTCCGACGTCCAGTTGATCGCGGCGACGGCGACCATCGCGATCCGTGATTCGACCCATGAAGCGATCATTCAACTTCTCGTCCGAGCGGCCGAGCAGACCAACGGCGGCGGGACGCTGCTCTCCGACCCCGGGTCGTTTCCCACCGCCGACCGCTCCGAACTGCCGGTCAACAAGGACGCCCTCTACTTCCTCAAGAACAAGCCCAGCTTCCTGCAGCGCACGCTGCCGTTCTGGCTGGCGTCGCTCATCGAACGGACGGTCATCCTGCTGGTACCGCTGCTGGTGGTGCTCGTGCCGCTGATTCGTACGATGCCGATGGTCTACAAGTGGCGCATGGAGAGCCGGATCCTCAGCCGCTACAAGCGCGTTCGGCGGCTCGAAGAAGGACTCAACCCCGACTCGCCGCCAGCGGACATCACGGCCGCCCGCGACCAGTTGGCCGAGATGGAAAGGGAACTGGCAGTGCTCAAGCTGCCCGTCTCCTTCGCGGAACAGTTGTATAACCTCCGTTCGCACGTCTTGTACGTCCGCACCCGACTAGACGGCTGGCTGGAAGCCGGCGCAGCGCCGAAGGAAATGGCCGGCGGCGCGGCGACTCATTGAAATCATCGGCGGACCCTGAAATCGCCCGCTGACAGCCGAACTATGCTCCCCGCCATGCGTTTTCAGCCGATCTGGAT
>Ga0302326_10005787_pt1 | contig 28017 bp, 28 predicted proteins | sample Palsa_T0_3_FD_202264 | JGI IMG/M metagenome (GOLD analysis project Ga0302326, IMG submission 202264) | Peat permafrost microbial communities from Stordalen Mire near Abisko, Sweden - Palsa_T0_3 | ecosystem: Environmental > Terrestrial > Soil > Palsa > Peat permafrost | place: Sweden: Abisko... | reverse complement strand
GTTCACGCCGCAGCCGAACAGTACCTGAACGAGTTCGAAAAAAATGGTCGGGCCGGGAATGGTGCAGCCCTCCCCCAGTTGCTCCCGAAGCCCGACCTGGTGGTAGTGGACCCGCCTCGAAGCGGTTTGGGAGATCGCGTGGCGCGTTTGCTTGCGAGTGTGGATGCGCCACGCGTGATCTACGTTTCGTGCGATCCGGCGACGCTGGCCCGCGATCTTGTTCCGCTGCAAGCGGCAGGCTATCGCGTAGAGGAGGCGCATCTCGTCGATTTATTTCCGCAAACCTATCACCTCGAAAGCGTCCTGCATCTAGTCCGGTGATCTGACCGGTTCTTTGAAGACTTCTCGATAACGTGCGCAACATCAGGGCAATGAATGCCTATGCAGCAATCAAGAAACCGTCCACTCCGTTAACGCCGCTCGAATTCCAAACGAAGCCTACGCGGCAACCCATGCTGTGGGCCGCGCTGGCCTATGCGGCGGGAATCGTAACCGGCGCCTACCTTTGGCGCCCACCCCTATGGTGGACTGCAGCGGGCGCGGCCTTTCTCGCCGCAGGGTTGTACTTCGTCGTGCGGAAGCGGCAGTGGCTCGGCGCAGGCTTGGCTCTGGCTGCCTTCTTGGTGGCGGGAGCGCTTCACATGCAAGTGCGAGGCTCGGCGAATCCTCGCGATAGCAGCCTCGACCCCTTCGCGTACGGCCCCGAAGTTGAGATGATGGCTCATGTCACGCGGGAAGGCCGGCTGCGCGATGGAGGTCCAAACGAAGTCCGACAGAGCCTCGACGTCGAAACCGAAGAAATCGTCACCGAAAATGGCGCGCGGATTCCCCTCCATTCCGGCGTGCGGCTCGGGCTCTACAGTGCTCGCGCAGACACGTCTACGCTCGTTGCACAGGCCGACGAAGCAGTCGCGCCCAAGATGCGCCTTTTCCGCTATGGGGAACGCATCCGGCTTCCCGTCAAGCTGAAGCTGCCGCGCAACTTCCGCAATCCGGGTGCTTTCGACTATCAGGGCTACCTGGCTGCAAATGGCATCGCGGCGCTGGGTTCCGCCAAGGCCGAGGACGTGCAACTGCTGCCCGGGTTCGTGGGTACCTGTATTGAACTCTGGCGCACCCGCATTCACTCCAGCATCATCGCCCAGGTGCACGCCCTTTGGCCCGCGCGGCAGGCCGCGCTGATTGACGCCATGGTCATTGGCGAAGAGGCATTTATCGATCGCGACACGCGCGTCGATTTCCAGCGCTCCGGCACCTATCACATCCTCGTGGTTTCGGGGATGAACGTGACCATCCTGGCGTTTGTCGCCTTCTGGACGCTGCGCCGCCTGCGGCTCGGCGACATTCCCGCGACTCTGCTGACGATTCTGCTCTGCGTTGCCTACGCCTTTCTCACCGAAGTGGGTGCGCCCGTCTGGCGAGCCACGCTGATGTGCGCCATCTACCTGGGTACGCGGCTGCTTTACCGCGACCGCTGCATGATCAACACGCTGGGGACAGCCGCTCTCGTATTGCTCGTCTTCGATCCCCGGCAGCTCTTCACGGTCAGCTTCCAGATGACATTTGTTTGCGTGCTGATCGTGGCCGCCATCGGCATGCCGCTGGTGGAGCGCACTTCGCGCCTATACCGCCGGGCGCTGGCTCACTGGGACGCGGACGACTACGGAGCATTGTTGCCTCCGCGAGTGGCGCAGTTCCGCATGGACCTGCGGATGATCGCGGGCAGGCTCGCCCGTTTTCTTGGCCGACCATGGTCGCTGCGCCTGATGCGCGGCGCGACAATTGTTTGTCTGGGCGTCTTCGAATTGCTGCTCGTATCAGCCGTGATGCAATTGGGCCTGGCGTTACCCATGGCCTATTATTTTCACCGCGCCACCACCATCGGACTTCCTGCCAACGTAGCGGTCGTCCCGCTCACGCAACTTCTCATGCCTGCGGCGGTCGTGACGGTGGCTCTGGGATACGTTTCTCCTTTGCTCGCCAGATTTCCCGCGTTGCTCACCACCTTCGCCCTGCAAGCCATTACCGGCACGGTCCACGGCCTGGGAGGTCTGCGTCTGGCCGATCTGCGAGTAGCCACGCCATCTCTCGCCATGATCGCGGCGGCGTCCGCAGCTTTGGTCTTCGCGATGATTTTCGTGCGCAAACCGGCCTGGCTCGCGGCCACCGGCCTGATCACTTTGCTGCTGGCATCGCTGGCTCTGGCTTTTCTGCCCCCCACTCCGATCACGCGGCCAGGAGTGCTCGAGGTAACTTCCATTGACGTAGGCGAAGGCGACGCCATTCTGGTAGTCACGCCGCAAGGCCGCACCTTGCTCATCGATGCCGGTGGTCCCGTCTGGGGCGCCGGCTCGCAGCGCGACTTTGGCGAAGATGTGGTTGCGCCTTACCTGTGGACGCGACGCATCTCCCGCCTTGATGCCGTGGCCATTTCCCACGGCCACTCCGACCACATCGGCGGCATGTCCGCCGTAATAAGAGATTTCCGCCCGAAAGAGTTGTGGGTCAGCCTGCTCCCGCCCAGTCGAGCCCTCGAGAGTTTAATCGCCGAGGCGCGTAGTCTGGGAGTCAAAATCGTGCGGCATTGGGAAGGAGACGAACTTGAAATGGGCGGAGCCAAAGTCACTGTGCTTTTTCCACCGCGGGACTGGCCCACCGGACTCGAGCCCAAGAACAACGACTCCATGGTCCTGCACGTCAGCTATGGCGCGACTTCCGTACTGCTAGAAGGTGACGCGGAGAAAGCCGTCGAGCGCCGCATCGCGAGCTTGCACCATCCTCATGCCGACCTGCTAAAAGTCGGCCATCACGGCAGCGCCACATCCACAACGCCAGAGATTCTGCAGTCAGTCAAGCCCAGTTTTGCCGTAATCTCCGTCGGCTTCCAAACCTCGTTCGGACTTCCGAAAGCCGAAGTCCTCGATCGCCTGCAAAACTCCGGAGCCCAGGTCTACCGTACCGATCTCGACGGTGCGGTCACCTTCTACCTCGACGGCCACTCTGTCACTCCCTGGCTGGCAGCTCTTCAGTAGCGTCGTCATCCAATTCCTCTGCCCCGGAACCTTCACTGGCATCCGGTCGCCGCGCTTCAGCGATTAGTACGCGTGCCTTCTCCGCATCCTCTTCGCGCACCAGAATGATCATTCCACCCAGGCCGGGAAACGCGTCCTGCAAAAGACTGGCGGATGCGAGATCGTTTTCAATGCTTGCCGAATCGAGCAAGCCCTTCACCACCATCGCCTCCGACTCCTGCTCGCTGTCGAAGACCTTCACCAGTTTTTCATTCGGATCGGGACGCCGCCGTTTTTCTGTTGTCGCATTCGACTCTGCCATTTGTGGTCTCCGCTTCTCGGGTCGGCCACGAGAGATGGCTCAGACTCCGCGCTCCTGCAATTCTAACCCTTCTAACTCCGTGAGTTGCACTCAGCGGAGACTGAGGTTGGAAGCGTTGCAAGAATCCGGCTCCAATCGGTATACTTCTTCCCCGTCGGCTGTTTTTCACCTGCCCGTGTGAATTTTGAACGGTGGCGAAAGGGCACGGCTTGAAATCCCGCCCACCGGAGCTAATTAACGATGCGGGCTCCTGGCCCTAGTAGCTTCCCATTTCATCCATTCATGAAACGAGCGCTTGCCCGGCACTTTCGAGCCGTTTGTTTTCCGCTGCGTTTGGAAGACAATGCTGATAATGCTTCGCAACGTCGAACTTTGCTGCAACATCCAATCTGTGGCGGGAAAGCTGTAGGGGCGAAGAGGGAATTATGAATTCCAGGAAGCAGTCGAACCGCGAAGAGAATCCGCCTCACCTCGAAGAGCAAGCCGACGATGAACCCCGAAGAATCCGGCGACTGCAGGTGATGATGAGCATGGTCGCTTCCGTGATCAGCCAGGATCCGGGCCTGACGGTCGAAGAAGCCTCAGAACTTGCCGCCGGCGCCAAGCGTGCTGCCCTGGCCATGTTCCCGGATAAAGAACTGGCCTATGATCTGCTCTACAAACCCCGCCTGCAGCGCCTGATGACGGAACGCTTCCGCTTGCAGTAAAACAACCCGTGTGGTCGGGATGACTCCCCGCGCAGCAATCCTTACTCGTCCACTACCGAATTCCGCAGGGTCCCAACGCCCTCCACGCTGATCTCCATCACATCCCCCGCCGCCACCGGCCCCACGCCCGCCGGCGTTCCCGTCGCAATCAGATCCCCCGGCAACAACGTCATCGCCTGCGAGATAAAGCGAATCACCACATCCAGCGGGAAAATAAAATCCTTCGTATTGCCCGCCTGCCGCACCGCGCCATTCACCCGCGTCTCCACCCCCACTCCAGCCCACGGATCAAGCCCATCCACCACTACCGGCCCCACCGGGCACGAAGTATCGAAGCCCTTCGCCCGCGCCCACTGATCCTCTTGCCTCTGGATGTCGCGCATCGTCACATCGTTCAGGCACGTGTAGCCGAGAATATAGGGCCGCACATCCTCGCCATCCGCCAGCAAATGGCACTTCTTTCCAACCACCACACAAAGCTCGCCCTCGTAATCCACGCGCTGCGAAATCTTTGGGCGCTTCACTACCGCGCCCGGTGCCAGAAGCGCGGAGTTCGGTTTGAAGAACAACAACGGCTCCGTCGGAACCTCACTTCCCAGTTCCGCCGCATGCGCCCGGTAGTTGCGCCCCACGCAAACAATCTTTGACGGACGTACCGGCGGCAGCAGCGAAGCCTCTTCCAGTGCAATCGGCTCGATCCGGCGCGTGCGCAGCCCTTCCACGTCGCCATCGGATTCTTCTGGCGCGGTCAGCAGAATTCGCAGAATCGAATCCCGTCCCGCAACAGACTCGACCAGCCCGTACTGCGCCTGGCCATTCAGTTGAAATCGGCAATATTTCATCGCTTTCTATCTAAACACGAGAGGTGGAAGTCCCGCTATAGGTTTCGCACGGAGGGTCGTGAACCAGCATCGCTTCGACGCCAATTCCTACGGTACCCTCTCGCTGGTTTCTTCCGACCGCGCACTCTCGTTGCCGCGCTGATCGACCGCCGACACGGAATAAAAATAGATCTTCCCTGGGACTACCTCTGTATCGCGAAAACCCGGCGTCGCCTCCGGCGCAGCGTTCAACTTCATCGCCGCGGCCCCTTCTTCATGGCGATAAACGTTATATCCGGCAAGATCCGCGTCCGTCACCGGCGCCCAAATCAGGTCGATGAACGGCTCTTGCCCAGGCCCGGAAAACACCGCCTGCAATCCTGAGGGCACGGCTGGCGGGAATACATCGTGAGCGAAGATTTTCACCTCGGGTGTGTCATCGCCCTCCACTTCAATCGCGGGCTTTCCATCCGTGTCGATTACACTCACCACCGCCCCTCGATAAAAATATGTGTTCTCCCACTCGAAGGTCTGGTCAAGAAACGAAGTAATGACCTTGTTCCGATCTTGCGGCGCATCTGCCTTTTTTTTGGAAGGCTCGCTCGTCAATGGCACGAGCCCGCCCGGTCCCGCCGCGCACTCCGTGGCATCCATCTCGCCGATTCTAGTTTCGTTGGCGCTGCCTTCCGCCCTTCGGTAGGTGCGGAACAAATATCTTATGCCCGTTCTTATTCCTGCAATAGGTGGACACTGCCACGAAATCAGCACCCCCTGAGCGGTCGGCCGGGCGGCAAAATCGCCGAATGGCGGCAATGTTGGAACTAGCGGCACTCGGACCTGGTTTGAAAGTCCCGCGCCTCGGCCTGCGGTGTTCAGCACTGCAACCGCGTAGGTAGCAAAACGCATGGAATATTCCTGCTCCATCGTGGAGGGCAGAACGTCGGTGAAAGTCGCAGTGAGTTTCTTCGCCGCCGATTTTTTAGCCCTCTCGAACTCCGCTGGCGGCACGGCTTCTCCCGCCGGCGTGCCACATTGCTTCAGGGGCCCGGCAACCCCTCGGCAAATGTGAGTCTTTCCCAGGTAACGCACGCTCTGCCGCTCCGTCGTCCGCGCCGGGATCGTCCACGTAAGCGTCACCCGGTCGCCTTTGCGCGCAGCCCGGAGGTCGGAAACCGGCTTGGGCAACTCCAGCGAAGGCGCTTCCGGAGGACCAATCGAAGCGCAGCCCGTCAACCAAATCGATGCCGTCAGCACCAGCAACAGGTTACAGTCGAGAATCCTCATGGGTATGCGACGAAGGGCAGAATATCAGACCGTGTGGGATCTAGTGTTGGTAGCAAGATAGACCATTGGGGGGCGACTCGGCCGCACCGTTTCAGGCTGCAGGTTCAATCAGCTTCTCATCCCGTCACAACCACCGATACTCGCGCAAGGTAACCGCGAGTGCTGCCCGAACCGGCCCGAGGCATTCGCGGGATAGCTTCTGGTGTATAAAAGAGCAAGTATGTCACAGGCAGCGTCAGCTATAACGCGGAGCCCGGCGGATGTGGTCCGGATGACGCCGGTTTCGCAGGCGGCGAACGGAGTGTGCTACGCCGTGGCGGGCGAAACCTCCATTGGTTCGTTTGATCTGGAGCGGATGGTCGCGGCGGTGCCGGCCAAGGCGGCGGCGGCGCTTCAGCGCAAGGCTTACTATTTTGTGCCGCTTACGGTGAGCCAGGGCGAAGAGATCCTGATTGCGGACCGGTATGATGTGGCGCTCAGCGATAATGCGGTGTGCCATCGCAACCTGAATCTCGGCGATTCGCAGTGCGTGTTTATCTCCACGCGGCTGATGGACGACAGGTTTTCCGTGGCCTTCGAGTTCTATATCAACGTCGGCCATGCCCTGGTGGAGTCCGCGGGAGTTTCCGGGGAGTTCAGCGAGTTGGCATGGAAGCAGGCGGAAGCAGGGACGCGCGGCGAAACCTCGCTCGATGCCTGGGAGGCGCGCAAGCTGGCTGCGGCTGGCGGGCCGGAAGCGGAGCGCTTCAAGAACGAATATTTCGAAGCCACGTTTGCGGACACGATCTCGATTTACTTGTTGTCGCTGTATTTGGATGTGGATTATTACGACCTGCGGGAGCGGGACTATCCGCTGCTGGCGCCTTCGGCGCTGGCTGAACGGTTACGGAAAGTGGCGGAGTTGTTCCCGGCGAACGCGGGGTTTGAATTCGCCGTGCTGTATAAGCGGCGGGGGGGTAGCGGCTAACTTCTTTTTGCCGCGGATTTGCACGGATACCCCGATCAACTTCGCATTGGGCGGGCGACGACGGGCGCCCCACACCATCGATTCCTGCTTAAATCCCTATTTATTCCCGATTACAAAATTTACGGTGCTGGACTGATTGGCGTTGACCGTGACTGATTTCTCCCACGTTTTCGGCTCGGTGAAGATGGGCCGCTGAACGGTGTGCTCGGTGAGGACGTCGTAGGCTTGTTCCTTGCCAGCCAGTCCCCAGCCTTCGTGCCAGGCGACGATTTGATAGGTGCCGGGCGGCACGCCGGTGAATTCGAAGCGTCCGCTCTCGTCGGTGACGGCGTAATAGGGATGAGAAACCACCATCATCTCAGCGTTCATCCAGACGTGGCCGCCGTTGCAGCGCAGATTGACCAAGCCTGGGGTTGGCATGTTGCGCGAGCTGATTTGATTGGGGAACGGGAATGGCAGGTTGAAAGTGGCCGCGCCGTCCATATGAATGGTGTGCAGGGTGGCATCGGAGCTTTGCATCTGCAGCGCCGCGTTTTGGGGCACGAGGAGGATGTGAGGAATGTAGCGGCAACGGCGCTGGTCCAGGTGTCGGCGCTGCTCGGGCATATCCATTGCTTTCCCCTGGGAGATATTCTTGAGATAGACAATGGAGTTGGCGACGCCGCTCTCGGGTCCGACGATCAGGCGATCGAGGCTGACGGTTTTCTTGCCATCGGACTCGCAGATCTGGGGATCTTTGGTGACGGGAAAGTCGAGTTGACGGGGCACCGGCCCGGACCATTTGACGGTGCCGGAGATGGTGCCACCGTCGGTGACGGTGATGACTTTATAGTCGCCCTGCGCCAGGGCTAGGGCTGTGACCACAAGGAGGAAAGCCAGCAAAAAAGAACAGACAACAATCCTGCGCATACGGAAACCTCTGAGAGCCCTGTTACACGCGAACCGATCCGCAGTCGTCGTGGAAGGCGGGCTGAAATTTGGGTCCATCAGCTTGCTTTTCCGCAGGCAACGCCTTGCACCCAACTTGCGGGACAGTGCTGACAGGATCCCGCGCCGGCGGGCAGCACTCGTGTTTGCGGTCGTTCTTATCCAACCGGGAGGGCCGCGGGGTCGGCTCGTGTGATTGGAATCACAAATAGAGTGCGCTAATGGAACGGAGGAGTCGAGATTACCAAGGTGGTACGACTGCCAGGGCGATCTCGGGAGCACGGAGATGCGGGAGAGATTCAACCTTCGATTGGGATGGCTTACAATCTTGCTTCGATGACGACACTGGTTCGATCGTTCGCAAAGATCAATCTCGGGCTGCGGATTGGTGCGGCGCGGAAGGATGGTTTTCATGAGTTGCTCACTATCTATCAGACGATCGGGCTGCACGATGTTTTGCGGGTGAGCGTTGGGCGCGGGAGTGGAATTGAGATTCGGTGCACCGACCCGCGAGTTCCCAAAGATGAGTCGAATACCTGTTATCGAATTGTTGCGAAGACCATGTCCGCTCTGCGTCAGAAGGGTCGAGTCGTCGTCGACATTGAAAAGCGGTTGCCCGTGCGGGGCGGGTTGGGTGGGGCTTCGGCGAATGCCGTGGCCGCTCTGCTGGGGCTGGAGCAGGTGGTAAAGAAAACTCTGCCTGCGGCGGTACGGCTGCGGATTGCGGCGGAAGTGGGGTCAGACCTGCCACTGTTTCTTGTGGCCGGGACGGTGTTAGGAGTGGGGCGCGGGGAGCAGGTGTATCCGCTGGAGGATTTGCCGGCGACAGCATGCGTGGTGGTGACGCCGGATATGGGAGTTTCCACGCCGGATGCATTTGCGGAATGGGATCGAAGAGCGGCCGAAGACCAACAGGGGCTGAAGCCCTCTTCGCCTCGGGAATTTTGCGCGGCTTCTTCGACAGCCTCAGGGCAGGCGCTGAAGGGCCGCTCGTCCACGGTTCACGCGGCCGCTGGAGCGTCGGCCACTCAGACCAAGGCGTCGGAATTGACGCTCCCGGCACCATCCGATAGAATGATTGAGCTTGGCCGAGGGCTGTCGGCGTGGCTGAGCGAGAGTTACTCCGGTGCTCCTCGTCAGATTTCCAAGAGGGGCCGGCTTGAGAATCCGCTTCTTGAGCTTGTCCGGGCCGGGATCAAGAACGACTTCGAACAAGTCGTCTTTCCTGAGTATCCCGAGGTGAGTGAGGGGAAACACGCGCTGGAACGCGCAGGCGCGAAGTATGCGTCGCTGTCGGGCTCCGGCTCGGCGCTGTACGGGTTGTTCGCTTCGAGAGAGGCGGCGCGTACGGCGGCAGCAAGGCTCCGGAGGCAGGGTTGGGCGGCGCAGGCGACGGTTACGCTTACGCGGCGGGAATACTGGAAGAGGATCTTAGGCTAGCGGTCTCGGCAAGTTTTTCATTGTTGATTTTTGATCGTTGATTGACAATTAGAGTGTTGGTTGACCAGGGCTTCAATCGACAATCCAAAATCAACAATGGCTTTTATTGGGCCGTCGACTAATGGTAGGTCAAGTGCCTTTGGAGCACTTTGTCTAGGTTCGAATCCTAGCGGCCCAGCCATAGAAGTAGCCCTTAGCTGTCAGCCCTCTAGCTCTTAGCTCTTAGCTTGCCGCGAAGAGTTGAGGGGGGTGGCTAAGGGTTGAGAGCGAAAGGCTAAGAGCTGAAAACTATGGCTACTTTAGTCACGCCGGCGGAAAAAACGGATAAGACCGAGAAGCAGGCTCCGCCCACGCCCGAAGAGAAGCTTGATCGCAAGCCGCGCGCGCGGGTGGATGAGAAGTTCAAGATCTTCAGCGGGACCGCCAACGAACCGCTGGCTGACGAAGTGTGTCAGTTTCTGGGGATGCAGCGGGGCCAGGCGCAGGTGATCCGCTTCGCCGACGGCGAAGCGTACGTGCAAATTCAGGAGAATGTTCGGGGTTGCGATGTGTTCGTGATGCAGCCGACTTGCCGCGCCGCGCACTCGAACAGCACGAAGAGCACGAGTGTGGACGAGCACCTGATGGAACTGCTCCTGATGATCGATGCACTGAAGCGCGCGTCGGCTCGGCGCATCACGGCGGTGATGCCTTATTTCGGTTATGCGCGACAGGATCGCAAAGACAAGCCGCGCAGTCCGATTTCTTCGAAGCTGGTGGCGGACCTGCTCACCACCGCGGGGGCGCACCGGGCGCTGATTGTGGATTTGCACACGCCGCAGTTGCAGGGTTTTTTCAATATTCCGGTGGATCACCTCTTCGCTTCGCCGGTGCTGGTGGACCACTTTCGCAAGTTGAGCCTGCCGAATCTGACGGTCGTTTCGCCGGACGCCGGCGGCGTGGAGCGGGCGCGGTTTTTCGCGAAGAAGGTGGATGCGGCGCTGGCTATCGTCGACAAACGGCGCGTGGAAATGAACGTGGCCGAAGTGATGCACGTAATCGGCGACGTGAAGGGGCGGACCTGCCTGATCATCGACGACCTGATCGATACGGCGGGCACGCTGGTCAAAACCGCGACGGCACTGATGGAGAACGGAGCGACGGAAGTCTATGCCTGTTCTTCCCATGCAGTGCTGTCCTGGCCGGCAGTGGAAAACATTGCGAAATCGGTGATCCGCGAGGTGGTGGTTACGAACACCATTCCGTTGACCGAAGAGGCCAGGCTGGAACCAAAGATCCGGGTGCTTTCGATTGCGGGATTGATCGGGCGGGCGATCCAGGCCAATCACGAAGAAACTTCAGTCAGCAAGTTATTTATTTAGACGGGAAGCGAAATTATGGCGACAACATTGGAGCAAAACGTTCTGGAAGCGCAACCGCGAGAGGCTGGGACCAAGAACCATGCCCGTCGGGTGCGTCGCGAGGGCAAGATCCCGGGCGTGGTTTATGGCGCCGGCAAGGACGCGGTCTCGGTGACCCTGGACCCGCGGCATGTGCTGCGCATTCTGCGCTCCGACAGCGGCCATAACACGATTTTCGATCTCGCGCTGAATGGCGGCGAGCGCACCAAGGCAATGATCGTGGATTGGCAATATGAGCCGATCAAGGGCCATCTGCTGCACATCGACCTGAAGCGCATCGCCATGGACAAGGCGCTGCGAGTCAGTGTGCCGATCATGCTCCAGGGAGTGCCCGTGGGCGTGAAGACGGAAGGCGGAATTCTGGAGCAGATGCTGCGCGAAGTAGAGATCGAGTGCCTGCCGGGAGACATTCCCAGCCACATCGATGTCGATGTCAGCGAGCTTACCTTCGGCAAAGTGCTGCGCGTGACGGATTTGCCGCACAATGAAAAGCTGAAATTCCTGACGGAAGCGAACCAGCCCGTAGCCCACGTGACCAGCGTGAAGGAAGAAGTTGTCGCCACACCGGAAGCAGTCGCGGCGGAAGCCGGAGCCGTTCCGGCCGAACCCGAAGTCATCAAGAAGGGCAAGGCGGAGACCGAGGAAGAGGGCGAGGCTGTTGCCGAGAAGCCCGAGAAGAAAGCGGAGAAGAAGGAGAAGAAATGACCGCGTTTGGCGGGCCCTTCGGCAACTTCGCTTGCGCTCAGTTTCTCAGGGCAAGCTAAGAACTGAGCCCGCCGCCGTCATCCTGAGCGGAGCGAAGGATCTCCAGCGTGAAACTGGTCGTTGGTCTCGGCAATCCCGGTATCGAGTACCAGCTCACGCCGCATAACTTGGGCTTTCTGGCGGTGGATCGGATCGCCATGGAGGGTGGGGTGGAAATCAGGAACCGGCAGTGCCGGGCGCTGACGGCGCGGGTGGTGGTTGCCAGCGAAACCGTGCTGCTGGCCAAGCCCGAAACTTACATGAACCTGAGCGGTTTGTCGGTTCGGGAGTTGGTTGAGGAATACGAAGCGAAGCCGGAAGCGGATCTGATTGTGATTCAGGACGAGTTGGATTTTCCGCTGGGGACGTTGCGGATTCATACGCGACGGAGTTCGGCGGGGCATAACGGGATCGAGTCGATCATTGGAGCGCTGGGCACGCAGGATTTCTTGCGCATCCGGATTGGGGTCGCTCCGGAGCACAAGGTGGAAGACGGCCAGCGTTACCTGCTGGCCCCGATGCGCAAGGCCGAGCTTGCGGTGGTGGACGGAGTGCTCGATACCGCGGTGGAAGCTGTGAAGGTGATTTTGAAGGAAGGTCCGGCGGCGGCCATGAACCGCTTCAACCGCAAGGAGCCGGAGGAGAAAGATTAGCTACGGACTTGCACGGACTCTCACGGATCAAGAATTCCTGAGAAACTTCTGGTTTATCGGGGGTACTCCGCGAAGACGTGGCAAAGATTTGGAGACGGACATGAATCGTACGTATGAGCTGATGTTTATCGTCCGGCCGGATATGACGGACGAAGATCTGGAAAAGCTGATCTCGAACCTGGAGTCGACCGTAACGTCCGCGGCCGGGACAGTGAAGAGCGTGGACCGCATGGGCAAGCGTCGTCTGGCCTACACCGTGCGCAAGTTCCGCGAAGGCATCTATATTCTTCTGACGATCGAAGGCGCGGGCACGGTGGTCCATGAACTGGAGCGCCGCCTGCGCGTGACCGAGCAGGTGATCAAGTTCCTCACCGTGCGGGTCGACGAGGAGCAGAAGCGCCTGGATAAGATCAAGAAGCTGCGCGACGCCAAGAAGAAGGTGAGCGCGATGCCTGTGGCTGTGGCGGAAGAAGCGCCGGCGGCTGGCGAAACGCCCGCGGCCGACATGCCGGCGGCAGCCGTTTAAGAACCATGGCTCGGTCGATATTGACCACCGATCATTGATCGACGGTCACTGGCCACTGATTGAGGATGAAGGAGCGTTATGACTGAAGAGACGAAAGCACCAGCGGCAGCCGAACGGCCCTCGCGGCCCTCGGGCGATGGACCGCGTTCTGGAGGAGACCGTCCGCGCTTCGGCGGTGGAGGGCGTTCCGGCCCGGGCGGTCCGCCGCGCGAAGGTGGACGCAAGTTTTTCCGGCGCAAGAAAGTTTGCAAGTTCTGTACGGAGAAGATCGCCGACATCAACTACAAGGATTACCGGATGCTCGGCCAGTTTGTGGCGGAGAGCGGCAAGATCGTGCCCCGGAGGTTGACTGGTGTTTGTTCGCCGCACCAACACCGGCTGGCGTCTGCCATCAAGCAGGCCCGCAACATCGCCCTGCTGCCGTTTGCCGGGCGGGCATCGTAAGAGCAGCTTTTAGCCATCAGCCATTAGCTCTGGAGCTCAGTCGAGCCGGGGTTAGGGCTAGCTAAAGGCTAAGAGCTAACAGCCAAAAGCTTAGAACCGGAGTCATACCATGGAAGTCATTCTTAAGGAAGATGTGACCAAGCTCGGAGCGCGCGGCGACGTGGTGAAGGTTGCCGAGGGATACGGGCGCAACTTTTTGCTGCCGCGCAAGCTGGCCATCGAAGCTACCGCGGGCAACAAAGCCGTCATCGTGCAGATGAAGGCGGCGTCGGTGCGGAAGTCGGCCAAGGAGAAGACGCAGGCCGAAGAACTTGCCAAACAGTTCGACGGCGTGTCGGTCGCGTTCCAGCGCCGCTCGGGCGAGCACGATCAGTTGTTCGGCTCGGTCACTTCCGGTGACATTGCCGATGCCATCGCGAAAAAGGGAATTAACCTGGACCGGCGCCAGATCCAGCTCCACGAGCCCCTTAAGACCCTGGGCGAGTTCGCCGTGCCGGTGAAGTTGCACAAGGACGTGACCGCGCATCTGAAAGTGGTCATCGAGAAGGAAGCGGTCGCGGAGTAGGGAACGCGCGGCTGGGCATTGGCTTCGAGTGCCAGCCGCCGGATTTCCTCCTCTTGCATTTTGAGTGCCGCGGGCAATCGACCGTCGACCGTGCTTCCCTTTTATTCCCAGGAGAACGCTTTTGATCACGCCGCTTTATCTTTTGGCGGACAGCCAGTTGTTTTTTTCGCGGGCTGACGATCACGGTTTGACCGGCGGAATTCGGGCGAATCTGCCCTCCAGCGATCCCAAGGCAGCCTACATCGGCGCGTCCAACCATGACCGTGCCGAGTTTTATGATCTGTTCGTGGCCGCCATGGATTTGATGGGAGTATGCAATTGTCGGATGGTGCCGAGTCAGCTTGCGGACGAAGACAGGCTCTTCCTGGAGGAGGCCGACCTGGTTCTGCTGGCTGGGGGTGATGTCGAGCACGGCTGGCAGGTGTTCGAACGGAACGGGTTGAAGGATCTGATCTTAAAGAAGCGCTACGATGGCAGCGTCCTCGTGGGGATTTCAGCCGGAGCGGTCCAATTGGGACTGGGGGCGCTTACCGACGCCCCGCAGCCGAAGAAGCTTGACCTGTTCGGCTTTGCGCCATTCTATGTTGGTGCGCACGAAGAGAACGATGAATGGTGGAACCTGTGCGCACTCGTGACCCTTTCTCAATCCGGCGTTCGAGGAGTAGGTATTCCCATGGGTGGAGGCGCGATCTACTGGCCGGATGGAACGCTTGAACCGATTCACCGGCCTCTGACCGAACTGCTGAAAGAAGGTGACCAAGTCAGCGAACGTCTGCTGGTACCACTAAAGCCAGCCGGAGGCAGCTCCAGCTCCACGAGCCGTTGAAGATTCTGGGCGAGCTCACCGTGCCGGTGAAGCTGCATAAGGACGTCACCGCGCACTTGAAGGTCGTGATTGAGAAGGAAGTGGTCGCGGAGTAAGCGCGGAGGATTCCAATCTTTGGGCGCAACCCCGCCACTGTGGAGGGCTATTTTCAAGCGTCCCTCTAAGGACCGCTGTCGAGCTCTGCTCGACTGGACAGCCGAGGCTGGCTGTCACTACATGTGTCTATCCGGGTTGTTGGCTATTCTGTCTGTCCAAGCTGTTGAGCCTCAAGCAGAAATCCCTCCCGCCAGCCTATAATTCCTGCTCACGGTTCCACTGCCTGACCGTCTATTCCTGTGCAAGCCCGAGTAACAAAGACGCCGGGCGAGTATAGGACATGACAAAACAATGCCGGCCGATGTTTGGGCAGTAACACTTGCGGTTGGTGCACGGACCCACTCGAGCACAAAGTCTGGGAGAGTGGAGAGAGTCAGCGGTATCCAAGACCCCACGCGGGGCCGCATGGCTGGGCAAGAACGCCGCATCGACGATACGATCCTCATCCGTGAGGCGCAACGCGGGAACCGCGCCGCCTTCGAGGAACTGGTGCGCCACTACGATCAGCCGGTGTTGAGGCTGGCTCTGCACCTGACCGGCACCGAGCACGACGCCCAGGACGTTTATCAGGACGCCTTCCTCAAGGCCTATAAGAACATCGGAAGCTTTCGCTTCGAGTGCTCGTTCTATACCTGGATTTACCGCATCGTGACCAATCTTTGCCTGGATCACCTGCGCAGGAAGACGGTACGCAAGGAAGATGCGCCGGTGGCGAAAGACGCGTCCGGCGGAGAGTATGACCTGCTCGATCAGGTGCCGGATGTGCGGGCGGGGGCGAATCCGGAGCGCGATTTGATGCGGCGGCAGTTGGGTGCGCGGATCTCAGGGGCGCTGGAAAAGCTGACGCCGCGCGAACGCATGGTGTTTGAGCTGAAGCATTATCACGGATTGAAGCTGAGAACCGTGGGAGAGATTTTGCATACCACGGAGGAGACCGCCAAGAATACGCTCTTCCGGGCGACGCAGAAGTTGCGCGGGCAGTTGGCGGATATGAGATAGGGGACGGTGCTAAGACCTAAGACCTGAGCGCAAGACCTAATAGGTGGAACTTGATGAAATGCGAATGGGTTCGAGAGAATATCACGCTGCATGTTTATGGCGAACTGGCCGATGACGCTCGTCATGAACTGGAACAGCACATGGCGCGGTGCGCTGACTGCGCCGCCGCACTGCAAGCGGAGCGCGAGTTTCACGCTCTGCTGTCGCAAGAACAAGTGGCGGAACCGGCGCCCAGCTTGCTGACGGCGTCACGCATGCGGTTGCAAGAAGCTCTGGAGACGGCAGAGCAAGGTGGATTCTGGCAGCGGCTGGCGCTCGATCCGGCGAACTGGCTGAGGCAGGTGCGCTTCTCGCCGGCGCTGGCGTCCGCGATTTTAATCCTCGGGTTTGCGGGTGGAGTGGGGACCTCCTACAAGTTAGTGGTTCATCAGCCTCAGACTTCGAGCCCGAGCGTAGCTGCGTCTCCGGCCGAGGCTTCGATCACCGGCATCCGCTCCATCACGCAGGAGCCGGGCACCAATCAGATCGACATCAAGTACGACACGGTGTCGACACTTGAGACCCAGGGATCGATGAACGACCAGCGCATCCAGCAACTGCTGCTGTTTGCCGCGCGCAATAACTACAATTCCGGCGTGCGCATGGACTCCGTGGATCTGCTGACCCAGAAGCCCGATGTTTCCCAGGTGCGCGAAGCGCTGGTCTACGCGCTGCGCTACGACACCAATCCGGGGGTGCGGCTGAAGGCGCTCGATGGCCTGGGCGGTTTTGTGAAGGACGATGTGCGGGTGCGCGACGTGGTGCTGGAAGCGTTGGTGAACGATTCGAATCCGGGAGTGCGCACCGAAGCGTTGCGCTTGATTGAGCCGGTCAAGGCGGATGGCAGCGTGCGCGGCGTGTTGATGGCGCTGGCGGCGAAAGACCAGAGCACCTACATCAAGTCCCAGGCTCGCACCATGCTGGCCGGACTGCCCGAAATCGACTGACCGGCGATGAAGACTTGGAATGCGCTGACAGCGGCGAGAGAAGAAACCGAGGTGGGGTCATTTTGAATCGTCTACAAATCGCGAAACCGCTTTGCCTGCTGGCTCTGCTGGCGCCCATGCTGGTGGCGCAGGAAACACACGTGACTCGCGAGGGCAGCGAATGGGGCCAGGTGATCACAGGGTCGCTGGCCGGAGTGAAGAACCTGCGAGTCAGAGTCGATGCGGGCTTGGTGGTGGTGCATGGAGCACAGCGGTCGGGCATCGATTACGCGCTGCACACGCATTCTCACAGCTCGTCGGAGGAAGCTGCCAGGCGCGAGTTCCAATCTTACAAAGTGACCACATATGTTAAAGGGGATACGGCATGGGTGGTGGGCGAATGGCGGGGCATGCACAGCGTTCACGTGGGTCCGGCGCGAATGACCATTGAGGTCGGCCATGAGCGCATGTTTTCCGGAGAGTTAACCATCGATGTTCCGCGCGACACGGAATTGGTGAAGGTTGAGACGGGCGGAGGCGGAGTGGAAACGACGGGCGTTTCCGGGCGAGTGGATATCCAGAGCGGGGGCGGCGGCATCCGAGTGGATGACATCGGCGGTTCGGTAAACGTACAAACCGGGGGCGATTCCATCGACATTGGAGCCGTAGGTGGAGATCTGAAACTGCAGACGGGCGGCGGCAACATTGCAATTCGCTCGGTGAAAGGGAAGATCAGCGCGGAGACTGGCGGCGGCAATGTGACCGTGCTTTCGGGTGAACAAGGCGCAGTGGTGCAAGCGGGCGGCGGCAACGTAGACATCAGGCGTTGTTCGGGGAAAGTGAAGGCGACGACCGGCGGAGGGAATATTGACCTGGGCGACGTTGGGGGTGGCGCGGAAATCGATACGAGCGGGGGCACCATCCGTCTAACTTCGGCGAAGGGCCTGGTACGGGCACAAACAGGCGGAGGCAGTATCGATCTCTACGGCGTGCCCTCGGCTCACGCGGAAACCGGCGCGGGCGAGATCACAGTGAAGCTGGTAAAGGCCGGCGTCGAGCGCAACGACTCAGTGCTGGAAACCTCCGCCGGCGACATTACCGTATACATTGCAGCGGACGTTGCCGTCTCGATACGCGCCAGCGTGGACTTGGGCAATGGGCACCACATAACCTCCGACTTTCCCGACATTCACATCGCCAGCGAAGGCAACCAGTGGGGTCCGAGAGCACTCAATGCGGAGGGCAAGTTGAACGGGGGCGGTCCGGTGCTGAAGGTGCGCACGACGACCGGCGACATACGCTTCAAGCGTACCGGCAACTAAGAACATTTTGGGCAAGACAATGAGGATCGAAGCTGCAGTAAGACCAGGAGATTGGCTATGCGCAAACAAATTTGGACGACGGTTGCTTTGTTGCCTCTGTTTCTAAACGCGTCTCATGCCGCACAGAGATGGACGGTTGAGTCCTCGCAGCCCTTCGGCATTCCCAGCGAGGATTCGGGCGAAAGCGCGTATCTGGGTGTAGACATCATGGATATCACTTCCGACCGGCTTGGCGCCTTGAAGCTGAAGGAAGAACAAGGAGTGGAAGTGACCATGGTCGATCAGGACGCTCCCGCCGGCAAGGCCGGGCTCAAGGAGCACGATGTGATTCTGACCATGAACGGAGCGGCCATCGAGAGCAAGACGCAATTGCAGCGCATGATCCACGAAACTCCGCCGGGACGTGTGGTTACGCTGGGGCTGAGCCGGGATGGACAACCCATCACGATTAAAGTGCAACTCGCCGACCGGCGCAAAGAATTCTCTTTTGTCGCGCCGAAGACCAAGGATTTTCGAGTCGAGATTCCGCCCATGCCGCCTATGCCGAGTCTTCCCGAATTTGATATGCCGGAAATCAATGTTGTGGTCGTGCGCTCGTCGGCGCGCAGCGGGCTGATCGTGGAGAATCTCACACCTCAACTCGGCGAATTTTTCGGCGCCAAGAACGGGAATGGAGTCTTGGTGCGATCGGTGGAAAAGGGCAGCCGCGCCGATAAGGCTGGCCTGCGCGCCGGCGACGTTGTTACTCGCGTTGGCGATCAGCCGGTGCATGACACCAGCGACTTCACTCATGCCTTGCGTTCCCATAATGCGGGATCGGTGAGCGTGGGAGTGATCCGCGACAAAAAAGAACAGACGATCACGCTCACCTTGCCGGAACGCAAGGAATCCGGCGACATCCTTGAAGAGAGCATCGAGGCGCCCGAACTGGATGCGGATACTCAAAGGGAGATCAGCGAAGTGCAGGGCGAGATTGCCAAACTCCGGCCCCAGATGGAACTGGCACAGGAAGAGGCACGCAGGGCTTCGGAGGAAGTACGCAAGTCTTTCTGCGACCTGCAATGACACAGGCCGCGATGACTTTACGGGAATTCCAGGGTTACGAATTTGGCTGGATTGGCGCCGATGTTGGTGACGGTGTGGGAGTAATTGCCGGGGAGCCATTTGGAGTCGCCGGATTTGAAGTGGCCCAGCATGGGGCCCTGGCCTTCGACGTAGCTGCGGAGATCGAGATCAGAGACGGCGACGAGCAGGTACGGGCCGGTGTGGTGGTGCAGGGGGACGACTCCGGCGGGCTGGAGTTCGAATTCGGAGACGCGGATGCCGTCTTTGACGAAGAGAATTTGTTTGGTGCCGTTGGGGAGGACGACGAGGCCGCGGTCTTCATCCCAATGAGCGGTGGAGTTGCGGAGGGATTCGTCCTCGAGGATTTCGATGGTGACGTTGCGGAAGGGCTGATCGGTGAGATTGCGGGCGATGTGGGCGAAGGTGGCGGGGGAGAAGCGCGTTTCGCCATCCTGGAGCTTGACGGTTACGGGAGGCTTGTCTTTGACCGCGTTGACGATTTCGGTGGGGCCGAGGGTGACGTAGATGTAGTCGTGCCGGTGCCAGTGCATGAGAGTCTCGGAGTGGGGAGCGACGTCGACGTTGAAGACGCGGACGGATTTGTTCTCCAGGGTGAGGTGGTGATGCGATTCGTTGGTGATTTCAACTTCGGGAGCGACGGCTTGGGCGGCGAGCAGCGCGAGGCAGATGAGGATGTAACGGTTCATGCGGGGGATTGTAGCATTGGGCACCTTGGGGACTAAAGCGCGCGTTTTTTTGATCGCTTTACACGGCGCCGAAGAGCCGCTCTTCCACGAGGTTGCGCGCTGCGGCTAGCGCCGGAAGCGGCTGATCAAGTAGAACACCAGCGAAAGGACTACGCTCAAAACCAGCGAGGTGGCCAGCGGGAAATACACGGTTGTATTCTTCCCGCGAAAAAGGAAGTCGCCCGGCAGGCGGCCGATGGGGAGGGTTGTCCGCCCCAGCAGCATCAACGCGACGCCGGCCGCGACCAGTATCCCTCCAAGAAGCATCAGTAGTTTGCCCAACTCGGCCATCGAATCGACTCACTCCAGTTGCCGCCAGCATGTACCAACGAGTTTGCAGCATCCGGCGAACTTTGCCACAATTTCAAACTAAATACGTCAAGTTGGGACGATTGTGAGCAATCTTGCACGGAATTTCGAATCCCCTTGTCGTACTTTCCTAGTATGAAATTTGCTGCCGTTTGCTCCCAATTCGGCACCAATCATATGAACTGCGTTAGCTCCAGCCTACGCTAAACAGGTTCAATATCCACCAGGAGGTTTCGTCATGCCGTCCCCCAAGGTCTCAATCCTTCGCTTCGTCATAGCCACCCTTTTTGTCCCGTGCTTTCTTGCCGCCGTTTCTCCCAGCGCGCCCGCGCAAGACATTCTCACCTATCATGATAACAACGCCCGCACCGGTCTCAATTCCTCGGAGACCACGCTCACGCTCAGCAACGTGAATTCCGGTTCGTTCGGGAAACTGTTTACGCTGTCAGTGGACGGTTTGGTCGACGGCCAACCCTTGTACCTGTCCGCGGTGCCGGTTCAGGGCAGCGGCACGCACAACTTGCTTATTGTGGTTACGGAAAACGATTCGGTCTACGCTTTCGATGCCGACACTGGCTCGCCGATCTGGCACATCAGCACGCTCGAATCCGGCGAGGTGCCGTCGGATGATCGCGGATGCGGGCAGGTGACGCCGCAGATTGGAATTACTTCGACCCCCGTCATCAGCCGGCCTGCGGGATCGAATGGCGTGATTTATACCGTAGCAATGTCAAAGAATTCTTCCGGTACCTATTTTCAGCGGTTGCACGCTCTTGACGCGACGACGGGCAACGAGCTCTACAAGGGACCAGTCACCATTTCGGCCAAGTACCCTGGCAGTGGAGATAACAGTTCCGGCGGGTATGTGATCTTCGATCCTGCCCAATACGAGGAACGCTCTGGTCTGCTTCTCGTGGGCGGCACGGTGTACCTGGCGTGGACGTCGCATTGCGACATCCGCCCCTACACCGGCTGGATCATGGGCTACAACCAAAACACGCTCGCGCAGAAAACGGTTCTCAATGTTACCCCCAACGGCAACGAAGGCGCCATCTGGGGCGCCGGTGCTGGCCTGACCGCGGACAATCTCGGCAACATCTTTTTCCTCGACGCCAACGGCATTTTCGATAGTACTTTGAATTCCAGCGGCTTTCCCAGCAGCGGCGACTACGGTAATGCCTTCATTCGGCTCACGATCAAGGGCGGCCTCGCCGTGGCCGACTATTTCGAGATGGATAACGGGCAACAGGAAAGCGATGACGACGTCGACCTCGGCTCCGGCGGGGCGATCTTGCTGCCCCCGATGAAGGATGCCTCCGGCAACACCTGGGAACTCGCCGCCGGCGCGGGCAAGGACTCCAATCTTTATGTGGTGAATCGCAACTTGATGGGAAAGTTCAATGCCAATAGCAACAATATCTATCAGGAACTTGCTGGAGCGTTGCCGGGCGGAATCTGGTCCATGCCGGCCTTTTCCAATGGCCGGCTCTACTTTGGGCCCGTGGGCCAGCCGATTCTCGCTTTTGAATTTAAGAATGCCAAGCTTCTGACTACGCCGGTTGCGAAAACCACCCACAGCTTCGGCTATCCTGGCGCTACGCCCAGCATTTCGTCGAACAAAGGTCAAAACGGCATTGTGTGGGCCGCCGAGAATACCGATCCCGCCGTTTTGCACGCCTTCAACGCTACCAGTTTGGTCGAACTGTACAACACCAATCAGGCGGCCAATGGACGCGATCAGTTCGGCGCGGGGAACAAGTTCATCACTCCGCTGATTGCGAACGGCAAAGTCTATGTGGGTACGACCACCGGGGTGGGCGTGTTCGGACTGCTGTCGGATTCGGCGGATGCTGGTCACGGTGCGCCAGTTAGCGCCAGTGGGGCCAAACTCACCACCGCTGCAGGCAACGGGTCCAATTCTGAGGCGCGCGGCGGCGTAACCCCCTAAAAAGCAAATAGACCCTCGTGATCGAGATTCGGTGGTGGGTCAGTCTTGCGCTGACCCACTACATTGGATTCCTGCGTTTGGAAACGGCCGCCGGGCAGTCTAGACTCCTTGTATTCCGATGGATCTCAGGGATCAGCTCGGGTTCAAGTTCCTGCCGCCGGAGCGGCGGGTGTGGACAGTGCGCGACCTGGTTGCGGCCGTGCGTGCGCATGTGGAGCGGGAGTATTCCGACGCGTGGGTCGAGGGCGAGATCTCGAACTTCCGCGCACCGGATTCCGGACATTTATATTTCACGCTGAAGGATGGCAACGCGCAGATTCGGATAGTGATGTTTCGATCAGCCGCGCGGCTGCTGCGATTTCGTCCAGCGGATGGGATGCAGGTAGTTGTGCGCGGCCGCGTCACGATTTATGAGGATCGCGGCGAGTTGCAGATTGCGGCGGAGTACATCGAGCCGAAAGGCGCGGGCGGGTTGCAGGTTGCCTTCGAGCAACTTAAGGCGAAGCTGGAAGCGGAAGGATTGTTTGCCGCGGAACGGAAGAAAGCCATTCCAACGTTGCCGTCGCGAATCGGGATTGTGACTTCTCCGCAGGCGGCGGCGCTGCGCGACATCCTGAACATTCTGCGGCGGCGGCATCACACGGCGAACGCGGTGATTTACCCGACGCAGGTGCAAGGCGAGTCCGCGGCTGCCGAAGTCGCAGCGGGAGTGCGGTATTTCAATGAGAATCGCAATGATGCCAGCCGCAGCGTGGAAGTGATCATTGTGGGGCGCGGCGGAGGGTCGGCAGAGGACCTTGCGGCGTTCAACGATGAAGCGCTGGCGCGGACGGTCGCGGCCTCGGAAATTCCAGTCATCTCCGCGGTCGGCCACGAGACGGATTTCACCATTGTGGATTTTGTGGCCGACCTGCGGGCTCCCACGCCTTCGGCAGCCGCGGAGTTGGTGATCCGGGCGAGACAGGAAGTGGAGAGCCAGGCGGAAGCGGTGCGGGAGCGTCTGGTGCGGGCAATGGAGCGTCGACTGCTGGAAGCTCGTCATGCTCTGATGGAAAGGGCGCAGGACGGCGCGTTCGCGCGGATGATGGACCTGATCCGGCAACGGCAGCAAAAGCTGGATGACCTGACTTACCGGCTGGAGCGGGCTGAGCGGCAAACGCTGGAACAGACCTGGCGTCGCTGGGAGACGGTCGCTGCCGCGGTGCGCCATTACGATGTGCGGCGAGTACTGGCGGGAATGCGGGCGGAATGGGACGCGGGAACTGTGGCATTGTCAGCCGTGATGCGGAATCTGCTATTGCAGTACAAGGTTCGCGCCGAGCGCATGGGCAGAGCGCTGGAGGCACTCTCGCCCTTGGCGATTCTGGAGCGGGGGTACGCTCTGGTATTTGACGGTGCCCGACAATTGGTGAAGGATGCGGCCCAGGTCAAGGTTGGGCAGGAGATTTCGGCGCGCTTGGCGCGAGGAGAGATTCGGGCCACGGTGGAACGAGCGGCCGCCCAGGGAGAAACTGGCAGCCGCCCGAAAAAGCGACGCTAAGTCAATCCAACCCGAAGATCCGCGGCGGTAATACCAGGATCGTTGAGACAGGGCTGCATTAGAATGAAGAGTTCCAAAGGTTGAAGTTCCCGCGGATGGTGAGGTCCAGTGACGCAATTCTTGGCGCCATGGTCGAGAGTGTCGTTTACGGTGCTCGACATTTTGCTGGTGGCGGTCTTCATCTACGAAGTGCTGGTCATGATCCGCGGGACCCGTGCAGCACCGATGCTGGCGGGGCTGGCGGCGGTAGCGGTGGCGTTCTACCTGGCGCGGATCGGCGAGCTGGTCACATTGAATTGGCTGGTGAGCCGCTTGCTCCCCTATGTGGTGTTCGCGCTGATCGTGGTTTTCCAATCGGAGATCCGGCACGTGTTGTCGGATGTGGGACGGCGGGTGAGCTTCCTGCGCGGATCGGCGGTGGAGGGAGACTCGTATGACGATATTGTGCTGGCGGCGAATTTATTTTCGCAGCATCAGACAGGCGCATTAATCGTGATCGAGCGCGAGATTGGGTTGCGAACGTACATTGAAAGCGGCGTCGCGATGGACGCGCGGCTGTCCTACGATCTGCTGGCCACAATCTTCCGGCCGAGCGCGCCGCTGCACGATGGAGCGGTAATCATCCAGAAAGACCGGTTGGCGGCGGCGGCATGCTTTCTGCCGCTCTCGATGAATCCCGTGCTCTCGACGCAAATGGGAACGCGCCACCGGGCGGGCATCGGGATTACCGAGGAGACCGATGCGATTGCGGTGATTGTGTCGGAAGAATCGGGCGCGATCAGCATGGCGGTTGGGGGCAAGATCGAACGGGACCTGACAGTAGAACACTTGCGCGAGTTGTTGAGTATGGAGCTGCGGCGCTATATGTCGCCGGTGGCGCTGCCGACGGTTGTGGCGCAAAGCGATGAATCGGATGCGAAGCAGGAATCGCCATCGGAGGCGGGCGCATCGATGGGTGCTGACGAGGACGCGGAAACGGAAACGGAGCGCCCATTATGATGAGTTTCTTGCGGCGCTGGGTGCTGCATAACTTCTGGCTGAAAGTCTTATCGGTGGTGCTGGCGACTGGTCTGTGGCTGGCGATTTCACCGGACCAGGAGCCGGCGGAAGTCGCGGTGCGCGTGCCCATCGAGTTCCTGCATGTTCCCCCGGAGTTGGAGATCGGCTCGGCAACCGTACCGGATGCGCAGATCCGGGTGCGCGGGCCGGAGCGATTGATCCGTGAACTGCGCTCGACCGACATCCACGCGGAACTTGAACTGGGAGACGTCAAGCCGGGCGAGCGCACGTTCGATCTGACGGCGCAGCAAGTTCGACACCAGCGGGATTTGCAGGTGGTGCAAGTGGTGCCAGGGGAGGTGCATCTCAGCTTTGACACGCGTCTGACGCGCGATGTAGAGATTCGTCCGCGAGTCATAGGAAACTTTGTGGCGGGCGAGAAGATCGCAAAGGTGCTGGTGGATCCGGAGAAAATCACAATCACAGGCCCGCGGCATCATGTGGAGATGGTGGATGCGGCGACCACAGATCCCGTCGACGCTTCGGGGACGAGGATCCAGGCGACGTTTGTGACCAATGTGTACGTTCCGGATGCGCTGGTGCAAGTGGTGCAAGCGGCGCCGGTGCGAGTGACGGTGATTATGGAAAAGAGTACGCCGGCGGCGAACGGGCATTGACTTGCCATTTGGTCATTTATTGTCCTCGGTTGGAGATCCTCGGTTTATCATCTTCGGTTACACATTTCAGGTTCGGTAGTTCAGGTTCAGCATCCGGCTCCTCCACTTATGAACCCACACAATCTATGAGCGCTCAAAGCAGGCAATTGTTTGGCACGGACGGAATCCGCGGTGTGGCCGGCGAATTTCCGCTCACAGCGGATAGCGCGTATCTGATCGGGCGCGCGCTAGGCCATGATCTGATCCGCACAACGCCGACGGCAAGAGCAGTCATGGGGCAGGACACGCGCGAATCCAGCGCCTGGATTGCGGACCGCGTGGCGGCCGGGCTGGCATCGGTGGGAGTGGACGTGCACAGCGCAGGCGTGATCACGACGCCCGGTGTTGCGTATCTGGCGCGGTCGCGCGGGTTGGCGGCGGGGGTGGTGATTTCGGCTTCGCACAATCCGTGGACGGATAACGGGATTAAAGTTTTTTCCGGAGATGGATTCAAGCTGACGGATGCGCGGGAGCTGGCCATCGAAAAAGAAATCTTCGCGCTGTTGCAGAATCCGGCTGCGGCGGACGATACCGCGCTGAAGATTGCCGGTCCTTCGCTGCCGGGAGAAGCGGCGCTGCGCAAGGCCTACATTGAGTCGTTAGCGGGCAGTGTGTCGTCGGATTTGAGCGGGTTGCGCGTACTCGTCGACTGCGCGAATGGGGCTGCGACGGCCGAGGCTCCTGAGTTGTTTCGCAGCATGCGCATCCAGGCAACCTTCACTCAGGTGACGCCGGACGGAAGAAACATTAATGAAGGGTGCGGGGCGTTGCATCCGGAAACCTTGGGCAAGACTGTGGCTGCATCGGCGGGGAAGTTCGATCTGGGCGTGACCTTTGACGGCGACGCCGACCGCGCTCTTCTTTGCGATGGCGCGGGCCGCGTAGTGAATGGCGACGGCGTGCTGCTGCTGACGGCGCGCGATCTGCAGGCTCGCGGGAAATTGAATGGCTCTACGGTGGTCGCCACGACGATGTCGAACATGGGAGTCGAGATCGCTCTGAAACGGTCGGGCATCGGAATGCTGCGGGCCAATGTGGGCGATAAATATGTTCTCGAAGAGATGCTCAAGACCGGGGCGACTCTGGGTGGGGAACAGTCGGGACACATTATTTTCCGCGATGGCGACGCGACTACCGGCGACGGCCTGCTGACGGCGTTGCGCGTGATGGACGTGATCGTGCGCAGCGGGCGGACGCTGGCGGACTTGGTGAGCGATCTGAAAGTGTTTCCCCAGAGGATTCAGAATGTGCGGGTTCGCGAGAAGATTCCGTTCGCGCAGGTGCCGGAAGTGCAGCGGGCGATTGATGCTGCCGAGCGCGAGCTGGATGGGAACGGGCGGGTTGTGGTGCGTTATTCGGGGACGGAGGCTTTGGCTCGCGTGATGGTGGAGGCGGAGTCGGAAGAGAAGATGCGGGCGCTTACCGCGGGGATTGCGGGGGAGATTCAGAAGGCATTGGGGGTGTAGGGAGTTTCTGGAGGGCAGGCTGCCTGGGCAGCCCCTTCGGCGCCGCTCAGGGCAGGCGAGACGGCTGTTCCTACATGGGCAGTGGTGTTTGACTCGCTGTGCCAGCCGGGCGTAGGCTCTTGCGAGTCTTGGACGGGCACGTCTCACGCCCAACTTCGTCTTCGAGGAGGAACGATGGTTCCCATCACTGCCTTATGGCTTCCGATTCTGCTTTCGGCTGTCATCGTGTTTGTTGCCAGCTCGATCCTGCATATGGTGCTTCCCTTCCACAGAAGCGATTACCGCAAGCTGCCCGATGAAGGCAAAGTGACCGATGCGTTGCGGGCGGTGGGCGTGACTCCGGGGCGGGTTTACAGTTTTCCGCACTGCACGCACAAAGACATGAAATCGCCGGAGGTGGTGGAGAAGTTCAAGCGCGGACCGGTTGGCCTGCTGACCGTGATGCCCAGCGGAGCGCCGGCGATGGGGAAATATCTGGGGCTGTGGTTTCTCAACTGCGTGGTAGTCGGCATCTTTGTCGCGTACCTGACTGCACGGACGCGCGTGCGGGCCACGGATTACCTGCAGATCTTTCGCGTGGCGGGCGCGGTGGCGTTCATGGGATACGGGGTGGGACAGATTCAGGATTCGATCTGGAAGGGGCAGACCTGGGGCGTGACCGCAAAGCATGTGTTCGATGGGCTGATCTATGCGTTGCTAACCGCGGGGACGTTTGGGTGGCTGTGGCCGCGGTAGGTTCACTCGAATATCGGCGATATCCTCGCCAGCACCTCGCCCATGATCGCGTCTGGGATCCTTTCTAGCTTCTTGCCGCCGCGTGCTGCGAGATCGAGCGCGCGGGGCTGGTCGCACCGGATAATCCCCGTCGTTTTGGTTCCGGCTCCCGTCAGTGGCACAGCGAAACCTGCCGTGCGCGCGAAATTCCCGCCGCTCGTAATGGGCAGAACTATCGGGACCTTGGTGACTCGGTTGAAAGGCTCCGGTGAAACGATCAGCACCGGGCGGCGGCCCTTTTGCTCGTGGCCCGACGTAGGATCGAGACTCACGAGCCAGATTTCGCCGCGCTTCACGGATCCTCGCCCCTCCTCCCCACTTTGTCATTTCGAGTGAAGTGAGATTGCCCGCTTCGGGCAGTCTCGCGAAGTCGAGAAACCTGCTTTGTCCTTTCGCCAGGCCAAATCAGGGTTCCCTTTTACTTCAGATAAGCTC
>Ga0302326_10005786_pt1 | contig 28028 bp, 22 predicted proteins | sample Palsa_T0_3_FD_202264 | JGI IMG/M metagenome (GOLD analysis project Ga0302326, IMG submission 202264) | Peat permafrost microbial communities from Stordalen Mire near Abisko, Sweden - Palsa_T0_3 | ecosystem: Environmental > Terrestrial > Soil > Palsa > Peat permafrost | place: Sweden: Abisko... | reverse complement strand
TCTGTCCACACAGATCGGCAACAATTGCAAATCCTTTTTCGTCCATCCAATTGGAGAGCCCGTCGCACAGATCTTCGATCAACCGATAGCCATAGTGCATGACAGCGGTACACACCTGAAGGCTCGATGCGCCAAGCAGCAGAAACTGCGCCGCATCCTGCCATGTCGCAATGCCTCCCATGCCGGAGATGGGAAGGCCCGAACGGGCAACCACTTCATCGGTTCCCAACGCGGCCAACATGTTCAGAGCAATGGGCTTGACGGCAGGCCCGGCGTAGCCGCCGTGTCCGCCCTTGCCTGCGATGCTTGGCGTCAACTCCAAGGTGTCAAGATCGACGCCGACAATCGAATTGATCGTGTTGATCAGCGAGAGCGCATTGGCCCCGGCCGCAACTCCAGCGCGCGCAGGCAGCACGATGTTGGTGATATTCGGCGTGAGCTTCATGATGACCGGAATCGTCGCCGTCTCCATCACCCAACGCGTGATCTGCTCGCAATACTCCGGTACTTGTCCGATGGCAGAGCCCATGCCGCGTTCGCTCATTCCGTGCGGGCATCCGTAGTTCAGCTCAATGCCATCTGCGCCCGTGTCTTCGATCTTGCGCACAATCTCGTGCCAAGCCTCAGGCTTCGCTTCCACCATGGCGGAAACAATCACCGCGCGATCCGGCCACGCGCGCTTTACTTCGGCAATCTCGCGCAAGTTGATCTCAATCGGACGGTCGGAGATCAACTCCACATTGTTGATGGCCAACATGCGTTGACGTCCAAAGTGCCAAGCTCCATAGCGATTCGAAACGTTCAGCACAGGAGCGCCAATCGTCTTCCAGACCGCGCCCCCCCAACCCGCCTCAAAGGCGCGATGAATCTGCGCTCCTGAGTTCGTCGGAGGCGCCGAGGCAAGCCAGAAGGGATTGGGTGACGTAATGCCGGCGAAGTTAATGCGAAGATCGGCCATGCTTATCTCACCTCCGCCGGCGTTGGCGCGAGCCGTCGATGAATCGCGGCGGCTGCAAGCTTGCCATCCTGAACGGCCATCACGGTTGATGCCGCGCCGTGTGCCCGGATACAGTCTCCGATCGCAAACACTCCGTCTATGCTGGTGCGGAAGCTTTCACCCACGGCGATAAATCCCTTCGTCGTTTCTAGGTCCAGTAGTGCAGCCAAGGACGGCTTGTTCTGTCCGACAGCTTTGACGATCTGGTCCGCTTCGAGCAGAAACTCAGAGCCCGCGATCGTAACTGGAGCAGGACGTCCAGACGCATCCGGCGCGCCCAACTCGACACGCAAACATTCTAGGCCGATGGGCTGTCCTTCCTCCAGCATTACCCGCGACGGCTGGCTCAGGAACCGGAATTCGATGCCCTCCTTAAGTGCAAAGTTGTACTCGTGCTCATAGCAGGTCATCTCTCGGTCCGTGCGCCGATATACCATCGTCACGCGCTCCGCGCCAAGCCGCACGGCGATGGTGGCACAGTCCACAGCGGTGTTGCCCGCGCCAATGACAATCACTTTGCGCCCGACCTTCGGAAGATCCTCGCCGGTCTTGCTGCTCTCGATGAATTCCAGTCCATCGATAATGGCCGCTTCGCCTTCTATCCCCAACTCCGGCGTCCGCCCCAGCCCCACGCTCAGCACGACGCTGTCGAAGTCGCGCTGCAATTCAGCGAGCGGGAGATTTGTGCCGAACTCGACTCCGGTCTTGATGGTTACGCCCAGCCCCGCGATCATGCGAGCTTCGTCAAGAGCTACATCGACTGGTTCTCGCAATGCGATGATTCCGTAGGTTGAAAGTCCACCAGGAAGTTCGCGCTTTTCAAAGATAGTGACAGCGTGGCCCAGCTTCGCCAATTCACCCGCACAGGAAAGTCCAGCAGGGCCGGCGCCGATGACGGCAATCTTTCTGCCGGTGGGCTTGGCTTTCAACACGGGGTAGGCCCCAGTTTTGCGGGCTCGATCCATGGCGAAGCGTTGTAGCCGGCCGATGGCGATAGGCTTGTGCTCTGAGCCCAGCACGCACGCGCCTTCGCACAGCTCCTGCACCGGACAAACCCGCGCGCAGGTGGCACCTAGCAGATTCGAAGCAAAGATCGTCGCCGCGGACCCTTTCAGATTATTGGTCGCGATCTTCTTGATAAACCGCGGAATATCGATGTGAGTCGGGCAGGCATGGGTACACGGCGCGTCATAACAGTAGAGACAGCGATCCGATTCTACGGCCGCTTCATTCGGTGTGAGTGGCGGCAACTGCTCCGCCAGGGCCTTCCCAATGCCTTTGAACTCAGATTGCATCCATCGACTCCTTCGTCGTTCGATACTTGATGCCCTCGATCCCGGTACTCCGATTGGGTTGTCTCCCAATCCATCAGGCCAAGTGAGAGTTTCTATGCTAGCGCATCTGTCCAGCGAATCAAGAGGACAGTGAGTTCCAGCGCGGGAAGTTCGGCTCGGCGGGGAAGAGAATTTGCCAAAGCCGCTGTTCTTGGCTTACATTTCAGGTGTTGTTTCGTATAAGTTCACCCCGACAACTAATTGATCATACAAATTCCTGGCCGACGTGGAGGAGCACGTTCTAGCACGGAGCGCCTGTCGACCGGTGGGGCACATCCTCGGGCTTGTTGGGCTTCGACCTGCAAGTCGAAGCGCCGAATATACCAAGCCCAGCGCGGGACGGAGATACGTGGACAATCAAGAGTTGAATCGTCGATCGTTCCTTCAGACACTGGGAGCCGCAGGACTGGCCAGTGCTCTTCCGGAGAGCGCGTTTGCCCGGCGTCCCGAGCACAATGGCATTATGTATGACGCGGTCCAGTCCGCGCCGGATGCCGAAGTCAGGCCGAAATATTCGATCAAATTCGCCGTTTGCGGAATGAGCCACGACCACATCTACGGCATGGTCGGCGCCATTCAGCGTGGTGGAGGTGTGCTGGTCGCAGCTTACGGGGAGGAGCCCGATAAGGCCGCGGCCTTCCTCAAGCGATTTCCTGACGTCAAGATGACTAAGAGCGAAAAGGAGATCATCGAGGATCCGTCGATCCAACTCGTGCTTAGCTCGACGATTCCAAGCCGGAGGGCTCCGCTCGGCGTCCGCGTTATGGAGCATGGCAAGGACTATCTCAGCGATAAGCCGGGCATGACCACCCTCGAACAGCTCGCCGACGTACGCAATACCATCGCCGCGACCCATCGCATCTACGGCATCCTGTACAGCGAGCGGCTGGAGGTCAAGGCTGCGGTGAAGGCGGGCGAGCTCATACAAGCCGGAGCGATCGGCCGCGTGATTCAAACCATCAACATCGCTCCGCACCAGATTGTCCAGGGCCACGGCGATGCGGGCGGCGGCACCGGCCGGCCGGAATGGTTCTGGAATCCGGATTTGTACGGCGGCATTCTCTGCGATATTGGGTCGCATCAGGTCGATCAGTTTCTCTATTACACGGGATCGACCGAGGCCGAAGTTGTTGCCTCGCAGATCGCGAACGTCAATCATCATGATCATCCGCGCTTTCAGGATTTCGGCGACATGATGCTTCGCGGGGACAGAGGCCTGGGCTATGTTCGCCTGGACTGGTTCACGCCAGATGGCCTGGGAACATGGGGCGACGGGCGATTGTTCATCCTTGGCACCGAAGGATATATCGAGGTTCGCAAGTATACGGACGTTGCAGTGAAGAGCTCGGGAAACAACCTCTTTCTCGTGGACCAAAAACAAGCGCGATACATCGACTGCAACAACCTGACCTTGCCGTTTGGGCCGCAATTCGTTGCGGATATCGTGAATCGTACGCATGTGGCGCAGGATCAGGCGCAGTGCCTGCTGGCAGCCGAACTGGTCATCAAAGCGCAGAGAAAAGCGGAGACAGTGCATTTGAAGCAGTAGGCACTCTGACTCAGGAGTAAAGCCAATGGCGGGTATGTCGAAGCGCGGCCTATCCAGGCGGCAATTCGTGAAAGGTTCCTTGCAGGTTGCTGCCATGGCAGGCTTTCCCACCATTGTTCCGCGTCTGTCTTCGGGCAAATGGCTCCCAGCAAGCAGATCAATGTGGGCGCGATCGGCATGGGACAGATTTCGCGAGCGGACGGTCTTCCGAACATACTCAAGGTCGATAGCGCCAGGGCCGCACCGGGATCCCGAGAGGGAGAGCTTCAAAAATGACGACGAGGCCAACGCGATGCTCTCTCGGTCGCGGAGACAGCTGTACACACTTATACAAAGTAGTTGGTTTTAATGGAGGTACGATGCTTTCAAAGCGGGATTTAGTGGTATGCCTGATTTCAGTGAGTGGAACCCTCGGCGCGCTTGCGGCAGTAGAAGCCGCCAAGCCGATCATCGGCGCGTCAGCCTTCGATTGGAACAGCTTTACCGCGCAGAAGACCGCGGTCGGCGAAGTCAGGTCGATCGTTAAAGGTCCAACCGCGACGCTCGATGAGTTGGAGATGCATGTCACTACGCTCGATCCAGGAAAAGAGCCTCATCCACCTCACAAACATCCCAATGAAGAGTTGGTGATTCTGGACAAGGGGACGGTCGAGGCGTTAGTGAATGGCGAGTGGAAGAGGGTCGGCCCTGGGTCGGTGATCTTCAACGCATCCAATGTGCTGCATGGGCTAAGGAATGTGGGTGACACTCCCGCGCAGTATCACGTCGTCAGTTGGCGCACGGACAAGACACCCAAAGACTGATGAAGCCGCCTCACTTCGTAATTTCGATATAGTCCACGGGAGCCGGTTCTTCTCCATCCGGAGTTCCACGTAGGGTGAGCCTATCTCCGGGCTTGAGGCTTACACCGCGAACAGTAAAGCGAGTGCCGGTGCTTCCGTCGAGCTGCTTGTCCACTACGGCAGGAGGGAGAGTCGCATCGGCGACCCAGTGTCCAATGGGATTGCCGTTGAGCAGAAGCTCATAATGTGAGGCGCCGGTGCGAAGGTCGAAGTACTGGACGGCGATCTTGTAAGCTCCCGCGGGACGGTCCAGTTTTGTTGTCAGAGTGCATGAAGCGGCGCGGTTACACTCCACGGCCTGGCCATTCGAGGCAGCTTCCCACGGCGTTACATCGACGGGCGCGTATCCATCGGCTGCCATGTCTTCGGCTACGATCCGGTCAGGATAATTGCCCACGCGCCCCTGCCGGTCGGGAATCCCGGAGATGCGTTGGAACCATCGCGTAACGGCATCGCGCCACACGATAGCGTGGCCGGCCTGATAGATGAAAAGGTCAAGAGTCTGCTCGTAGCGCTCGTCGTCGATGAGCCCGTGCAACTGCTGCCATCGCGCGGGATAGGTAGCGGCAGTTTCGGCTCCTGCGTAGTGCGAGTCGTAGACATACTGAATCAGCGTCTTGCCGCTGTGCAGCACGTAACTGTATGGAACATGATGCATGAAAAGCAGCAGCTCGTCCGGGCAAGCCGTCAAAGATTCATAAACCTTCGCAAGCTCGGGCGGATATTGACCGATATAGCCCGTGCCCGTAGCTACAGTGCGGTCCATGCCGATACCTTGGCTGTCGCCGCGAAACCACTGGCCCCAGCCGTTGTGTTCCGCGGAGTCGATGCCTGGTCCATAGTGAATGCCAAGGATGTTGGTAAGCGTGCCTATTCCTAAAGGCCCGGTGTACTGCTCGTAAACACGCCACGAGTCACGCTGCAGGGCGTCGATGGTCGACACGACCTTGGGATCGTTGCCGAAGGTGAGACGCGTCCAACTATCGACAATCTGATCGGTGGTCAGGTCCGGATTCCACGCCAGCTTGCCGAAGCCGTAGAGATTGGCCATCGCCATGGGATGATGCAGCCAGTCGGCATCCAGGCCAACATTGGCTACTCCGACAAAGCCGCCCAACGGCTGGCGAAAGCTCTTTCCTTCGACGATCTCCTTGACCGGCGTGGACCGATTCTCCGCGCGCATATCCGTGTCCAGCACGGCCTTCCACATCGGCACAAGAAAGACCATGTGGCGCTGTTGGCCGATGTATTCTTGCGTGACCTGAAGCTCGATTGCCTGGTTCGTATGCCGAAGCGCGGCGAAGAGCGGCGAGACTGGCTCACGCACCTGGAAGTCGATCGGCCCATGCTTGATCTGGATGATTACATTTGGTTCGAACGTCCCATCGAGAGCGTGAAAATTGTCGTAGCCTGCGCGGGCCCGGTCTGCCTTGAGATCGTTCCAGTCGAGATGATTGTTGTAGACAAAGCCGCGGTAAAGCACCACGCCTCCGTGGGGCTTGAGCGCGCGCGCAACGGTGTTGGCAGCCTGTGCGGGAGTTCGCCCGTACTTGGATGGACCTACACGGCCCTCCGAGTCGGCCTTGATCACAAAGCCGCCAAAATCGGGGATTTCCTTGTAGATTTCATCCACTTTGGACTGCCACCATGTGGCTACATTCGGATCGATGGGATCGAAGGTCGAGAGATGGCCGACGACCTGTGGGCTGGAGAGATCGACCGATAAAGACATACGCACGCCGCAGGGACGAAAGGCGTCGGCAATCCGGGCCAGCTCGTGAATCATCTCCGGCTCAAGCGTGCGCAGGTCGGAGTTGACGTTGTTCACGGCAGCTCCGTTCAGTCCTACGGAAGCCAGCAGCCGGCCATAATCGCTGACGCGAGTCAGATCCGTGCGCACATGGCCGTTGTCGAAGAAGATGCTGCGCCCCGCATAGCCGCGCTCGATGGAGCCGTTCAGGTTGTCCCATTGATTGACCCACCGGATCGGCGACGAGGGCGATTCCGCATCCGAAGACAAGGGCTTCTCCTGCGCAATCTGTTCCAGAAGATGAAAAACGCCGTAGAGCTCTCCGCGATCCGCGCCTCCGGCGATGATCCACAAAGCATGGCCGTTTACCGTAATTTCGGAGATCGAGAATCCTTCGTCCGCAATCGTCCCCGCTGCCTTCCAGGCAGGAACCAATGCGTGGATCTCAGCGGGAGTACCGAGAACGAAGGAATCTTGGATCGCGAAAGTTGAAGGATCTGAAGCAAGTTGAAGATCGTTGCCCAGCATCGAATGAATTCCGCGCATCAGCTCGTTCGCGGCATTGCGCGCAACCGGCGTATTGGTAATTTCAACAACATGCCGCGGAATCTTCTCGTATAGCTGCGCAGCCCGCTGCGACAGCGGAGCATAGCGCAGCCAGCCAGCAGAGCCATTCTCAGCTTGAGCAAAAGGCGCGCTCCCAAGGAGAGCCCACGTCAACAGTACAATTGCATTGCGGAAATACATCGGCGAACAAGCTCCGGATAATCGTCGAAAATCAAGTCAATTGTTAGTTCAGTGGCATCTTCTTCGTGCGGAGAACCGCATGGCAAGCGGTACGCCGGTCGAAAACGATTTTATACGCGTCGCGAACTTTATGTCGGTTCAACACCTTCGCGCTTGCAGCAGCGGAAGTAAAGCGTCGTAACGAGGTGTTCTCACTTGGTGGAAAGCGTCTTAGGCCGCGAGCGCTTGCCCCCGCCCGAGAGATGTGTCGAACGGTGATATCCGGAATGCCGCTGCAACACCACGGCGGCAGCTCCACGAAGACGCGAAAGCTCACCGTCCTTGGTAATGCCGAGCACCGGTGCGGGACCTGCGAGCATAGTCTTCTCCAGCTCGTTTTGAACGATAGGACCGAACCGAGCCCATGAAGTGGCGAGATCGCCGGCAATCAAAATCATCTCCGGCGAAAGCGCGGATGTGACCAGCCGCAACCCGCGGCCCAGATAGGCTGCCTGGCGTGAAATGGCCTCAATGGCAGCGTCGTCGCCTTCTTCGGCCATGCGCAGAAGCTCGTGGATATTCGCCGCGTGACCCTTGGGGCAAAGCTCGACATAATACCGCAGCGCCGCTGTGGAAGACGCGAACACCTCCCAGCAGCCTCGTTGTCCGCAGCCGCAAACTGGGCCGGTGGGATCGATGGGGCTGTGACCGAACTCGCCGGCAAGCCCGCTTCGACTCGCGATGATCTGCCCATTGGCCAGAATCGCCCCTCCCACGCCCTCGGAGACGGTAATCAGAACCGCATCGCGAATGCCATCCAATCGGCCCGACCAAAGCTCCGCCAACAGGCAGGCATTGGCGGCGTTCGCCAGTTCCACCTGGAGATGCATCTTCTCTTCGATCGCCTCCTTGATGCCGAAGTCGCCCCATTTCAGATTCGGAGCGAGGATGAGCCGTTGCGTATCTGGGTTCACGCGGCCTGGCATCGAGATGCCGATGCCTTCGAACGAATGTCCGCTGTGGGCTGCCTGCATCGACTGCATGCACTGCACGATTTTGTTGACCGAGCGTTCCGGATTCGAGACCAGAGGCACAGCTTCGCGGGCCAGAAAGCGCCCGTTCAGATCGACCAGCGCAACGATCGCCTGTTGCGGGCGAACATCCGCAACCAGGATCACCATCGCGTCGTTCAATGAAAGCAGTGTGGAAGGACGGCCGCGAGGATGGCGGGACACAGCCCCCTCCGACACCCACTTCTCCTCGATCAGTTGCTCCACGATAGCGGAAATCGTGCTCGGTTGCAGGCCAGACGATCGAGCCAGGTCCGCGCGAGCCACCGGCTGCTGCGAGCGGATGATCTCGAGCACGATGTCGCGGTTAATGTCACGCGCATTCTCGCTCGAAGCCAATTCGACGTAGGCCAGGTCGATGCGCTTGATTCCGCGAGTTGCGCCGTTGGATCGCGATACGGTCTTCATGGTGTAGGGCGAACTCCGCCGGCGTCCGAACCGGTATCGACAGCAGGAATCTGGCCATGAAGAAGTGCGCAATGGTCACAGAGCGAGATCCGTCGCGGTATTCCTCTGGCAGAGAAAGCCTTCTCGCCGCTGTCAGGACATTGTAATCTTATAGCAATTAAATAGCTGCAACGATGCATTCTTTCAAATTGACTGGCTGCGCCCAGATCGGCCCGAACAACGTGCCTATATCCTGAAAATCTCAAAACTGCATAGGTTTATCGCGGTTCTCCCCGGAGGCGGTAAAGCATCCCCTCTTCCAAAATCCCAATTCTCTCTATTCGTTCGAGTACCGGAATTAACCGCACTCGAACCGATCTCACAATCTCGTTGCGTGTTATTCCCGCAAACTGCCCTTTAGCTTCCGCGGAAAAGGCAGCGCAATCTGAAGCCGCATGCTCCAGGACGACGCACCCGGAGGCTGCATCGCATTGCCATGGAAATCTGCCGAAGGATTCACCCATTGATACCGCACAAAGCGAAAGGGCGGTTTCTCTCGCGAGAGACCGCCCTTTCTATCCGATTTTTTGAAGCTTTGGTTCGGCTTCCAAATCACAGCGCTGTCTTCTCGAAATCATTCGAGCCCCGCGAGCATAGCCCGCGTTTCCCGTACTCTTCCGCGATAACTCGCGCTGTAAGAGATTTCTATTGGTCATCCACAAGTATCCGGTTGCCCGGATAACTTCGTAAGTCTCGTTGCCGATTCTCTCGATGACCCGTCGTCCACTCTCTCCTGCTGGAAGATCTCTCTTCCGATGAAGTGATAGTACTCCGTAGCTCATAGAAAGGTACGTGCTTCAAAACATTTTCCGATGTGGAAATGGCGTACTCAATGTGGAAAATAAATCCTCGCTGCCGGAATGTCGAAAAGCGATCCTGCCACTAGCAGTGGCTCACTTAGAAGAGTCGTTTTGCTTCATAGATTTTCAACGAGCATAGCCAGTAGAACTTCCAGGCTCAGGGTGGAACTATAATGAGGCATTACTTTTCTGCCGCCAGGCACCGAAGGCGCATCGTTGAACAGCCTTCGAGTTCTCCCAGCACAGAGGCCGGTCTCTCGATGAAGAGCGAAGAACTTATTCTTGTCACCGGCTCGACCGGCTTTCTCGGGATGCAACTCGTCAGGGAACTCTTGGAGCGTCAGCCGCACGCACGGCTGGCGCTGCTCATCCGCGACAGAACAGGCCAATCAGGTCAGCAGCGCGCCGATTCGATCGTTCCTCTCGCCGAGCGCCAGCGTGTCCAGGTCTATTCCGGAGATGTCAGCCAGCCTAACTGCGGATTGGAGAGTTCCACTTACTCGCGCCTCTCTGCCGAAACCACGCGTGTCATTCACTCTGCCGCTACGGTGCGTTTCGATCGCTCGGTCGATGAGGCGCGCCGCATTAACGTCGAGGGCACACGCCATGTGCTTGATTTTGCCGCCGCGGCGCGTCAGCTTCGGAGCTTTGCCTACGTCGGCACCGCCTACGTGGCCGGAGAACGCTCAGACCTGGTGCGCGAAAGCGAACTTGCCGTGGGCCAGAGCTACCGCAACACCTATGAGCAAACCAAGGCCGAGGCTGAGGCCCTGGTCCGCTCGCGTCTTGGCTCCATGCCAGGCGTAATTCTGCGTCCCAGCATCATCGTGGGCGATTCCCGCACCGGTGTAACCTCCAGCTTCAAGATGATGTACTGGCCGCTGAAGATCTACGCGCGCCGCCTCTGGCGCACCGTGCCCGGATATCCAGATGCAGTGTTGGACATTGTGCCCGTGGATTACGTGGCGGCCTCGGTCGCACGCTTGGCTTTCGATGAAGCAGCGCTCGGCAACACCGTCCACCTCTGCGCGGGACCAGGCGGCAGCGCTACCATCCAGCAGATTGCACAGCGCGCTTCAGAATACTTCCATGCGCCACAGCCGCGCTATGTGGACCCAAAGTTCTTCTTCGCCGCGGTGCGGCCACTTCTGTGGATTTCATTATGGGGACGCAAACGCCGCATTCTGCGCGACGGCCGCGCCTATCGCGACTACTTCACCATGCGCATGCAGTTCGATACCAGCAACGCAGAGAGGCTGCTCGTACCCGCCGGAGTGAGCCCTCCGCCTGTTCTTGACTACCTCGACCGCCTCTTCCATTACTGCGCCGCCAGTGACTGGGGCCGCAAGCCGGTGGTTGCCCAATGAACGTTTTTCGCCGCTTTCAGCTCGCCCATGATCGCTGCGTCACAGTAGCCAATCTCGTCGATGAGCTGGTGCGGCGAAAGGGAGACTGCGAAGTTTCCGTTGGAGAAGGCGGCCATTTTCGCCTTGCTGAACTCCACTACAACGTCTGCCGTCTGGATGCCTTTCTCCGTCGAACCATTGCGCTTCGCCCCGGCCAGCCTGTCGCCATTTATCGCACCAACAACCGGTTTTGCTTGCATTGGTTTCTCGCGATCATCCGCGCCGGAGGAATCGCCGTCCCGTTGAACCCACTCCTCTCCCTCGCCGAGACACGCCGCATTCTCGCCGATAGTGGTACAGAGATTCTGGTCACCGACAAGGCGGTTTTCCAGCGAACCATCTTAGAACAGAGTGCCTTGCATGTGCGCACCTGGATTCAGGCCGACGATGAGCCGGAGACACTCGATGGGTTCATCCGCGTCGGCGATACCTGCGCCCCGTTCCCGCCAACCCCAATCGATCCCCAAGCTACAGTTGCGGTATTCCATACTTCGGGTACAAGCGGTTTCCCGAAAGGAGCTGCCCTGTCCAGCAGCGCCTTGCTCGGTGGGCGCGCTTCGACAGTATTAGCCGGACTATTTCTTGGCCCTAGAGATCTCGCGCTCATCGCCCTGCCGTGGTCCCACATCATGGCCGTAAGTATTGCGTTATACGGCCTGATGGCAGGCATTCGCGGCTGCTTCCTCGACCGCTTCGACGTTGCCGGCGCGCTGGATCTGGTCGAGCGCTTCGGCGTCACCACCATCGTCGGCGTGCCTGAAATGTTTGTCCGGCTGGTCAATTGCAATCCGCAACCCGACAAGCTCAAAAGCGTGCGTGTGTGGCTCTCGGCCAGTGACCATTTACCTTCCGAGGTTCGGCAAAGCCTGCGCAACTTCGGCGCACTCGTCCGGCTGCCAGGAGGCCGCCGCATTCCACCGGTGCTCCTGAACGGCTATGGCATGGTCGAACTGGGCGGTCTCGCCATGATGGGTATCGAACTGTCGCTGTTGCCCGGCAGCGGCGACCTGTACTTCCCCGTGCCGCCGTTTCGCGTTCGCGTGGTCGATGAAAACGGTCGTTCTGCGTGCGCCGGCGTGACAGGCGAGTGTCAGATCCGCCGTCGTGGCCTCGCTCCGCACTATTGGAAGGACCAGAGCGAAGGCGAGGGCTTGCTCACCAGCGACGGATGGCTGCGCACCGGAGATCTGGCCACACGCAACCGCCTCGGTATGATCCGGCTGGTGGGACGCATCAAAGACATCATCAAGTCCGGCGGCTATTCGGTTTACGTTCGAGAGCTGGAAGAAGCGGTGCATGCCCACCCGGCCGTGGCCCGCGCCGTAGCCTTTGGATTGCCACACAAGGAGAAAAGTGAGATTCCCGTCGCGGCAGTCGAATTACACGAAGGCTCCGTGGCCAGCGAAAGCGACCTGCTTGACTGGTGCCGCCAGCATCTTGCGGGCTATAAAGCTCCGCGCCGTATCTGGATTCTAGAGCCAGGAGGCTTGCCGCAAAATCACAACAGCAAGATCCTCAGGCGCGCCCTTCAGGAGCGGTATTCGCGGCAGATCGATTGAGTGCTTCGGTGAGCGAGATGTTGCTTCAGTCGTGCCGCAGCGCTTCCACTGGAGAAAGCTGTGCGCCGCGCCATGCGGGAAGCGCTCCAGCGATCAACCCGGCGAGTACGGCAATACCCAGCGCCTCGATCGTCAGCGGCAATGAAAAGGATGCCGAGACAATGCTCGCGGTTTGCGGCAAGGCAGACAGCAGCCGCAAGGCGCCCCATCCGACACCCATGCCAAGCAATCCGCCGCCCAGGCCCAGCAGAACCGCCTCAAGCTGAATCAGCACCAGCACCTGCCATCGTTTCCATCCCAGCGCGCGTAGGATGCCGATCTCTCGTGTGCGCTCGAAGACCGACATCGCCATGGTGTTGGCGATCCCCAGGATGCCGATCAGCAAGGCAATCGAAGAAGTGCCCCAGGCAGAAGCGTGCGCCAGCTTCACAAATTGGTTGTTCCCGGCGCGTTCAACCGCCGGAACCGCGCGCAACCCCGGCAAAGCTGCCTCGATCCGATCCGCCGCACGCTTCAAATATTCATCCGGAGCTTCTCCGTTTGGTGCGGGCCGCAGCCGGACATGAATCGTCGAAACCTTGCCCTGCAGGCCGCTGAGCTGCTGAAGCTGGTCAAGCGGCAGGATGACCGCGCCCGCCTCCAAAGCAGAGCCACCATGGTAGACCGCGACGACCGTAAAGGGAGAGCCTTGAATCTCGACCTTGTCGCCCGGTTTCTTGTTCAAAGTACTCGCCAGCAGGTAGCCGAGCATGACCTCCGCTGAGCCATCCCGGAAAGACCGCCCGGAAACCAACTGCACGGACTGAAATTCATACGAATTCGCCTTCCAGCCGTAGACCAGCGCGTTTACCTCAGGTGTCAGGTCCATTACGTTGAAGATCACCGGCGTAGCCTGCGCTACCATGGGTAGCGTCTTAATCTTTTCCGCCGCCGACTCGTCCACCGAGGTATTCAAAAAGGTTTGCTGAATGACGGCAATATCGGTGCCGCTGCTGGTATAAATGCGCAGCCACTCGTGCTCGAATGAGCGGGAAAAGCCCACCAGGCCCACAAATGCGCCAATCGCCATTCCGATTCCGCAGAGCGTCAGAAGGGTTCTCAATGGTCGGCGCCGCAGATTCTTCCAGACAAACCCTGGGAACGACAATTGAGAGGTTGGGAATATCGGAGTGACTCCTCATCTTTTTGGATCGGGCCAGCAAAGAGCCAGTGTATCCAGCAGCATCCGTTGTGTCCAATGATTGCCTCTTTGCTCTGTGAGGACAATCGCTGGATCAATGCGGAGCGCATTGAGGACTCCGGCGGCTATGTTACCTCCCATTGCCGATCACGCCGCTTCTGGAGTTATGCGCAATCTGCAATGGGATGCTGGCTTATGCCGACTTAGCCGTTTCAAGACCATCAACAAGATTTCTGGGCAGCACTTTCGGCAGCCGCAAGGTTGAGACGAGCAGAAGCACATGCAGGAGGGCGAGCGCCAGGAACGAGAGCATAAAAGCTCTCGCCATTCCGTCGGCCGAAACGGCGAAGTCCATTCTCCACGCCAGGAATGCCGCCATCAACGTCGTCATCGTAGAACCGCCCAGCCGCTGCACGATGTTCAATGTGGTCGTTGCCATGGGTATCTCCTGCTTCGGCACGCCGCTGTATGCGGCCGAGAGCGACGGCACTCCAATTGCGCCCTGCCCCTGCCGCGCAGCAACAGCGACACGACAAAGATCGGCCCCACCATGCGATGGTTTGCCAGATATAAGAATCGCAAAGCGCTCAAGAGGCTGATCAGCGAGCCACCCGCAGCCACATTGCGAATACCGAAGTGTTTCGTCAGCCACCCTATGGACGGATAACCTGCCAACATGCCCAGTCCCAGCGGCAGCAGCAGAACTCCAACGTCACCGGGTGTTCGCCCGCATGCCAACGCCGATGAACCTCGTGGGATCACCTTCCACGTATGTCACAGGCCCCAATCCGCCAAAGCCAGAATGAGTTCCAGCTTCGTACTGAAGAGGATGAAGTTTGGCCGATGTTGGTACCAGCCGTTGAAATGTTCCAGAGCGTCTACCAAGCTCACTAGGTCTTCGCGGGACAGTTCGAGGCTGTGCTAGTTCGAGCGAGTTTCGGCCGGCTTCGTCGGCTGATCCATATCGCCGCTTACCAGTTGTTGCATAATCGCCAAGTCACTCGTTGACGGCGCGCATTTCACATGGCCGAATAGTCGCCGTCTAGGACAGGTGAAGTGGAAACCCGTCGCAGGCTCGCCAACCCAAATAGTGAACAATAAAGGACGCTGATCAAATTTATATGGGTTAGCTAAGTATATTTATGCCCTTGTAAGTTGTTGAAGTAATTGGTGGACCTGATCGGGATCGAACCGATGACCTCTTCCATGCCATTTCTTGGACAAATTGTAACCTATTGATTTTTGAAGGCCTCCGTCGCCCCTGAAGGCCCCGAAAGCGCCCCTGGAATCGCTTATTGCTCCCGGATTGCTCCCGACAGCCCCGTTATTGCTCCCACGCAGCAAGTCCTGTATTTTCAACATATTTTCGATTTAGACCTCCGATTGTAGAGTGGTAGCAGTCTTCGGTTCAGATCCTTCGGATGTAGATTCAGGCCACCATCGGCGGTCCGATCCCCACTCTGGCCACCACATTCTAAAAGACTTAGCGGAAACCAAAGAGTTGATGTTTTAGTCGCACGACCAATACACGACCATCGCCTAAGCGACGTGTTGTTGGTCGCCTTCTTTCTGCTCCGGCTTCTTCTTCATCAGGCTCCAGATCACCTTCGCGGTGGTGCTGGTCTTCGTGATGTGCTCGCGTCCCAACTTGGCATAACGCTCGGTCATCTTGATATTCGAGTGACCAAGAATCTTCGCAAGCTCGTAGAGATCGCCGCCGTTCATCATGTACCAGGACGCAAAGGTGTGGCGCAGGTCGTGGAACCAGAAATTCTGAATCCTCGCCCTGACGAGCAGGTCATCAAAACTCCCTTCCAGACGCTGCCGTCCGCTCTTGTCGCCCCGGTTTGGTGGGAAGAGCCGATCCTCATCGATCACCGCAGGATAGCGCCGAACTTCCGCGTCCAACTCCGACGGCATAGGGACGTAACGCACCTTGCCCTTTTTCAGCTTTGCCCGAACCGCCAGCAATCCTTCGCTATACATCACGTCGGACCACCGGAGCCGGTGAATCTCCGCTGAGCGCATCCCGGTTGATACGGCGATCAACACGATGAGCCTCATCCGAAGATTCGTCTGATTCAGGTCTTTGGTGCCTTTGCGGTACATCCTCTCATCGAGAGCTTCCATCAGCCGGCCGAGTTCCTCCTCTGACAGGTAGCGATCCCTGGAATCGTCTGGACGCCTCACCTCGACAAGGTCAGCAGGATTCCTGTCGATGCCGGTCTCCTTCGACCAAATCGTGGATGCCTTCTCCATCATGTGGTGCATGACATTGAAGTGACGCACGGCGGTGTTATCGGCCAGCCCGCGAATACCGGTAAGGTTTTCGTACCAGCGTTGCACGGCTACACCGTCAACCTCCCGTACGAACATCCGACCCAGCTCGGATCGAATCCCCTTTACGATGGACTTCTCGCGGTCAGCCGAAGCCTTCCTGCTCCCGTAGTGCGTCCAGTAATGATCGATCAAATCAGACATGCGGTAATTGATCTCTTTCTTTATGTCGAGATGCCGGTTTTCGTCGCGCGTCGACAGCTTTTTCCGTAGGACCTTGCGGGCCAAGTCGTAGCCCCCATGAATCCGCTTGGTCTTCTGTCGACCCTCCTCTCTCCAACGAACTTCATACAAACCTTCTGACAACTTCACAACAGACATATTTGCTTCTCCTTTAGTCAATGGTTTCGATCGAGTGCTGCTCGATATAGCGCTCTAACGCCTTCACATCGAACCGCAACGCTCGACCGACCTTGACGCAGGGAACCTCCCGCAACCTGGACTTTTTGTAGACCGTGTCCACTTCGAGACCCAGATATTGGGCGGCCTCCCTAACGTTCAGGAGCCGCCTAGCAATACCTCCATTGTTACCATCCTTATTGGGTCTTTGCGAGGGATTTCCGGCCCATTCCAAACGTTTCGCTTCAGCCGACGTATGACGCATCATTCGCTCCTCAGCGTTGGCCGCAGCGCGATTTCCCAATGTTCCGCAACCGCCAACAACTCCAAATTAGGCGTCGAATCGTTCCCAGCCCATAGCGGAATTCATGAAGGGTATGCAGATTCTGCATATTGCTCCGTGAACGAAGAATCCCCGTAAGACAAGCCCGTTGGAGGACATTCGCATTCAGCGCACTCCAGGGTCGTGGTCTTCTCTGCATCGGGCACGCGCTCGGGGTTTTACCGGCGTCCCGCGGCACGGCGGAACTCTGCTTCGCTTCGCGCCCCGCGGGTTTCGGCTTTCAGAAAATCTTTTGCAAAGTGCGCAAAACATTTACCGAACCTTCCGAAAAAGCGTCCCTTGACCTTGGAAGCCTGACCCACTCGCGTCGCTTCGCGCAGTGTGCCCCGATTCATCGGGAGACCACACAAAACGGAGTGACATCATGAACACGAATACGATCCAACAGAAACTTCCCGTCAACACAATCCTTCACGGTAACTGCATCGAGACGATGCGCGAGCTGCCGGCGAACAGCGTAGACTTCATCCTCACCGACCCGCCGTATCTGGTGAATTACCGCGACCGCGATGGACGCACCATCCCGAACGACGCGAAGGCCGACTGGTTGAAGCCAGCGATGCGGGAAGCGTACAGGGTACTGAAGATGAACCGCGTAGCCATCATGTTCTACTCCTGAACCAGGGTTGATGTGTTCTTCGACGCGTGGAAAGACGCGGGCTTTCAGCCGGTCGGACACATCGTGTTTCGCAAAACGTATAGCTCGAAGGCGAGGTTCCTCAGCTATCGACACGAGCAGGCGTACTTGCTGGCGAAAGGCAGGCCGCCGTTGCCGAAGCAGCCGGTAGCCGATGTGATTGACATGCCGTACAGCGGCAACAAGCTGCATCCGACACAGAAGCCAGTAGCGGCATTGGCTCCTCTGGTTCGCAGCTTCACATTGCCGGGGGAGCTGGTGCTCGACCCATTTGCAGGCAGCGGCAGTTCCTGCGCGGCAGTGATGCTGGCAAGCAGGAAGTACATTGGCATAGAACTCGATGCGGAGTATTACCAGGGCGCAAGCCAGAGATTAACCAGGGTTAAAGAGAGGATCGCGAAGCGGTCCTCTTCTTCTTTCCCACGTTCGATCCATGATGCGTGCGTGCCGTCGCTCCTCAAGGCGAACCATTGCTCTGAGTAATGATCGTCGCGGCCTTGACCAGCGGCGTCCCACACGCTCTTTGCTGGCCATCGTGGGAATGAATATGTCTGTGCGTCCTGCACCGCATCCCTCTTCCTCCTGTCTTCCCTCGCCTCCATTTTCAGACGCTGAACAGCGGCATAGCTGCGTATTCATTGGGTTCTCATTCTTCCGCAGCAATATGCGGAACCTGCATACCCCCTGCCAATTCTGCAATAGGCATGCACCCGTTTCCGCCTTACTGTCACTCCAGACATTGCAACGGGGAGTGCCACTCACCGATACGCAAATGAAAGGAGCACATGGACACAATCATTCACACGAAACGTCCGCGCCCTCGCCTTCGGGCGCTGCGCACACACTGGCGGAGGTGGATTCCACCTTCGCTATTCCTCCTAACGGCACTGCCCATGTATGCCCAAAGCGGCAGCGATCCGTGGGACAACGCCGTGAACGTCCTCAAAACTGCCTTTACCGGCACGATTGCGACCGGGCTCAGTCTGGTTGCCATCGTGGTCGACGGACTGATGTTCGCCTATGGCGAAGGCCAGTCCAAAAAGACCATCGCCGGGATTGTCTTCGGCGTGGGCATGGCGATCGGCGCAGTCAACTTTATGTCCTGGCTCTGGCCGAGCTAGAGAGGAGGTGGTCCTGTGTCTCGGTCAGCGGATAGGAGAGTGAGTCCAGTGTTCAAGGCCATGAACCGTCCACTGACTGTCCTGGGAGCGGAGCGGCGATTGTTCTTCGTCGCTCTGATCTCGGGAGGCGCCGTCTTCTCCCTGTTGCATTCCCTGCTGGGCGGACTCGGGCTGTTCACCGTGGGTGTCATCATCGCCCGCATTGCAACCAAGCACGACGTGGAGATTATGCGGGTGCTGTTCAACTCCGGCAAGTTTCGCAGACGCTACGACCCCATGAAACAGGAAGCAATCGAGATACGCATAGCGAGGCGCGATGTTCAAAGTTGAGCACATCACGAAGGATTGGAAAGAGGCAGGGGCGTTCCAGGCGCACATCAACCTGTACGGCCTTTGGGACGAGCACAGCTTTCTCACCAAGACGGGCGACCTCGGCTGCGTGCTCAAGATCGGCGGGATCGATTACGAGAGCCTCGATTATGCTGGTCGCGACTACGCCGCCAAGAGTCTCGAAGCCGCCTTCCGTTCCCTCGATGACAAGTGCCGCCTTTATCAGATTTTGTTCAAACACAACCGGCCTGCGATTCCACACGCCGAGTATGACAGTCCATTGGTCCGCGCTGCCGTGGAACAGCGTAGCGCGTTCCTCCAGTCAAAGGCTGGCCAGCTGTACAGTATCGAAATCTTTTGGGTCGTCATGATCGACGGCAGCTACCGCAAGACAGGGCTGCTGCGTGCTCTGGCGCAGTTGCCGAAGCACCCGCGCACCTCGCTGCGCGACCTGCGCGCTCTCTTCTCCGGCAACAGAACGCGCACGCTGCTCTATGAACAGATCGAACGCGATCGGCTACGGCTGCAACAAAAAGTGAACAGTTTGAGTGGGCAGCTAAACGACCTCATGCGGGTCGAGCTGTCAGGGGCGGAAGGGATATTCCGGCTTGCCCGGCGTCTCGTAAACTTCCGCCCCTCCAAGATCAACGATGCGCCTCTGTGCGGGGCGCGTCACCTTGACTGGCAGATATGCGACTCCGAGCTGGAAGCCCACCGGGGATACCTACGGATGGACGATGACTATGTTCGCGTGTTGACGCTGAAAGAGCTTCCCGGCGAGACGCGCCCCCTGTTATTGCAGGGGCTCTTCGACGTTCCCGCCAACTTTCATGTCGTCACCGAATGGCATCCCGTGGACAACGCAAAGGCCTGGAAAGAGATCGCGTCGCGCCGACGCCATCACCACAACTCGAAGACCAGCTTTGTTTCCAACTTGCAGGACCGGGAGAACGCCGGCAATCAGGACAACCTCGTAGATGACTCGAAGGCCGCCGCTGTCGCGGAGTTGGGCGGCGCACTCACCGCTCTGGGCATGGAGGGTAAGAACTTCGGCGAGTTCACGCTGTCCGTCGTGGTCTACGACGAGGACCGCATGAAGGTGGAGCACGCAGTCGCCGAGTTCCAGAAGCTGTTCACGCAGCACGACGGCCTGCTCTACGAGGAACGCTACAACCTACTCAATGCGTTCTTCGCCACTGTGCCCGGCAACAAGCAGTTCAATCTCCGCAAGCAATGGGCGCTCAACTCGAACTACGCCGACCTGTCGTTTCTCTTCACCGTCGATAGCGGCAGCCCATGGAACCCGCATCTTGAACGCGAGTACCTCTCCGTCCTCGAATCGACCCACGGTACGCCGTTCTACATGAACCTGCACTGCGGCGATGTGGCCCACACACTCATGCTCGGCGCAACGGGCGCAGGCAAGAGTTTTTGCACTTGCTTCCTACTGCAGTCGGTGCAGAAGTACGACCCGCTGACCTTCATCTTCGACCTCGGCGGCAGCTATGAGACGGTGACGCGGGCCTTCGGCGGGACGTACCTAAACGTCGGCATGAAGACTCCCGGCTTCACCATCAACCCCTTCTCGCTCGAACCGACGCATGAGAACCGTAACTTTCTCTACGTGTTTCTCCGGGTGCTGATCGAGGCCGGTGGACGCTATGAGCTGACGCCCGAGGATGAGAAGAAACTGTTTGCCGCGATCGAGCGCGCGTACATGCTCCCCCGCGAGATACGAACGCTCACCAACTTCGCCTCCATCCTTGGTCCTCTCGGTGAGCGCCTACATCGGTGGACGCAGGCTGGGCAGTTAGGGCATCTTTTCGATAATCCCCAGGACACGCTCACGCTCGCACGCTTCCAGACCTTCAACTTCGATGGCTGGAGCGATTACCCCGACATCCTGGAACCGTTGCTGTCTTATGTCTTGCAGCGGGCATCGTCCGAGATAGAGAAACCCGCGAACACCGCCACGTTCAAGCTGTTCGTGATCGACGAAGCATGGATCTTTCTAAAGAACGCCATCATCCGCGACTGGATACTGAAGGCCGAGAAGACGTGGCGGAAGAAGAACGCGGCCATGCTGCTGGCGACGCAGTCCGTGGTCGAGTTGGCGGCGTCCGACATGCTGCACGTCGTCAACGAGTCCTGCCCCACCAAAATATTCCTCGCCAACCCGAACATCGACCGCAAGATGTATGCCGAAATCTTCCAGTTGAATGACACCCAGCTTGAGCTGTTGGAGTCACTTGTGCCGAAGCGCGAGCTGCTGCTGATCCAGCCACGCGGCACGAAAAAGCTGGTTCTCGAAGTCGATGCGCTGACGTACTGGATTGCCACCAACAACGCCCGCGACAACCTCCGCAAACAGGATTACTTCGCCCGCTACGGCCCGGAGCAGGGATTGCTGCGCCTGGCCCAGGACTACCCCAACCCATAGAAAAACCAACCGAATCCCTGTGATTCAAGACAAGGAGAACCATGAACCGCGCACCCATCATTCCTCTCTTACTCGGCCTCGCCGCGACCGTGGCCCACGGCCAGCCGACCACCGCCCGCCTGGTCAAGTACCACGCCAACGACATCGTCAGTGTCCGCGCGAAGATGCGCTACACCACGCTGATTGAACTGCCCAGCACCGAGAAGATTTTGGAGGTTGCGACAGGCGATAAAGACTTTTGGATCATCGACACGGTCGGCAACTACTGCTTTCTGCATCCGGCCAAAGTTGGCATCCACTCCAACCTCAACCTAATTACCGACAAGGGCACGGTGTACTCGTTTGTGCTCGACGATGTGGAGGCCGGCGATCCCGACCTCAAGGTCGTCATCGAGCCGTCCGACCCGTCCTCGCTCGTCGCAGCCAACGGCGCGGGCAAGCTCGTATCGGCCAATGAAGTTGCCGCCGCGGAAGCTCGGGCGCAACTTGCTCAGGCCCACGCCGCCACTGTCGTTGAGCAGTTCCGCGCAGACTATCCGACGAAGGCATTGCAATTCGACTACGTCTTCCACGATGAAAAGCCGTTCGCCGTGTCGGCGATCTATCACGACGACAAGTTCACCTACATCAAGTCGTCGACCGCGGAAAAGTTCTCCATCTACGAGCTAAAGGACGGCAAGCCCGACCTCATCACCTTCCAGTTGAAGGATGGCACCTACGTCATCCCCACGGTGGTCGATAAAGGCTATCTCGAAATTGGCAAGCACAAGCTCACCTTCGAGCGGAAGGCGCGGTAGGTGATGCCGATGACGGATGAAAAACAAGTACGCGAAGGTGCGACGCAAGCAGCTTCGCCAGAAGCGCCTTCGCCCAACGCGCAGCTGCGGGACCAGCGCAAGCTGTCCGAAGGTGTCGTACCCAAACAAGCGCAGGGCTAAGTGATGGCTGGCCTCGCCGTGCTGATTTTGATGGCCGTGATGTTCTCGAAGAACCATGCCAAGCCCGCCGCGAAGACAACTGACGCCTCTCCGCTGGCCGTGTCCACAGACATGAACCAGCGCAAGATACATGAGCTGGAGCAGGACCTGAGCGCCGATCAGCGCCAGAGCCAGCAGCAGGCCCAGACGCAGAAGAATGTTGGAACTGACGCCGCGCCTGGTGCGTCGGCTTCCATACAACCCAACGGGGCGGCTCCGCTGGCGCAGTTGCCGCCGTCAGCTACGGCGTCCAGCGACCCGGTCGCAGACGCGGAGAAGGCGCTGGCCTTCAAGTCTCGCTTCGCGTCGAACCTGGTCTCCGCCAACGACACCGTTGCGCGGCCCCCGGTCGAGTCTGACGACCTCAGTGACGGTGTTCCGGCTCGTTCTTCGAGCTTGCCCCCGACTCTGCCCACGCAGGCTGCCGCTGTGCCTGCTGCGGTGACCAACAAGCGTGCGCCGGAGGTAAACGTGAACTCCGCGCACGGCCAGCCCTATGTCGTTTTCGAGGGCACAACTATCGATACGGTGCTGGTCAACCGTCTGGATGGAGAATTCGCCGGGCCACTGAAGGTCATGGTGACAAACCCTATCTACAGCCAGGACCGCCAGCATCTCCTCATCCCAGAGGGCACCTTCATCCTGGGTGAGGTGCAGAAGGTGGGCGGTCTCGGCCAGAAGCGCCTTGCCGTCACCTTCCATCGCCTGTTGATGCCGGATGGTTACTCGGTCGATCTCGAGCAGTTCCACGGTCTCGATCGGGCCGGGGCCACCGGGCTGAAAGACCAGGTCAACAACCACTACATCGAAGTCTTCGGCGCTTCGATTGCGCTCGGTGTCATCTCCGGCGCAGCCGAGGTCACCAACCTTAACCAGGGCTTCAACGAAACCGGTTCTGAAGCATACAAGTCCGGTATTGCTTCCAGTCTCTCGCAGTCGAGCACCAATGTACTCGACCGCTTCATCAACATACCCCCCACCATCACCATCCGCGAAGGCCACCGGATCAAGGTCTACATCACCCAGGACCTGCTACTGCCTGCGTATGAAAACCATTCCATCCCGAGCAGCTTTTGACCTTCGTTCGCCTATGGCCGCGTCAACGCTTGCGCCGGCGCTTACCGAAAGGACTCGTTATGAACTTCTACAAACCGCTCCTCACAATCGCCACTGTTCTCGCGTTCGCGCCGCTGGCGCACGCACAGTTCGGCTCCGGCATCGTCTTCGACCCCACCCAGTCTGCCCATGCGCTCCAACAGATCGAACAGGGGTCGCAGATTTATACGACCGCGGTGGCGACCCGCAACCAGATCGTGGCGGGCTGGCGGCGGCTATACAACGCAGCTGATGCTGAGGAATAACGGGGACCAGGGTATTGCAGCGGAGGTCGTGGCGTACTCCGCCAGCGGGCAACAGGCTGGGAGCGAGCGGGTGGTCCTGGCTGCTCACTCGGTCGTACCCGTGCAGGTCGACAATCTGATTCCGGCATCCGGTTCTGCCCAGTGGGGAGGATTGGAGGTGCAGGCGGCGGGAACGACGGGGCAGCTTGCAGGGCGCGTAATCCTAAGCGAGGCGAATGGGGTCTCGGTGTCGTATGCGCTTCAAGGGGACTATCTTTACGATACGGAGCAGGCTCTCTGGACGCCATGGTGGCTTCCGGACGGCGGGACGAACGGAACGATAACGCTTTTCAACACTTCCGCTCAGAGCATCGCGGTGACGCCGTCGATCGCGGTGAGCGGAGTGGAGAATGCGGGTAAGCCGGTGGTAGTTGCAGCCCACGCCGGCGCCACGCTGGATCTTCGGTCTTTGCTGGCGGAGAGCGATAATGGAAGCGCGCGCGCCGGTTCGGTCACGCTGCGCTATGCGGGGCCGGCCAATGCATTGCAGCCAGGGCTGCTGCTGGGCAATCCGGGGATGGGATTTGCGCTGATGCCGGACTTCGGCGCGAGACATGAGCAGCAGGCCAGCCAGCAGACAAGCTGGCAGCTTCCCTATGTATCGCTGGCTGGGGAGGAAGCAGGGGGCCGGACGGAGATGCGCACGGCCTATGCCCTGCTGAGCAACGGAACAAAGGCGGAACTGACTCCGCAGATCACTGCGTATGCGGTCAGTGACGGCACGGTTCAGCGGGTTGTATTTTCCGTGCCTGCGTTGGCTCCTAAGGAGACCCGGCTGGTGGACCTGTCGGCACTGGCGCAGCAACTTCCAGCGGGGATTTCGCGGATGGCTTTGACGATTAGCCACAGCGGTCAGCCCGGCGATCTGGGCATCACGGTCTTCAGCATGGGTTCTAGCGGCCAGGTGGCGGTGCGGTCCGAGGGGTTGGTTATGGGAGTGCCCCCAGCGGACATCAGCTACTGGGACATTTCCAGCCGGGAAAGCCTCTTGCACTTGATCCAAAGCGTCAACGGCGGCAATGCCACCGCCCAGGCGACGCTGTACTACCAGGGAACCGGTGGGCTACTACGCTCCTATCAGATCCCGGCCACGCTGACGGCGAATAACACGGCCAAGCCCATCAACCTGACCTCGCTGCTCCGCACCGGCATGCCGGACAACAGCGGGTCGAGGTTGTCGCCTGCCGTTACGTCCGGTCTGGTCGTGCTTCAGCCTATGGGCGCTCAGAGCATATCTACTGCCCCAGCTTCTGCTACTTCTGTCTCGCCAACTGCTCCCCGTGGCCAGACCAAACCTGCGGCAGCTGCGCAACCCGCTTCCCTTAGCTCCTCTCCTGTCGCCTTCGTAACAGGCGGCATCAAACCGGAGTGTATCAGTGCGTCGTCGATAACGGGTATTAGCCCCGCCCAAGGATTGGTGGGCACCGAGATTGACGTCACAATTACCGGCACGGGGTTTGCCGCCGGCGCTACTGTAAGTGCAGGGTCAAATATTAGCGTCTCGAATGTAAGCGTAGCGTCTTCTACGGAAATCACGGCAACTTTTACTCCGTCAAACTCAACATCCGCTGGCGGGAACCAAACCGTCACCGTGAGTGGAGCAACTGGCTCACAGACTTTCTTCGTTCAGTATCCAGCGCACCTCATCTACAGCAATGACGCTGGACTAACTCCGAACAACGGCCACAGTGTAATTACTGCGGGGACGAAGATAAACATCGTGCAGTTTAACGGAGAACCTAACGGACAGACGATAGCCACAGGTGTATGCGGCGGCTACCAATGGCTCACTTACGCGCCAACCGACCAAAGCGGAAATCAAATAACCAACGGAACTATAACGTTTCCTGAAGCGTTTAGTAATTTCTCACCTTCGCCAGCCACTGACCCTTTTGGATTCCCAACCCCTAGCGCCCCTGCGACTGTAGGTCTCCCCGGGAATTTCCTCGCTGACACGCAGGCTATCTGGAATAAGACCCCGCCAACCTGTGAACCTGCTAGCCGGAGCGATTCCTTCAACCAAGGGTTCACTGCTATTGTTGGAAAGGTAACCTATCCCATAACGACTGTTGTTACCGTTGCACGGTCAACCAACAGCCAAGGGGTACCGTCATTCAATGTATCCATCACTACACCGTGATCGACGAAAGGGTGCGACATGAAGTGTTTCATCGGAACATTGGCTTGGGTTGTCCTGATCGCGTCTGGCTGGCCAATAGCGGCGCAGCAACTACAAGCCGGGTCGATCAATACTCCGCAACAGGCCGACATTCGGATCGACCATGAAGTCCAGGTGGAGAATTGGCGAATGCTGGATATTTTTCTATACCTGTTGCGCGGCACGGGGCTTCACGGAGGGATTGTCGAAATGGCGGGCTGTTCGGATTTGCCAAAGGGGCGTCTGCAAATTGGGCAGGGACTCACTGTCCGGCAAGCCATGGACGCGCTCGTGGCTGCCAACCCCGGCTACCAGTGGGAATTGAAAGACGGGGTCGTAAATCTGATGCCGCGAGGTGGGGCTCCACTTCTAAGCACCAAAATCAAGAAATTTCAGATGGATGCAAATGATCGGGAAATCCCTGTTGTCCTTGGAGACCTGCTTAGACTCCCTGCGATACTGGAGCGCGAGGCTGCACTCGGAGTCAAGGAAGGTCCCGGCCAAGGCGGCCTGTCGAGCGGTGAAGCGCACCCCGTTCCGAGACAGCCCATGCCCATCAAGATTAATGTGCAGAACCTCTCCCTTCTAGAGGCATTCAACGAGACTGTGCAAGCATCTCCGAAAGGGGTGTGGATCTATCACGAGACCGACTGCGACGGAGCCAAGACATTCATCGTCGAGATGGCATCGAGTTACTAGCCAAGTAAAACGTGAATGGGAAGGTATGGAGAAACAGGTACTGTGGAAGCGGGACGATGTCAAGCAAAGAAAATCGACCTCAGAGCTGATCATATTCGATATTACGGCTTCGGGTCTTAAACAGGTTTCGCCACGAATGATCGAGGAGGATTGGAAACAACTCGAGCCACGCCCAAAACAAGAGCGCGAGGCAGGCTCACAATCCATCGTTGTAACCGAGAGACCGTAGCAGGTCGCCGGCTTCATCGAGGAACTTTGCATTGTCATCATCGCGCCAATGCGCTGGCCACTGGTTGCCGACAATCGCTGGGCGCTCGCGACATACACCGTCGGGCTCGATGATAGCGAGCGTTCTTCCTGTGCCCGAGGGACCGTGTGCGGCTCTGCGAGAGGCTCGAAGACGGCGGCATTCAAGGGAAGATCGAGGAAGTCGAGGAGATCACCGAGCTGACGAAACGGCGTGCTACACAACTGCTCGTAGGAGACTTCAATGTATCTGCGGGCAGGCGCCAGACTTAGGCGCGTGGCGGACTGTTGGCAGGTCGAGACGAGTTGCACCCAGAGACGGGACCGGTCGGTCTGGGTGGCTCCGGCCCACCAGTAGCCGGACCGATACGAATGCTCCAGCGATGCGACGACATCTCGTCCGTCGCGAATGACATGTATGAAGACTGCATCCGGGTAGAGGCGATCAATGAAGTCGATGGATCTTGAATACCACGGAGTATGGTCGAGGTAGCGGGGGCGTCCAAGCCGGGCAAGTAGCGACCCAAAAATATCGTCCGAACACCTGCCCAGAGTACCTAAAAGATCGTCTTCGGATATGTAGTTTTTGAGGGGAGCAGCCGCGCGCGGATTATCTCCAACATAGAAGTTTTGGTAAATACGAGCAAGCGAGCCGAGAAACATGGATTCATCGGAGCCGCCCACATCGGGATGTGCAGAGAGACAGCGACCTATCACAGTGGTACCGGATCGTGGGCATCCCACTACGAAAATAGGTTTCAGCAGGCGCGACTGACGTCCGAAAGTCATAGGAGGAACCAATTGGATGAGACGATTATATCCGTAGGCGAAGGACACACCGCACAGCGCGGCGCGCTCTGTCTGTCTGCCCTGGCATCTCTATATGAGGGGAACGGTCAATCGTATCCGGGTGGATATGCTCGGCGTTGGCGCAGCATTCCGGGAGTTGAGGCATGCCTGCCTCTTCGTCACGGTAATCCCCTCAACCGATGTTACTTGGTGGAGGCGCGAAACGCGGATCGGGTGGCCGAAGCGCTTGTTTCTGCGGGACGGCGTGAATTATGCCTGGTTCCGCGAGTGGTTCGCCTGAACATACCATCGCAGGATCTGATCAGGCGGCCTTTGATTATTTTGTCCGCTCCACGTGCAGGAAGCACCATGTTATTCGAGACTTTTTCGGCGAGTCCGGAGCTTTGGACAGTTGGTGGGGAGAGCCATGAAATCCTAGTCAGAATGGAGTGACCGGTCCACTGCGCTGACCGTGGGTTAGGCTGTGATTCTGGAAGGAAGCACAACTCAGAGCCACAAGCGGAGAGGAGCCGGTCATGAAGGAGAAGGTAC
>Ga0302326_10005785_pt1 | contig 28028 bp, 20 predicted proteins | sample Palsa_T0_3_FD_202264 | JGI IMG/M metagenome (GOLD analysis project Ga0302326, IMG submission 202264) | Peat permafrost microbial communities from Stordalen Mire near Abisko, Sweden - Palsa_T0_3 | ecosystem: Environmental > Terrestrial > Soil > Palsa > Peat permafrost | place: Sweden: Abisko... | reverse complement strand
AACTTGGCGATAAACTGTTTCATGGCGTTTCCTCCAGGTGCAACGGTGATTTGGACATCAACCAACGTACCTCTCGGGAACGCCATCATTAAAGTTTGCGGCTTGCCGCAATGCGGGGCGGGCAATCTTGCCCGCAGCCGGCTTTCAGCCGGCTCTGGCCGCCTGGAAAGGCGGCTGCGGCCAAGATTGGCCGCCCCACGGTGCAACCGAACTGTCAACAAGGGACCATCTTTGCTATGTATTAGTCCGTTTCTAATCCGCAGGCACGCGAGCGGGCTTCGCGGACCACGACCAGCGCCAACCCCGGACGTACGCCGCAATGTTCTTGCGATAACTCTTCGCCGTGGCCAGCAGCAGCATCACCGCGATCAGGATGGCTGCCGCCAGCGCCGTCTGGCCGACATCCAGATTGCTCTTGCACCAGGGCAGCCAGCGTCCGTATACCAGCTCGATATGCACCCAATAGATCAGCAGCGAGGTAGTGCCGAACTGGCGTACCAAGCCCCATCCTGGGGCGGAGCCGTATTGCGTCCAAACGTACGCCACCGCCAGGGTCACCAGCGTCACGCCCAGCTTGATCAGCACCTGCGCCGGGCTATCCAGCCAGAATTCGGATTTCGGATAGATCGAAAACGGCAGGTTCGCGAAATACCGCGCCGCCAGAATCATGGCGACTCCCAGCAGCGCGGCCCACTGCATGGCTCGATCGTACTGCTCGCGCTTCAGCAGGCGGATCAGGCTGCCGGCGCTCATCCCGAAGGCCAGGTAAGCGGCCCACGGAAAGAAGCTGAAAGAGTTGTAGTCCGGAGCGAGGTAAGCCTTCACCAGCCACGGCACGCCCGCCCAGTTCATTTGCGAAACTAGCGGCGACAGGCCGGCGATCAGCAACCCCAGCGCCGCGCAGATGCGCACCCGCTGCGCCGTCGTGAATAACGCCATCGCCGACATCAGCGCGATACCGAAGCCCATGCAGTTGAGAATGTCCACCTTCAGCAGATTCGTCCAGGGGCTCGGCCAACTGAACAGCCAGAGTTGCAAACGCAACAGCATCGCGATGCCGAACAGGTAACCGGCGCGCCGCAGCGTGCCCGTGATGCGGCTGCTCCGCGCAACGCCCTTGCGCTCAAAGCTATACATTAGGAAAGCCAGCGTAATGCCAGTCAGAAATAGGAAGATAGCGGGCGGCATGCCCCCCAAGAACTGCGAGAACATGTAGGCCGCGCCGCCGCGCAGGTCCGGCTCCAAAAAGGAATGGAAGGCGTGGCCTTGCAGCATGACGATGCCCGCCACGCCGCGCAGCCAGTCTAAAAATGTCAGCCGGCTTCCTGTACCGCTCGATTCCATGCGCCTGGTCTTCGCCTGGTAGGATTTACTTCTGCGGGTACTCCCGCTTCACGCTTTTGGGCAAGTGCAATTTCAGTTCCGAATCCGGCGGATCCGGGTTGATCTTCATGTCCGAATACGTCGCCAACTGATAATCGCCGCCCGGAAGGTAGAACTTTTGCTGAACCGGGTAGCCGTTCCCCACTACGCACATCTCTAATTTCAGGAGATGCTGCAAAACCTCTTTGGATTTCGGGATCAGTTCCAGAAGATCGCATTTCTGGCCGGCGACTGTATCCGGACCCACCAACCGCAGCTTGTAGGAAGCCTGCAACTCCGCGCGCGAGGTACCAAATCCGAGCAAGAAGAACTGTTCCAACAGTTCCTTAAACTTGCTCACATCGAATTCATCCACCGTCTGCATCTTCGGGTAGTAAATCTCCACGGTGTGGCCCGAGAACGCGACCATTTTCCGGTCGGGATCGGTCAGATCGATGAGCATGCGCAGATCCCGGCGGCGCCCCCGTTTCAGCAAGACGGTTCCCGAATCCACGTTGTCGTCGTTCATCACCGCTAAATGCTGTACCCGGCGCAACTTGGCCGACATGCTGCGGAAGGCCGCGCCGGCCTTATCGATACGGTCCAGCACGGCGTCCGGATCGCCCGCCGGCTTGGGCCGGGCAGGCGCACTCCAGACGATTCCCATCACAATCGCGCTGACGATGGCGGAACGATGCATGCGGCGGCCACTCAAGGCTTGGCAAAGACCATGTAGCCCTTGGTCTCCCCATCCGAGTCTGCAATGGGTTCGACGTGAGTCACGGTCACTTGTTTCCGGTGCATGGCGTTTGCGAGAAGGCCCACCAGCTTTTGGGTTTGTCGCTCCTTCGTGAGACCGGCCAGCAGCTCCGGTTCGACCCAATAGACGCTGCTGCCGTGCTCGGCCGGCAGCACGGCGATGGAGCTGACCAGCGGGGTGCGCGGCTGGTCACGAAACCATCCCCGCGGCGTCAGCATCACGAAGATCAAAATGATGCCGACCATCACGTCGTACTGCCAGCTCGCGCGCCGGTAATCCCAGAAAATGAAACGCTTCAGCACTGGAAGCTTCAGTCTAACAAATGGACGCGATGGTGCGAACGGGGAGGGTCGAACTCCCATTCCCTTGCGGGAGCCAGATCCTAAGTCTGGTGCGTCTGCCAATTCCGCCACGTTCGCTGGGGTGGACTTTTCCGATCATATCATTTGGAGGCGCCTGGCCAGGCGCACGGGTATATGGTTTGGCTTGCAAATTGCCGGGGGGGGTATAATCGACGACAGTCCAGCACGTCAAAGCCGTGCGATCCGCACATCGGAGGATTTGCCGAATGAAAGCCGATTTCCGCTACGTATGCTCTATAGTCGCCATTGCCATTACGGCCGCCGCCTCGGCGCGGGCCGGCGAGATCACCGTTGATATCAGCAGCCTGGTGAACGAGCCTTGGACGTTTGTGGGTCCGGACGGGGCCTACATCTTTAACGGAGGCACGTTTCCAACGGGCAGCCAGAATTTCGGGGGCATTCCGTTCGTGATTCCGACAAGCCCCAACAACTATTGGGGCGCCGCTGCAGCGGCTGACTTTAGTTCGCGTGTCGTCAGCCTCACCATTCCCGTCGGCGTGTCCGGCGTCACCTCCGTTTTCACCTTGCTCAACGCCATGTGGAGCCAGCCAGGTCCGAACGCCTACGTGTTTGTCACTTTCAAGGGAAGCGATGGCGCAACCGCCACTCAACCGCTCGTGGGAGGCGTGAATGTCCGCGATTACAACAACGACGGATATCAGAACACAATCAACAATACGAGCACCGTCCAGGTCTGGACTAACGGGGAGGGCCAGCGTCTGGATCGCCAGGAATACGTTCTGCCGGCGGAATTTGCCAGCCAGACGCTGACCAGCGTGACCATCACCGACGCGGGCGATTCGGAATTCAGCCGCGCGGTGTTTTCCGGCCTCACAGTCAGTACTTGCCGCGCTTACGTTACGGAAACAATCGCGATTTCCAGCAGCAAGATCGTTTACGATTCAAGTCATAACATATATGTGCAGGAAGTCACCCTGACCAACAACGGCACGACGGCCGTGAACGGTCCCCTATTCTTTATTTTGGAGGATCTCCCGCCCGGGGTCACGCTCGTGAACAAATCGGCAGCCACGGCCTGCTTCGCGCCGATCGGCAGCCCCTTTGTCGAGGCGCTTCCCGAAGGATCCAACCTGGCGCCCAACACGACGGCAATAGTAAAGCTAGGATTCAGCGACCCCTCCGGAACTGCGATTTCATACACGCCGCTGGTGGCAGGCAGCTTGGGTGGCGCACCGTAAAATCGCCGCTACAGCCCGTGCCCGGCGCCGCACACCGATACGTCCAGACCCATCTCGCGGAACATGGACGCCTTCGTCGCCAGCGCAAGATTCGCCGCCTCCGCATCCGGCGCGTAGGCCACCTGCACGTGATTGGATTTGTGCCGCGCCATCATCTGGTCGCGGGTGATGCCGTACATCACGGCATGCATGATGGGCCACTGCGGCGTGGTAATCCGCCAGCGCCGCTCGGTCTCTTCGCGCGGCAGTTCCACCACCTTGGCGCGGCCGATATCCGCCTTCAGCGCGCCGCTATCTACGAAAACGCGGCTCCATACGATCTCACCCGGTTTGCCGATGCCCTTGAGACTGCCGCCGCCCAGCCGGAAGTACATGGAAGGCTGCCGCTCGCTGACAGCGCCCGCATAGCCGCCGATGAAATGCGCGGGCGGTGCTGCGCCCGAGATCTCGAAGACCCACACGAATTCTTCGGCGCCGTTCACCGGGTAGGACTCGCCATACCGTAGATCGTGCAGCGTCGTCTCGGGCGGGTATCCCAGCGCCTTCCAAATGCGATTGGTGACCAGCGCATCCAGGCCGGCGCACTCGTCCACTTCGTTGAAGTGCGGCAGCGCGTCATTTTCATACAGCACGCGCCCGTTGCCGCGCGCGCGCACCGGCGGCCGATCGACATTGTTCAGCAGGCCTTCCGCCAGATCGGAAGCCGGCGCCAAGTCCTTCAAACCCTGCTGATACTGGATGCCGATGGCGTCGCAGCCGAAGTCGTCGGCGATGCGCAAGGCCGCGATGTACATTTTGCATTGTTCCAGGATCTGCGCCTCCGTCAGATCGGTTTCGGGATCGCTGCCGATGCGAAACTGCACGCCCTTGTGGCCCAGCCAGGCGCGCACCGCGCGCGCTTCATCGGCGCTGGTCGAGAGCATTTCGGCATAGAGCGCGGACTGGCTCAAGCGCTCTTTGAACACGCCTGTAGGATGCAGCAGCTCATCCGGAACGATGGCGTTGTACATGCCCATGCAGCCTTCGTCGAAAACACCCAGGATGGCTTTGTCGCGGCGCAACTCGGCGGCCAGGCGTGCGCCGGTCTGCTCCGCGCGGGGCGGCAGCTTGCAGGCGGACAGCGCGCGCACGTGGCTGGTGTCGTGCAGGACAGGCTCGCCCGCCAGCCAGCGGCGCAAGCCCGACAGGAAGAAATCGTCGGTAAAATCCGCGCTCCAGAGCGAGCTGTAAGCGATACCGGCCTTGGTCATGGAAGCGTTCAGGTTCAGCATCCCGACCAGGCCGGGCCATTCGCCGCTCCAATTGGCCACGGCGAGGATGGGGCCGCGATGGGTGAAAAGGCCGGGCAGGACGTGATGGCTATATTGCCAAACGGCCTCGACCACCACTAGCGGCGCGGCGGGCGGGATGCCGCGGAACACTTCCATTCCGCGCTTCTGGCTATCGATGAAGCCGTGACGTTTGGCGGGGTCGAATGCGTGTCCGCGCTCGACCGCGTGGCCCAGCCGCCGGATAGCGCCCATGACGGCTTCCTCGGCGCGCGCCTGGGCCGGCCAGCATCTCTGGTTGGCGGCCAGGCGCAAATCGCCGTTCGCAATTAAGACGACAGGATCTGGCATGACCACATTCTTGCATCGCGCGCGCCCGGAGTCCATCGTGCGGCATGGCGCGGCATGTTAAGGTGGATGAAGATTGCGTGTACGCGAGGGCCGGTAGCTCAGTCGGTAGAGCATTTGACTTTTAATCAAAGGGTCGCGGGTTCGAGTCCCGCCCGGCTCACCAGAATTGGCCGCTTCATATCAATTTCCACTGCGAACGAGTCGCGGAAAACGATGCGGATAGCCGCCGCTACTTCCGCGCCAGCACGTCCGCCAGAAACCGGAGTTCGGACTCCACTTCGGCGGGATCGGCGACAGTATCCGCGATTTCCTGGCGAAAGAGTTCGCGATACCGCTTGCGAAGCCTGTGAATGGCCACCTTGAGCGCTCCTTCCGACGTGTTCATTTCGCGTGCCAGCGCCGCATACGGCGCGTCAGACTGCCCGAGAAGGAACACCTTCAACCGTTCGAAATGCTCCGGGCGGCCGTGCTGCACGAACTCGTTCCGCAATCTCTCCACAACCCGGTCGAGCATCGAAAGCGCCCAGCGCCGTTCGAAGATCCGCTCCGGCGTCTCATCGTGCGCAGGCTCGCGTTGGTAGCGCTCTTCGCCGGACGAGAATTCCAGCGGCACAAGCACCCCGCCGCCGCGCTTGTGCGCGCGCTGGCGGTCTCCTTCGTCGGCCACAAAGAATTTCAAGGAAGTCAAAAAAAAGGAGCGAAACCGGCCCTTTTCCGGGTCGGCGCGATCGAGATATCGTCCTTCCAGCAAGCGCACGAAGAACTCCTGCGTGAGATCCTGCGCCCGATCTGTCGGATAACCGCGCCGGCGAAGATAGGCATACAAGGGATACCAGTAGTTCTCACACAGGGAAGCCAGAGCGGACCGAGCTTCCTTCCGATGCGGATCGCCGGCCGCGACCACCAGGCTCCACTGCGTCGTCGGAAACCGGGATGGTCCCGGCAGCGTGTGCATGGTCTGGTTGTTCGTCATGTCATCCTCACGAGCGTCCCGCTAAACAGGATAAGGAAATCGAGCGCAAAAGTTACACCGCCGCTATTGTCGTCTGGCGGACTCAGCCTTAGCTTGTTGGACGACCGGAATATCGGGATCGGCATCCTTCCAGAGAGTGAGCAGGTCCTTGTAGACGGCGGCCGATTTCGCGCGATCTCCAGAAGCGGACAACGCTCTGGCCAATTGGAGACGCGCCATTGGCCCCATCGGATCGTTCAGCATGATTCCCGGATGATCGAGAATCTTCTGAAACTCAGCCGCTGCCTCGCGATGGCGGCCCATTCGGGAATAAGCGAGGCCACGCACGTAGACGGGATACAGAGATCCGAAGAAGGCGCCGGTGAAGAATGCTGTACCTGGAACCGCAAGGTCGTACGGAGCGGCGGCTTGCGTCATTTCGAGCGCCTTCGCCGGGTCACCCCGATTCAGAGCTTCCAGTGCACGTAATGCAGGCAGGTAACTGAACTGGACAGATGTATCCTGCGGGTAGCGTTTTTCGAGGTCGGCCGCGATCTTGTGCTCTTGCGTGGAATCGCGCAGAAGCGCAAGCGCAAAAGCAGGTCCATAATCGGCATCGCGACTTCGGAAGAGCGACAACGCCGCTGCCGCGCTCTTTTGTGCCTCCGCGAGCATGCCGAACAGCGCATTCCACGCGGCACGAGCGCCTTCGAACTGGGCTGCCCGCTCCAGCAAACCACTCTGGCGAGCTAAGATTATCGCGCGGTCCGATAGACGGGCCGCTTCCTTCAGGCGCCCCTCGTACGCGTAGGTCAGAGCTTCTTGTTGCTCGAACCATCCCTGGGCTTCCAACTTTGCCCGGCGTTGCGTTATTTCCCTTTCCATCGCCGCCGGGTCGCCCCTCAGAAACGCGATAAAGTACCGGCATAACGAGTACTCAACGACTTCAATCCTACGTTCCGATGCCTTACGAAGCACTGCCTCGGCTTCCGACAGGCGGTTGAGGTAGACGTAGGCGAAAGCTACATTCTCGTAACCGATGGCGAAGTCCGGATCTTGTTCGATCGCCTTTTGACCTTCTTCGGCGGCTCTCGCGTAATAACCGGATCCCGACGAGGTGAAGCCCGATAAATATGAATGAGGCAATCGATCCCCGGGATACTTTTGTTCCCAGGATTCCAAGGTTTGGCGCGTCAGTTCGAGATTTCTGTCCACCTGCCGGTGGTAGCTGAACGTGATGAGATAGTTTTCCCGATCGCTGACCCGGTCCCGTAGTTCATAGGCCTTGGCTATACTCCGCACTCCAGTCTCGGGCTCGCCAAGGTCGGAGTACAGCCGGCCCAGTTGGGCATAAGCCATCGCAAATTGCGGGTCGATCTCAATGGCCCGCTTCAGGAGTGAGATGGCTTCGGCTGACTGTGCCCTGCGTTGGGAAGCCCTCATGGCGGCGCTGTAGGACCTCCAGGCCTCCAGTGAAGGCGTGGTTACCTCGGTCGACATGCTAGGCGCCTTTTCCATGCGTGGAAGCGATTCGCCGGCCTGCGCCCGGAACCGATTTGCCATTTGGGCTAGGGCCTTGAACACCTCCTCTTTCCTGCCCGCGGACGCTTGCTCTTCGTCCAGAAGATCTCCGGTTCGGCAATTCCTTGCGCGCAAGCTCAACACGTACTGGCTTCCGAGGCCTGTGATGGAGCCCTCCATGACTGCGGAACTCCCTGTCCGTTCGCAGATTTCAGACGCAACATCCGGGGTGAGCTTCGCATCCGAAGCCCGGACCATCAGGCGCAGTGTCTCGCGGATGCGCGCCTCCGGAAGCACGCTCAGGTAGGGCGACTTCCCCAGTTCTCCCGCCATGACCTGGCGAAGCGTACCGCCGAATGCCGGATCCCCCGTGGCATTCGCGAAATCGCCGAGAACAATCTCGCCCTTGTCTGTCGCCCTGGGCTTCGGCGGAGAGTCACGGCGCGCAAGCGACCAGATCGTTACTCCGCTCAACAGGATGAACGCCAGCCCGGCGGCCGCTCCGAAAACGGTGGGCTTATGCCTGCGAAGAAACTTGCGCGCCCGGTATAGCGCGCCCGGCGGAGACGCGAGCACCGGCCGATGCTCAGTGTATCTCTGTATATCGGCTGCGAAATCGGTCGCCGAAGAGTATCGCCGTGCCCGCACTTTTTCCAGCGCCTTCATCGCGATCCTGTTCAGGTCGCCATCCACGAGGCGACGCAGAGAGGCCGGGTCCGTCTGGCGGCGCGCAGCAATATCGGCCGCTGCCGTGCCCATTGTCGTCAGCCTTCGCGAAAGCGGCGGGGCCTCTTCTTCGCGGATAATGCGGAGCATCTCAGCTAAGCCTGCCTGCCGCATTCTGGCCGCGTCGTAAGGGCCAGTGCCGATCAGCAGCTCGTACAGGAGCACCCCAAGCGAATACACATCGGAACTCGCATCCACATCTCCTGCCGTCACCTCGGCTTGCTCAGGACTGGCGTACTCCGGTGTGCCCACCATCTGGCCGAACTGCGTTAGCAGAGTGTTCTCCACGGCCCACTGGTCGGTGGCCTTGGCGATGCCGAAATCGATCACTTTAGGAATGGGCGTGCCTTCCTGTTCCGTCACCAGCACATTCGATGGTTTGAGGTCGCGGTGGATCACGCCTTTCTGGTGCGCGTGCTGAACCGCGCGGCACACCGCGAGAAAAAGTCCCAATCGTTGGCCGATGGCGATCCGATTGCGGTCGCAGTACTGCGTTATGGGTACGCCTTCGATGTACTCCATGACGAAATACGGCCGGCCCTTGGGCGTGGCGCCAGCGTCGAATATCCGTGCGATATTCGCGTGGTCCATCATCGCCAACGCCTGACGTTCGTTGGCGAAGCGGGCGAGTACCTGGCCGGTGTCCATGCCGAGTTTTACTACTTTGAGGGCTACACGGCGGCGAATGGGTTCGCGCTGCTCGGCCAGGTATACTGTGCCCATGCCCCCTTCGCCTAAAGGTCGAAGGATCCGATAACGGCCGAAATCGTCATCGCCGCGCGCCGTTCCCGCTGGATCGATGGTCTGAGTTCCGGATTCGCCGGCGCCAAGCGAAGTATCGAAAGCGCCCTGGATCAGACACTTCGGGCACAAGCCCGCGGGATCGCCACCTTGCAGCTCGCCACCGCACTGAGGACAGAGCGTCATAATCCGGAGCTGATTTCCAATAGTACATCAAGCCCGCGATAGTGTGTAACCTCGCGCCGGCGTTTTCCTTATCGCCTGATGGAGGGAACAAAACATGAGACTCAAACAAGCAGTTTGGAAGACCATTGTAGGGGGACACCTGATCGCCGCGGCTGCCATGGCCCAGTCGCCAACTTATAAGGTCATCGATCTCGGCACGGTGGGCCTGAACGGGCAGCCGTTCGCCATCACCAAAAACGGCCTGATCGCCGGCGCGGCGCAAACCGGCGACATCCTAAGTGCCGAGGTTTGGTATAAGGGCCAGGTGACGGATCTAGGTCAACCCGGACTCAAAGGAAAAAACAGCCAGGCATTTAGCGTCAACGCGTGGGGGCAGGCTGTGGGTGAAGCCCAAACCGGCAGTCCGGACCCGCAAGGCGAGGACTTTTGCGGTTTCGCGGCCCTTGGCTTGGCGTCTTCCGGCACTACCTGTCTTGCATTCGTGTGGCAAAACGGCGTCATGAATCCGCTTCCGGCGCTAGGAGGCAACAACGGCGTGGCCAACCAGATCGACAGCCAGGGTGAAGTGGTCGGCATGGCGGAGCAGGACACGCCGGACTCGACATGTCCATCCGGCGGTCCGCAAAAATTCGAGTTCAAGCCCGTGGTCTGGCAAAACAGATATGTCCGGGAACTCCCCACGTATCCTGGCGACCCGGACGGCAACGCTCACGCCATCAACGATCGCGGCCAGGCGGCCGGTGGATCCGGCGTGTGCGCCGCCTTTAACCCGATTTGGCTGACCAATCTCCAGCCTCTGCACGCCCTGCTTTGGGAAAACGGCAAAGCCATCGACCTCGGCAGTCTCGGAGGGACGGGACACGGAGACGGAATCATGGCGCTCGACCTCAACAACCATGACCAAGTGATCGGGAGTTCAGACTTGCAGGGGGACGCCAGCTTTCATGCCTTCCTGTGGACGCCCGAGACAGGCATGCAGGATCTCGAGACGGTTGTGGGGGACGTGGACAGCGCCGCCATCGGCATTAACGACATCGGCCAGATCGTCGGCGTGTCGCTAGACGCCAGTTTCAACCCGCGCGCGTTTCTGCGGCAGGGCCAGGAATTGATCGACCTCAACACCCTCGTCCCCGCCGGTTCGCCCTTGTATCTGGCCAGCGCATGTTCCATCAATGCCACGGGCGAGATCGTCGGCTTCGCGTTCGACAACAGCGGTAACGTTCACGCGTACCTGGCGGTCCCAAACAACTAGAGCCATAGCGCAAATTGCTGTTCCAGCGCTTAGGCAGTGCCGGGCGGCGGGCGATCGAAAAAGGCGCCTCTGCCGCGCGCCGCCGCGTCGCCTTAGGTTGTGGGGCAGGATGGTATCCTGCGGGCCGATTGTTAGTCGGCCCAGCTTGCGCCGATTGCCAATCGGCGCGCAGGATACCATCCTGCCCCACAGGCGCGCAAAGACGGCAACGAAGCCATAGCTCGACCTACGGGCATGGGAATCGCGCAAGCGATAAAATGGTATGCCGAATGAGCGCCTTTCGCATCGCCCTCGCCAACCCCCGTTTCCCTGCGACTCCCGCGGAGTCGGTCGCGTTAGCGAGCGCGCCATCGCTGAAGCGGCCGTCGAGCGCGCAGGCATCGTCTGCTTTCCGGTGGGAGTCGTGCGGCAGGTCCACAACCGTGAAGAGCTTGTTACCGCAAGCAGCTTCTAATACAACGAGAAAGCATGAGTACAACAGCCGTATTGACCTAAGAGACCCTGAATCCATTTGAGATCGCCCAGCAGCAATTCGACATTGCCGCCGATCACCTCAAGCTCGATGAGGGCCTGCGATCGGTTCTGAAACAACCCAAGCGGCAACTGATCGTTTCCATCCCCGTGCGCATGGACAACGGGAAAATTCAAACGTACGAAGGCTACCGCGTGCAGTACAACCTGTCCCGCGGCCCCGCCAAGGGCCGCATCCGTTACCATCCCGATGTCACTCTGGACGAGGTTAAATGAGTTTTTGGCAAGTCCGCGTAGCGGACATGGGTTGACCTTTTTCTGGGAGGAATCACCGGCCAGGATGTGGCGTACCGAGGGATGGCCCATCGTTGGCCCGTTTTCAGCCTGATTATCTATGGCCGGTTTTAAGCGATTACCGAAATACCAGAGACTTCCTGCATCGCTATGAGGCTTTGGGACCGGTCCAAGTGCACGCGCGCGCTGACAGGCACTGCCGCTGCTGCCCAATTACGGATAAATCTCATCTTCGGAGCATGCTACTCCTCTGTGTAGGCTCCCGTAATTGCGCCAGGCGGCGTCCTGGGAACGAACCCATCAGGACGAACGGCGCCGGGCCATAACCCCTACTAGGCCAAGTCCGAGCACCAGCATGGCCGAGGTGGTCGGCTCGGGTGACTGGCTGAGGGTCCCGCTGTAAGACCCGTCGGTGATGGAGAGCGTCGTCGGCCCAGTGAAGGTGTCCGTTTCCATCGTTGTGGCCTCGCCGATGTCGCCCACAAACGACCCGGTTCCGCCGGCGATGGTCAGCGTGAGCATCGTCGTCGCAGTGTCAGGGCCAGTTGCCGTTCCACTGCCGGAACCCGAGCCGAATAGGGTGCCATCGGCAAAGGTAATCGTGTAGGTTACGTCGGTGAGCACGATGTCCGGCAGATTGCTGAGGTCTAACGTGGACTGATCCACCAGGTCGAAGGACCCATAGGTTGTATCGTTTCCAGTTCCGCTAAAGCTCTGGGTGAAAACGCCGGTCGTACCGGTGGGCGTCAGGACGGAATTTCCACTATACGTCCCTGAAATGGTGCTGGCGTGAACAGGCGTGACGGCCCATACAATCACAAAGCCTACCGCAATCGCTAAAATCTTGCCCCGAATGGCCATGGCTGGAACCCTCCGAAAAAACCGGGACTTCCATTTTGCCCTCCCGGATGGGACCACTATACCAGAATTTCCATTTTGCAACCCAGGTTGCAGTTAAAGCCCTGGCCGCCTGGATGACCTGGAAGTGCGCCACCGTCAATATCCCCTACGGCGGGGGCAAGGGCGGCGTACGCGTGGATCCCAAGCAGCTTTCCCTCGGCGAACTGGAGCGGCTGACCCGCCGCTACGCCACCGAGATCTCGCCGACCGTCGGCCCGGATCGCGATATCCCCGCGCCGGACGTTGATACCAACTCGCAGACCATGGCGTGGTTCATGGATACCATCAGCATGCTGCGCGGCCACACTGAATTGGGCGTGGTCACCGGCAAGCCGCTCAGTTTGGGTGGATCGAAAGGCCGCAACGAAGCTACCGGGCGCGGCTGCCAGTTCACCACGCGTTACGCCTGCGAGCTGAAAGGCATCTCCCTGCCCAACGCCACCGTTGCCGTGCAGGGCTTCGGCAATGCCGGCAGCATCGCCGCGAAGCTGCTCCACGAAGACGGCGCCCGCATTCTGGCTGTCTCCGACTCCAAGGGCGGCACCTATAACGGCGCGGGCATCGACCCGATTGCGGTGATGAAATACAAGCCGGAAACCGGCACCGTGTTGGACTTCCCCGGTTGCGACTTCCTCTCCAACAGGGATCTGCTGGAATTGCGCTGCGACGTGCTGGTGCCCGCGGGTCTGGAAAACGCCATCACGCTCGATAACGTCGACCGATCAGGGCCAAAGTCATCGCCGAAGCCGCCAACGGCCCAACTACGCCCGCCGCCTACAACGTACTCTTCGAAAAGGGCGGGCGATCTCGGATTTCCCCACGTCAGGCGCGAATGCGGCAACCAAGCCATAGCTCGACCTACGGGCATGGGAATCGCGCAAGCGATAAAATTGGTATGCCGGATGAGCGCCTTTCGAATCGCCCTCGCCAACCTCCGTTTCCCTGCGACTCCTGCGGAGTCGGTCGCGTTAGCCGAGCGCGCCATCGCTGAAGCGGCCGTCGAGCGCGCGGGCATCGTCTGCTTTCCGGAATGTTTCATCCCCGGCTACCGAAGCATGCGCAGGACCGCGCCGGCCGCCGATCCGGTGTTCCTGGAAGGCGCCTGGAGGGTCGTTGCGTCGGCTGCCGCGAAGGCAAATCTCGCGGTCGTTCTGGGCACCGAACGCGTCGTTGACGATGCGCTGTTGATCGCCGCACTGATCGTCAATAGCGACGGGACGATAGCCGGTTTCCAGGACAAAGTGCAGCTCGACCCCTCCGAGGAAGCTACCTACTCGCCCGGCTCAACCAGGAGCGTTTTCCAAACTGGCCCGCTGACCTTCGGTGTCGCCATTTGCCATGAAGGCTGGCGCTATCCTGAGACGGTCCGCTGGGCCGTGCGGCGCGGCGCACAGATCGTATTCCATCCCCATTTCCACGAAGCCGAACCCGGCGGCTACGCGCCCTCGACTTTCGCCGATCCGGCGAACTCGTTCCATGAGAAAGCGGCGTTGTGCCGCGCCGCCGAGAACACTTGCTTTTTCGCGACTGTAAACTACGCAAGCGCCGGGTCGCCGACCACTTCGGCGGTGGTGCGGCCCGACGGGACGCTGCTCAGCTATCAGCCCTACGGCAAGCCGGGCTTGCTCATCGCGGACATCGACCTTACCGAGGCCACCGGCCTCCTCGCGGCGCGCTGCAAATCTTTCTAGCGAAGCGGCTGAGGGGCAAGTTGGCAACGTTGTCAACCTGCGGGCCGATTGTTTATCGGCCCAATTTGCGCCGATTGCCAATCGGCGCGCAGGATACCATCCTGCCCCACAATGCGGTACACTATTTCGCACCTGGGGAAACCACATGGACACCAAACGTAGAGACTTCTTGCTGGGAGCGCCCCTCGGCCTGCTGGGGTTCGACCTAATGCCCGGCCTGGCATCCGCGCAAGGTTCCGCGCCCGCCGGAACAGATCCGGGAGTCGTGGACTTTTGGGTAAAGCAAATGGGCGTGCCGCCGCACAAGATTCCCGGCGGCGAGCTGGTTGCCCAAGGCGCCGAGACTCGCGGTCTAACGGCAGTCAATGCGGGATACGGGCGGGAGCCGCTGTTTTACTACCTGGATGAGAAGGCCGGCAAGCTCATTGCCGCCAAGGATATCGACGACAAGAATTTGATGCCCGCGGGTGATACCAAGATCGAATGGTCGATGCAAAAACTGCGCCTGAACGCGGACGATCAAAAACAGTTCGCGCACTATTCATCGGGTGGTTTTTACTTGGATTTCCAACAGCACGAGAGCAACACGGAATCCTTGTCCTCCCTGGCCTCTTCGATGCTTAGCGGTATCTTCCCGGGCGGTAAACTGCAAAATCCCTTTGCCAAAAAGAAAGGCTCCGCGGCCAAAACCGGGACGAGTGCGGCTGCCACGCCCAAGCCCGCCGGCGGCGCCGGTAGCGTACAAATGCAGTCGCCGGGCCAGACCCAAACGCAATCGATCGCGCTGCCGGGCGGAATCGGAAAGGTGGCATTTGCCTGTTTCGCCAAGGACCGCAAACAATCCGCTTTCGGTTTGTTCGTTTCATCGATCGCGACGGCTACTAATTCGCCGCTGACATCGATCGTGCCAATTCTGGCTATGCCGATTGTGGCCGGGCCGGCTCTCGCGGCGATCCGGGCGCTGGCGGGCGCTCTGCAGTCGCATGGCCCGGGCAACCAATGGATTCTGAAATCCGCGCCGGGCGATGTGGCCGCGACGGCTGACGGGGCCAAGAGTCTCAAGGGCTGCTTGCGCATGACAAACGGAACTTACATCGTCATCCCGAAGGAACACGGCGCAGCCCTCAATCCCCTGGATGGATGGAAGTTGATCGATGGCTTCCTGGTGCGCCAGAATGAGGACGAACGGATGGCTTACCAGGCCAGCACCTCGGAACTGCCGGGAGTGACTTATCTTTCGATTACCTCCAAAGTATCGAAAGCCAAGCCCACGTCCTGCCTGCTGCCGATGCCGGGCTAGAAGGTTGTGGGGCAGGTTGGCAACAGTTGGCAACCTGCGGGCCGATTGTGAATCGGCCCAGAGATCGTTAGCGAGCGGTTGTTGGGTATGACAAGAAAGTGGCTGCATCTCATCGCATGCGCGGCTGCATTCGCGGTAGCGCGGGCTCAGCCGGTCCAGCCCGAGGTTTGCGGATACGTCTACAGCCTTCAGGGAAGCTGGCGGATCGCGCCCCAATATGTGATCGAACTGAAGCAGGGGATGGCCGTGCACGCCGGCGATCGGATTCAACTGAAATCCAGCGGGCGGCCCGCGCATCTAGACATCGGCCTCTTAAACGGCACGGTTTTCAGCCGGAATTGCGACACCGAACAAGACTGCCAGGGAGTGGACACCATGACGGCAGTGACTCGCGCGAAGACGCTTACGGAGCGTCTGATCGGAATGATGTCCGGCTTTTCCGCGCGCCAGCCTCCGTTGGTGTTCACCTTGACGCGAGGCGATGGTCCGCGCCCCGAGGAAGCGGTTTTGCGCAGGACACGCGGCACGGTGGATCTGGCCCCGGCCCTGCGGTCGACCGCTTCGGGAACGTTCGAGGTGGCGCTCTTCCCGGCCGGCGAGGAACGCTCCATTGCGCAAGTACCGTGCCGCTGGATGGCGCCGCATGGCGCATGTGCGCTCGAAGCCCCCAAAGCCGGGCTGTACAAGCTGCAGTTGAGCGCTGCAGACGCGCCCCCGGCGGCCGTATTGGTATTGATCGCGGACGCCCCGGATTATGCCCCGGCCGCCGCTGCATTCGCGGATGCCGCGCGCGTCGCGGACGCTTGGGGCGAAGGCGTGCGGCCGGCCACCCGCCACTACTTTCTGAGCTCGGTGCTGAACCAACTCGCATCGGAACGGGTGCACTGATACAATGCCCCGGCAAGAACCGCGCATACCGGCTTGGATCCACTTTGGAACCGGTTTGATATTAATCTTTATCGCGGCGTTGGTTTCCTATCGTCTCCATCACACCGGCTTTGGGCGTCACCTGGAAATGGTAAATCTGGACGCTTGGTTTCGCGGGGGGCAAACCGTGGTGGACCCGGACGTGGTGGTGGTGCAGATCGCCGACGCCGATTATCACGATAAGAACGAGCCCTTCCAGCACGCCTGCCCTCTGCCGGTTGCCGGTGTGACCGCACTGATTCGCGCGGTGGCGCTCTCCGCCCCCAAGGTAATCGTGGTGGATCTGGACACCGCCGACTGGCCCCCAGGTCAACGCGCCGCGGCCCTGGCGGATGCGGACAGCGCGCTCGGCAAGCTGGGATTCGCCCAGCCCTCGGTCGCCTGGGCCATCGGTGGCGCGCAGGAGACCGGCGGTGGCGGCCACGACACGGGGACGTTGAATGCCGAGCAGATCAAGGACGATCCGGTCTCCTGTTTCGGAGTGCCCGCCGCGATTCCGGATTCCGATGGCGTGGTCCGCGGCTACCTGCCTTATCTGCTGCAGCAGCAACCGCCGAAAACCGTGCTGATTCCCAGCCTGGCCGTCGCGGCCAGCCAACTCTCCAAAGGAAGAGGCTGCACCAGCGACGTTCAGCCGCAGGCCGGCGAACAGACGCCGGCCGACGATCTAGTCGACTATTCGGGCGGACCGGAGCGCTTCCTCCATCTTACGGCCGGCACAGTGTTGGGCGCCGCGGATAGCCCCGCGTGGCAGAATTCGAATCCGCTGAAGTCCGAGATCGCCATAATTGGCGGTTCTTTCCAGGAGGGCAGAGACCGCTACGTTACACCCGTAGGATATATCAATGGGATTGACATCCTGGCTTCCGCCGTGGCCACGGCCTTGAAAGGAGGAGTGCGCGAGCCGAGCCGCGACAAATTCATTCTGGTGGACGTGCTGGTCGGGATGTTTTTGGTGACTGGCGGATATTTCCTGCACAGGTACTGGTTGCTGGCCATCTCGTTCATCGCGATTCCATTCGTCGCCTTTGGGGCGAGTTTCCTGGTCTTCGCCGGCACCCGATACTTCATGAGCTTCATACCGGTGGTGGCGGCGGTCTTCCTGCATCATCTGATCGAGCATGCCGTGGAGCACTGGCGAATGCAGCGGGAATTGCGCGAACTGAGGGCTCGCGGATGAGGTGGCTCCATCTCGTGGGGCAGCCAACCATGGCTGCAGGCCACCTCTCTAGGTGGCGTGACCGCATTCCAGCCGAACGCGCGGGCATGGCTCTCCAGATGGCGGATACCTGCTCGCCGGAGAAGCACAACAGTTTCTGAGTGGCGAATGCCCTGCGGTTGTGCTACCGTCCAATGGCCATGGCAACTCGCGGACTCCTTTTTTCGGCCCTGCTCGTCGCTGGTCTGCTTTTAGACTGCCCGCCCGTGAAGGGGCAGAATGCGACGCCCCTCCCGCAGCTTGTCGTTCCGCAACCGCACTCGAAACCGATTAATGCCATCGCGGCCGCTCCGGACGGGAAGTGGTTTGCTACCGGCGGAGGCGACCAAACCATTAAGATATGGTCCTGGCCGGAGACCTTTCTTCTCCGGACGATATCGACGGGCAATTCGGTCGGTGCTCTCGCAGTCGATCCGAACGGGAGAGTCGTCGTCTCGGGCGACGACAAGGGCAACCTGCAATTCTGGAACACCGCAACCGGTGAGGCTGAAGGGGTGCTTGTAAAGACCGAGGGTTTTATTGACAACGCAGCCTTCTCGCCAAACGGCCGACTTCTCGCGGTCACAGCCCTCGGAGCGGTTCACGTTTTCGATGCAGCCTCGCGCAAGGAAATTTGGCGAAGCGAACCGAGCGTGCAAACCTTAAGATTGCACCAGGGCCAGCAGCTGGCTTTTGCCCAAGATAATAAGTTTGTGTTCACCACCAATATTGGCGAGGGCCTGATGATCTGGGACGCGCTTACCGGCGCACCCGTGAAGAGCCTGTCCGAAAGTGGCAAGACCTGGGTCAGCCTGGTTGTTTCGCCCAGCGGCAAATATCTGGCCGCCGGCAGCGCCGAGGGATCCGTTCAGATTTGGAGCACGCCCGATTGGAACACTCAGGAGACCACAATTAAATGCCCCCGTTGGTCGGGAGCGTTATTCTTCGGGTTAGACGATAGCGTGCTACATGTTGCTTGCAACGTGGATCCGGCCGACATGTTCGCGGATGGGACAATGCAGACATGGGACTGGCGGCAGGGAGTAATGGTCTCAGCGTTCAGATTCGAACCGGACGCGGCCTTACCGTTCTCCAGCTTTGATGGGATTGCCCGGACGCCCGACGGCACTCACGCGATTGCCGGCGTGCTCCGCGATTTCAGGGTCTGGGATCTTGCAAGCCATTCGTTGGTGAGAGGCACAAAAGGTCACGCGGCTGGCGAAATCTCTGCCACCTTCACGCCCAGCTCAGGACCCGCGAGCAACGGTGCGGGACCTGAAGAGTTGGTGGCCAGCGCGGATACCTATTTGCCGCCGCGCATTTGGCGGATTGGTGAGGACATCCGATCACGCACTCTGCCATCGCCTGAGTTGGACGACGATTATCTCGACAAAGGGAGCCGCTATATTCGGAATGGGGAGTGGATGGCCGTTCTGATGGAAGGCAAAGTGGGCGGGGAGTGGAAATTTTGCGTTCGGATCTGGGATACAAGGACAGGTGCCGCGGTTGCCTCCATCGACGGCACGGGCATGGTAGAGGAACTCGCTGCAAGTCCAGACGGGGCGCGTGTTGCGTGGCTCCTGCAGGGAGAGCATCCTCCATCGGAAAAGGACACTCTGGTCGTCTGGAACGTCGCCAAGAATAAGATTGAAGCGAGGCTACCCGTCAGCTCGGACCCCTCCCAAGTGACGCTTTCGATCGAATTCAGTGCCGATGGCAGGGTGCTTGCCGCGGGCGCCGGCGACGGAACGGTTCACCTTTTTTCCGAGCCCACTTGGACAGAGCGCGTTCTTGACCCCCATATGACTAATGTGTACCGGAGCGCTGATTCAGTAGTGTTTCTCGGAGGCGGCGCGAAAATCATCTCTGGCCACGCGGACGGAACCCTCCGATCATGGGACTTGAACAATCTGGCGCCGGCTCACGTGGTCCAGGCAGGTGTCTCTCAGATCCGCCGGCTTGCGCTCAGTCACGACGGAAACACGCTGGTCTCGGCCTCCGAAGATCACGAGATCCGCCTGTGGCAAGTTGGAAGCACTGGGACGCTGGTTCCCGAAGGCATACCCTCTCATTCGGAAGCCGGCATCTCGTCGCTCGCATTCAACTCAAAAGACGATATGCTGGCAATAGGGGCTGAGGACAGCACGATTTCCGTTTGGAAGCTGCCCGCGAAGGTGCTTGTTGTTAGCCTGTATCTTGACCCGGCGCCGGGATCGAAACGCTGGTTCTCATGGACTCGTACTGGCTACTTCGACGGTGGCGACGATGGCTGGGAAGAGGCGCTGTGGCGATTTCAAGACAATACCTTTCTCTGGACCCCGTTAGCAGCTCATTTTGGGGATTTTTTCTATCGGGGGCTCGTAGCCGCTGTTCTTTCTGGCCAACCGATTCCCGCTCCGCCTAAGCTCGCTCCCAGCGTCCAGCCCACGGTCGCCCTCTCTGTTTCCCAATTGTGGGATCCCAACCAAAGCACCGCTGAGATCCAAATCCAGGTAACAAGCCCCCGTCGTGACTTGGAGGTGCGCGACCTTCGGCTGTTTCGCAATGGGGTGCTGGTGCGCAAGTGGCCTGGCAAACTTGCAATGAATGCGCATGGCGCAACTCTGTTCACGGCAGAGGTAGGATTGACAGCGGGCGAAAACGTGCTCAAACGCGAGAACGTGTTCACGGCCTACGCCTTCAATTCGTCCAACGTCGCGTCCTCGACCGCAGAGTTAATTCTAAGAGCCGACCGCTCGATCGAGCGCGCCCCTTCGATGCGTATCCTCAGTGTCGGAATCGATCACTACGCCGCTCCCGGAATGGACCTAAAGTACGCGGTCGCCGACGCCACTCTTCTCGTCCAGTCCATCGAAGAGCAGCAGAGGAAAAACTGGCGGTTCCTGCCCGTGGTTCCGAAGACCCTCTATAACGCTGACGCGACGAAAGCCCGTATCCTTGCTGAACTGCGTGCCCTCGCCGCAGCGTCGCGGCCACAGGATAGCGTTGTGATCTTTTTTGCCTCGCACGGCTTCGCTTCCAAGAACGGGGGCCGGTTCTATCTGCTGCCCACCGATGTCTTAATTGGCAACCCGACAAATTCCGACTCTGAGAAATGGACCGCGTCCGCAATCTCAGACCGGGAATTGGAAGAAGCGCTCCGCCCGCTTGATGCGACCCATATTATGCTGATCATCGACAGTTGCAGATCCGGGCAAGTTCTCAACTCGAGCGAAGAACGCCGCCGCGGTCCACTGAATGCATCCGGCCTGGCCCAGCTCGCCTATGAGAAAGGTATTTCGATCCTGACTGCCTCTCAGGCCTACCAAGATGCTATTGAGGTCCACCAGTTTGGTCATGGCCTGTTGACCCACGTCCTGGTCGAGGAAGGCCTTGGGCAGTTTCTCGCTGACAGGGAACCGAAGGATGGGGAGATCAGCTGGACCGAATGGATTCACTACGCTATTGATCGCGTTCCGGAATTGCAATCGACCGGAACCGGAAAGCGCGGAGTGATCAGCCTGTCCGGCCCCACCGTCGGTCAACGCCCCGGGTGGTTCGTGAGATCCGAAGCGGAGAACGATAAGATTCGCTGGAACACCATGGATCGGATGGGCTCCCCCATTTCGCTGGAGTCCCTTCCCCAGGGTGTGCCCAACTTAAAGGGTGCCCCAAGCGGACCTGTGTCCGTGTTGGTTTTCCTGACCGACCTTCCGTTCATGGTCGACCTGGGGAGCAATCTTCAACAGATTTTGGACAAGCCGAAGCATCCGAATATGCAGGTATTTGGCATCACCGTCGTTGCCCCCGAAGAGATCGCGCAGTTGCGGAAGGATAACCATTGGACGTTTCCTGTTTTTCGCGATAAGCCGCCGAACAGAGCATTTATGCAGATGGGCGTATGCGACCCCAATTGTCTGATCCCCTACACGTTTGTACTGCGCCCCGATGGAACTGTCTATGCGCGTATTTGGGGGTACCGCAGTGCAGAGCTGCTGGAAGCTGCGATCCGAGGAGCTGCCGCCTCCCAGTAAAGAGCCGGCCCGTGCTGGCTCAGTGTTCATTATTCGGGTAGCCCTTGACAGTCACAACGGGGTACATCATAATGCCGCCAATGACACGTCCGACCGTCATACTTCTCGCTGGGCTCGCATTCCTTGCTACCACCGCCCACGCGCAGACCCGCCGCGCGCTGCTGGTAGGCATCGCGAGATATACCGAACCCGCCGGCCCGCCCCAGCCATGGACACCCACCGCGCTGCGCCCCATCCCCGTGCAAGGTATCTTCAAGCCCTTCGTCTTGCGGCAACTCGAAGGCCCGGTGGCGGACGTCTACGCCATGCGCGACCTGCTGGTCAATACATACGATTTCAAGAAACCCTCCACCAACCTCTCGGAACGCGACAACGACGACGTTCAAATCCTGATCAACGAAAACGCCACCGCCGACCGCATTCTCACTTTGCTCAAGACCCACCTGATCGATAAGGCCAAGCCAGGCGACATCAGCGTGTTCTACTTCGCGGGCCACGGTTCGCGGATAACCAACAGCCTCTCCGAAAAGCCCGGCCACCTGGACGTCACCATTGTGCCGGCGGACTATGAACTCGGCGTGCCCGCCATCCGCGACAAGGAACTGGCGCGCATCTACCGCCAGGTGCCCGATGGCGTCTCGCTCACCGTGATTCAGGATAGCTGTCACAGCGGCGGAGGCGCGCGCGGCGTAACGCCCTCTTTGCACTCGCGCGATCTTCCGGACGATCCGTCGCGGACCGTGTCCGATCCGCCGGACGAGCGGAATGGCAAACCGCTCCCCTATCCGGACCAGCAGAAGAACCCGGTCCTGATTCTGGCGGCATCCCAAGCGGACCAGCTCGCGCTGGAGATGCACATGGGCGACGACGTGGGATACCGCGGCGTCTTTACCTACGCGCTGGTGAAAACCTTGCAGAGTTCCGTGACTCATGAACGCGTGGACGAGATCTTTCGCAAGCTCCGCGCCAACATGGGCATGGACAAACAGGAACCGGTGGTTTCGGGCCAGGGGCGGCTCGATAAGGATTTGTTCGGCCAGCAAGCCATCCCCGCGAGCAGCATCTATGCCATCGTCCAGTCGCGGAAGGGCGAACTGGTGGAACTGGATGGCGGCATCGCCAACGGCATGCGCGCAGGCTGCATCTTAAAGAAGGACTGGGCGGAATCCGGACACGCCGCCGTCCGCATTCGCGTCAAGCAGACCACGGGTCTGAATTCGTCGACCGCCGAAGTGATCGGCGATGCGGGTCCCGACGACATTCGGAAGAGCGACAAATTCCTGGTGGAGGCGTTCGCGGCCAGCCCCGGCCCGCCCTTCGTCGTGTACATGCCTGCGAAATCGTTCGCGGCGACTGATCTGTCGCAGATGGTCTCGGCGGTCCGCGACGAACTGGTCAATGCGGGCGCTGTTTGGGTCGACAATCCGGCGCAGCAGCCGCCCACGCACACGCTGGTGTGGAACGGAACGTCGTGGCTGCTCTACAGCGCCGATTCGCTTTTCGCCCCAGTGGATCTCGGCGCCACATTGGTGTCGGGAAGCGTGCTCGCGAACGTCGCAAATCCCAAGCAAGCACGCTTTTTCTTGCAGGCGCCTCCGCCGAGCGAACTGCTGGCCAGGCTGGTCATCGGCAAAGGCGAGACGGCGGCGATCCAGGTAACCAATACCAGTCAGGCAGATGCGACTTACGCGCTGGCCGGCGCGCTGCGCGGCAAAGAGCTGGCGTATTTCTGGCTGCGCACGGAGAAGACCGGCGAGCAGTTTCCGCCTCTGAGCACGCAAATTCCGGTGAGCGATCTAGCCATCGTGGATACGCTGACGGAGGACATTCGGACCCTGGATCGAGTGGCGGGATGGCTGACGCTGAGCGCCGCCGGAGATATCTCTCCGCCGTTTCCCTATCGCCTGGTGTTGAAGAAGGTGGGCGGCGACTCGAAAGTCGCGGAGAAACAGGTCGTCGAAGGCGAAGAGTACAAGTTGTACTTAAAGGGCGATCGCCGACAACTGGACGCGCTACTCAAATTGAACGAATCTCCCCCGAAGCGCTACGTCTACGTCGGGATTACCGACAGCGCCGGGCACGGGCAACTGCTCTTTCCCGAGCCGGGCGCCGGCAATCAGGGGAACCGCTTCCCGGTGGTGGAAGAGGGCAAAGGCGTCCGGTCCCTGCCGGAAGAGATCCCCCTGCCGGGCAGCATCCGGATCGAGCCGCCGCTGGGCATCGACCACTATTACCTGCTGGTGAGTGCGACGCCGCTATCGAATCCCGAGGTACTGGCCTTCGAGGGCGCGTACCGCGATGCCGGAAGCCGCGGCGTGGAAGACAGCGACCCGCTCACCAAACTGCTGCAAGGTATCGGGGACACGCGATCGGTGAAGGTAGTGCAGAATCCCACAACCTGGTCGATCGATCACATGTTGATCAGCAGCGTAGCCAAATAAGAACTCGCCGACATCCTGCCGCAATTCATGTAGCATGGAGAGCTATGGTCTGGAAACGCCCCCGCCGGCTCTATGCACGGTCCGGCCACGCTGCTGTAACAAGGATTAGAGCAGATGGCTGACGGCGGCCAGGCCACGCCACACGCGCTCAGCCGGTTGCGCCTGTTTCAAGGCATCCGGCCTCTGCAGAAGGCCCGCATCCCGAAGGATATCGTGGCCGGGGTCACCCTCGCCGCGATGAACATCCCGCAGGCCCTGGGCTATACCCGGATTGCGGGCACGCCTGTCGTCACCGGGATCTACACGCTGTTATTGCCGCTGGTGGCCTTCGCCACCTTCGGATCCTCGCGCTACCTTGTGGTGGCTGCCGATTCGGCCACCGCGGCCATCCTGGCGGGCGGACTGGCCGGCATGGCGCAAATCGGGAGTGCGCGATATGTGGCGCTGGCAGGCCTGGTGGCCCTGATGACCGGCGCCTGCCTGATGCTGGCGCGGCTGCTCAAGCTGGGATTCCTGGCCGACTTCCTCTCGCAGACGGTGCTGGTGGGCTTTCTTACCGGCGTCGGATTTCAAGTCTCGATTGCGGTGCTGGGCCAAATCCTGGGCGTTGAGGTCCACAGCCACAACTCGGTGGGACAACTCGCCGAGGTAATCCGCAATCTGTCGGGCGTGCGCCTGCCGGTGCTGGGCATTTCCGTGGCGGTGGTGGGCTGCATCCTGGTTTGCAAGCGGCTTGCGCCAATGTTGCCCGGCCCCCTGATCGCAGTGGCGGGCGCCATTGCGGCGAGTTCCATGTATGATTTCGCCGGGCGCGGCATTAGTGTGGTTGGGCCGGTGGCCGGCGGCCTGCCGGCTCTGGGCCTGCCGGATGTGAGCTGGAAGGATGCTCAGGCGCTGCTTCCGGTGGCCGCCTCGTGCTTCGTGATGATCGTCGCGCAAAGCGCGGCGACGGCCCGCGCCTACGCGGTGCGCCATCGGCAGCGGCTTGACGAGAACGCGGATCTGGTCGGCCTGGCCGCCGCCAACGTGGCCGCGGCGTTGAGCGGGACGTTCGTGGTGGACGGGAGTCCGACGCAAACGGCCATGGTCGAGCGTTCCGGCGGGCAGAGCCAGGTGGCGCACCTCTCCACCGCGGTGATGGCCGCGCTGGTGCTTCTGTTCTTGACCGGCCCGCTGAAATTCCTGCCGCAGTGCGTGCTCGGAGCGGTGGTGTTCACCATTGCCATCGGGCTTATCGATTGGCGCGGACTGCGGGACATCCGCCACGAAAGCCCCGGTGAATACGGTCTGGCCGTAAGCACCGCGGCGATCGTAGTGCTGATTGGCGTCGAACCAGGCATTCTGCTCGCCATGACTTGGTCTTTGCTCCGAATTGTGCACCACAGCTATCGTCCACACACGGATGTACTGGTGAAGGATCCAAAGGGGGAGTGGAAGGCCGTCCCCGTAGCTTCGGGCGCGGTGACCGAGCCCGGCTTGGTGGTCTACCGGTTTGGGGCGCCGCTTTTCTATGCCAACGCGAACCATTTTTCGGAAGAGATCGGCAACCTTGTGGAACACGCGCAAGCGCCGGTGCGGTGGGTGGTAGTGGATGCCGGGCCGATCACCCATATCGACTACACGGCTGCGCGTGCGGTACGTCAGGTCCAGGAGGATTTGACGCGCCGCGGCGTGCGTCTGGCGTTCGCGCATGTGGGGGCGGATCTGCGGGCCGATCTGGACCGGCACCATCTGACGGAGGCGATCGGCGCGGCGCGGCTCTTCGATACGTTGCGGGAAGCCCTCGCCATGGTAGACCACTAGGTAGGACAGGCCTCCGGCCTGTCCTTCTGCGTTGGCGGAGGCGGACAGACCAGCTAGCCCACCCCGCCCCAGTTCACGCTAGACTATTTCCATGCGACACCTTCTTCCGGCCGCTCTGGCCTGCGCCTGCGCGCTTTCCGCCAATACATTCACTCTGGAACAGATACTCTCCGCTCCGTTCCCATCCGAAATGACCGCGGCGCCCGGCGGCGGCGCAGTCGCGTGGATGCTCAACGAGCGCGGCGCGCGCAATGTCTGGTACGCGGCTGCTCCCGATTTCAAGGGCGTGCGGCTCACCTCCTGGACCGAGGACGACGGCCAGGACGCCGGGCAGCTCCATTTCACCGCCGATGGCAAGTCGTTGATATTTGTGCGCGGCGGCGATCTGGAGTTTTTGGGGCGCCCCAATCCCAATCCCACCGCCGACCCCGCCGGCGTCGACCAGGATATCTGGATCGTGTCGCCGGGCGATAAGCCGCGCAAGATCGCGCAGGGACATTCGCCCGCCGTATCGCCCAGCGGGGCGCGCATTGCCTTCCTGCGCGCTGGACAAGTGTGGACCGCATCTCTGGAGGGCGCGGCGCAACCCGCGCAGTTGATCCATTCGCGGGCCGATGTGACCGCGGACGAGCTGCGCTGGTCGCCCGACGGCGCGAAGCTGGCGTTCGTCAGCAATCGCGGCAATCACGCCTTCATCGCCGTTTACGATTTCGCCGCCAAGAGCGTCACGTACATGGACCCCAGCGCGGATCGCGACAGCAGTCCCGCATGGTCGCGCGACGGGAGGCAGATTGCGTTCATCCGGGTCCTGCAGAACGGCGAAGTTAGACGCGGCGGCGCTCGCAGTTCGCCCGAGCCGTGGTGCATTCGGATGGCCAATGCCGCGGATGGAACCGGCCGCCAGATCTGGCGCGCCGCCCAGGGACCGGGCAGCGTATTTCAAGCCATGGTTTCGGAAAACCAGTTGTTCTGGGGCGCCGGCGACCGCATCGTTTTTCCGTGGGAGAAAGACGGCTGGCTGCACCTCTATTCCGTTACTCCGGAAGGCGGGCAGGCCACCGCACTGACACCCGGCGAGTTCGAAGTCGAACACGTATCCTTCACCGGCGACGGCAAGGAAGCCATTTTCTCTTCGAACCAGAACGACATCGATCGCCGCCACATCTGGCGGGTCGCGGTGGATAACGGCCCCGCGCGGCAGGTCACCGCCGGCGAAGGTCTGGAGTGGAGTCCGGCCGCAACCGCCGATGGTGTAGCGTACCTGCATTCCGACAGCCGGCGCCCCGCGCGCGCGGCCATCCGGACCGGCGCGGCGGAACACGATCTCGCGCCCGATTCGATCCCCGCCGATTTTCCCGTGGATGCGCTGGTCACGCCGCGGCAGGTGATTTATTCGGCGCCCGACGGTCTGGCGATTCATGGCCAATTATTCCTGCCTGCCGGCCTCAAGGCGGGCGATAAGAGGCCGGCCTTGATCTTTATGCATGGCGGATCGCGCCGCCAGATGCTGCTGGGCTGGCACTACATGGATTACTACAACAACGCCTATGGGATGAATCAGTATCTCGCGAACCAGGGCTATGTGGTGCTGTCGATCAATTACCGCAGCGGCATTGGATACGGCTTGAATTTCCGGGAGGCGATCGACTACGGCCCGTCGGGGGCCAGCGAGTTCAACGATGTGGAAGGCGCGGGCCTTTATCTGCGCGGGCGCGCCGACGTCGACCCGGCGCGCATTGGGCTGTGGGGTGGAAGCTACGGCGGATACCTGACCGCGCTAGGGCTGGCGCGCGCCTCCGACATGTTCAAGGCCGGCGTCGATTTTCATGGCGTGCACGATTGGAACGCGCGGCGCGGCGCGGCTGCCGCTCCGGCCGGCACGCTGGCCGCGGACGCCGCCCGCGAGGATGCGGCGCACATGGCATTCGAGTCGTCGCCGATGGCCGCGATCAAAACCTGGCGCTCGCCGGTGCTGCTGATTCATGGCGACGACGACCGCAATGTGGCTTTCTCGGAGACCGTGACTTTGGTGGGAGCGTTACGCGCGCAGGGCGTCGATTTCGAGCAGTTGATTATTCCGGATGAGATTCATGGCTTTCTGCGGCACGCTTCGTGGCTGCGGGCTTATAAAGCGTCGGCCGACTTTTTCCAGCGCAAGCTGTAGGATAGGCCTCCTGGCCTGGTGTGCTCAGTATGATTTGCATTCAATGGGTGAAAGTCCCCCATGGACCGTGATGACCGGAACCATCCGTCTAGGCAAGGGTGCCCGTCGCGAGGCGGGATCTGAAGAAAGCCGATGACGAAATCGTG
>Ga0302326_10005783_pt1 | contig 28032 bp, 19 predicted proteins | sample Palsa_T0_3_FD_202264 | JGI IMG/M metagenome (GOLD analysis project Ga0302326, IMG submission 202264) | Peat permafrost microbial communities from Stordalen Mire near Abisko, Sweden - Palsa_T0_3 | ecosystem: Environmental > Terrestrial > Soil > Palsa > Peat permafrost | place: Sweden: Abisko... | reverse complement strand
CGACAAGCCTAGGGTGTGGAGTTCACTTTACCCGCAGAGAACACGAGCATTTGGCGCACTCGGAAGCTTCCGGGACAAATCCGCCATCGATTCACCGCCTAGCCGAATACTCCTTCCACGGCATCATTTACTCCCCGAAAAGGGGAAAAAGTGTAACCTACGTGTCCGGCAACGATCCGTCACCTATGTGCCCGGTACGATCTGCCCACTATATGTCGGGCCGCTCTTTGGAATCGCCTGCCGGAATTTACTTCTGTTGCTGTGAGTGATGCGGATCACTGACAGAACCATCCTGAATTCGAAAAAGAGTCCTTCGATGCTCGGCTTCGTCGTGCTCCAGCCGAGTTGCAATCTGGAGTTGAGCTTCAGCTTCCTCCTTGCGTCCCAGGCGGGCGAATGTCAGGCCGAGATAGTAGTGAGCCTCACGTGAGGATTCGTCAATGGCTGTCGCGTGCTGCAGGAGATCGATCGCTTCGGGGTAACGCTTCTGTTCGAAAGCCACTCGTCCCAAAGCCGACAGAGCGCCCGAATGTTTCGGTTCACGAGCCAATACTTGGCGGAGGTTCCTGCCCGCCTCGTCAAGGTCCTTCGCATCGAGATCGATGAGCCCGAGCCGGAAGTAGGATTCAGTTTGCGCCGGAGCCAGCGCAATGGATCGCTCAAATTGTTTCCGTGCCTCCGGCACATGCTCCAGAGCGGCGAGTGTCATCCCTAACGCACAATAGCCGGAGGGATCGTCCGGGCGCACCGCGACATAGCGGGCAAACTGCTGGCGCGCGTCTTCAAACTGCGATAGCCCCATGAAAGCGCGCCCCAGATTGTAAATGGCGAGCGGATCATCTTCGCGCATTTTCAAAGTTTGTTGGAGGGCCTCAACTGCGTCTTGCCATAAGGACATTTGAAGGGCAATGGTTCCGAATTCGGAATCGACATCCGGATTGTCAGGCGCATATTGCCGGGCATCCATCAGCAACGCCAGGGCTTTTGTGGAGTCTCCCGTCGCAGATGCAGCGTGCGCCTGATCCAGCAAGATGCGCACAAGAGCACCTCGGGCATCGCTACGAGCAGGGTCAAGGCGTACGGCCTCGCGCAACTGCGGAACCGCTTCCTCTGTACGCCCCATCTGCACGTAGAGCAGGCCGAGGTGTGCGCGCGCAGGCGCGAAGTCAGGCTTTTTCTGAACGGAGCGGCGGAAAAGCTTTTCGGCCCCTGTTTCACGCCGTTGAAGAATGCGGACGACCCCCAGCAGATCGAGAGCGCGATAATCATCCGGCGCGGTGAGTAAGACAGATTGAAGATCGTCTTCAGCGCGATTGAGTTCCCCGACAGTGATGGCCTGAGCCGCATCCTGCAACAGTGACGGGTTCGAGTTCTGATGCGAAAGCTGAGCTGCGGATATCAGGCTCGAGAGGAACAAAATGCCGCCGGATAAGAATTTATTCCGCACGCTCGGCCACGGCCCTCAATTTATTTCGACTGCTCAGTGATCGTAATGATCCGATCCGCATCCCGCACAACCTCACAAGTACCACTCGGCCAGCGGATCCCGATCTCAAGGATGGAGGTTGCACCATCCAAGCCGAAGTGCAAACGTTTGTCGTTCCGGGACTGGGGGCTGCTGCTCGCGGTCACGGTGGCAAATTGTTTGCCCGCCGGAGTTGAGATTCTTACTTGCGCTCCGATGGCGTCGCGCTTGCTGTTCACAACGAACCCAGTCAAGCATACTCCAGTGGTTTAAAACATCCGTCTGATTCAGCAATACCCGCGTGCGGTCATCGTTTGATGTGACGACGGCGTCCAGTTCGCCATCATTATTAATACCTCCGAGCGCCAACCCGCGTGGGGCCTATTCCTGCCGTAACGGATCGGCCCCAAAGCGCCGAAACATCCACAGGTTTCTTCTCATCTGGTGGCGTAACAACAACGGCGTTCCGTGGCCGTTTAGACTGAAATCGGCACCGATTGTGGCATAAAAGAACACGCGTTGGATCGTTTTCGGCGTAAAGAGAAAGAAAAATGTTGACTATTGCGGGAGAACGGCAGTAGCATTCGGTGGTTTACACCCTGTTGACCGGTAGTTGAAATTCACAGACGCGGGAGACCTCGCCATGACGCGAAATGTCCAGTTTTTCAAAGTGAGTTGGGCCACAGCCGCCTTGCATTTGATCGTCTCGCTGGTACTTCTTGGTTACGGATCGCTGCCACTCGTTGCGCAGTTTGACACCGGCACAATTACAGGGAGCGTGACTGACCCTTCCGGCGCGGTCGTACCGCATGCCGCCGTCAAAATCGTCAATACTGGGACGTCCATCGAGAGGACTTTGCAGGCTGATGGCACCGGGAGTTTCGTTGCCTCTGCGGTGCCCTATGGAAATTACATAGTCTCCGCGACGGCGAGCGGTTTCAAAGAGGCGAAGAGCCAAACCATCGTGCTGAACGTCGGCGCTACGATTAACGTGAATCTTTCGCTTTCATTGGCGTCCTCTCAGGAGAGTATTCGGGTTACGGGTACGCTCACGAGTGTCGACACTTCGTCGAGTACATCGGGAACGACTTTGGATACAAACCAAATCGCCAATCTCCCGATCAACGGCAGGGACGTCAGCGATTTCCTGGAAATTAGTCCCGGATCGGTGGGTTCCACAGGGTTCTTTCAGGGCAGCGTTAATGGTCTGGACAACATTTTCACCGGACTGAATATCACCCTGGACGGGCAGAGTGCGATGCGCGGCGACATCAACGGCTTTTTGGATACCGAAGGTCAGGAAGGAGCCCGGATCACGCGCGCCAGCGTTGATAGCATCCAGGAAATTGACTACGCCAATAGCGGCTATACCGCTGAAACTGGCCATTCCCTCGGTCCGCAGATGAACATCATCACGAAGTCGGGAACGAATACGTTCCATGGCGAGCTTTTTGAATTCTTCCGCAATGATGCTCTGGACGCGAAAGATTACTTTGAAACGTCGAAGCAGCCATTGCGGCTGAATCAATTCGGCGGCAATTTAGCGGGCCCGATCGTCAAGGGTAAGGTCTTCTTCTTCGTGAACTACGAAGGTGATCGCACTCACGTCACCAACATCAATGCCCTGAACCATACCCTGAGCGCATTCGCCCGATCGCAATTCATGCCGTCCATGCAGCCCGTGTTGGCCCAGTTCGCGCCTATACCGGCTGGCTGTAACGCCATTCCTGCGCCCGCTAACTGCGTGTATCCGGGTTTTCTCGATGGCAATAACGCGCAGACTCAGGGTTCTGACATGATTTACGATCCAGCAGTTCTTCCCAATATTGTTCGCGAGGATACCGGGTCGGTGAGAGTCGATTACAACGTCTCGGGAAACGACCGCGTGTTCTTCCGCTACAACATCAACGATTCGTTGACCAACTATACCTACGGCATGAATCAGGGACAGGTGTCGCCTCAGGCGTTGAGAACGCAATTGGGGAAGTTCGACGAGACCCATACCTTCAACTCGACGTTGCTGAACGAGTTTAGTGTGGCCATCAACCGCTTCTATTCCAACACAAATTCGAACACTCCCACGCCGCTGGTGGGATTTGCGGGGTTCTTTACGGACCTCGGTTCGCTGCCCGGACCGAATACCTTCAATCAGATCACCCCATTTGCTGACCTCGAGATTTTTGACAATCTATCCAAGACCATCGGGAAACACACGCTGCATTTCGGCCCGCAAATTCGTATCAACCGGAACAACGAGTGGCTGCGCGAACAACAAACCTATGACTTCGCCAGTATCTCGAATCTGGAAGACAATCAGCCTTTTGTCCTGGGCAAAATCGGATTCCCGAGCTTCGTGGGCAACAGGAATACCAACTGGGATTTCTATATCCAGGACGATTGGAAAGTGAGCCGGCAATTTACCCTGAACCTTGGCCTGCGATATGACTACAACACAACCTGGGCCACAGGTCCCGGCCAGGGGCAGAATTTTGATGTGACCACGCAGTCTTTTCTCCCGCTCAACCAAGCCGCATATAATGCGCCGAAAGGAGACGTTGCTCCTCGGGTTGGTTTTGCCTGGGATCCGTTTGGCAAGGGGAAGACCGTCGTTCACGGATACGGCGGATTGTTCTACAACCCGATGCACTTTAACTTTGTCACAACCACCAATGTACCCGCACTAGCCAGTTACAGCGTTAACCTGTTCCAGGCTACGATCACTTATCCGTCGCCTAATCCTCCATTGCCCGCTGGAACGCAGAACGTGAGTGCATTTCCTCGAAATCCCAAAGACCAGGTTTCGGCCAACTGGTTGTTCGGCGTCGAGCAGGAAGTCGCGCGGGACACGATTCTGACGGTAAATTACGTGGCTAATAACACGCACCACATGCAGGCTGGCGTCGATTTTTACGCTGTTAACGCAAACCCCGAGAACGTCTTCACCGACGCTCGTCCGTTTTCGGATTTTGCGAATGAAAACGTCGATGCTGACGAACTCGGTTCGAATTACAATTCGCTGCAGGTAAAGCTGCGCCGGGCCGTGGGAAATCTTACCCTCGAAATGAACTATACGTGGTCCCACGAATTCGACGATATGCTCAACTTTCTCAGCCCCGGTTTCGAAAATCCGATGAATCCCGGTCTCGATCGCGCCAGCGGTGATTGGGATGTACGTAACAATCTGACGGGAAGCGTGGTTTACCGCCTGCCGGATCTGAAGGGCTCCAGTTCCTTGGCCCGCGGAGTAGTGGGCGGGTGGCAAACTTCCGGTATTTTACAAACTCGTTCTGGACTTCCGACCAATATCACGCTTGAGAGTGGACTTTTTGGCAATCCCGAGCGACCCGACTACGTGCCTGGCGTTCCATTATGGGTTCCCAACCACAGCTGGCCGAATTCGAGCTACAACATAAATGCTTTCCAACCCAATCCGGCTTATGACGGGACACCGGGTGAGAACCTCGGAACAGTTGGGCGCAACTCCCTGCGAGGGCCTGCCTACTTTCAGTTCGACCTCTCTCTAATGAAGAACTTCCCGATTACCCAAAGGGTAACGCTGCAATTCCGGGCGGATATTTTCAACCTTTTTAACCATCCGAATTTCGAGGGCCCGGACGGCGGCATCTGCACCTCACTCGCCGAGCCAGCTTCGGGGCCCCCGGTGGTTTGCACCCCCAATGCCAATTTCGGTCGCACTGGCCAGACGATAGCCGACGCGGACTCAACCCAGGTTGGCGGCGGCACCAACCGGCAGACACAATTCTCCCTGAAACTGATTTTTTAATTCGCCAGCATCGTCATGCAGCGGCAACAATCGATCGTTGCCGCTTTATTTTTAGAAGGACACGAATCGAGAGTAAATGTCGAGGCGCTACATCTCTAACTACGATAAGTATCCCGTAGTTCCTGTCTCCGCCTCGCGCGATGACTGCGAGACAGGCTGGCCTCGGATCGCCCGACGCCTGCAATCGAGCATACGGGCGGGCCGTTTCGTAGTTTGCGCCGAGTGTTATCCCGGCTGTTTCGAAGAGGAAATTGAAAGGCAATTGGTCGACGCGCTCAAACCGCAGATGGTGCTGCGTGCCCGGGAATGTTATTTGCCCGAACCTGAGATTCAATCGCTCTGCGCGCGCGATCTCGGCGACGATCCGGTCTTCGCCTTTATGGGCAAGTACGAGCTCCACGAGTTCCTCGACGAGCCGAAACTCGCAAAACAGAGAAATCGTTTAAGCCAGGCATCGGGCCTTACGCTCGTAATCGGCACAGGCGCCACCCTTGTCGCCGAACCGTGGGATCTCGTCGTTTATTGCGATATGGCGCGATGGGAGATCCAGCAGCGCCAGCGGGCCGGCGAAATCTCGAACCTCGGTTTGCAGAATTCGACGGAACGCCCGCAAGCGAAGTATAAGCGCGCATACTTTGTCGACTGGCGCGTCGCCGACCGTTGGAAAAAAAAGCTGATTTCAAGAATCGATTTCCTGCTGGACACCAATCAGCGCGACCTCCCCAAGATGATCACTGGCGCGCAGCATCTCGAGGGCTTGAACAATGCTGCGCATCGGCCTTTTCGCGTAGTGCCTTTCTTCGATCCTGGACCGTGGGGCGGACAGTGGATGAAAGAAGTTTGCGACCTTCCGCGCGATGCGGAGAACTACGCGTGGTGCTTCGATTGTGTGCCGGAAGAGAACAGCCTCCTGCTCGGCTTTGGCGACGTAAGGGTAGAGATTCCATCGATAAATCTGGTTTTCCATCATCCACACGAACTCCTCGGCGAGGCGGTACACGCGCGTTTTGGAACCGAGTTTCCCATTCGCTTCGATTTTCTCGACACCATGGATGGTGGCAATCTTTCTTTTCAGGTGCACCCGCTGACCGAATACATTCAGCAACAGTTTGGAATGAACTATACGCAGGATGAGAGCTACTATCTGCTGGATGCAGGCGAGGGAGGATGTGTCTTTCTCGGACTGAAAGAGAACATTGATGCCAACCAGATGATGGCAGACCTGCTGCAGGCGCAAGAGGGGGCGATTCAATTTGACGCCGACAGGTACGTCAATGGGTTTCCTGCAAAAAAGCACGACCACTTCCTGATTCCTGCCGGAACACCGCATTGCTCGGGCAAGAACAGCATGGTGCTTGAAATCAGCGCGACTCCCTACATCTTCACCTTCAAGATGTGGGACTGGGGGCGGCTCGGCCTGGACGGTACTCCACGTCCAATCCACCTGCAACACGGGTTTCGAAATATCCAGTGGGATCGGACAACGCCTTGGGTCGAAAAAAATCTTGTCAATGTAATTGAAACGGTCGCCCAAGGCCCCGGATGGCAGGAAGAGCGCACGGGACTTCACCAACGTGAATTTATCGAGACTCGGCGGCATTGGTTCACCGGACCGGTGCGGCACTCCACCAATGGGGGTGTAAATGTCCTCAATTTGTGTGAAGGGCGGGAGGCAATCGTCGAGAGCCCGACAGGGAAGTTCCCGCCGCTCGTTGTCCACTACGCGGAAACCTTTATTATTCCGGCCGCGGTGGGCGATTTCGTGATTCGGCCCCACGGACCGTCCGAAGGGCAGCGGTGCGCGACGGTCAAGGCTTATGTGCGCACAAATCCGTGAGGAGATGCACACTTATCAGATCTCGAGGAACCTGACCAAACGAGCGCATCGTTTCTATCTGATTCTTATCGTCTGCACACTCGGTTCCCAAGCTGTCGCTCAAGTCAAGACGACGCTCTCTTCGACGGCCCGCTGGGCCTCCGTAGTTGCTGAAAAATATTGGATACATCCCGATATCACCTATGGTGTGGCGAACAATTACACGCTGAAGCTTGACGTGTGGCAGCGAAACGACGCCAAAACACCGGTGCCGACTTTGATCTATTACCACGGAGGCGGCTGGGTTATCGGCGACCGGACGGGTGCAACGCTCCTTTTAATGCCCTATCTCGAGATGGGCTGGAATGTGATCAACGTCGAATATCGCATGGCGAGCGTTTCGCTTGCTCCCGCTGCCGTCGAGGACTGCCGCTGCGCTCTTCGCTGGGCCATAAAAAACGCTAAAGAGTACAACATCGACACTGATCGAATCGTCTTGACCGGCCATTCTGCTGGCGGGCACTTGTCGTTGATCGCAGGGATGCTGCCTGAAGGAACTGATCTCGATAACAGCTGCCACGGCAACGAACCCTTGAAAGTGGCCGCGATCATCAACTGGTACGGCATCAGCGACGTAGCCGATCTGATCCAGGGTCCCAATATCAGGAACTATGCGCTTATGTGGATGGGCAGTCAGCCGGATCAACTCGCGATAGCAAAGCGAGTCTCGCCGCTTACCTACGTTCGCGCCGGGTTACCCCCGATCATCAGTATTCACGGAGATGCGGACGCCGTTGTGCCCTATGAGGAGTCGGTGCGACTGCACCATGCCCTCACCACGGCAGGTGTCCCGAATGAACTCGTGACGATCAAAGGTGGCGGGCACGGGGAGTTTAAAGAAGCGGAACTCGAAGACGCCTATGAGAAGATCCAAGCATTCCTGCGCGCTCGGGGTCTACAGTAGCGGAGACTGACTGGCCCGATTCCCACGTTTCAGTCTGATTTCCTCATTGCCGTCACCTCGCACGCCCAGACTGTCGTCGAATCGCCGAATATCTTTGATTTGCCTCCATTGAGGCGGCGCAGGATGGAGGAATAAGTCGTACTGCGTTTCCGCGCGCGAGCCCCCGGGGATGGAGGTCAGCACGGGCGTATCAAACAAACTGCGCATATTACGTGCGTGCTCGAGCCCTAATGGCATTGGGCTAGTACCGAATTCTACGCCGCGAGCCCTGGTTCTTTTGTTCCACGGAGTGTACTCTCGTGCGCGGTTTTCCTCCCACAGCGCAATCCAGGGGAAAAGAGTGCGATCAAAAGAGTATCCAGCGAACAGTTTGTGCCGTCGGTTGTGCACCGCAACAAAGGCATTCTCCCGATTAGCGTCAGTGAGCAATGCTGCTACGAAGCCAGTTTCATCTCGCACAAAGGGCTGTGAAAGATCGACTGGCTCGCCGTCAGTCGATTGCGCATACGGCCAGCCGAAATCAGCGTCGTTACGGAGAATTTCTTTTCCCTCATATCCAGCCGGCCATGTCAGGCCGCGAGTACCGGACACAAACAAGGTGGCGGCGCCGCTTGTGAAGAAAGGCTCACCGAAGGCTGCATGCTCCACCCATTGAAATTCGACTTCGTCGTCGCTCCGGTTCGTAACAATTTCTGTGATGCCAATAATGAAGGCGTCAACCGGCAGAACAATCTCCCGCCGAAAGTGCAGTCGATAGACGGGAAGCAAAACTTCCATCACCAGCGACGCACAATGATCGTCGCAACGCGTGGAAATCACTGTCCAATCGGTGCTCGCGGCTTCGCCATGCAGGGCAAGCCCTTGCTCGGCTTCGGCCGACGACGGCATGCCGAAATAGCCGAGTGCCAGTGCGTGTCCGGTGTAGCCGCTCAGGAATCTGCCAGCGGGACCATCTCCATAAAGTGCGTCGTCCTTACCCGAAGAAAAGTTTTGAGGTTCGATGGTCGGCCAGGGAGACTCCCAGAGAGTATTGAGATGAGAACCACAGAGACGAAAATCCGCGATGTGCCCGCCCCCCGAGAGCGCCGTGATCTCGACGAGACCATTCGATAAACGATAGGCGCGGCGCTTCTTCCACTCAACGGCATCGGCGAAACAGCGCGACATTCAGATGCCGAGACCTCCGTCAATTGCGAAAGCGAATCCGTTCACAATTCTCCTGCCCCGGCCGCGCGGGTAATGCTGGCCGTCTTCCCCTCAATCTTCATTCGTAGGTCACGGTCCACGTACCGCCTTCCTGAAAGCCCACACCGCCGCCAGGCACAAGCATGCCCCATCCACGACTAAAGCCGTCCAGTAATATAGGCCATCGGCGATGCGAGATGGACGATGTTTGCCTCGAGATCAATGTTCATTTGGCGTCGCCGTGAGTAACGTGCGGTGCTGTGCGAACTCTGAGGGTGAGCACCTGAAATGGTTTGATCGGAACTTTGAGATCATCGTCCCCAGTTTTCAGTTCGGACTGATTCTCTTCAAGCAAATCGCACAGCCACGCGCGTTCAAATGTCAGGTACTGGCTGTGAATCCTCACCTCCGATGGTTGCCTCATAGTGTTTTGCAGGCGCAGGATGGTTCCATCGCCGTCTTCCGCGCCTTTCCACGTCAGCAATGTTACGCCGGGATTTGCGACTTCCAACAAGCTTGCTTCCCGATTGGGCAGTGTAGAGGCATCCTCTGAAGCCGTCAGATCGTCGTGTTCGAGAGGAGTCAATGCCGCCAATCCGAATCGCGTCAGCGGCTGCGGATCAAATTGCGAGTCGCTGGTGATGGCGTACCGGAATGTGAAATCACCGCCCTGCCAGGCAGGAAAGTTTGTTCCCCAATAGTTATTCATCAGCCAGGAAAAGATTGCACCGCTCTTCGGCTTGAATTCTGCGGGCCAGTTGCCACGAACGATGTCTCCGAAGGCCACGAGAGGGGCGTCCAGCGGAACGACCGCCGCCGTCAGTCGGGAGTTGTAGACTGATGCCCAGGTCGTGGCCAGGTACCATTCGCGGCTTCCTCCTGCCAGTTCATCTTTCGCCGGGTTTACCGATGCCGTCTGGGAACCGTATGTGAACACCGGATTCGGAACGGAGAAAGGAAAGGCGACGTACGCCGACTCTCTCGCGAGTACGCGTTCCTTATGCAAGCGATACGTAATCAGAATGGCTTTTTCGGAGTCCGGCATCAGGATCTCGGTCTGAATGGATGGGGTGTTCGAGGTTGAAGAATTCATCGTCGCGACAATCCCGATCGAGGTTTTCCTCGCGGAGAGGAGCGTTCCCGACTGCGCCGGATGAACCGTCAACGATGGGGGCTCGAGTCCAGCTCCAAACCGGTACAGCGAGTTTTCGGGATAGCTGTCGCCACCCGTCACGTAAAGATACTGACCAAATTTGTAAGGGCTTGCCGGATCGACCAGTTCGCGTCCGAGTTGCTTGTCAAAAACGCTTGCGATCGAACCGGAGGACGGGTCCAGCGTAATTCGGTAGAACTGGTTCTCGATGATGTTCCCCTGGATCTCCAGCGAGGTGGCGGACTCTTTGACGACCGGCTTGATGTTGTAGAGCTTGTATCCCACCGCGGGCACCCCAGCTGCCAGGAAGCGAACGCGAACATTGCCTGGGCCAAACCCAGGCAATGAAATGCCTTTACCTTTCCAAAGTATTTCGACTGGAGTCTCGGCGCCGGTCGAGGCATCGAAGAGCGTAGTCCCCTCCGGCAAGTCAGTCTCTACGATGCCGCTGCGTGACCAGTTCAGAGAGTTGAACACCGCAACGGAGTTGTCCTTGGTGGTTACGAGCGACTCCAACTGTGCCCACTCGCGCTCGATTGATTCGCTGATATCGTCTTGTGCCCGCCCGACGCGAGCCCTCTTGAGCGCGATTTGGTCCTCACTTTGATGATTCTCCGGCTGGGTTGTAGCGCCAACGTAAGTCCACGTGTGTTCGTCATAGGTGAGTTCGTTACGCCACGCATCGCCGAGCATGGCCTTGTCGGGACGAACTCGCGGGTCGATCGAGGAGACAGCCGACCCAATGATCTCAGCGGTTGCAATACGATGCTGGTTTTCCCGGTGAATCGCAGTGTGCGCGGCATCGGAGCCGTATCCATCCTCCCAGTAAGGGCCGAAATCCCCTCGAAAGACGGGAAAGCTGCCCTTCCATTCGCGCTCAATTTTTTGCATTGCCAGGTGAACGGTGGAAAATTCAAATTTCGGCCAAGCATATTCACGGCTGAAACTCGAAACGAGGTCACTCTGCTCCTTCGCGAGGGGAGTGTTTTCGAGCTGTGTGCCAAAGACAATCACGGTACTGGCCCGGTAGTCCGGACGAGTATAAGCTTGCAGAAAAACCGGCAGCGAATCCCGGATCGATTCGATTTGCCACGGGCCGCCAAACAATGTGTGGGCTTGCAGATAGGCACGCGAGTACCACATCAGCACGCGGCCGCCATCGGGACCTTCCCAGTAGAACGGAGATTTTTCATTCCAGCGCCCAAGCAGCATTATCGGAGCTCGCCAGCTGTTGCTTGCAGCAACGAAATACTTGATGCCCGCATCATGCAGCACGGAGGCGTAGCTCCACGTATAGGCGGGGACATCCACGATCTGTGCCGCATCCGCGACAGGCAATTTATATTCGCGGGAAAGACGATGCTGACCGTATAACGAACGAGCAAGGCCTTCCCACGAAGCGTTCCCGGTGTGTTGATTTGCAAACTCCGGCGGAATAACGATGCTGCCCTCGCGAACGTGTTCGAGAAACTGCTCTCGTTCCCCCGAACTGCGCCCGTTCAAATATTGATCGGCAACCCAGCTCCCATCGAGTGTCCAGCGAAAGTCCGGCGTCTTTTTGATCAGGTCCATTGCCTGGTCGATCGACTGTGAGTGAAGCTCCGCCACTTTAGCGGGATAATCCGTGAATCCTACGTCGAGATGCTCGTGTGGTATGAGCTCGATCGTCCACCTTTTTGCCGACTCTATCTTCGCGGCAGCTGAGAATTTGTTCACGCGCACCGTGGCTTCCGCGGAGCCCGTCCATTCCGGAACTTCAAACTCGAGTCGCGCCTCGCCGAACTCGTTTCTGTTTGAAAAAGACCTGCCGTAGGGATGCCCGGCGATTCGCAGTTCCGCTGAGCCGGTGCTGGGAAGCGCGGAAGCGCTAATGAAGACATCCACCAACTCCACCAGGCCCGTGCCTGTTTCGCGATAGAAGATGGTCGGCTCAATCTGAGCGCTGAACGCAGTCGAGTCATATTGCTCTGCGTCATCCTGAACGAACTCGAGTGCGTCGTAGATCAGACCGGTGTGTCCCGGGGCAATTGCGCCGAGCGACATTTGTGACGCAGGCGGGTCATCCATTGCCGTGAGGATGAAAGTGTTCTCACCTTTCCTGAGCCAGGCAGCCGGAATGAAAATCGTCTTTTCGTCGGTGGAGGTTTGCGGAACGAACGTTCCTTCCCAGTCGCCGGCGCGAAAGTCGAGCTTGGGATGGAAATAGAAATATCCGGAATGCCCGTTAACATCGAGCTTTAAGAACGAGAGACGCGGTGTCTCGTAGAGGATGGCTATCTTCAGGTGATAGGCGCCGCGCGGCGTATCGTTCAGCGAAAATTTCAGCGTGAAGGGGTGCGGGCGACCGCCGGCTATCCCATTCGCAGGTCCAGGCTGAAAGCGATACCAGTCTTTATCCCGGCTCTCGCCGACCACGAACACGGGGTCACTCTTGCGATCGGCGTAATTGATGTCCTGGCTTCTGAATTCGCCCGAGGACCCATCGAAAGTCCCGATCTTCCAAAGCGTCTTCTCGATGGCCTTTGCCCGTAGGGCAGCCGCCAGCATCAGAGCGACCAAGGCTGCCTTGGCAGTGCTTCTCATGATCACCATTTCGGCTGTGTAATCACAACGCCCGGCCGCCGCGGGTCGTCCGTCCAGGCTCCCATCTCCCGACGCTTGGAGAATTCGTGATAGCGGGCAAGCTTGTCGCGGTCGAGTTCCACCCCCAGGCCCGGCCCGGTTGGCACAGCCATCGCGCCGTCCTTATATGCCATCTTGCCGCCTTCAATGATGTCATCGGTGAGATGGTGGTAGTGGGAGTCCGGAGCCAGCACGAGGTTCGGCAGACATGCGGCGAGGTGAAGCATGGCAGCTAGCGAGATGCCGAACTCCGCACCGCTGTGCATCCCTGCGTCCACCCCCATCGCCTCGCAGATCTGTCCCGCGAGCTTGGCGCGATGAATGCCTCCATACCAGTGCGGATCGAGCAGCACAACATCGAGAACGTCCGACATGATCGCGGGAGCAAGATCCTCGAAAGCAAACACCGACATGTTCGACGCCAAGGTGATCCAGGGCGCTTTCGCGTTCACCCGCTTCATCGCGCGCATCCCCCAGACCGGATCTTCCAGGTACTCGACGTTGAAGTCATGCAGACGACGGGCAACATCGATGGCGGTGGTCACCGTCCAGACCGCGTTCGGATCGACCCGGATACGGTGCTTCGGGAATGCCTGGCGCAGCGCGATGAAAGTATCAATCTCTTCGTCTGGAGGAAGCACGCCGTTTTTGTATTTCAGTGTTTTAAAGCCGTACTTCGCAACCACTTCATTGGCAAAGTCGACCATCTGCCGGGTGTTCGATACCTCGCCAAGGCCGTCGTCGTTTGCGTAACGATAGAAAAGATAGGCGGAAAAGGGAACATCGCTGCGAATTCGTCCGCCGAGCAGGTCGCATACCGGCCGCTTCAACGCCTTCCCCTGAATATCAAGGATCGCGAACTCAAGTCCGGCGAACCCGAGGGCGAAGCCGAAGAGCTTTTCTGAACTGGGCGCCGCCAGCTTCCAGCGGATTCGCTCAAGGTTCATCGGATCTTCCCCCATCAGTATGGGCTTCAAATCCGCGAGTTGACCGGCACGGCTGGCGCCGCTGTAACATTCCCCAAGGCCAGTGATCCCTTCATCGGTCTCAACCTCGATGACAATGCGCGAGAATCCGGGATGGGATCCGACCGAATAGCGCAAGGGAGCCTCAATCGGGATAAAAGCAGGTGTCCAGCGGACATCTGTAATTTTCATTGAGTCTCCCCCAGCTAGCGCTGGTTCGCAAGCAGTTGTGCCCTGATGCCGACCCGGGCGCGACAGATATGCCAGCGGCTCAAGTTGGCGAAATACATTTCGTCGAAGTTGGCACCGCCGAAGGCCACGTTTGTCGGGCTGGCAATCATCGTCCCCTCGGGATCGTGCGCAAACAGCGAGACAGCACCATTCCGGGCCACGCGGTACACCTTGTGTGAGGCGTAACAGGTCACATACAGGTTGCCGTCAGCGTCCGGAGCGGCGCCATCCGGCACATTATGCAGTCCGGAAGCGTAAACACGTGGTTTCCCAATCGAGCCCGAGTCGAGAATTGGCACTGCGAGCACATTGTCTCTCGTGCTCTGTACGACATACAGCGTTCGTTCGTCAGCGCTTAGCGATAGCCCATTGGGAAACGAAAGCTGATTGAGCAGTTGTTCGATCTTTCCACTGGGTCTCAAGACAAACAGAAATCCGTCATTCTTGTTGAATTCACCGGAATCGCTGAAATAGAGGTTCCCCTCACCATCGAAGACCGAGAAATTCGGGGTGCGCAAACGGTATCGTCCAGCTCTTTCCCAGGAGCGAATCGTCTTGCCCGATCGGTCGAGTTGTATCAGGGCGCCAAGTTTGAAGTTGCAAACAAAGAGCTCCTGCTTTCGGGAAAAGGTAAGACCGAGGTTGAAGCCTCCGAGCGTAGCTACCGTTCGAGGTTTACCTTTTCGGTTGATCTTGTAGATTTGGCCCAGTTCACCGCCCGCCCAGAGATTCCCGTCGACGTCAAATGCGAGTCCTTCGGGATGGTCCAGTCCCTCCGCAAAGATCTCGAACTCTTCCAATGGAACTTCAGGCCGCATTCCGAACCCTGTTGTCCAAAGTTTTGCTTCCACTTGTTTGTAGGACATTTGAACATATATAGTGATTTTGCCTTCGGGTCAAGGCGCAGCGAAGCCGTTGAGACCTGGAACTGGGCATCAATCTGCTGATCAATTTGCAGGAAAAATTTCGGGACCAGAGCGAATGGCGATCTTCAAGCGGAGCATTGCGATTACTGCCACACAACTTGAGCCGATCCAACGCGAGACGGTGATGGACATGGTAGCGCGCCGGATCGAACAACTCGTGCGAAGTGGCGATCTCAAGGAGGGAGACCGGCTCCCGCCCGAACCGCAGCTGGCCGAGATGCTTCACGTAAGCCGGGGCTCGTTGCGTGAGGCCCTGAAGGGCCTTGTGTATCTCGGACTGATCAGGTCCCGGGCCGGTGACGGAACCTACATCCAGTCCTCGCTGAGCCGTGTTCTCAACCAGCACTTCCAGTGGATGATCCTGCTGAATGAAGTGAAACACCTCGAAATCTACGAACTGAGAAAAATCATCGAACCCGATGTGGCCGCTCTCGCTGCAAAGCGGGCTACCCAAGCCGACCTTCACCGTCTGGAAATTGCTCTCGACGGGATGGCTCACGCCCGGGGAAACCCCGAGCGGTTCCAGGCGTTTGATATTCAGTTTCACGACGCGTTTGCCCAGGCATCCGGCAACGCCGCGATTCAAACCACCATGCGCATGCTATATCACGCGACATCCGAAGCTCGAAAGGCCGTGCTGCCGTTCATCGACAACTGGGATAAGCACTGGCGACGGCACGAACGTGTGTTCGTTCTTATTCGTGATCACAAGCCGGAACTGGCCCGCAAAGCCGTTCTGCAGGACTTGCTCTACGCCGAGAGTCTGCTCCATAAGCATATTGGCTCTCTACACAAACAAACTCCAAACGTTGCGCCAGCGGGGCGCCGGAGAAGGTTCGCGAGGCCCTGAAGCGGAAACCTCGACCCACCTCGCGGAACAGCCTCGCGCTCCGATCACTGTCGGAAGGCGCATGATTTATCAACCTCAGCGAGTGACGAAGTCCCGCCCATTCAGGAAGGATTGCCATGCGATTGGCCGTGAAATGGATTGTTTGTTGCGTTTTCGCATTACTCTCTGGCCTATCGGTGTTCGCACAAGGTCGCGACTTCGATTGCACCCCATCGTTTCCCCTGCGTCCGCCGTGGCTCGGAGCAGACGCGGCCTATTCCATCCCCTTGCCCGATGGCCGCGACGTCTGGATATTCGGTGACACGCTCTATGGCGACAAACGGTTGGTCACCGGTGAAGAGCCGGCGATGGTGCACAATAGCCTCGGCATTTCGAGGTGTGCGAACGGTAAATGGAACATCGACTACGCGATCAAAAGAGACGCCAAGGGCCACTTTGATAGCTTCTTCAAACCACAGCAGAACAATGGCACCTACTATTGGGCGCTTGATGGCGTACAGCATAACGATGAGCTGTGGATCACGCTGGTCTGCGTGCGCAATACGCCGCATTCAAATGCCTTTGCGCTTGGCTTCGAGATTTGTGGGGCGGATCTGGCGCGCGTGACGGGCCTGAAAAGGAATGCGCAGGATTGGGAGGTATCGTACTTTTCCCTTGTCCCGGAAGGCGTTCATGCCAATCCCTCGGCCTCCACCGTCATCGATGGCAACGACCTCTACATTTTTACGCTGGACGAGACAGGAAGCCGTCCCGAAATCCTGACGCGCATTCCGCTCTCTGGGCTCGACGATCCCAGGAAGAACCTCGAATACCTCGGTTCGGACGACGAGTGGCATCCCGGTTTGAGTCCCTCCAGGGCGAAGACGGTCATGCGAGGCGGTCCGTCCGAGTTGACCGTGCGCTACCATCCGGAGTTGAAGAAATGGATCGCAGTCCACGTCGATCCCACGCTGTTCTCCGATAAAGTTCTTCTGCGCACCGCGCCAAGCCTCACCGGTCCGTGGACGGACGGTGAAGTGATCTACCGCATCCCTGAACTTCAGAAAGGATCACCAGGGTACGATCCCGACACATTCTGCTACGCCGGAAAAGAGCATCCGGAACTCGAGAAATCGAGCGAACTGGTCTTTACTTATGTGTGCAATACCATGAAGCCAAAAAAACTCGAACACGAAGACATCTATTATCCGAAGGTGGTGCGGATGCCGATGCCGGTCTTCACGAAAGAAACGGCCAGTAGCGGCTTCGGCGAAAGCCGGTCCCCTCCTTGAAAACCGTCCCATGGCAGCCCCGCGCTACCGAAGAACGGATTTACAGAAAGCCAGCGTCTCACGAATGTGCTCCGACCAATACTGCCAGTCATGGCCGCCGGGGAATTCCCGATAGTCGTGCGGAATATTCATGCGGGTCAATGTTTGATGCAGCTCCCGATTGGCTTCGAGAAGCGAGTCGTCGGTGCCGCAATCAAATCGCACGGGTGGAAGATGATCGCGGTTGCTTGCTGCCCAGTGCAGCAGGTCGGTATCGACTTCGCCGGCATACTGAAATGCCCGAGCCGGGGAGGGAATGAACTGCGACAACTGCGCCACCCGTGTGATCGAAGAATGAGCAGAAATTCCTTGCACGCGCGACGCATATTTCATGCCTAACCGCAACGCGCCATAACCGCCCATGGAGAGTCCCGCGATCAGGAATTTTTCCGGGTGCAGTTGCGGAAACAATTCCCGCAGGCAGTCCGGGATGTCATCGACGATCCACTTCTCATAGTCAGCGTGTGCGTGAGGAACATATCCACTTCCGTCGCCCCAGAGTCCGTCCGACGGCATGGCAATCATCATCGGAATCGTGGTTCTGTGCCGGAGCATACCCGTGGCGAGGCCGTCGATGTTGCCGTTCAGCCACCAATTCCACTGGCAGCCGTATACTCCGTGCAGCAAGAGAAGCAGCGGCACGCGATCAAGCGATTCAATTTCGGGCGGGCTGAATAACAAAGCATCGCCACGACCCTTCAAAGCCTCGCCACGGAAACTAAGGAAACGCAGACGTTCATTCCCGGGGATCGGAGGCGAAAGTTGGGCGTTGGGGAATCGTTTCGGCATGCGCGAATTCAGACGTTTCCGGTAAGCAGCGGGATGGCGCCGAAAAGGCCGGCATCGTTTCCCAGTTGTGCCGCCACAATCTGGACTTTTCCCCACGGTGTCCACGCGTGTTCATTTACGTATGCTTGAATGTAGGGAAGTATGACGGTGGCGCTGCGCATCACGCCGCCCCCCATGACGATCTTCTCCGGATCATAGGCGTGGATCAATCCCACCGCTCCTGCTGCCCAAACCTCCAAACAGTATTCGCGAATCTCGCCTGCGACTTGGTCGCCTGCATCCGCCAATTCAAAGAGTATCTGGAAATTGATGTTCGCTTGCGCGGCCAATTTGCTCCGGGCGAAGCCTTTCCACTCCCGAGCCACCAGAGGCAGAGCCCAACCCGAGGCCTCGGCCTCGAGGCAGCCGATCGCGCCGCAGGTGCAGGGTCTCCCGCCGACCTTTGCCGGCAAGTGCCCACCGAGGCAGCCGGCCTGAGCGTGCCTTCCGCGGAGCAATTTGCCCTCGATCATCGCGGCCCCGCCGATTCCCGTGCCTAGCGTGATCATCACAAGATCGTCGCAGCCCCGAGCGGCGCCCGCGTGACGTTCGCCGAGCAGCGCCATCCGCGCATCGTTCTCGATGCCAAAGCGTAGCCCGAACTCCTTTCTGCTCCACGCGTTAAAGTCGATCGTCGGCGCATCCTCGTACTTCTTGTTGGTCGATACCACTCGTCCAAGGCGTGCGTCGGCGAGTCCACAGAAACCGAGCGCCACGCCTTCGCACCCGCTTGCCTTCATCTGCAGTTCCCCAAGCAGTTTACGAATGGCCGCTGCGAATACATCGAGGGCAGGCCGAAGCGCCTCCGCGGAATCAAGCGGAATCCGGTGTGAAGCCAGTACCTGGTCGCCTTTCACTACGGCGATCGTGGCATGGCCGCCGCCTAAATCAATGGCAATGGCAGGACGGGTCATAGGGACAAAATAAGTCGCTCGAAAGCGCTAGAAACGTAATAGTAGTCGTTCTTTGGGTAAAGTGATCAAAATTTTGTTCTTTTCAAGTGTATTTGATAGATTCTATGATTAGCTTTTATGACTATGAATCCTGTCTTCGGGTTCGTGAACTGGGCCGACGGCGCCTTGCAGGTCCCCGGGCTCAAAACGTCCGAAAAGAAGCTCGGACAACTTACAGGTATCTTTCGCGACCAGCAAGCCTGGGCGCAACTCGATCCCGAAACAATAGTGTATCGAGTGTGGTGGTGGGAACCCGTCGCACCCGGCACCGAGGGCGGCCTGTTCTGGGGACTTACCGAAATCCAGCCTGGCCGCATCGGTGGGGAATACTTCATGACTCGGGGGCACTGGCACGTAATCCGCAATCGTGCCGAATTCTACGGCACAGTCGAGGGCACAGGGAAACTCTTGCTCACGGACCGTGCGGGTCGCACGTGGTTTGAAGATATGACACCCGGGAGCTTGCACTACGTTGCTGGCGAAGTTGCTCATCGCATCGTCAATACCGGAGACGTCCCCATTCGAGTCATTGCCTGCTGGCCGAGCGATGCGGGTCACGATTACGAAATCCGCGAGGGCCTTGGATTCGGCGGGTGCATCGTCGAAGATCAGGGCACGCCTGTTCTTATAAAGACCGAGGACTGATTCGTGAAACCCGACCACCAGGAGCCTCGCTTCGAGTTTGATCCAAAACTGGGTGTCCATAGCCACGGCGGCGATCTCCAGTTTAGCTATGACCAAGACGTTTTCGGTCCTCTGCCCGAATTCCGTCGCCTCCATGACATCCGACCCAGTTTGCGAAACCCCGAATGCCAGGGCCCTGACCCCGTGTACTCGATCGTGATGGACGTGGGCCGCCGCGAACACCGGGCCGAGCTCGAGCGGCGCATGCTGTTATTTGGCGTCGTCGTCTTTGCCGCGGGAAAGCTTGGAGATGAGCCGGTACGCAGCCAGGGTCACATTCATGCCATCGCCCCCCATTGCGGTTGGTCAACCCCGGAATTGTTCGAGATATGGGAGGGCAGTGCGATCATCTATGCACAAGAAAGCGCCGACGACGATCCGGGGCGTTGTTTTGCGGTGAAGGCAGGGCCGGGAGATAAAGTGGTGGTGCCGCCGGGTTGGGTGCATGGCGTCATTAATGCGGATCCCGATGCCCGCATGACATTCGGCGCCTGGTGCGATCGTCAATATGGTTTTGTTTATGATGCGATCCGGGCGCACCACGGTCCTGCCTGGTTTCCCGTTCTGGACCGTGATCGTAACCTCACCTGGCAACCAAATCCTTCTTATCAATCTTCCGAGCTCTTGATCCGCGGTGCGCGCAACTACCCGGAACTCGGACTGGACCCGGGCACGCCGATCTATGAGCAGTTTGCCAAAGACTCCGATAGCATCCAGTGGGTTTCGGAACCGGCACGCGTGGCGACCGTATGGACCGATTTCGAAGTGTAGGTTTGGTCTGAATCAGCTGGCGACGCCGAGACGTTGCTCCAGTTGTTCGAGCGAAACACCCTTGGTCTCGGGGTAAATTGCTGCCACGAGGACGAAATCGATCAGCATCATCGTGGCAAAGAAAAAGAACGGCGTTGCACTCGATTTCTTTGCGAGAACGGGGAAGATAGCGGTGATCAGCGCGTTCATTACCCAAAGTGTAGATGTCCCGATCGCCTGGCCTTTGGCTCGAACCCGCGTTGGAAAAACTTCGCTGATATACACCCAAATCACCGCGCCTTGCGAGATGGCAAAAAAACCCATGAACGCCATCACCATCCAGATCAGCCATCCCTGATGGCTTCCGCTCCGAAAAATCTGTCCAATCCCGAAGAGGAAGATACATACCCCCGCAGTTCCAGTGAGCAAGAGCTTCTTGCGTCCAACCTTGTCGATAAGGCTCATGGCAATCACTGTAAAAAGCAAATTGGTGCATCCAATGGTTACGGATTGCACGCCGGCCGAATACTTGCTGGCGCCGGCAGCCGCAAAAATATCATTCAGGTAATACAAACACGCGTTGATTCCGGTCAACTGGTTGAAGGCGCCGGCCGTCACGGCAAGTACGATCGGCAACATGTATTTCCGCTGGAGAATCGGCTCGGCCGCGGAACTATGCTCGAGATCGATGGAGGCCATCATGGCAGCGAGTTCCCGCTCGGGATTTTCATTGCCAGTAAGCCGCAAAACCTCAAGAGCCTCCTGCTTGCGGTTCTTCAGCGCCAGCCAACGTGGGCTGCGTGGGATGAAAAACAGCATTAAAAAAAAGAGGAATGCCGGCAACGCGGCAATGCCCAACTGCCAACGCCATTCCGCCAGGCCAAAGTTCATACGGCCAATCAAAAAGTTCGACAAGTAGGCGAGCAGAATGCCCAGAACAATACTTATTTGAAAGCAGCCGACCAGTCGCCCACGCCACTCTGGCGGCGAAAGTTCAGCAATGTACATCGGCGCCAACACCGACGAGCCACCAATCCCCAAGCCTCCGAGAATGCGGAAGGCGAGGAGCGATCCCCAACTCCATGCCAACGCGCAGCCGAGTGCCGACAGCAGGTAGAACACAGCCATAATGCGTAAACTGTCACGCCGACCGAAACGCTGTCCCGGATAGCCCGCCGTCATCGCCCCCGCGACCGTACCCCAGAGAGCGCTCGAGACTGTCAATCCCAGCAGATAAGGAGTGAGGTTGTAGACCTCGGTCAATTGATGTGTGGTGCCCGCGATGACGGCGGTGTCGAAGCCAAACAGAAGGCCTCCAAGAGCGCTCACGAAGGTGCTTTTGACCACATAGCCGTTTATGCTCATGAGTCGGGGTTTTCGCCGTAATGAACGAATACTAGCGAAAAGAACATAATTGGTCTATGAAATAGCGCATATAAGCGGTATAAACTTCCGAATAGTGCATTATTGGTTTTCCGACTTGAAATTATAGCGAGGGTGTCGATGAGTTCCCGGGATCTCGATCGCCGCACATTCCTGAAATTGGGAGTTGCCGGAACCGCTGCTGCCGCGATCATCCCTTCCGCGCGTGCCGCTTCAATGCGCGCCAAACGGACGCTCGCGTCTCCGCCGACTCTAGCCGACATGGCGTCGGATCGACTGACTTATCGGCTTCGCGATTTGTTCAACTGCCCCGTAGCCATGAACGAGTTTGGCTACGCGCAAACCGGGAAATCGGTTTCGGCCATTACCGCGATCTCCTTTCCGCCCTACGCCTGCTGTGGTGTGTCGGAAACCGCCTGGAGTCCAGGCTTTCTCCTGACCTGTGAAGTTTTTCTGAACGGTCGCTTCCTCGCGATCGCCGAGCCGCCCGACGGCAACGTGGACTATCAGTGGCTTCCGAATTGTGTGGTCCGCACGCAAACCGTCGAACATCTGCGGTTTACGACCCGCCTGTTTCTGCCAGCCAAGCGCCGCGCAGTGGCGCAATCGATCACCATAAAAAATCTGGACAATGCGGCACGCCATTTCACGCTGGCTTTCGATATGCGAGGCGCCGTCGCCAGAAAAACCAGCCCTTGGTTCGTCAATTCTCCCGGCGAAGCTGACAACAAGATCACCTGGGACGCACAGCGGGGCTGTCTCCTCTTCGAGGCGCAACATTCGGAGATTGCGGCTGTCCAGGGATTTCAACCCGTGCCCAATCGGGTTGAGCACACGCGAATGCTGGTCTTTGACGTGCTTCTTTCCCCGGACGAACAAAAGGAACTCAACTTCATCTTGGCGATTGCGGAAAACGGTCGGGCCGCCATCGAACTTTACGATGGCCTCCAGGCTGATTTCGCCGGCCTTCGGAAAGAAAACGAATCAGTTTTTACCAGCCTCGTTCAAGCCGCTTTTACTCCCGGGAATTCCGAATACAGCGGAAATCTCCCGCGGCTGGTTACAGATGACGAGTCGCTCTCGAAGCTCTACCACAATGGTTTTGCCAATCTGCTATTCGCGCGCCGGGTTTCCCCGGATTCAGCCTATGGTCCTACTTATCTGACGTTGAGTGGCCATGTCCTCCCGACTCTTAGCTTTCCCTGGGATACCTCGCTCAGCTCTCTCGCGCTTGCGCTGCTCGATCCGATTCCGCTGCGCAAGCTCGTCGAGGTCTGGCTGAAGGCCGGAATGCATGAACATCATTCCACCGATTACGTGACCGGCGAGGGAGTGGGTCCCTGGTATGCGGCGAACGACAGCGCGATTGTCCGCTGCGCCTGGCGCTATTTGTGCGTCACCGGAGACCTGGACTGGCTCGACACAAAAATCGCCGATCGCACAGTTCTGGATCACCTCGAGGAACACGCCATCTATTGGAAAAAACTCGACCGCTTCGGACACGGCCTCGGCGACTACGGGACGATCGAGAATCTGCTCGAAGTCGTCAGCACCTACCTGCATGAGGTGGCGGGAATGAATGCCGGCAACGTGCGTTCCATGCGGATCGTCGCCGATCTGCACGAACGCTGCGGCAACTCGGCCCGCGCCCGACAGCTGCGCGGCGAGGCAAAAGCTCTGGCGGAGCGGATCAGCCGTTTGCTCTATGTAGAAGGAAAGGGATATTGGCGTTGTGGCCAACCGGACGGCAGTTTCAACGAGGTACGGCACTGTTATGACTTTCTGGCGGTTCTCGACAACATGGCGGAGGACCTCACGCCTGCGCAGAAAAGTGAAATGAACGAATTCTTCTGGCGCGAACTCCACAGCCAGAAATGGATGAGGGCGCTCGCCCAGGGCGACGCAGACGCAACTTGGAACATCCGCCCCGACCATAGTTGCCTTGGCGCATATGCGGCATGGCCGCCGATGACGGCGAAAGGCTTATACAAGATCGATTCGCCTGAAAGGACCATCCCTTGGCTGCGAGAGGTAGCCAAAGCCGGCAATCAGGGTCCGATCGGGCAAGCGCATTTCGTGGAGGAAGTCTATCCGCCGGTTAACGGCGGAGCTTTCAAGTCATCGGAAGACGCACCCTTTATCGAAGACTGGTGTTGCATCGCAGCAGGCGCCTTCACCGAACTCGTTATCGACTCGATTTTCGGCGCGGAGCTTACGCTCTTGGACGGAATTAAAGTCAACTCCCATCTCGCGAGCTTCGACCCTTCGGCTCGTTTGGAGGGTCTGCGATACCAGGGCGGTTTGTACACGGTCACGAAAGACGGAGCTCACCGGCAGAAGGCCTGATCGGCTTCAAACACGCAGGATCTCGACGCCGAGCTTCTGAAACGGTGCGATCATCTCGTCGGTTGCCGCCGTATCGGTGACCAGGATATTCAACTCGTCCGCTTTGCAGATTCGCCAATTTGCCACGACACCCAATTTGCCGCTATCCACCACCGCGACGCGACGACGCGCCAGCTTCATCATCGTCGAATTCAACTCCGCCTCATCGGCGTTGAAACAACTCGCTCCCCACCCGGGGTCCATCCCATCCGCACCAATGAACATCGTGTTGATGAGCATGTTATCGAGAGACCGCAAAGCTGCCGAGCCGACGAGCGAGAACCATTCGCCGTGAAGATGTCCCCCGGTAACGAAAACATACACATCCTTGCGCTTCGAAAGCTCCATCGCCACGTTGACCGTGTTGGTCACCACCGTGATGTTGTAGTTGATGGGAAGTCTGCGGATCACTTCAGTCGTCGTGGTCCCTGGCGTCAGGGCGATTGTCTCTCCCGCAGTAATCAGCGCGGCGGCGGCTCGTCCGATCCGCCGTTTTTCGTCGGCGGCTCGTTCCACTTGCGCCAGAAAAGATCGGTCGTGACGAAATGGCTCGTAAAAGAGCGGCTCGATCGACACCGCTCCGCCATGGGTACGCTGCAACAATCCCTTCTGCTCGAGAGCGTCGAGATCTCGCCGTATCGTCACCACCGAGACGTCCAGTTGCGCACTGAGCGCGTCGACTGAAACTCGGCCCGTTTGCTGAAGACTCGTCAAAATCGCGGTAAACCGAACCTGCTGCTTGTCCTGGGTGACGCTCCCTCCGGATTCGGTTTGTCCGTTCGGGCCCGTGCCCGGCTGCGATGGCCGTTGACGCCTCATGGTTATGTCGTTCCCTTGCGTTCTGTTGTTCCTAGCGCACTCCCCCTTCAAAAAAAGAAACTCCGGGCATAGCCGCCATTTGCGATTTCGGCTGAAACGAAAGCGTTTGCCACAGCATGGTACTCCGAATTCCCGGAATTACAAGAAGATCGTATCCGTAACCAGCAACCGCCCTGAAATGGCGAAGACGTTTGTATTTGCGTTTTTCGATCAAATAAAGTGTCTTTATAAGCCAAATCAAATAGTAAAATGTCTGATCCGCTGCCTGCTGCGACGCGACTGTGACGCTCCTCATTGGCCACAACCGGCGCCGCCAGGGTTTCGCGAGGGAAGCCAATGCCTTTGGACCGCCGCCAATTTGTCACGGCTCTCGTTTTTTCTGGTGCTGCCGCCGCCACACCGATAGGCGGCATTGAGGATGATTCGTTCGCCTCGCGGCCCCAAGTTTCGCTCCCCAATCCAGGAAACGCAAACGTCGATTTCCGCTACGCCCCGCACCACCGGCAGTCAACCATCTGTTTTCCCGACGATTCCTGGAAAACCATCGTTGGCCAAGCCGGCGATCTGCGATACGGATTCGGCAAGTCGCTCTCCGCCGGCATGGAAAACTTCAGCACCGTAATCGAAGTCTCTCTCGCTGGTTTTCAGGACGACAGGGTTCTTCGCCAATGGATCGAATCTCCCCGCGTTCCGATCGTCCACACGCTGATCGACAGACCCGCAGCGACTATGGAACTGATCACGTTCGCAAGCGAGCATGCGGGCGAAGGCCGGATCGATAACGTGCTCCTCTTGATCAGATCGAAGAAGGGCAGCGTCGCTGTGGTCCCGAAGCTACTCATCCATACCTGCGAAAAGCTTGAATTGGAAAGCTACACTACCGCCACTGCTACAGTCGGCAAATCGGGGAGTAAGTCGCCGCTGCTCGTCGCCGCGCAGCTCAATAGCAATCTCGGTACCTGCATGTTGTGGGAAGAAGAAGGATTCACTCTTTATCTCGCGCATGGCCAGGCAACCGAAGATGCAGAGGTGCGCTATTTCGTGCGCCTTCCGCAGGAGAACCAGCCAGCCGCAACGCTGCTTGCACATCTACCGGACGCCGAAATGCTTCTTGCCGAGGTTCGCGAGTTCTGGAGCAAGTGGAAGCCTTTCGGAACCACAGAATGGAGCTATCCCGGCCGCCACGGAGAATTTCTTACCGCTTGCGCGCGCAACATTCAACAAGCGCGCGAAGTCAAAAATGGCCGACTCGTCTTTCAGGTCGGCCCCACGATCTATCGCGGTTTGTGGATCGTCGATGGCAACTTCCTTCTTGAAGCGGCACGTTATCTCGGCTACGACCAGGCGGCCGACGAAGGTCTGCGTTCGGAATGGTCGAAGCAGCTCGACAGCGGGCAAATCGTCGCGGGGAGCGGTGGCGAGCACTGGAAAGATACGGCCATTGCCATGTTCACCCTCGTGCGCCAATGTGAACTTAAACAGGACTGGACGTTTTTCCGCGAGCTCGAGCCGAACGTCGTGCGCGCGCTGGATTTCCTGATCAACCTGCGCGACCAGGCAGGGAAGGGACAGAGCACGAATGAACGTTACGGGCTGCTCGCGCCCGGTTTCGCGGATGGTGGCATTGGCGGCATCCATTCCGAGTTCACGAATACGATCTGGACACTCGCTGCACTTCGCGCTGTCGCGGATGCTGCCACTCAACTGAAGATGTCATCGCTCGCAAAGGCTGGCCAGTTCTTTCAGGAGCTCTACGCGGCATTTCAACAAATGGCGACGAGGGAGATGGTCCGGCATCCCGCCGGATTCCAGTATCTCCCCATGATCGCGCACGACGACCCTTCCGTGAGCGACCCTGATCCCTGGAGCCGTCCGCGTCCGCAGACTGCGCAATGGGCTCTCTCCCATGCCATCTATCCCGGCGAGGTGTTCGATAAGAACGATCCCATCGTCCGAGGACACATTGCGCTTTTGCAATCGTCGACGCTGGAAGACGTCCCGACTGAAACCGGTTGGCTCTGGCATGACAGTTTGTGGACCTATAACGCTTCCTTTGCAGCCCATGTTTATCTCTGGGCTGGGCTGAGCGACTGGGCGCATCGCACTTTCGCCGGTTTTCTCAACCACGCATCACCTCTGTACTGCTGGCGCGAAGAGCAACCGCTGCAACATGCGCTGGTCGGGCAGGACTGGGGCGACATGCCGCATAATTGGGCGAGCGCCGAATGTGTTCGCTACCTGAGGCACATGCTCGCTTTAGAGGATGGCAAGTCGCTTCGACTGCTGAATGGCATCACCAAAGCGGAGTTGACGCCGGCTGCTCCCTACATCCTCCGGAAGTCACCGACCCGTTTCGGAAGGATCGACTTGGAACTCGAACCTGCGGGCGCGCGAGGCTGGCGGTTGCGGTTTGATCGTAGCGAGGGACCTTCTCCATCTTCTGTTTCAATGCCAAGCGACGTCGGCCAGTTGCGGGTACAAGAGGTGATTGGCGCGGGCTCGAAGATCACGGGCGAAATTGTCGAAGTCGATCCTGTCGTCAGAAAATGGGAAGCGCTTCTCAAGTAGATCTTTTCGCGCTGTTCTGGCGTCCCCCCCCGAAAATGGCAAACCATGCGGCGTCATTTGATCTCGAACAATTTCAAGACATCGTCCGTCGCTAGCATAACCAGCTCCGGTTCTTCGAGCGTTACCATGTGGGCGGGCTCAGTCCTCGGTGAAAACGATTGAGAATCGTTGTTTTGGCGCGAAGAATCGTGCTGGAATTGGCTCCGAGGAGCTCGATGGTTGTCCATTCGCGGAGGTGGATATGGTTGCGCGAAAGGTTGCTGGATGCCTGAAACCGAACTCTCTTCCGGACTTTGGGGCTCCCGGACACCAGAAATTTGATCGACAAGACTAGACGTGTGGCTCACTTTACCCGTAGAGAAACGAGCATTTGGCGCACTTCGGAGGTGAA